>Ga0210383_10001287_pt1 | contig 22989 bp, 20 predicted proteins | sample IncBWC14OmetaG_FD_160072 | JGI IMG/M metagenome (GOLD analysis project Ga0210383, IMG submission 160072) | Forest soil microbial communities from Barre Woods Harvard Forest LTER site, Petersham, Massachusetts, United States - Inc-BW-C-14-O ... | reverse complement strand
GCGGGTTCGGCGGTTCGCGCCTGATCGATTGCGTTCGCTACGTCTCCCGACTGGTCTTACGGCTTAAGCCTGCGGCGGTGGTGGTCTACGCCGGTGATAACGACCTGGCGCAAGGCGTCCAGCCAGAGCAGGCGTTTGCCTCGTTCCGGGAACTTTACGGTGCACTACGCGACTACTCGGAGGAGATGCCTATTGCCTATATCTCCGTTAAACCGTGCCCGGCTCGGATCCGCTACCTCGACAACATCCTTCGCTTCAACCACATGGTGCAGGCGTTCCTCCGGAACCAGCCGGCGACCAGATACATCGATATTTACACGGCGATGCTCGGACCAGACCATAAGCCTAACCCTACCCTTTTCGTGCAGGACCAAATTCACCTGAGTGACCTTGGCTACCAGATGTTGCGCCGGGATGTGTCGTCCTTCTTGGCCAGTGAAGTTCATCCTTAGTGTACCGTCTCAAAAATTGTCTCCCACTGATGGAACGATGCACTGACCGCAAAATCATACGCTGGCAAGAGCGATCGGATCATTGCCGGCTAGAAATCTCTTAACCCAACATCAGCTTTCGTAATAGGATATGAGAAATAATCATTATGTAGTAAGGGCCAAACGAGGGATAACGCTGAGTGCAATAAATGTTTCATTTAGACCAACCCTTGCCGTGGTAAGTCAATTTGACAACGAAAGGAAACAACTATTATGAATACCAACTTAAAGGAAGCTATGAAAACCAATGTTCTGGGAAATTCGGATCTGTCCATCACGCCCATCGGCATTGGTGCGTGGGCCATTGGAGGCGATTGGGAATTCGGGTGGGGCGCGCAGGACGACGCGCATTCCATCGCGGCTATTCATCGCGCGCTCGAACTGGGCGTGAACTGGATTGATACCGCCGCCGTTTACGGTCTGGGTCACTCCGAGGAGGTTGTCGCCCGGGCTTTGCAGGAATGGCACGGACCACGGCCTTACGTCTTCACCAAATGCGGCATGATCTGGAACAGGCAGGGCAAGGTGGATTACTCACTACGACAGGAATCCATCCGGCGCGAGTGCGAAGCCAGCCTGCGCCGGCTCAATACGGACGTGATTGATCTGTACCAGATCCATTGGACGGCGGACGAGTTGAACGAGACAGTCGAAGGCTGGACCACGCTCGCGGCCTTGCAAAAGGAAGGCAAGGTGCGCTGGATCGGCCTGTCCAATGCCAGCGTTGAGGAGATGCAAAAGTTGCAGGGCATCGCCCGCGTCACATCGCTGCAACCGCCGTATTCACTCATCCGGCGCAATGTGGAAACGGAGCAGTTGCCGTGGTGCAGCCAGGAGAATGTGGGTGTGATTGTTTATTCGCCGATGGCTTCCGGACTGCTCAGCGGCGCGATGACCCGCGAACGCCTTGCCGGCTTGGTCAAAACCGACTGGCGCACACGGAACGAACAATTCAAGGAACCGAAGCTATCCGAAAACCTCAAGCTAGTCGAACGGCTGCGAGCCGTGGGCGCCCGGCATGGCCGATCGCCGGGTGAAACCGCCATCGCCTGGACATTGCGCCATCCGGTGGTGACTGGCGCGATTGTCGGCGCGCGCAATTCAAAGCAGGTGGACGGCATCATCGGCGCAATGGATTTCCGGCTGACACCGTCGGAGATCGCCGAAGTAGTGGGCCGATAAACAGAACGGCGCCAAGATAAGGAATGTTCGGGACGGTCCAGGGGGGAAGGAATTGCGAATTGCGAATTGCGGAATTGGGAAGTGCGAATTCGGGATTTCGGAGGCCCTTCACCCCCTTGCCACGTTTCTCATACTCCGCGTAGTGTTTGGGATGTTTTTTGCCCCGCAGGGGCTGTAGGATTCAGAAGCCCAGGGTTTCAACCCTGGGAAAGATCCAAGAAAGCGGTTCGCCCTGAAAGGGCGAGAGATCACGTGGGTCAAATGCGCTCCGAATACTACCGAAAAGGAAAGGGTATTTGTTAGTCAGAGATACAATCTCCGTTGGCTAAAATAATGCGAGCCAGCACAATGTTGAGCGATTGCGGGCCGTATATAAATATGTTCTTGGCGCCTGTTTCTTATACGCGCCCTTTCAGGGCGCGTCGCAAAGGGTGGACGGTTCCGAGGGTTGAAACCCTGCGCTAAACCCTTCAGCCCCTTCGGGGCGATAAAACATCCCAACTAGCCTCAACTTCGCGCCTTTAGCAGACGGTACACTAGCTCGATCGAGGTAACAACAACCGCTCTTGCGAATTATAGAATCAGCCATACCTCGGTGCTACCGTTCTGGATAACTGAAATATTCACCGTCAACTGAACATGATATGATGAACGTAGGTTGGATCGGAACAGGTAAGCTAGGTCTGCCGATGGCCGCGCGGATAGCAGCTTCAGGTAGCAGGGTGCGCGCCTATGTGCGTAGCCCCGACCGGGTTGAGGCGATACAAGCTCGCCAGGTGTTCTGCGTGACGTTCGATGAAATGGCAGCGCAAGACATTGTCTTCAGCTCATTGCCCGATGACTCCGCGTTGCGCCAGGTGGCTGAAGAGCTTATCCCCGCGCTGCGTCCCGGGGGAGTGCTGGTAGAGACAAGCACCGTTTCGCCCACCGTCTCCAGCGAGATGGGCAAGAAGCTCGCGGCGCACGGTGTCGCTTATTTACGCGCGCCGGTCTCGGGCAATCCGATTGCGGCCGAAGCCGGTAAATTAACAGCCATGGTCAGCGGCCCCAAGGAAGCTTTCGAAGTGGTCCGGCGGCTGATGGTCAGCTACTCCCAGGCGCAGTTCTGGCTCGGCGAAGGCGAGCAGGCGCGCTACGCAAAGCTGGCGGTAAACCTGATGCTGGCGGTCTCTGCGGGGATGCTTGGCGAAGCACTGGCGCTGGCGCGGCGCGGCGATGTCGCTACCGCTGATGTCTTGGACGTAATCGCGGCGTCGGCGCTGGGCTCGCCGATGGTCGTCGGCAAAGTCGGTTTTCTGAAAGCGGCGGACTACACCCCCACCTTCAATGGACACCAAATGGCCAAAGACCTGGATCTCATCCTCAGCGCGGCGAACGCAACGGGTGTCGCCGCGCCGCTAGCCGCTTTCATGCGCACGCAGTTTGCAGCGCTTTGTGCTCGCGGAGAGATCGATCAGGATTTCATTGCCGTCGTTAAGGTAGCACAGGGGCTGGCCGGGCTCGGCGAAGCACGATATCCGTGTCCTCCGGCTCGGACAGATGTAAAGTGGAGATCTTGATAAGAGAACTTTCCACGATGATCACGAAAACAATTGGCTAGCCTGGTGGACCTGAACCGCTTAAGTCCTGGATTGTTACATGCCTTCCTGGTGGTTGCCGAGGTCGGCAAAATCTCGGAAGCAGCTCGGCGACTCCATCTTTCTCAGCCGGCCGTGACTGCCCAAATCCGGCGACTGGAGGCTGAGCTGGACGTGCCGCTATTCATTCGGTCTGTCCATGGAGTGACGTTGACGCCCCGCGGAACTCATTTACAAGAACGGCTTCAGCGCGTATTTGCCGACCTGGAGGAGGCTTTAAGTGAACTCGATCAGCCCGGAGAACTGAAGGGAGTCTTGAAATTTGCCGCCAGCACGACCAGTGCGGCCCATTTTGTACCAAACATCTTCGCTCGATTTCGCCGGTACCATCCTGAGCTCGGGCTTCATCTGATGGTTGGAAATGCCAAGGAGGTGCTCGAGCTTGTTCGAGAGCAACATGTTGGGCTCGGTCTGCTAGGGGGTCATGACCGGAGCCCAGGGGTTCGTTTTGAGCAGTTCATGCCCGATGAAATTGTTGCGGTTTGTGCACCTCGAATTCGTGATCCAAAGTTTCGACGCGCAATTGGGAATCTGAAGTCCCCTCGAGATCTTGAGCATCTGCCATTGATTTGGCGCGAGAGGGGAGCCGGCACACGGGAGACGGTGGAACAGGTCCTTAAAGAGCATGGACTGAACGTGAGGAAGTTAGATCAGCGGGTGGAAATCGGAAGTACCGAAGCTATCAAATCACTGGTTGTCGCCGAGATTGGTATCGCTTTCTTCTCCTGTTGGGAGATTCAAAACGAACTTGCTACGGGAACGATGCGGGAAATTCACATTCCCGGCCTGCAAATTCACCGCGTGTTCTCCTGGGCACTTCCAAGCGGAGACCTAGGCGGTCTTCCCGGCGAGTTCTATCGATTCGCCAATTCGATCCGAACTGAGCTATCTGCCGTAAGCATACGGAGATGGAAGGGATTGGCTTGAACACACCACCCCCACAAAGAAGAAAAAACCGCTTCCTCTGCTTTTCCGACGCCAAATTCCTCCGATGCGCATCAGGATCTCTGATGAATTCACCACGCGACCGGCACAGTCACGGTGACGCTTGTTCCGTGACCGGCGGCCGTCTGGATTCCCATTTTTCCGCCGATCCGCGAGGCTCTCGTCCGCATATTGTTCAATCCGAAGCCTTCACATTTGTCCAGGGGAACTCTGGAGATCCCGGAACCATTATCTTTAACTTGAAGCTCCAGGTTTGGTGCGTCCCAGAGAAGACTCACGACAATCAAAGTTGCATTGCCATGGCGCACAGCGTTGTGGATCGCCTCCTGGGCGATGCGTAAAAGCTCATGTTGCACCCTGGGCGGCAAACTTTTCTCAGGTAGGTTGCCGGACCGGAATTCACAGCGCAACCGGCCGGTTAAACTCGTGCGCTCGGCCAAACCTTGCAGCGCCATGGCCAATCCAGATTCGTCAGCGATGCTTAAACGCAAATCGTGGGCGCAACGACGTGCTTCAGCCAAGCCAAGGTTAGCCAACTCAACAGCCCGCTGAATGCGGCAGAAGGGATCACCTTTTTTTGCAGATAGTTCCTCCTTGGCAACTCCCAGCTGCATGCAGATCGCGGTAAAGCTTTGCGCCAGCCCATCGTGAATCTCACCGGCCAGCCGATTTCGCTCTTCCAGCACTGCAGATTGCCTGGCGGCTTTTACGAGACGCGTGACCTGAATAGCCAGAGCCGCCTGGTCTTCAAGGGCCCGAGCCACTTCGATCTCCTCCGGGCGAAATTCCCGGTCCTCGGTGAACCAAAATGTCAAGCTGCCGATTAACTGCGTAGCCAGGTTTAACGGGATGACTAACAATGTCTTGACACTGAGCTCAAGAAGACAGGACCGATGGCCATCGGGAATCGGCGCAAGATCGTCGAAAAGGCGCAGGACAGCTGGTTGATTCAACAGGCCAAGCTGCTGCTCATCAAGCCGAATAGATCGCAACTGCTCGGGATAGTTCGCCTCTGACGGAGTCATCGCACGACCGTCTTGAAAAACAAGATCGATGGTCAAACAGTTCGTTTCGAAGTTGCGCAATCGCAAAACGGCGGACGCTGCACCCAGTTGCCGTGTGATGGCGGCCATCACTTGCCCGAGGATCTCGTCCGGTTCGGGCACTGCGGCAAGTGCTTCCAGGCTTCCGCGCAGTGCTTCGTTCGCTTTCGCCAGTTCGACCACCCGGTGCTGCGCGAACATTTCCCGCTCACGCGCGAGGGGCGATGGCCTTTCCTCTGGGATTACGGTCGAAACTGATGTCCGTGGCGGTCTGTGCAAAACCAGGATCGCCCCAATCTCGTGGTGATGATCGACGATTAGCTCGATGCTGGCGTTCGGCAGGAGCTGGCTCAACCGAGCCGGCCAAGCGGCGAATGGAACCGTATTAAGGGAAGAAATATGTCCGTCGCAGATCAAGCCCTGGTTGCGTCGCCGGACCACCTGAAGGCCAGCGTCGGTAGCATACACGATCTCCCCCCGGCAGTCGATCGCCACGATATCCTCGCTCAGCCAACGTGAACGCTTGGTAATGAAATAACGCAGCAACCGCTCATGATCGTCCTTAATCGATTGAGCGAGAACGCCCTCTATCTGTCGTCCAAGTGCGCAGGCAAAGGCCAGACTTTGCGGGTTAAATGTTCGCACGGGCCCAGAGATATCAACTACGCCCAACAGCTCACCGTCGTTTGGATGCCAAATCGGGGTAGCCGCACAAGTCCAAACGCCAACTTCGCTGCAGAAATGCTCCACTCCGTGGATCTGTACCGGTTCCAACGCGGCAATGGCGGTTCCGATCGCGTTTGTCCCAATGTCTGCCTCCTTCCAACGTCCACCCTGTTCAAGGTGGACCAAGTGCCCAAAATCGATAGTGCGCGGATCTCCCGCAGTCTCAAGGATAAGTCCCGATGGGTCTGTGAGAACGATCATCGAGTTCGCTTCGGCAAGAAAAAGGCGCGCCTGCCTCAGTGCCAGCCGAGCCGCCTCCACAAGAGTCGAATGAACCGCATAGCGCTGAAGGAGCTCTGGCTCAAGCGCAAGCGGCGCCCCTGTGCGTTCGACAGGTATCCCATGTTCCTGAGAACGCTGCCACGATTCAGCAATGACTCCTCTCAGACCGATTGATACGGTGCCGCTCTGAATAAACCCTTCCCAGGCCCTTCGAATCTGGTTCTCCTTCGTCATTGAACTCAACCATGAGGACCCGAAACGAAAGGCAGGCCACTCTCTGGAGCACGATTCGCGCGGGTTCTCCCTGTTCTAACGTTAGCTTGATTCCTTAACAAGTATGCTTCTGGTTCAGTCAAACTTAGCTCGCGCCTTTGGTCCGGTCAAAAAGCTGTGCGCCGAACTCGTCTTCGAGAAGAAGAACCGCAACAAACTTGGAGGCGTGGAAGCCAAGTGGTACAAAGCTCGAAATTGCTATCGGGTTTGGCTTCTGGCAAGATTGCCGGAAAAGGGAAAAGATGGCCGCCGATTCATTGCCACGAAGGAGCAAGCAGAGAAATTTATATTTCAGACAAAGCGCGGCGGTTCGGGAATGAGGAAATTGGCGACGACAGAAATAAAGGAAGAGGAGAAAAACCATGTCGAAGAAACTCGAAGGAAAGATTGCACTGATTACGGGCGGCTCGCGCGGCATCGGTGCTGCAATCGCTAAGCGTCTGTCGGCGGACGGAGCGAACGTGGCCATCACCTACACCAAAGGTGCAGAGGCCGCCGCGGCGGTCGTCGAGGAGATTGAACGCGCCGGCAGAAAGGCGATCGCGATTCAGGCGGACGCCGCCGATGCCGAGGCCAGCAAAACCGCGGTCGAAAAGACCGTCGCGAGCTTCGGCGGACTTGATGTGCTGGTGAACAATGCCGGCACGGCCGTTCCTAAGAGGTTCGAGGATACCACGCTGGAGGAGCTGGACCGCGTGATTGATATCAACGTCCGGGGTACCTTCATCGCGACGCAGGCAGCGCTCAAGCACATGAAGAGCGGCGGCCGCATCATCATGATCGGCTCGTGCGTAGGCGAGCGTGCCATGACGCCCGGCTTGGTGCCCTACTCGGCCACGAAAGGAGCAGTCAAGATGTTCACTCAGGGGTTGTCCAGGGAGGTGGGGACCCGGGGCATCACGGTCAACAATATCCAGCCGGGTCCGATCGACACGGATTTAAATCCTGCCGCGGGCGATTGGGCCGCGCCCCAGAAGGCCAATACAGCCCTCGACCGCTACGGATCTGTTGACGAAGTCGCCGCTTTGGTAGCGTTCGTGGCTGGTCCGGAAGCGTCGTACATCACCGGTGCGAATCTGACCGTCGACGGGGGCACGAACGCCTGACAATGATGGCATTCGCATTGAAACAACGGATAGAATGGAGGGAGCACCAAGCCCTGCTCAGGAACCCCGAGCATCGAAACAGACAATTTCTTCCGCCACGGCGGATCGACCGTTATGATCCAGATAGCGGCACTTCGCTCGCGCCTTGAAAAATTCGCCTGCGGCGAAGCTGAAGGGATTTAGGAGACGGTACACTAAGGAAGCAAGTGAATCCTGTTTACCTAGTGGTCTGCTTGCTCATTGTTCTAGCGGCGCTGGTGAATGTCGCTCGGCGGCTCGATATCTCCTCCCCGATCGTTCTGGTAATCGGAGGCCTCGTGCTTGCACTGTTTCCCCGATTACCGGAAGTCAAGCTACAACCAGACATCGTCTTTCTCGTCTTCCTTCCGCCGCTGTTATATTGGGACGCTCTTAACTCATCTTGGCGCGATTTCCGCGACAATCGGCGCCCGATCTCCTTTTTGGCAATCGGGCTAGTATTTGCCAGCACCATGGCGGTGATGCTAGTTGCGCATTTTATGCTGGGGTTTCCCTGGCCCGCGGCGTTCGTCCTGGGAGCTGTGCTTGGACCTACCGATACGGTGGCGGCCGCCGCTATCCTGGAGCGCTTTAATCTTCCGCGACGCTTAATGTCGGTGCTGCGCGGTGAGAGTCTGCTCAACGACGCTCTAGCTCTTGTCTTGTACGAGACTGCCGTGCGCGTCACCCAGACCAAAGTGTATGTTTTGGGATCTGTTTCGATCGGGTTTTCCGTGGCCGCCGCCGGCGGAGTCGCCATCGGACTGGCGGTTGGTTGGGCGATGCTCCGGATTCAGCGCCTTACCTCAGACCCGTTGGTGAGAAGTACCATCGGTTTGCTGACGGGATATGCCGCCTATCTACCTGCAGACGCGCTCCACGTGTCTGGCGTCTTAGCCGTGGTCACCGCGGGGCTCTATCTCGGTTGGGAGGATCCGCGAATCATGTCTGCCAAGACGCGGCTGCAATCGATCGCTACCTGGGAGGTGATGACTTTTCTCCTTAACGGTCTACTATTCATTCTCATTGGACTGCAGCTGCGGACAATGGTGGAGTCGTCCTCGGCAGAGTCGTTCGGTTTGATCATGTATGGGTGCCTGTTGGTCAGTGGAACAGTAATTCTGGTTCGCATCTTATGGGTGTTTCTTTCAACGTACCTTCCGCGCGCATTGAGCGGTCGGCTCCGTGCTCGCGACCCGTACCCCACTTGGCATGAACCAGTCTTGATTTCGTGGATCGGAATTCGAGGCGGCATTTCTCTGGCTGCCGCCCTGGCGATCCCGACCTCCCTGGCAAACGGATTGCCCTTTCCAAAACGCAACGAGATTTTGATTCTAACTTTCGCGGTTATTCTTGTTACGCTCGTACTGCAGGGTCTCAGTTTGCCGTACTTGCTTCGCTGGTTAAATTTTCCAGCGGATGGTGCGGAACGTGCGGAGGAACAGCGGGCGCGAGAAACGATCGCTGCTGTTGTCCTTCAGTTTCTGGCGTCGACCACCAAAGAAGACGAGATTCACCGGCGTGCGGTTCGGCATCTTCAGGACAGCTACCGCAAGAGAGCGGAAGGGCTCGATCTAGCCTGCCAGGATAACCCTGAAAAACGGTACCTGGCCCAGATAGATTCACTCGAGCGCGACTTGATCAGATTGCAAAGGACCGCGCTGATCAATCTGCGAGACCGCGGGCGCATCAGCGATGCCGTGCTACGGCGTTTCCAGGTCTTGCTTGACCTCGAAGAAGCGCACCTGGAAGAGCAGGAGCGCCGCTTTCACGTATAGTCAATAGCTTTGACAGTTGCTACCGTAGCAACATGAAAGCCGCTCCCATAATGGCGGTTGGCAGGATGGCCCAGAGAAACAATTTTGCCGCTGAGATCCCCTCATCCCCGAATCGAGAAACTAGAATTGATTGACCGGCGGGATTCGGGGCATTGGCAATCACCGTAAGGCCGCCTCCCGCCACGGCTCCAGCGACGACGGCATATTTCAAGCTGTCTGAAAATCCCGGAACGAGGGAAGCCAAGTAGGTGATCGCTGCGTTATCATTCAGCGCCGTGAGCAGCATGGCACCGATCATCAATGGCCATTCCGACAAACTGCTCAGCACCGGTTGGATCCACCATTGTTCGATGCGGCCGTGGATTACGAGAGCCAGCAGAAAAAAGCCGACTAACATCGGCCCCCGCAGAGACGTGACGACTTGATGACGCCGCGTGGCTTCAACAAATGCGAGGAAAAATAAAAAACCGAGAATCACCAGAAGGGGATAATGTGCCACCAGGACCACCCAGGCGATAAAGAGGAGGTGGACGCCAATGATCCGATTGGGGACACTGCGCTGCTCCGACTCCCCTTTCCCCGGCTTGGGACGAAGCTCTGCGAGTTCTCGGCGGAAACGCAGATAGTAGATCGTATTGGCAACGAGAATACCGAGGATCGCTTTCCAGCCGAAGTTCGCCAGCATAAATGGGAGACCCCAGCCCCAACGAGTCGCCACCATGACGATCGGAGGCGCGGCGAAATGGGTTAACGTTCCGCCGACCGAGATATTCACGAATAAAAGAGCCAAGGTCGCGTAGCGAAGCGGAGAACTTGGACGCAAGTCATAAAACTTTTGCCGGAGCAGGAGCGCACAGATCGTCATGGCAGCGGGTTCGGTAATAAAAGATCCCAGCATGGGTCCCACCGTCAGAATCGCCAGCCACCAGGCCGCGATGGTTGATCTTCCCAGACTTGCCACCTTGGCGAGGCAAGCCTCGGCGAAATACAAAACCGGCCGGGAACCCGCCATCGCCATCACGACGACTACGAAAATGGGTTCGGCCGCATCGATCGCCGCCGCGTAACCGGTCAGTGTACTCCAGCCCTTCATCACCAGAATCGCGATGGCGAGAGGTATCAGCCAAATTCCAAAGACAGCTTCAACTTCTCCGAGAAAATGAAACAGCTGCGCACGAAACTGCAGGCGGTCCCGCATCCGAGAGAGCTCCTTATCGCCGGAGGCATCCTTTTCCGGCTCCTTCAGTGCGTGATATTGATGCTCAAGGCGGTGAGCGATCAGCATGAATTTGGAAGCAAGGAACGTGTGAATGATCGCGCCAATGAAAATCAATGTCCCTACGAGATTGAACGGCTCGGCTTGGATCCGTTGAACGAGCTTCGCCATGATGCCGGGAGTTTGCTCGTCATGATAATCCTCGACAGGCTTCGGAAAAACCGGCGCAGCGCCGCTTGGTGCAGCCGGCGCGCCCTTTACCGATTCGATCTGTCCGACCGAAACCAGGAGAAGAATCAGGATCGCATAAAAGCCCTTCATCTGGTGGAAGACTGCGGAGTGATAGTAATTGCTAGCATTAGCCAGACAAATTGAGGAATCAGAACATTGATAGTGAAGAGCCGGTTAATTTTTGCCGCTCAATCGGTGCCCAGGAGAGCGGCTTTCCGCCTCGAATTCTAATAACTTCTCCATGGTCGTTTCGCCGGCACTTGGTTTCATTAGCTTCAACATATGCGGGGGATGACCGTCCCAGGACACGAAGATGACGGAAGCCTTGTCAATGCCGGGCTTTTTGCATACGGCAGAGAGGGCGTCCGCGAAGCGGTCGGCGTGGACCGCGAGGCTCCCCAGGTTCGTGTCGAAGACAAATTTCACCTTTACCCCCTCAAGGCCGTGAACCTGAATGGCGAACTCGTTTCTAATCTGCCGAACCTCTTTTTCAATTTCTCGCAACAGTCGGCTTGCATCGACAATGACCTGGGAAGGAAGAAGCTGCCTCTTAGACTGGGCCAAGGCGATCGCCAGGATGTTTTTCGTATGAGTCAAACCGACCAGAACCTGCAGAGGATCGTTCGGAGAAGGGGTTTTTCCCGTTTCAACCTTTCCCGGGGAGGCCTGGGGAAAGCCAAGCTGCTTTTTCTTTCCGAACATTCCCGAGCAAAATAAGTCATTTGAGCCATAATGTACATCACACTTTCTCTGATGACCCGTCATCATTGACCGCCCGTTTTGGGAGGTCTGCCGCGAGAGGCGATTCAGGATGCCCGTTGCCCACAACTGGGAGGCCGCTCTTCCTTCGCCAAATGCTGACGGGTCAAGCAACTCGCAGAGAAACTATAGGTGGATCCGGAAAGGACGAATTGGGAGATCTGCCAAATGGATGGTTTAAATTCCCTTCAATTAATGGCTTGAAAAGAGCGAAGCATTATGTATCGTATGGCGATATTTTATAAAGAGGCTATATGAATGTCGCGCACAATGAAACGAGTACCGAAATTCCTTTATCTGACGAGGAACTAGCGAAATCATCGAACGAGTTACTGAAGAATGCTGTGCCTATCGGCAAATTTGCGGGCCCGCAGGATTTCGTCTTGAGATTTCATGACGGAAAGCTGGTCGCCGCCAACAGCGGTAAACAAGGAGGTGGCCAGAACTAAATGGCAACCAGCCAAACAGGCACCCAGAATTTATGAAAGTCGACACCCATCCGGTGACCGCTGAGGAAAAAAAGGTCGCTACTCGTAGAGTCACGCAGAAAGAATACGAGAAATTGGCCGCTTTTCGCTTCAATTTGCGTCAATTTATGCGCTTTAGTGAAGTGGCTGCGCGATCCGTAGGACTGACCTCTCAGCAGCATCAGGCCCTGCTGTCAATCAAGGGCTTTCCCGACGGGAAAGTAATTACCATCGGACAACTTGCGGAACAACTGCAAGTCGCCCACCACACTGCAGTGGAGTTGGTCGATCGTTTGACGCTTCAGGATTTCGTCTTCCGGGAAGCCAGTACCGTGGATCGACGACATGTCCACCTAAAACTTACCGATCGCGGAGTGGAAATTCTTGAAGCGCTGACCTGGGTGCACAGAGAGGAATTACGACGCCTCAGCAGACGACTTAATTCTCTTTTCTGATGTGGACTCGAATCCCCCGCGTCGCCGGTGGTGGTACGAGTTTAGCGTCGGTTTACGGCCCGAAGGGGCCTGGAGTTTGGACATTTCAGCGTTTAACGCGGTGGTGGTGCCGGTGTGTCCCCGAGGGACGACTAATATGTCCCTCCGAGACGCGTTCTCGCCGGCGCCTTAGGCCACGATCCTGAGTCGCTCTGTATCTGGTGGATTAGTTGCAAACTAGCTCGTATCGCGATATAACAGTGGAGGCGGTCGTCCGTTTCAACGATTTGAACACGGGCTTCACGAAAGAAAGCGAAACCGCGCTTCGTTACCTGATTTGTTTTGCGCTTAATTGGAGCGCATCGGACGTGGCTGCACGTTTATCATAAGCCTTGCTCCGTCGGACTACCCTAGAGGTCCACGGCCGTGTGGTGCTGTGAAGCAGTGCCGAAGGGCTGAACAGCGTTGCCGCCAGAGCACCGAAAAAAAGGTAATTGGCATCGACAGCGGTCGTCGGAGAAGAAGAGTGAGTCTCAACAAGAATTCAAAAGATGCCCAGTGCACTGGAGGTGAGAAAGACTGGTTTCAACTTTTACTTGAGATCGAGCGCCGCTTTCGCGCAGAAGAGAGAAAGAATCTTCGTGCAAAATGTGAGATCGCACCAAAACCGATCAAGGAACCATCTGTGGGGCCCAGGCAAATTTGATGCAGAGCTTTTCTTAGTTTAAAAGGTCAGCCAATGCGTTCTCGTCGGGGGCGCAGTTTTTGCCGTGCAAAAGCAGAAGAGAAATTTCCGAGCTTCAAAAGCATGGCGCTGAACGTAATGAACCAGACTAGCATCGCGATGTAAACAGCCATTCACTAGTAGTTAATTGCGAAAGTAAGCGATATTGTCACGCAGGCTGTTGTTTGATTTCAGTTTGGCGCCATTCGAAGGGAGCTGCTTGTTCGTTGTAAGCACAGATGAAGTGATCGATCGCTTCACGCAGCTGTTTGACATCGACAAAGCTGGCTCCTTGGAGCGCTTGGCGGCTCAGAATGCATCGACGCTAAAGACGATGGCATTTTCCGGTGGATTTAGATAGAGCCCCACAATTTCGCTCGCCTTACGGGAGAACTCCGGATCGGTACTCACGCACCAACTCTGGCGCCGATCAAAATGCAAGTCGTGCTTGGGCATAACCCGCCAGACAGCATCGTCACTGACATTGCCCAAAGCCTCGGCCACCAGCCGGCCATTCCAGCGCGCGAATCCTGGTGACGGCGCTTTGGCTAACTGATCAAGAATTCGACGTTCCACGCTCTCGTCGTTGATGACTCTGCGCCCGCTGCGTGGCTCATCCTCCAAGCCCGGCACCCTCAGCTGAGCGAAACGGTTGCGCCACTTGCTCACCCTGGTCGGTCGTGTCCCGAGTTCCTTGGCAATTTGATGCGTTGCCTTACCCTCAGCGCTCCGTAAAACTGACGTCCGCCCACGGACTGCCGCGGCGGCAACTGAATGAACCCGCGCTCGGCTAGCTTGTTCAACAGCAACCGGGCCGACATGTCTTTGAGTTGCCCGCTCGCGGTCCGCCAGTTGAGGGCTTCGCACAGTGCGATCGAAAGCCGTCGGCGACTCCAGTGCGGATGCTCGGCCATCAGCCGCTGGAGCTCTTCGAGATCTTCGACCCAAAGCCAGCGCCCTTGGATTAATTGGGGAGCAAACACTCCCGCTTCTTAGCGCATGTTTTTGCCGGAAACCAGCGAAAAAATAGAACTCGGCAGAAAATTCGGCGGCGATCCGCCCAATAGCGCTAACGCGCAAATCGGAACGGTTAGCTTGCAAAAGGAGGGTAAGGCGAGACGCCTTACTTACTTCTGCGGACGTAGCCCTTCGGGCCGTAAAACCGACGCTAAACAGATACTCAGGGCGCGAGGCAGTGGTGGGTTCGTCGTGTCACTTTGCGCTTTTCTTTCCACTTATCCGTCCAATACTGCACCATGTCCTTCTTCAAGCTCAAAACGATCGTAGCGCTAAGCGCCGTGCTTCTCACTGTGGGATGCAATAAGACTGAGATGACATCTCCGGCCCAGGGAGGAAGCCCAATGAAAATCCGTGTCGGATACATCGGTATCACGTGCGAAGCACCAATTTTCTGCGCGGTCGAGAACGGTTTCTTCAAGGAGGAAGGACTGGATGTTGAACTGGTCAAATGCGAGTGGTCGAAATACAAGGACGTGCTCGCGCTCGGCGGTTTCGACATCACGCATCACCTGATTATGTATCTGCTGAAGCCGATCGAGCAGGGGTTGGACGTGAAGTTCACTGCCGGGATCCATCGAGGCTGTCTCCGGATCCAGTCGGCCATCGATGGCAACATCAAAACGGCGCAGGATCTGCGCGGAAAACGAATCGGCGTACCAGGAATGGGAACCCCGCCGTTCATCTTTGCCAATCGAGTTCTGACTGCTAACGGTATGGACGCGAGCCGGGACGTGACCTGGAGTGTATTCCCAGCAGGTGAGCTTGGATTGGCACTGGAAAAAGGCGAGATCGACGCGGTAGCTGACTCCGAGCCAATTGGCACATTACTCCTGGCCAACAACAAGGTTCGCAATGTCGTGGACCAGGCTACGGACTCCCCTTATAAAGACGAATACTGCTGTGCTGTGGTAGTAAACGGCAAGTTCCTGGCCAATAACCCAACGGCGGCGGCCGCCGCGACGCGAGCGCTGTTGAAAGGCGCCAAGTGGGTTGAAACGAATCCCGCCTCGGCGGCGAGGCTCTCCGTAGAAAAGAAGTATCTCGCCTCAAACCCGGAACTGAACACGCTGGCGATCTCTCATCTACGTTACATTCCGAGCGTTTCAGGAGGTGAAGCCGCAGTGAATTCGGCGGCTGCAGAAATGAAGAAGGCGGGAATGCTTAGTTCCGCCACAGACGTTCCTGGCTTAGCGAAGAGTGCCTTTGTCCACCTGAAAGGAGTTTCGGACGAATGGCTCCAGACCGTACAGGTAGAAAAAGTGGCCGGTGGACAGTTGCCGGCGGATCAAAACTTTCGGGTGGCCGCTGAGGTTGCGGCGACCGGAGGCACTATGAATGTGGCGTCGTGCTGTTCTCCAGCAACAAAGTGAAGGAACTAGCAGACGTTAACGGACGCCCGGAAGGAAGTGGCGTGACGAAGCGATCGCCTAACGCTCAGGTAGGGGGTAGGCGGTTTGCGGAGAAAGCGCGATGGCAAACTCTGTTTGCTGTTCCGCTCACAGTGGCGATTGCCCTCGCCCTCCATTGGTTCGCAGCGAAAAAAGAGCCGCCAGGCGAAACATGGTTATACGGCTGCTTCTTGAGTGGCCTGCTCGCAGCGGGCGTCATTGCAGCAAGCCTGCAACCAGTCTGGTCCGGACTGCGCGCGTGGATGCGGAAAGTCTGCCCCCTCGTCGCGGTGGCCGTTTTGTTTTTGACAGGGTGGGAATTGGCGACTGCCGGCTTGCGCTTGCTTCCTTTGCCTTACTTCCCGAGCCCTGCGAGCGTGTTACAGAGTCTGATCAATGATCGGGCGGTTCTTTTTGATAGTACATGGCATTCGTTGATCCTGCTCCTCAGCGGTTATACGCTGGGCGTTGCGGTCGGATTGTTCAGCGGAATATGCATTGGATGGTTTCCCGAGGCTCGCTACTGGGGAATGCCGGTGCTAAAGATCGTCGGTCCGATTCCAGCGACGGCATGGATTCCTCTCGTGATGGTTCTCTCACCGTCCGCTCTGTTTTCCGCGGTTGCTCTGATCGCACTGGCGGTCTGGTTTCCGGTGACAATGCTGACTGCTTCCGGGCTTTCCAATACCCGTGCCTCTTACCTCGATGTCGCCCGTACGCTCGGCGCCGGTCGGGCCTACCTCATCTTTCACGTCGCGATCCCGGCAGCGATGCCGAGCATCTTCCTCGGCCTGTTCATGGGACTCGGGGCCTCGTTTTTGACCCTCGTAGTCGCCGAAACCGTGGGTGTGAAATCGGGCCTCGGCTGGTATTTAAGCTGGGCGCAGGGCTGGGCGGAATATGGGAAAGTCTACGCTGCCCTCGTCATCATGGCCGCCTTTTTCTCGACGATCATGACTGCCCTGTTCATGGCCCGCGACCGCGTACTGGTGTGGCAAAAAGGGGTCATCAAATGGTAGCCGAGTCCGTCCATGGGATGGCAAAAGAAGGCTCCTCTTTGAGGGTAAAAAGTGTAACGAAAGTTTTTCCCGCGAGTGACCGTGCAACTACCCGCATCTTTGCCCTGAATGCCGTTTCCTTTTCTGTCGGGCCGGGAGAATTCGTTTCCATCGTTGGCCCAAGCGCCTGCGGAAAGTCGACCCTCCTTCGCCTCATCGCCGGTCTCGACCTCCCAAGCTCCGGCGAGCTGCGGGTTGGGGACGAGGTCATCACCGGTGCAAACGCCGAGCGAGGCTTGGTCTTCCAAGATCCTAACTTGTTCCCCTGGCTCACCGTCCGCCGCAACATCCAAGCCGGTCTGGTGGCGCTCGGCGTGCTAGGCGAGAAACGTCACGAAGTTGACGAATTTATCCGCCTGGTCGGGCTTGTAGGGTTCGCTGATGTCTATCCTCATCTGCTTTCTGGCGGCATGGCTCAGCGCGTTGCCTTGGCGCGGGCATTAATTACTCATCCCAAGGTTCTCCTGCTTGACGAACCTCTTGGTGCTCTCGATGCCTTTACACGGATGCGAATGCAGGACGAGGTGCTGCGCCTGTGGCAGACGCGTCTAACCACGATGCTCCTGGTCACCCATGACATCGATGAAGCCATTTATATGAGCGATCGCATCCTCATCATGACCCCCCGCCCCGGCCGGATCGATCGAACTATCTCGGTGGACATTGATCGTCCCCGCGATCGCAGCCGCACGGAATTCCTTCGCCTTCGCAGCGAGATCCTTCAATTGCTGCACTTGGCTGGCAATGCGAGCGTGGGAAGTGAGGATCTCCGATGATCCAGATCAAACGAGTGTATGATCCGTCCGCGAAAGAGGACGGTGCGCGTTTCCTGGTGGAACGTCTGTGGCCGCGGGGGATGAAAAAGGACGCATTGCCAATGGATGCCTGGTGCAAGAATCTAGCGCCCAGCGGCGATCTGCGCCGTTGGTTCAGCCACGATCCGGCCAAATGGGAGGAATTCCAACGACGGTATCGAGCCGAGCTTGGCGACAATCCTGCAGCCTGCCAACCGCTGTTTGACGCCGCCAAGCAGGGCAATATTACACTCCTCTACAGCGCTCACGACACGGAACACAATAGCGCCCGAGCGCTGAAGTTGTACTTGGAGGAGCGATTGAGAGGGTAGGTTCGGACCTTGATGCCTAATGCTCCGCGGAGTTCACGGCGACCTCTTCAACAACCGAGCTCATTTAAGCTTCCGTCTGGAAGAGCGAAGGCGTTGGTGCGGTCGGTGGCATCGCGCAACTTTCCAATTCCAGCAGCCACCGCTTGCGGTCAATACCACCGCCATAGCCGGTGAGTTTACCGTCGGACCCGACGACTCGGTGGCAAGGCACGATGATCGAGAGCGGGTTGCGTCCGTTGGCCAGGCCCACTGCGCGGACCGCGGATGGTTGGTTGATCCGCCGGGCGAGCTCACCATAAGAAATCGTCACACCATAAGGGATTCCTTCGAGCGCTTCCCAGACCCGGCGCTGGAACTGTGTACCGCCGATGGTCTCATGGTCGATGCCGACAGAAAAAACCATCCGCCGACCGGCGAAATACTCTTCGAGTTGAGCTCGGACCTCGGCGAAGAGAGCGTCGACGCGCCGCCAGCCGCGGCGTTGGGCTTCCGCGGGACCGTGACGATGGTCTTCCATGAAAATGCCGGCGAGCCCGCGCTCGGTTCCGCAGAGGCTGATGATGCCGAGGGGTGAATCCATTTGGGTGAAGTATGTGCTTTTCATTTTGGAGAGGAGAGAGCGGTGTCGTGTAGGGTTTGCCAGAGGTGGAGCGCTGCGTAGGTGCGCCAAGGCCGCCAGGCCGCCGCGCGTTCGAGGACCTGTTTTTCGCTGGGCAACGGCCGACCCGCGAGCGCAAGTGCTTTCCGGATTCCGAGGTCGGCGGCGGGAAAGGCGTCAGGGAAACGGAGCGCGCGCATCGCCACATACTGGGCCGTCCACTCGCCGATCCCGCGCACTCGGCGGAGCGAGGTAATGGCCTCGTCGATTGAGGCAGCGAAACCGAAACCCAAATCACCACGCTCGGAGGCCACACCAAGATCGCGCAGCGTCGTCGCCCGCGAGCGCGGCAGGCCGATGGCGGCGATGTCTTCCACGCTGGCTGTCGCCAGGTTGTCCGCGGAAGGCGCCAGCCGGTTCAGGTGCGCAAAAGGCGTAGTCACGGGCCGGCCATACTTTGCGGACAGGCGTGACGCCAGCGTCGAAGCCCCGGTCACACTGACCTGCTGGCCGAGTACGGCGCGCGTCGCGAGTTCAAACGTGCTCCAGGCGCCCGGCACGCGCAGGCCGGGATGATTCCGCACGCTCGGGCCAAGCAGCGGATCGGGGACGAGATGCCCGTCGATCGAGGCGGGGTTGGCATCCAGATCGAATAGCGCACGAAGCCGGGTCAGGATCGGCCAGGTAACTCCCGCCAGCGTCGCGGGCAGTGTGACGTCGAGCCAGTCCTCACTGGCCGAGCGCCGGACGACAACCCAGCCCAGGCGTTCTCCGACTACGACGGTGCGTGAGTAGCTCTGCTGCTGGAGATTGACTCCTTCCACGCCCGGCACGGCTCGCCGCGCAAGGTACTCCAGCAGCTCTTTCCACGCCAGGGGCGGGCGATAGCTGAGTCGCAATTCCAGCGTCTCTGCGCGCTCGCCGTGACCGCCGCGTTTCGCTGAGCGGCGTAGTTTCGTCGGCGATAGCGCGTAACGAGAATGGAAGAGTGCATTGAACCGTCGCACGCTGCCGAACCCCGCGCTGAGTGCGATCTGCGCCGCTGGCAGCACCGTTTCCTGCAATAGCTTCTTCGCGAAAAGCAGACGCTCGGTCTGCATGATCTCCACGGGCGTGACGCCAAAGGATTGCACCATCAAGCGCCGCAACTGCCGCGAGCTGAAACCCGCGTGACTCGCCAGTTGTTCCACCGAATCCCCTTCAATCGCCCGCTCGCGGATCGCGGCGAAAAGCGCCTCCTCGAGTGAGACCGCCAGCACCGCCGGAGCTAGCTCGGGGCGACACCGCAGGCAGGGGCGAAAACCAGCATGCTCGGCCTCCGCTGTCGTCTCGACGAACACGCATGAACGCTTCAGGGGCGTGCGCACCCGGCAAATCGGACGGCAGTAGATTCCGGTCGTCTTCACGCAGACAAAAAAACGGCCATCGAATCGCGCATCCCTGGAGAGAAGGGCTTGGTAGCAGTCGAAATCCAGCTTCATGTGTGACCACACCATAGTGTGTACAGCAACAAGTGCTCGCCGTTTTCGGCCATGAATATTGGCCTTTTTGAGGCGAAGATTCAGTCGATCGATCCTGACCTTCGTAGTTGCCGGGAGGTTTGCCAGGGTCGAGACGATTGGCAGTATCCATGATTACTTAAAAGATGCCCTGCACTACTAGTGCATCGTCCCCTAAATCCGTCTCCTAAATCCCTTGGGTTTCGTTGCGTTTAAATGGAAGAATTTCAAAAAGGTATGAGTAACGAACACTTAAGCGGTTTTCTGCAGAATGTGGCAAATCTGCGCCACGCGCGCACTGGAAGGTCCTCGAGTTGGGATCAAGGCGGGAAGAATCAGGATTATTGGGTCATCCCGCCGGGGGAAGAGGTCGTCTTGGCGGAGTTGATTGGCCCAGGGTGCGTAACTCACCTTTGGATGACGCAATTCTGCCGGCGATTAATCGGCCCGGGATTGATTGACCCGGTGCCGGGTAGCAATGTCGCGCCCGTTTTTGAGATCCACAACGCGTTGGGCGTCAACTGGGAAGAACCTGATCCATTCTATTATCGCAAGGTCCTGCTCAAGATCTTCTGGGACGCGCAGGAACAACCCAGCATTCTCGCGCCCTTGGGAGACTTTTTTTGTATTGGGCATTCGATCCCGGGTAATTTTTCGTCTTTGCCCATTACGGTCTCGTGCAAGCCGGAAGAACGACATCGCTTTGGCGGCAGCGCTGCGCTGAATTGCTACTTTCCGATGCCGTTTCAGAAGAAGGCGAAAATTGTGCTCGAAAACCAGAATGACGTCCCGTACGGACAGTATTTTTATATCGATTATGAGCTGTATCGCGAGCCGCTGGCAGAGCCTCTGGCCTATTTCCATGCCCATTGGCGCCGGGAGAATCCGTGCCGCGGCTGGGCGCCGGGTCTGCAAGTGAATAGTCCGGAGGTCAACGTGCCGCATCTGGATGCCGCGGGGAACTACGTCGTCCTCGAAACGACGGGCCGGGGACACTATGTGGGCTGCAACCTTTCGGTCGCGCACTTCCAGGGGAGTTGGTGGGGGGAAGGCGACGAAATGATTTTCATCGATGAAGATACGTGGCCTCCGAGCCTTCATGGGACCGGCAGTGAAGACTATTTCAATCACGCGTGGGGAATGCAGGATAACGCCTACTTGATGAACGGTTCCGCCCTGCACGAAGCCATCATTCCTGGATATCAAGTGAGCTACCGATTTCACTTAGCGGATCCTATCCATTTCGCCAAACGAATCGCCGTAACGGTCGAACACGGTCACGCCAACCATTTGGCGGATGACTGGAGCTCAACGGCCTATTGGTACCAGACGCTGCCTTCCCCCGTAAAATCGATCTTGCCGGTGGTCGGCCGACTGCCCACATCGCCTCCGAAGATTGCGGCAGATCCAGACCAAGGAACATCTTCTCAGCTCGATTTTTCAGATGATCAGCGAGCTGCTTTGGAAGCCGCTCGGGAGCGCTTTTCCCGGTACAAAGCACTGCGCGAGGAACACCTCGACCGAAAAATCGAGCGAACGTGGCAGTATTCCCGCCGAAACGTCGAGCAGGCAAAAGCGCTCCGTGATCGATACGACCAACAGGAGCGGCCATGACGGAATCACGCGTTGAGGCGACTCGGCCCTGTTCGGGGCCTAAAACCATGGCAAAAAGCTGGATTGCCTCTTCTTAATTTTTTTATGGATACCAAACATTACGATCTCATTGTGTTCGGCGGCGGGAACGCGATTACCACCGCGATTCAGTGCGGCGCCAAAGGCTTGCGTGTCGCGCTGGTCGAAAAAGGACCGCTCGGCGGCACCTGTCCCCATCGGGGATGCATTCCTTCGAAATTGCTCATCGGCTACGCCGACGCGGCCGAAAATGCGCGCGATGCGCAGCGGTTTGGTTTTGAGACGACCGTGCGAACTATCGATCCCGATGCGATTCTCCGCGACACCTTCGATTTCACGCAAAAATACGATGGCATCCTCGCAAAGGCGCTCGGTCAGAACGTCACGCTCTACCGCAACCACGCGATGTTCACCTCCAACCGGACACTCCGGATCAACGACACCTCCATTTCCGCCGACAGCCTTGTCCTGGCCACCGGCAGCCGCCCGCAACGTCCAGCGCTCGATGTTCCCTATTGGACCAGCGATGAAATTTTCGAACTTCACAAAATGCCGAGGTCGATCACGATTGTCGGCGGCGGCTATATCGCGTGTGAGCTCGGGCATTTTTTCCACGGCATCGGAGTAGATACCCTGATGATCGTCCGGGCCGGTCATCTCCTCGACCGCGAGGATGCCGAAACGCGTGCTGTTTTCATGAAGGGCTTTATTGAGCGCGTGGCCGTCAAATTCAACTCCACGATCACGTCGGCGACGCACGACGGTACGCTGTTTCACATCGGAATCGCCCATGACGATGGCACTTACTCCAGGCGCGACAGTGAAGGGTTGCTCTTCTGCATTGGCCGCGTGCCGAACAGCGATAACATCGGCATCCAAAACACCGACTTGAAGCCGACCGCACGCGGCTACATCGAGACCGACGACCGCTTGCGGACGCCGGTCGAAGGCGTCTATGCGATGGGTGACATCGCCGGCCGCTACATGTTTACCCACGCAGCGAATTTCGAGAGCGAGTATCTCGCTAATCAGATCGCCGAGAACCGCCACGAGCCCATCGACTACGGACCGATGCCGCACGCCATCTTCACCTCGCCTGAGATCGCCGGTGTTGGTGCCACTGAGGAAGAGTTAAAGAAGAGCGGCAAGCCCTATCTCGCAGCGTCGCTCCCTTTCACTAACACGACCAAAGGCCGCGCGGTTAAAGAAGAACACGGCCTGTGCAAACTACTGATTGGGCCCGACCACCAAATCCTGGGCTGCCACATCGTCGGCTATCAGGCTTCCGTTCTCCTGCATGCCGTCCTCCCGATCATGAAATGGCGCAACGATATCCATTCGCTCGTCGACCTGATTTACGTCCACCCCTCACTGGCCGAAGTAGTCCGTGGAGCGGCCAGGAAAGTCGCCGGAATG
>Ga0210383_10001286_pt1 | contig 23005 bp, 19 predicted proteins | sample IncBWC14OmetaG_FD_160072 | JGI IMG/M metagenome (GOLD analysis project Ga0210383, IMG submission 160072) | Forest soil microbial communities from Barre Woods Harvard Forest LTER site, Petersham, Massachusetts, United States - Inc-BW-C-14-O ... | reverse complement strand
CATCCAGTCGGGGGTGCCGTGACGGTGGTTGACCACTGCCACGAGCGCCTCGATCCGCTCCAGGTACTCGGCATACTGCGGCACGTCCGTACGCGATGGCATCAGCTGCGCCATGAACGTCACCCGCTCGGTGAACTCGGGGTGCTGCTCGAGGAACAGATCGAACGCGGAGAACCCGCGCAGCACGTTCTTGCTCAGATCCGCACGGTCCACCCGCAGGATCAGGAAGTCGCGTCGACGGCGCAGCAACTCCTCCTCGAACTCCCTCACGCGCGTGCTCTGCGCGATCTGGCGGGTTGCCTGATGGTCGATTGGCAGTGGGTAGGCCCTGACCCATACCTCTCGTTCGCCGAAGCGCACGAGTCCGCGCTCGAAGTCCACGTCCAGGTCCATCAGATCACGGCAGCACTGCAGGAAGTTGTGTCTGTAGGAGCGGGTGTGAAAGCCGATGATGTCGTTGGCGAGAAGGCCCGTGTAGATCTCCTCGCGGATTCGCGTGGGCAGTACCCGCCACGCGTCTGGCTGCGTCCACGGGATGTGGATGAAGTGGTGCAGGAACACGTCCGGTCGGGCGCGGCGGACGAGGTCGGGCAGCGTGTACAGATGGTAGTCGTGCACCATCACCACCGGCTCGCTGGTGCCCTCGAGCTGCTCCACCACTGCTCGCGCGAGATCTTCGTTGACGACGTTGTAGCCGAACTCGAACGCTTCCACCTCCTCGCGGCGGATGTCCGGTGCATTGGACAGATCCCACAGGTAATGCTGGATGAACCACAGCATCGGATTGGCGAACACGTTGTAGAAGCGGTCGTATGCGTCCGGGTCGCTGACCACCAGACGTACCTGGTATTCGCCTCCGCCCGGGGCGCGCACTGGAAAGGCGCGCCCTTCGTGCTCGCGGGAGGCGTCCGCGTCGAACTCGCTCATTGCCGAGGCGATCCAGATCGCGTCCCTGTGTGAGGCAAGGCCCGTCAGTGCCGTCACCAGGCCACCGGAGCCGCGCTGGATCTCGCCGCCCTGCTGGAAGGTCACCGGGCCACGGTTGCTCACCAGCACCAGCGCAGGGCGCTGTGCCGGCTCGCCAGTCATGCCTCTCGGAGCTCGTTAAAGATCTTCAAGTAGTCGCGTAGGTAACGCGGGGTGAGGAAGTGCGCGCGGACGTCCTCCTTGCCGCGTCTGCCCAGCGTCCTGCCGAGCTCGGGATCGCGCAGGAACTCCAGCGTGCGCTCAGCGCATTCCTCCGGACTAGAGACTAGAAAGCCGGTCGTGCCGTCCTCGATCTGCAGCGGGATGCCGCCGACGTTGCCGCCCACGAATGGACGCGCCTTCCAGATCGCCTCCGAGACCGTCAGTCCGAAGCCCTCACGTGTGGACTTCTGGATTAGCACGTCCGCGTGCGACTGAAACGCGTTGACCTCGATCGCGCCGACGTTGTTGAAGTTGTTGAGGATGTGTATGTCCGCGTCGCCGTCAGCGTGGGCGACGGTGGCGTTGAAGTAGTCCCAGCCCTCCGGGTCGTCGCTTGCCATCGAGCCCACCAGCGCCAACTGCACATCGGGCATCTGCTCTTTGACCTGGTGGTAGGCGTCGATCACGCCCAGCGGGTCCTTCCACGGATCAAAGCGCGAGACCTGGCAGATCAGCGGCCGGTCGACGTCGATGCCAAACTGGCCGCACACGAATGCCGCGTCTTCTGGAGACAGCGCCATGTTCTTCGGCGTCAGCGGGTCGATCGCCGGTGGCACCACGTTGACTTTGCCGTTCATGCCCTCCGGCACGTACTCGCGCATGTGGAACAGCGACTGCGGGTAGTCCTGGATGTATGGCAGCAGCTGGCGAATCGTGTCAGGGTTGGGCGTGGAGACGTCGATGTGGCAGCGCCACACCCAGCCCTTGGCCTTCTCGGGGACCAGTTGGCACAGTGCCGCCGGCTGGGGGTCGTGAACGAGGCACACATCCCAGCCGTCGCTTAGCTCGGCGGCGTTCATCTCGTTGTAGCGCAGCCATGTCGCCCACTGCTCCTCGTCGAGGTCTTGGGGCGCGCCTTGCAGCGCGTTGTGCATCAGCTTGGTCGCGTTGAAGAACTCTTCGCGCCCGTAGATCACCTGCCACTCGCAGTCTAGGCCGACATCGCGCATCAGCGGCACCAGCGTGTAGAGGATCTCCGATACGCCACCCCCGAATGCGGTGGCCGAGATGTGCACGACTCGCTGGCCCTTCAGCGGCTCCGCCAACTCGCGGATTTCGGCGATCAGCTCGCGCCCGCAGATATGCGTGTAATCGTTGAGTGTCTTGTGGGCGACGGCGACAGGCTGGAGCACGCGCGGGCACGATACCTAACCGCGCGGGCAAACCAACGCCGGCAGTCCCAGAGCGCGTTTGCGCTGGGCTGGGATCCGCGCTCACACGCGGAGTCGACGTGCTGGTTATGGTCTAGGAGTGCTCAACGGACGGTTGTATCGAGCGGCGTTCGTGCCGTTCCTGTTCGTGCTCGCGGTTGCAGCGTTCTCGCTCCACGGGCGCCCCGCGCCTGTCACCTCCACGCTCGCCCCCGACGCCTTTGAAGGCGCACCGGCGTTCGCTGAACTGAAGAGCATGGCCGCCCGTTACCCGCAGCGGCGCCCCGGTAGCGTCGGCGATGACGAACTCGCCGGTCATGTGCAGCGAACGCTCGAAGGGCTGGGTGGTACCGCGGGTGGTGGTTTCTCCGTGCACAGCTTGCGCTTCCAGGCCCAGACGATCGACGGCGAACGAACGATCACGAACGTAATCGCGCAGCGCCCCGGCTCGATCAGCTCCCCGCCGATTCTGATCGTCGCGCACCGTGATGCCGCTGCGCGGGGAGCGCAAGCAGAACTGTCTGGGACCGCCGCGCTGCTGGAGCTGGCCCGGGTGTTCGCCGCTCGTGAGACCAAGCGCACGATCATTCTCGCTTCCACCAGCGGTGGCAGTGGTGGTTCGGCGGGCGCGTCGGAGCTGGTGTCCGAGCTCCAGACGCTGGGCTCGAGCACCGCCGGAGGCGGTGTTGGCGGGTCGCCCGACGCGGCGATTGTCTTGGGGGATGTCGCCGGCACGAACACCGACAGGCCGCTGGTCGTGCCCTTCTCCGACGGGCTGGGCTCCGCCCCGATACAGCTGCAGCGCACTGTCGAGGCAGCCATCTCCCATGAGGTCATAGACAATCCGGGATCGCCAAGCGCGCTCGCGCAGCTCGCACACCTTGTCTTTCCGATGGCGCTAGGCGAACAGGCGGTGCTGGGCGCAGCCGGCGTGCCATCGGTGTTGATCCAGACCTCGGGAGAACGCGGCCCGGCGCCGGGCGAACAGGTGAGCATGGAACGCCTGGAAGGTTTCGGCCGGGCGGCGCTGAGCGCCGTGGACGCGCTCGACGTAGCTCCAGATGTCTCCCCGACGATGCAGACCGGCTTGCTGTTGGCACACAAGACGATGCCGATGTGGGTGCTGCGGCTGCTCGTGCTCGCCCTGCTCTTGCCACCGCTCATCGCCGCCGTGGACGGGCTGGCACGCGCGCGCCGCCGGCGATTGCCAACCGGTCGCTGGATGCTATGGACGCTCAGCTGCGCCCTCCCGTTCTTCAGCTGCGCGCTGCTCGCCTACCTGCTGGGATGGCTCGGCATCCTTGGCGCGACACCGTTCGGGCCAGTCCTCTCCGGCGCCCTCCCGTTCGCCGGCGAGGCGGTAACGGCCGTGGTGGCGATCGCGTTGACGTTCGCGCTGACATGGCTGTTGTGGAGTGTCTTTGTGCGGCGCATAGGTTGGCGTACACGCCCGTCTGTCGAGGTGACGGGCCTAGCGATGGTATTGGTGGCGCTCGTGGTGACGCTGCTCACGTGGATTGCCAACCCGCTTATGGCGCTGCTTGCGATTCCTGCGCTGCACCTGTGGCTGTTGCTTGCCGCGCCGGACGCGCTTGGGCTTGGCGGGCGCTCCCGCCGGCTGGCCTCACTCGCGCTGGTCGCGCTCGGTGTGGCGCCAGTCGTACTTTTGATCGTTTTCTACGCCTACCAGTTCGGTCTGGATGTCGGCGCGGTCGCGTGGGCGGGCGTGCTGCTGGCGGCCGGTGGGTACGTTGGGCTCGTCGGGGCGATCCTGTGGAGCGTGGCACTTGGCTGTGTTGCCGTCGCTGTGATGCTGGCGCTCACCTCCATACCTGACACTCCCGACCCGCTGACGGGCGAGCGGATCGAGGTAACGATCCGTGGACCGATGACCTATGCGGGACCGGGATCGCTTGGTGGTACGGAGTCCGCTCTGCGACTATAGATGCGCCGTGTCTGAGCTCCAACTCACAACAGCGCCGGCCGGCGGCGTTCAACCACGCGGCAATCGTCGCCCCGTCCGTGCCCGTGCTCTGCGTGTGGCAGCCGTTGCGCTGATCATCGCGGGTGCTCTGGCGCTGCTCGACGCGGTGGTCACGCTCGTTTGGCAAGAGCCGATCACGGCGCTTTATGCGCTGCTGGAACAGAGCCACCTGAATGGTGAGCTGCGAAAGGTCGAAGGCGCGGCGCCCACCCCCGTCGAGCGCGTCGCGCTGGCCAGCCTCTCGGACGAGCGCGCTCGCATTGCCTACCTGGCGGGGCAGCTCGAACGCCACTCCGCCGACGGCGCCCCTGTAGGTCGCATCTGGATCCCCCGGGTTAACGCACGCTACGTGGTCGTGGACGGCACCGACACCGAAGACCTCATCAAAGGCCCTGGTATCTACAAGGAAACGCACTTCCCGGGTATCCGTGGAACAACTGCCATTGCCGGGCACCGCACGACCTACCTGGCGCCGTTCCGCGAAATCAACTTCCTCAAACCGGGCAACCACATCGTGCTTGATATGCCCTATGCGCACTTCACTTACACGGTCATCGGCCAGCGGGTCGTGTCCCCTACGGACGTGCCCGCCGCGGTGGCCGAGGTGGGCTACACCCGCCTGGTGCTCTCAGCGTGCACGCCCGTGTTTAGCGCGGCCAAACGACTGTTGGTGTACGCGAGGCTCACGCGCACGGTCCCGGAGGGTGCCGCCCGCGTCCTGCCCGGCGGCGCGATCGCTCACCCGATCGAAGCCCGAATCGCTGCCGCACGGGCGTCCGTGCATGTGGTTCCCAGCGCGCTAGAGAGCATGCTCGTATCCCTCGATCCGCACAGCGTTTCCCCGCTCGTCTAAGAGCGTCACGCCCGCCGGACCCTCCAGCACCTGGCCGATCCACGTGGCGGGTGCGCCGCCTAGCTCCTGCAGTGCCTGCTGCACGTGCTCGCGATCCTCCACTCCGGCGCAGAAGCACAGCTCGTAGTCTTCACCGCCGGTGGCCGCAAGCTGCCAGGCCGGCATATCGAGCCTCGCTGCGACCTCGGCCACGCCGCTGTGGAGCGGCAGCGTGCCGAGCGATATCTGCACGTGCACGTCGCTCGCACGCGCGATGTGGGCAACGTCCGTGGCGAGCCCGTCGGATAGGTCGATCATCGCATGCACGCCTGCCCCAGCCAGTGCGCGTCCCTCCTTGAGGCGCGGCAGCGGATGACGGGCGCGGTCAAGCGCGGCTTGGGCGCCGGGTGTGGAGATCTCGGCGCGGCCGGCCAGCAGTGCGAGGCCAGCACCTGCTGCGCCCAGTAGGCCGGTCACGCCCACGAGATCGCCAGCCTGTGCCCCGTCGCGACTCACGAGTGTCTCGGCATTGTCCGCCCAGCCAACGGCTGTAATCGACACGGTAAGGACCGGAGCGCTTACCACGTCGCCGCCGGCGATAATCGTGCCCGTCTGCTCGGCCAGAGTCGCTGCTGCACGCGCGAGCTCGAGTGCGCGCTGCTCGCCAAATCCCGCTGGTAGGCCGAGCACAAGGTAGGCCTCGCCTGGATCTGCTCCCATTGCTGCCAGGTCCGAGAGGGCGCCGGCAAGCGCCCGGTGTCCAACCTCGCCGGCACTAGCCCAACCCTCGCCCAGGCGAAAGTGGACCCCCTCGACCATCGCATCGACCGACGTCACGCAGACGTCGCGCGCGCGTACTACAGCCGCGTCGTCACCAATCCCCCGTATGAGCCTCGCTGTTTGCTGCGAGCTGGTCAGCTCTGCAGCGATCGATTCGATCAGTGCGCGCTCGGCGATGCCGCCCTCAGCGGTGTCGGTAGACGATTCGTGCGCGATCGAGGTCGTACGGCGAGAGCTCGCAGCGAACGCGATCACCCGGCAGGATACGGATGCGGAAGCGGCGCATCTTGCCTGCGACGTGTCCGAGGACGACGTGGTCGTTGTCGAGCTTTACACGGAACATCGCGTTCGGCAAAGCCTCGATCACCTCGCCCTCGAATTCAACCTTGTCCTCCTTTGCCACGCTATACCCCATCTGGTCGTTAGCCCCGACCGTTCGTTTGATTTCGTTGTATCGAGACTCAAACTACCAGCGCTGGGGTCGATGAGGGGCTTGGGTCGACGCGAACCGCTGCACAAGAGTCGCGACAGCCCTCAGCCTGCGGGCGATCCGCCGGTTTGCCTTACGGGCGGTTCGCGGGCTGCCGGCGGCACGTGATGTTCGCTTGGGGCTTTGCGTTCAGGTGTCGGAGTGTTGGCTTCCGTAGGGCCAGCGCCGCCTTGCGGTTGAGCCGTCCCGCGTGTCTTGGGTCGGTGGTGGGCCGGGTGTTCGACGGCGAGCTGTTCGGCGGCTTTGCTCGCTTCAGCCTCGCCAGTGGACGCATACTTTCCGTAGAACGGGGTGTAGTTGATCGCTTCTTTCGAAGGCGGGAACTGCACGCAGGACTGGTTTTCAGTGACCGCGGCCATGTAGGCGTGCCAGATTTCCGCGGGCAGATAGCCACCCTGCTGGGGCTCACCGTGCACGTCGGTCATCGATACGCGCCTGTTGGGGTAACCCATCCACACGACCGTCGAGTAGTCGGGCGTGTAGCCGTCCAGCCATGCGTCGACCAGTTCGCTGGTGGTACCCGTCTTGGCGGCCGTCGGGCAGTTGATCGCCGAGCGCCCGGCAGTGCCTGCCTCGACATTTTCATGCAGGATGCTCGTCTCCACCGCGGTGACGGCTTCGCTGAGCACTTTCACACGATGAGGTTCACCCCAGTTGTTGTCCACGTGTCCATCGGGGAACACCACTTTGGTGATTGCAATCGGTTCATTGCGGTAGCCGCCGTCGGCAAGCGTTGCGTACACGTCGGCCATTTCCAGTGGTGTCACCCCCAGGGTCAATCCTCCGAGCGCTTCCGCCGGGTAGCTCGACAGATGCGTTTTGACCCCCATCGCGTAAGCGGTATGCGTGACGGTTTCCTCGCCCAGGTCAGCCGCCAGTTGGGCATACACCGTGTTGTCTGAGGTCAGTGTCGCCTGCACCAGATTGATCGACTTGTTCAACGAGGTGCCCTCGAAGGTCTCGACTTTGTACTTCGGTTCCGAAGGCAGCCAGCCCGGTTCGAGCGTGTGCGAGAAGTAATCGGTCGTATACGGATCGATGCCACGGCTGAGCGCGTCGGCGAGGTCGATGGCCTTAAAGGTCGAGCCTGGCTGACGATGTCCGTCGGCAGCCAGGTTGTACTGCGACTGCTCATAGCTCTCGGACTCGGCCATCGCCTCGATCTCGCCGTTGTGCGGGTTGATGGTGACGATCGCCGACGCTGGATCTTCCGGCTCGTCCAGTACTTCTGCGATCGCTTTGCGCGCCAAGCGCTGCATGTTCAGGTCGATCGTTGTGTACACCTTCAGACCGCCGTGTTCGACGGTCTTCGCGCCGTAGCGTTCGACTAGCTGCTGATGCACGTATTCGAAGAAGAAGTCCTCTTTGCGTTCGGAGTAGTAGTGGCCCGGATCAACCTCCAGCGAATCGCCCTCCGCTTCCCGGGCCTGAGCGTGAGTGATGTAGTGCAGTTCGGCCATCTTCGCCAGGACCTCATTGCGTCGTTCTCTGGCGGCCCCCGGGTACAGCAGCGGGTTGTACTGAGAGGGCGCCTGTGGCAGGCCAGCGAGCAGCGCCGACTGCTCCAGGTCGAGTTGCGAGACAGGTTTGTCGAAGAAGATGCGCGCCGCGGCCTGTACTCCCACCGCCGTCTGCCCGCCCACGGTCCCGTACGGCACGCTGTTGAGATAACTGTTGAGGATCGAGTGCTTGCTGTGGTGTTCCTCATACTCGAGCGCCAGCTTGGCCTCGACGATCTTCTGCTTGAGGGTGTGCTGGTCGCCCCCCAGATACAGGTTGCGGATCAGCTGCATTGTGATCGTCGAGCCGCCCTGCAGGGCAGCGCCCTCGGTGACGTCCTTGACTGCCGCGCGGAAGATCCCCGTCAGGTCGACGCCGTCGTTTTTATAGAAGCGCTGGTCCTCGATCGCCACGGTGGCGTTCTTGAGGTTGGCGGGGATTTCGCTCCAGCCCACCGGCGTGCGCAGTTCGTCTGACTGGATGAAGCCGAGGCGTTCGCCATTGGCCGCGAACACTTGCGAGGAGCCGCCGCTGAGCAGGGGGTGAAGCGTGGACAGCGAGGGAGCCGAGTCGGCAACATGTAGAACGTAGCCCACAGCAGCGATCACGCCGACGACGAGCATGATCGCGAGTACGCTCGCACTGACAAACAGAAAGCGCGTACCTGTGCGGCGGTTGCGACGGCGGTTTCGTGCTTGCCTGGACATCGCTGGAAGTTCGAGATTACCGTGCAGCATCCGATTTATCGCCGACTGCAACCGCGCTTATCTCGGAATCGATCATCTACGCTCGGTGCCAATCGCCATGAGTTCCGACACCATCGAGCCGGCTGGCACGCAGCGCGTAGCGCTGAGCCCAGCTGTGCGTACCCCCATCGTTGAGAGCGCGGCCGAGCAGCGCTTGGGGGCGCGCTCGGCGTCGGGCTGGTTGACGCGTTTGCGCGCGGACCCTGCGCGCATGGTCGCCGTACGCGATAGCTGGCATGCGCTGTGGAGCTCGCGCCTGCTCGTGTGGATCGCCGGTGTTGGCACCGTGCTCGCATTCGGCTTTGGCCCACTGCGTAAAACGCTGAATCCCCCCGGCGTCACCAGGGGTTTTGGCTGGCTTGGCAACCTCTTGGCGGCTCCGGCCGCGCGCTGGGATGGCGCGTGGTATCTGGTGATCGCGCACTTTGGCTATCGTCCTGACCTCGGCGTCTATACGGCTTCGCGCACGGCGTTCTTTCCGCTCTACCCCCTCGGTCTGTGGGCGGTTTCCTGGTTTGGTGTGCCAGCGATATTGGCCGGCGTACTGCTGTCAGTGGCGGCTCTCGCGTTGGCGCTCTACGGCATCCACCGCCTGACGACGCTCGAGCTCGCTCGCTCCGCGCATGTGTCTCTAACGAGCGATCGCGCGGGTGAGGCAGCGCGGCTGGCGGTGGTCTTCACCGCGTTTGCGCCGATGGCGTTCTTCCTCTCGGCAGTCTACTCCGAGGCTCTGTACCTGGCACTGTCGGTTGGCCTGTTTTGGAGCGCCCGCCACGGCCGTTGGATGTGGGTGGGAATCCTCGGCGCGCTCGCCGGCGCCACGCGTAGTACCGGTCTGGTGCTGGTGCTGCCGGCCGCCGTGATCTACCTGTATGGCCCGCGGGAGGATCGAGCCCCCGACGTGGAGCGCCCCTCCTGCTCGCCGCTACAGCCGCGCTATCGTCTGCGGGCGGACGCGTTGTGGCTCCTTGCGCTGCCGCTGGGCGTGATCGCGTATGGGTCATATCTTGGCTTCTCGGGAGGTGAACCGCTTGCGCCGCTGCACGCCCAGGACGTCTGGGGCAGACACTTCGCGGGCCCGTATCTGGGTGTGTGGGATGCCTTCAAGGCTGCGTTCGACGGCGCTCGCCAACTGCTGTCGTTCCAACGCCGGCACGTGTACTTCCCGGCGGGCAGCGGCAGCCCGTTCGTGAGTGCCGGGCATAACCTGACGGGCCTGCTGTTTCTGCTTGGTGCGATTCCCGCGGTCGTCGGTGTGTTCCGCCGGCTGCCGCTCGCGTATGGCGTGTACGTGATGGTGGCGCTTGCGCTGCCGCTGTCATACCCCGTCAGCTCCGAACCGCTGATGTCACTGCCGCGCTTCCTGCTGGTGTTGTTCCCGCTAACGATCTGGCTGGGGGCATGGCTGAGCGAGCATCCACGGGCGCAGGGGCCGGCACTCGCGCTGTCGGCTCTGTTGATGGTGGTGTTCGTGGGTCAGTTCGCCACTTGGCATTGGGTGGCATGAGCGTGGCCTCGTTGCTTCCTCAGGACGTTGCTGCTTTGCCTCCGTCTCCCGAAGAGGGGGATCGCATGCGCTCCCCCACAACCAACTGGCCTGCCTGGACAGCCCCGCTCGCGCTCGTTGGGGGCATCGTGCTCGCCGCGTTGGGTGGCGTGCTCCTCGACATTCCTGCCGCGCTGCTGTTTGGCGCGAAGGTGTCGAGCAGTCATTTTCCTCCCGGCCTGTCGATCGCTGACACGATCGTGCAGGATCTCGGCTTCGTGCTCGCTGCGGTCTATTGCGCGCACATCGGCGGGCGAGTGGTGCGATCGTGGCAGTTCGGCTTGCGGCCCCCTGCTGCCGGATGGCGTTCCGCCAGCGGCCTGATCCTGGCGTTGCTTGTCGCGTTCATCGTGTTGACGGCGCTGTGGGCGGCCGTTACCCATCCGGGCGAAGAGAAGACACTGGAACAGCTCGGGTCCAACGAAGGCACGGCGCTGCTCGTGCTCAGCGCCGCCCTGACATGCGTTGTGGCGCCCATGTGCGAGGAGTTCTTGTTTCGCGGCTACATGTTCACAGCGCTACGCAACTGGCGGGGCACGCTGCCTGCGGCACTCATCACTGGCCTCGTGTTCGGCGGCGTACACGCTGAGTCAGCGCCGGTGCTTGACCTCGCGCCGCTGGCGGCCCTGGGTTTTGGGCTCTGCCTGCTCTACCGCTACACCGGATCGCTATATCCGTGCATGATCGCGCACTCTCTGAACAACTCGATTGCGTTCTCCAGCCTGGAGCACTGGGGCTGGCAGGTTCCGGTGCTGATCGTGAGCGCCCTGGCGGGCATCGGCGCGGTGGTGTTGGCGTGCAAGCGCATCGGCCTGATCGCCCCGGAGGTCCGCTTCGCGGGCCCCGGTGCGTAGGATCTGAATATGAGAGCCAGTCGCCTGATCACAGCCTGTGCGGTGAGCACGAGCCTAATCGCAGCGCCCGCAGCTGGCGCTGCAGAACCGGCCCCGAGTCCGACCACGTCTGCTGTCGTCCCCGTGCCTGGGCAGGTCAAGGTCGCCGTGCAGGGCGTTGGCGGCCGGCCGCTGTTTGCGCTGGCGGGTCGGCGGGTGATCGTGCGCGCGAGCGTCACGCCGTACGTGGCGGGACAGACGCTTGAGCTGGGGCTCTATCTCGACGGCCGCCAGGTGGCGATGAAAGCTGTGAGTGTGCGACCTGCGAGCAACGGTGCGGGGCAGGTGCGCGCGAGCCTCTCCAGTCGCTATGCAGGGCTCGCACAAGTGCGCGTGACGCATGCTGCAACCGCGCAGCAGGTTGGCTTTGATGCTCGTTCGGTGTCGTTCCGCTACGTCCACACAAACCTCGGGCCCGGGGCCCACGACCAGTCGGTGCGCCTACTTCAGAGTGAGCTGAACGAGCTGCATTACGCGGTGCCGCTGACCGGCGTGTTCGACGAAGGGACAGGACTTGCGCTGGTTGCCTACCGCAAGATGACGGGCCTCGCTCGGATCCCTTACGCGGGCAGGCAGGTGTTCGAGCTGCTGGCGCGCCACGTCGGTAGCTTCCGCGTGCGCTACCGCGGCGACGGGCGCCACGTCGAGGCCAACCTCACCAAACAGGTGCTCGCCGAGATCGAACCGGGCGGGCGCGTGTACAAGATCTACACGACCAGCTCGGGCAAGCCTTCTACGCCGACTGTAATCGGCCGCTTCCAGGTGTATGAGAAGACGCCGGGGGAAAACAGCGAGGGCATGGTCGACTCCAACTACTTCATCCGTGGCTACGCGATCCATGGCTACGCGGAAGTGCCCACATACGCGGCCAGTCATGGCTGCCTGCGCGTGCCGATCTCCGATGCCCCGACAATCTATGGGTGGGTGCGCACGGGCACGCCGGTCGACGTGTACAACCAAGATGGCGGTGGCAGCGCGCGCGTGAGCGCCAACGCCGGCCCGTAGCAGGCGCTTCTTCTCAGCTCTCCGCGAGCTCCCCGTGGAGTGGGTTCAGGGAGGCTCAAACCCTGACGTGCAGCACGCGCGCCAAGTAGCCGAAGCCAAGGCCATAGACGAGCAGCGCCAGCAGCAGCTCCACACCGCGGATCAGCCATTCGCTGCTCGAGCCCGATACCACCGCTGCGAAGGGCGAGGTTAGCTGCGTCGAGGCTTCGTCGATCGCTTTGTGGACGGTGCCTTCATGTGACTTAGACCCCGCGGCCGTGCTTTCCCCGGCGCCCGTCGCGGGGCCGTTGCTGACCTCTTCGGACTGGTGTTTGGAGGCGACGCTGGTCTGATTGATCACGAAGATTGCGAAGGACGCGATCACGATCCCGCAGATCACAATCGAGGCAAATCTGAGCAGTTTCACGATCGACGGGATCACAACCTCGTGTATCGGGAAACAGCGGCGCTAGATTAGGTGGCTGCGTGAGCACCATGGACGTATATACGAGCGATGTGTCCGCCGCGCGCGAGCGTCTGGTGGCGGAGTTGCGCGAGCACGCATTGATCATCGGCGAGGTCACGCTCACTAGCGGCGCTGTTGCCCAGTACTACGTGGATGTCAAGCGTGCGATCTTGCGACCGGAGGGATTTGCGGCGCTGGCTGCGCTGCTCGCCGCGCAGGTATCGGAGTGGGAGGCCACCGCAGTGGGCGGCATGACGATGGGAGCTGATCCCGTGGCGTGTGCAGCGCTCGCCGGAGGGGCCAGGGCAAAGGCCTTCTTTGTGCGCAAGGACGCCAAGGCGCACGGCTTGCAGCGACGTATCGAGGGTCCCCTACTGGGTCCAGACGATCGCTGTGTGGTGGTCGAGGATGTTGTCACCACCGGCGGCTCCACGCTCGCGGCGATCGCCGCGCTACAAGAGGCCGGCCATCAGATCTGCGGTGTTGTCAGCGTGCTCGACCGCTTGGCCGGCGGTGGCGCTGCGATCGAGCGTGCAGCGGGCGCGCCCCACGTGGCGCTGAGTACGATCGACGAGGTCTACCCGGAGCGCCCCGACAGGTAGTCCCCGAGGCAGTGCCATGGGCGCCATGTGCAAGGATTGGCGGCGTCGCTGCTCGCCGCGCCGGTAGCCTTTCCCACAGCCCGTCGCCAAGCGCGATCGGCCGCGCCCTCGTAGTCCAATGGATAAGACGACCGCCTCCTAAGCGGTAAATCCAGGTTCGACTCCTGGCGGGGGCACTACTGAGAAAGCCCTGTGTTCAAGCGGCTTTGGGGCTCCGCCCGTTGGCCGCGGCAACCTCTTGTCGAGGGCGCCTACGCCCCGCTGCTGCCCATTCCCGCGCGGCGGGCTGGCATAGGGTGAGAGACGTCCTGCGCTCGCACTCAAGCATTATCCGTCGAGTAGTCGCTGCTTCTGAGCCAGAAACTCCTCGTCGGTGAGCAGCCCCTCGGCCTTGAGGTCACCGAGCTTTCTCAGCTCGTCTGCGATGAGCGACGCCGGCAGACTTGCAGTTGGCGCAGCCACGGTCACGGGAGTAGCTCGCGTCCCAAATAGGGGGTGAGAGCGAAACCAACGTTCGATGAGCTCAGGCGTACCGTGGTCGACGCTAACGGAGGCCAGCTGCGTGCCATTGCCGAGCACATTCAACTGCCGCTCAAGAAGCTTTCGGCTCTTTGTCACAGAGAATCCAGTCACATCTCCGATTTGGACGCGAAATGCTTGCGTAAGTGCGCCAGTTTTCAGGTAGGCGGCGCTGCCGTCCGGCATCATGTGCGGCGTGACCGACGAGATCGAGGTCTACCGCGCATCCGCCGAAGCAGCCCTCAACACGTTCTCCGAGCAGACGGGCCTCCTTGGCCCGGTGAAGCAGCGGTTCGACTACCTCAAGCAACGCATCTACTACCGGCAGCTCCCGAACCTCGCGCGAGAGGCCACCCTCGCCGCTCAGAAGATCCGAACGCTGAACCTGCCACTCGCCTCCGTCGAGGACCCGATCGTCTTGCGAATCCTCGAAGAAGGGTCGTGGGCCGACGACGAGGACATGCAGGTCGTGTGGGCGAACCTGCTCGTCAACGCAATCACCGAAGGCACGCCCGACGTTCACGCGGCGTTCCGCGTCGTACTGGACCAGCTTGAGCCCGTGGAGGCACGGACGCTCAACCATCTAGCGGACAAAGCGAACTTTGCGGCGTCACCCGAAGATCAGCGCTTCACGCCGATACAGCTTGTGAGCCAGGGGCGAGCGGACCACACCTCGACAACCTCGTCCGCGTCGGCGTGCTGCGCTACACCCGGATCATGCCCACCACAGTCGGCAGCATTACGGACACCGGAGCCTCCGTGTCAGGCGCTACCTTCACGGATTTTGGCTGGGCATTCGTGAAGGCGTGCCGCGAGCCTCCCCCACCCGGCTGAATGCAGCGGTCACCAGCTCCGCGTCGCTGTAGCCTCTTTGCGTGCCTGCGATCCAAGAGATGACTGCTGATCTTGATGGCGAGGAGCGCGCTCCTCGCAGGGCAGTTGCCCACAGGGCGGCGAGCACTTGAGCACCCTTGCCGAGACGACCGACCCCGACGGCCGCGTCATCGTCCTGGATGAGGAGGGCTGGGAGCACATTCTCCACGAGCACAGAGAGTTGGCTCCCTACCGCGAGGAGATCATGGCGACCGTCAGCTCCCCGGACCATCGGCGCATCGATCCGCGCCCCGGACGAGAGCTACTACAGGCGCGATCTTGGCCCTAGCCGCTGGCTGTTCGTCGTCGTACACTTCAGTGAGGCACCAGCGCGAATCGTGACCGCCTACGCCAACCGCAAAGATCCGCCGGGACTGACTACGCAATGACAGTGACCATCGGCAGCTTGACCTTCGACCACGCCTCCTACGACGACCGCGGAGATGTGCTCTACCTGCATCTCGGAGATCGCCAGCCAGCCGCTGTGAGCGAGGAGACGCCCGAGGGGCACGTCCTCCGCTTCAACGCCCAAGGCGAGGTCATCGGGCTTACGATCATCAATGCCAAGTGGCTGCTCGAACGCGATCATGTCGTCAACGTCACGGTCCCTGAGCACTTCGCTGTCAGCCCGGACACCCTTGCGGAGGCGCTGGCGGCAGCCTGATCCACAAAGTCGGTCGAGCCGGGCTGGTGAGCCTCCCTGGCCCGTCTGGCAGGCCCTCTTCGTTCCCCTAGAACAGACTCTGCCGCACGCCTTTTCGAGCTGGTAATTGATGTAGCAGTCGGTCTTCTCGACGAGTCTCTTGACGTGCTCTCCAAACTTGCTTGCGTGACTCTTTTTGATCGTTGCGGCGGCCTTCGATCTATGAGCGATGTCCCCGCGAAGGGTCACATAGCTATCGAGCTTTTCAGCCGCCTGCACGGCACTCATCTTCTGCCAGTACCAGGCTGAAGGCACATTGGGGAGCCCTATGGCGTCTCGAAACAGGCTCCTAATGTTCGCAGTCTTCGGCGTATTGAGGTTACGATTGCGCTCGTCGGCAAGGGTCTGTGTGCGTGCCTGAAGGAGTTGTCGCCAACTATCGTCGGCCAACCTCCAGACAGCTAGATTGTCCAGATCCCTTTCTAGCTCCCTTGCGATCTGCTTACGCAACTCCTTGGGCAGCTTCGATGCGTTGGCGGCGTGGTTCACGAGATGGTCGATGGCCTCTGCAGCGATGTCCTCGCAGTATGCCTCCCATGCGGCGCACATCAAGACGACCGCAGACTTGTTGAGCACCTCAACGCCGTGCTTCTTCCCTGGTCCGTCGCCCGCAAGCTCTCGGTGGATGTCGAGCAGGCGCTCCACATCCCCGCAGTTCTCCTCGAATGCGGCCATCGACTGGCTCGGCATGCCGCCGACTATATGGAACGCGTGCCTTCGCCGGAGCGTATCCAGGACCGCCGATCTTTTGGGCAGCAGCCCCATTCTGCTGCCCAAACCCCACCCAATCGGCCGTAATCCGACCGCATCCGTCCGCGTCTCAACGACACGAATCGCCTGTATTCGCCTACAGATTGGGCCTTTCGGGCCTCGTTGTGCACCAGCCTCCTAAGCGGTAAATCCAGGTTCGACTCCTGGCGGGGGCATTGGACGAAAAGCCATGCTAGCGGCCATGTTTGCGAAGAGGTCCACCATCCTGCCGGTAGGTGGCCGCGCCACTACGCATCACCGTCTGGCGGCATCGAGAGGATCTACTGGGCAGGTTCGTGGCGGACGACTGGTCGTTGTTCGAGCGTCGTCGGGTCTGGTGCGCTCGGATAGAACCGCTGAAGAATCTGCACTGCGCTGAGATCTGTTGGGCGACGCAGCAGCCGCCCAGACCTCGCACGCCATCGGCCTGATTGACCGTTGGCGGCCCACGCGTAGACGTAACGTCCTTGCAGGTCAAAGCCGTACACGACCGCGACCTGTGCATTGCTGCCGGCTGCATCCAGCCCGAGTTGTAGTCGTACTCTCTCACCGGTCGTCAGAAAGCCGTGCGGTGGCAAGAAGGACATGCACGCCTGCTGGTCCTCCACAACCACAAACGAGACTTTCTTGACGGGCGCGCCGTGACTGACGATCGTCATGAATGTCTTCGCCATGGGCTGATAGAGCGCTAGATCGACGCTCAACGCAGGGGTCGTGCCGGTGCTCCACTGTCGATACATGAGCCAAGCAACGCCGGCCGACCCAACAGCTGCGACTGCTGCAGCCACCGTGCTAACAAGTTGAGTGACTTCGGACGCGCTCACATAACCCAGTCGGTCTCTCCACCGGGTCGTCTCACTCTCGCCCCCCACCAAACAACCGCAAGAAGAACAAAAAGATGTTGAGCACGTCGAGGAAGATGCCGGCGGCGAGCGGAACCGCTTCCTGCATGCCGGCGCGACGCATGCGGTTGAAGTCGAGCACGGTATAGGCACCGAAGATGCCAAGGCCGAGCAGCGCATAGATGACGTTCCCGCCGGGGATGGAGACGAACACCGTCACGAGCCCGAACACGATCAGCGCGAGTAGTAGGAAGAACAAAAACCGATAGCCCCCGGAGAGGTCCCGCCTGATCGCGTAGCCGGTGCTGCCCAGTCCACCGACGAACAATGCGGTAGCTGCGGCCGCCTGCCAGACGGCGTCGGGCTCGGTTTCGGCGTAACGATCCAGTACGCCACCCATGCCGAGCCCCAGCAGCAGTCCGGCGGCAAACAGCAGTGTGATCGCCAGAGCCTCTGAGCGACGCGCAACGTTCAAGCCGATGATGCAGATGAAGCCGCCGATAAAGCAAACGATCGAGGCGCCCTCTGCGATTTCGCGCCCGAGATAGGACCCGAGCGTGAAAAAGCACAGCGTGACCGCAACGAGTCCCATGACTTGACCGAAGACGCCGGCGGTACCGACGCTCTCAATCGACCCAAACATCCCTTCGTTTCTGTATCCGGTGAGCTGTGGCAAGTTGGTCCCCCTTCTTCTGGACTCGGCTACCGCGGTTGTTCAAGGCCATCTAGGCCGATACTGACTTTACGCCGTATCCGTGAGCACGCGTATCCGTGAGCACGGATACTCTTGCCTTCCAGCGCGTTCGCCGATCGGCTCAACAGCCACGGGCCACCGCTCTCATCAACCAAGGGGAAATCAATGATCGCAAGGCGTCCCGTACTGCTCGTCCTCGCACTGTTGTGCTCAGCGCTCATCGCTGCATGTGGAAACAGTGGCAGCTCCACCACCAGCGGCTCGACGGCCACGACCACGCCTGCGACTACCTCGACGGCGGCAAGCACGCCAACTACGACCTCGACGGCCACGACTACCTCGACGGCGGCGAGCACGCCAACTACGGCCACGACGCCACTCAGTGCGGAGGAAGCCTCGGCAGTAAAGAGCTACGTGGCAGTCTGCAAGCTGATCATCGCTCGCGAGCCGACGCTCGCGGCGAGCACCAAGAGCAAGGTCGAAGGGATCTGCAGCAAAGCGGCCGCGGGCAATCTCGCAGGCGCACGTACGGCGGCCAAGGAAGTGTGCGTGGAAGTGATCAGAGCTTCGCCGATCCCGACGGCGCAGAAGACGAAGGACATCGCTGCCTGCAAGCTCACGTAGAGACTCTCAGATGGCGTGGTGCGGGTGGGACGCCGTCGCGACAAGCAGCGAGACCGCGGTCAACCGGCCGTGGTCTCGTCCTGCGACTCGTCGTCCTCGCCGGCATACAGCGACTCACGTGCCAGCTCGCGGCCCTTGACGTCGTATAGCTTGATCTCGAGCAGGTCGTGGCGGTAGTCGTCGGGTGCGATCAGCGTGAAGCGTTCGTCGAGTAGATCGCATTGGTCGACAGCGAGATCGGCGAGCTCGGCGGTGACCACACGCCCGCCGGAGACGAGCGGGCGTCCCCACACGAGCGTCATTGCTGCGACGGCTCCCAACGTCCCCCGCCAGGAGCCGATGATCTCGTCGCACAAGTCGAGCTTCCAGTCGGGGTTGCGCTCGGCGGTCTCGTCGGTGAAGTCCACGTGTGCGGAGAAGTCGCTGGGCTCGCCGTCGTCTCCCTCTGGGGACGACGCGGGCGTGGGTCGGTAGCGCACGTAGCCGAACAACTCGTATCCGCCTGAGGTCTGCGCAGTTCCTGGCACGTAGGTGTGGCCGTGCCAGGTGCGGTCCGGGTACCACGCGATCGAGCCGGGCTCACCAAGGTCGCTCGTGTCGCCGTCCAGCTCCAGGGCGGCGGCGAGGAACTGCTCGCGCAGGCGCTCGGCCCAACGCCCATAGGGGAGCTCCTCCTGTGGGGGCTCGGCGGCAAAGCGTGGGACGAAGCGTTCCTCGGGAGGCATGACCGCGGGTGAGCCTACGCGTCGCGCAGCGCCGCCGCAGCGTCCTCGGGGGCGACGATGTTGAGGTTCACGTCGGTGGAGAGCTCCAGGCCGGCGAGGTGGGTGAGGCGTGGCAGCACGTCAATGCGCCAGCAGAAGTCCTCCGTGCCGAGTGGTGCGGTGCGTACCCACAGGTTCAGTGGCGGGCTCGATCCGAGGTGACGGGCGAGCCGGCAGAGGCCGTCGTGCAGCAGCGCAGCACCCGATGGCCCTGAGTCCTCGAAACGTGCCCGTGGCGTGCGCGGCGCGAGCATTAGCTGGAAGGGCAGGCGCGAGGCGTAGGGCGCCATCAGCACGGCCTCATCGTCGATCGCCACGATTCGCTCGCGGCGGCGGACCTCCTCGGCGACGAGATCGCCAAGCAGGCTCTGGCCCATCGTGCGAGTGGTGTGGGCGCTCGCACGCTCACGCTCGCGCGCGACGGTCGTGGGCACGAAGTCGAGTGCATACAGCTGGGCATGGGTGTGGGGCAGCGAGGCACCGGCCTCACGGCGCTCGTTGACGATCAGCTGTAGGTATGCGCTCGTGGCGTGCGCTCGCATCCGCGCGCGCCATACCTGCACGGCGGCCACCACCTGCTCGACGGGCAGCTCTGCGAGTGACAGCACCGACTGGGGGCCGTTGATGATCACCTCGTGCGCGCCGGTGGCGGGCCGCGATGCGAACAGCTGCGGCTGACCGCGAACGTCGCAGGGATCGGCGCCAGCGCCGTGACCGGTGTCCTCGCGAACATCTGGCGACGAAAGCGCAGGATAGAGGTTGGGCACCACGCGCACCTTCCATCCCGATGAGTTGGCGGGGCCGCCCCCGGGGCGTACTGCGTAGAGCTCGGGTGGGGTGCGGTCCTCGTGACCTTCTGCGAACGGGTCCTGCTCGGGGTCGATCGCCTGCGGCGGCTCGCAGCGCGGCTCGCCACCTGGACGCCGCGAGCGCTCGCCAGCGATGATCGTTCGATGCCCGCCCAGTGGGTCGATGCGCAGTTCTGGCAACGCTTACGCGTCCAATGCGTAGCGCTTGACGTCACGTTCGAGCTTGGCAACGCTCGGGTAGGGCCCCTGGTGGATGAAAATGCCGCCGCGAGCGTTGTAAAAGACCGTCACGGGCGTGTTCGAAGAGTCGGTGATGGCGGTGCCCACACTGCCATCGTGATCGTAGTAGCTAGGGTAGCTCACGGGGAAAGTGCGCAGGAAGCTCGACGCGTCGGCACGGCTGCTCTCGTTGGAGTCGATGCCAAGGAAACCTACCTTGTGCCCGAGGGAGACAGAGACGCGCTGGAAGGCTCCGAACTCCTCGCGGCATGGTGCGCACCAGGAGGCCCACTTGTTGATCACCACGGGCGTCCCTCGCAGCGCTGCGAGGCGGGCACGCAGGGCTCCTAGGCCTCCGGACAGAAGCTCGTTGGCCTGTGCGTGCAGCGCAGCCAGCTGCGGCGGGGAGCCGGCTAGACGGGCACGCATCTGCCCGAGCGTGAGCGTGGATGGCGTGCTGGCAGGGGACCCATTCAGCTGCAGCAGGCCGACGACGAGCACTGCCAGGACGGCCACACCGGCGAGCGTCATGGACAGGCGCTTTACGGTCACCGCCGTAAGGGTGTCAGATCGCGTTCACTTCAATCGCGGCTCCGCGTGCTATATCCTTGGGGTACGTCAGGTCGGGTCGCGGCAAGCACCCGACGAACGATGCCGATTGGGCATCAACCCTTCGAGCCGCACCGAAGCTGAGCTTCGATGGCGGCTCTGTCTCGAAGTCCAGAGCCTCTATGGCCGAGTCCACCTCAGTGGCCCTCGCGGCCGCGACCATTCCCAGTTCCGCCGATATCAAACGCGCGGAGAAATTCGTGCGCGAGCGCTTCCTGCACGAGGGCGAGGACCCCGAGGTCGCGCTGGCAGCGGGCACGCCGCGTAGGCGCGCGCTCGACCAGGCACTTGCGGAGCTGAAGGCCGATCCGAAGACAAAAAACCCGTCTACCGCGTGGCGGCGCGAGTTCTCCCTGCTGTTGGGGCTGGAGCGGCTGCTATCCGATGATGAGCCCAAGCTGGAGGACGGCACGGTGCTCTCCGCCCACCAGGTGGATGCGCTCTCGGGCACGCTGACGGCGCTGCTCGCAGAGGCGCAGCAGCGGACAGCCGCCGATGGCAACGGCCGTGGCGCGGCGTCCGCCTCACCGGAGTTGCTCGCCTCCGCGGACATCCTCGGTCCGGATGACGCCGCTTCGACGAACGGCGAGGATACGGCGTCCGCTGCCGTTGCGCAGCGGACGAGCGATGCTCGGGACGAGGACGACGACGAGGACGAAGAGGACGACGAAGAGGACGAGGATGAGGACGAGGACGACGACCTCGGCCCGGTGCAGCGCGCGGCGCCAGACGAGGACGACGATGAGGACGAAGACGAAGACGAACCAACTGAGGAGGACGAGGAAGAGGAGGAGCTCGAGCAGGAGAGCGATTCTGAGGAGGAGCCGCGCGACTGGGTGGACGAGGGCGAGGAAGAGGAGGAGTCACTCGCCGATCAGCCCGAGGACCCGAACGCGGCCAAGCGCTTCTGGTTTGAGCACGCGACTGGCGCGGGCAAGACGGTGGCGGCGCTGGGCTTCGTGGAGGCGTCGCACACGGGCGGGGTGCTGATCCTCACTCACCGGCGCAACCTGGTGGACCAGTTTCTGGGCGAGCTGCGCGATCGCGGCTACTCCAAGCGCATCAGCAGGCCGCTGTTGAAGGGTGAGGACTCGGTGAAGGGGCCGGTGACGGTCGAGACATATCAGTGGTTCGTACGCAACGCTGGCAAGATCTCGAGTGCGTACACGATCGTGATTTGCGATGAGGCGCACACGGCGCTGGGCGAGAAGACGAGCGCTGCGATCCGCGAGTGGACGGGCCCGATCTTCATCGGCATGACTGCCACGGGCGCGCTGATTGCACGCCACGTGACGGACCTGTTCCCGACGCAGACATCGCGTTTCGATCTCGCCCAGGCGGCGCGCCGTGGTGTGATCGCACCGCTTCGTTGTGTGCGCATCTCGCCTGGTGTGGGGGTGCGCACGATCGCGAAGGTGCCGCTCAGGCGGGGCGAGGTAGATACGGAGTTCGACCAGGACGAGCTGGCGAAACTGCTCGACCAGCAGCCGTTCAACCTGGCGGTGGCGAACCTGTACAAAACCCGCTTCAACGGCGTGCCCGGAGTGGTATACGCGGCTGGCGTGCGTCACGCTTACAACCTCGCGGAAGCGTTCCGTGCAGAGGGCATCAAGGCAGAAGGCGTCTCAGGCGAGACGCCCAAGCGCGAGCTAGTGGAGATCCTGGCGCGCTATGAGCGCGGCGACATCGACGTGCTGATCAACGCGCAGCTGCTGGCGGAGGGTTGGAACAGCCCGCGGGCGACGGTGTGTGTGCACCTGGCGCCGACGGCGTCCAAGCGCATCTACCAGCAGCGAGTGGGCCGCGTCACGCGTCGCCACCCGGGCAAGGAGGCGGGGCTGGTCGTGGACTTTGTGCACCCCGCGACCAAGCACGACGATCCGGTGGTGACGCTTCACTCGCTGCTGGATAGAGACGTTTATAGGGGGGGAGCGATCGTAGTGGGGCCGGTGCGGCGTGGGCGCGGGCGCAGGATGCGCGTGGAGCGCCGAGTGCTGCCGGTGTGCGCAGAGGAGGAGCGTCGCTTTCAGGTGTTCGAGCGCGAGCTGTGGCGTATCGCGGTGGAGCACCTGGACTATGGCGAGCAGCACTTGTGGGCGGCGCTGGCGGGTGCGCGGGTGGCACCGAATGGCTGGCGCCGGGCGCGGGCGATGCTGCACTTCGACCGCACGGGCGAGCTCAAGAGCCGTTTCTTGATCACGGCCGTAAAGCGCAATACGAGCTCGCAGCTGCGGCTGCGCGCGCTGACGGACATCGCGGCACTGCGTGACCCGGATGCGTTTGATGAGGCGATCGACATCATCGGTGGCTGGTCGCGGGATGAGCGCAAGGAGGCGACAAAGATCATGCTGCGGGCGCTGGTGGAGCGGCGCATCGGCCGACGCGACCAGGCGAACGCGTGGATCTGGCGCCTGGCGGAGTACACGCGCGACGTGCA
>Ga0210383_10001285_pt1 | contig 23016 bp, 19 predicted proteins | sample IncBWC14OmetaG_FD_160072 | JGI IMG/M metagenome (GOLD analysis project Ga0210383, IMG submission 160072) | Forest soil microbial communities from Barre Woods Harvard Forest LTER site, Petersham, Massachusetts, United States - Inc-BW-C-14-O ... | reverse complement strand
ACTTTAGCTAGCCGAAGATTCTTCTTTCTTGGGTTCGGAATTATCCACTTTGATAGGAGCGCCTGGACGGAGAGTGCGAAGCGCTTTATAGCTTCCTGTGACGATCACGTCGCCGTCTTTCAAGCCGGTTGTAACCTCAATGTCAGTTACCCCTGCTACGCCGGTTTGCACCGGAACGAATTCGGCTTTCTTCCCGCGGATTACGAATACGCCCTGAACATCGGTCTTCTGCGCATTTGCCCCGGTATTTGTGCCGGACGTGGGCTTGGAGGCCGCCAGGGTAACGCTACTGCCATTCTTTCCCACCGCCGCCTCGTCGATTTCTCGTTGAGTTCGCACAGCCAGAGCCTGAATCGGAATGGTCAGGACATCTTTCTTCTGCTCCGTCTGGATTCTAGCCGTGGCGGACAAACCGGGACGCAGCGAATCGGGCGGATTGTCCACCGTGACCACCACCTTGAAGTCGCGAGCCTCCTGCGTATTGGCGGTGGTCTGTGTAGTAGCAGCCTGTCCCGACGAACGAAGAATGGCGAGCTCGCCAACTTGAGTTACGTGGCCTTTGAATGTCTTGCCGGGAATCGCGTCTATGGTCACTTCGGCAGGCTGGCCCTCGCGAACGTTAGTGATGTCGGTTTCGTCGACTTTGACCTCGGCAGTTACAATGCTCATGTCGGAAATGGTCATCAGGTTACTGCCTACGGCGTTCTGGATCCCGGGTACGACGTTTTCACCGACGCGCACCGCGATATAGCTAACAATGCCGTCGATCGGAGCCGTGTAGGTAGTCTTGCGCAGGATGTCCTTTGTGTGCTTCAGCACCGCCTCGTTCTGACTCATATTCTCATGAGCCTGATCGCGGGCCGCGCGCGCTTGTTCCACCTGGGCTTTAGACGCGTTTAGTGCAGCCGACGCGCTGTCGAAAGTGGCTTTGTTTGCATCGAATTCCTGCTTGGATATGAGCTGACTCTTATAGAGCTCCTGGGTGCGCTGCCAATCAAACTTGGCCTTCTCCAGGTCTGCCTGGCGCTGAGCTAGCGTAGCGACTGCCGAATCGTAACTCGCTGCCGCCACACGCATGCCCGCTTCGGTGGAGCTAATGCTGGCCTCCTGGGCTTGAACATCGGCAGCCGGCTGGATGTTTTCCAGGTGCAGCAGGATGTCGCCTCTCTTTACGTGGTCGCCTTCCTTCACCACTATGTCCGTTATCTTCCCGATCCCTTCTCCTAGGACGTTGGTGTAATTCTTAGGCCGGACCTCTCCTGAGGCCGTCACGATCGAAACCAAATCCTGCTTGACGACCTTTCCGCTCTGCACCGTTACAACACCCTTATTCGATTGATAGATGCTGTACCAGGATATGCCGCCCAGGAGCACTACAGCACCCACACCGATTCCTACTTTTTGCCACGTCTTCATTGCTTTAGCCTCTAGGCCCTCACCCTACGGGCGGGACGGTCCGCTCACTAATCCATACGTCTGGCAGGGCCAGAATGTTTCTCGGATTAGACGAGTCTGAAGAGATAAGGAGAGTTTCATATACCGATTTTCGGAGTTCTACGATTCTCTTCGGCTTCGTGCGAGGGTCACGTTACCCACTATTGCGAGCGACCGAACTCGGCTCGGTCGCAGGTGCGGTCAGCGTGGGTGCATGCCTTGCGGAGTCATTTTAGATGCATTTAAGCCGGAAAGAAATAGTGTTGATAGGGTAGGCAAGCTGTTCCTAAAAAGGGCAGGCAACCCCGTTTGGCGTAACGTGCTCATACTCGTATACGTGTCCGGAAACTGACGTTGACCTGTACCTTGGGACAGGTTAGAATTTCTAACCAAATAGGGGAAAAAGGTTAATTTATGGGCCGTTGCGCAAGGGTGTTTCTTGTTAGCATTTTAGCTGCAGGTCTAGGTTGTGCCCGCGTGGCCTACGCTCAGGGGGAAGCTCAGAGCCCTCAGAATCCACCGTCTGACCAAAACTCAGCGAAAAAGGCCGCCAAACAACGAGCCAAAAGCGAGAAGGAACTCAAGAAGGAACTAGATTCCCAATACAAGAAGTGGCTGGACGAAGACGTCGTCTACATCATATCCCCGGAAGAGCGTAGCGCATTTTTGCATCTTGCAACTAACGAAGAGCGCGAGCAATTTATCGAGCAATTTTGGCAGCGCCGAAACCCGGACCCCGATTCCGCCGACAACACTTTTAAGGAAGAACACTATCGCCGTATAGCTTACGCCAACGAACACTATTCGTCTGGTATTCCCGGCTGGAAAGCCGACCGCGGCCGCATTTACATCATGTGGGGGGCACCGGATGAGATTGAGTCACATCCTTCGGGTGGCAGCTACGATCGGCCCTCCTCTGAAGGCGGCGGAGAGACTTCCACCTATCCTTTCGAAGACTGGCGTTATCGATATCTCGAAGGCATCGGAGAGAACGTCGAGCTTGAATTCGTAGATCCCACGATGAGCGGCGAATACAAACTCACCATGGATCCGAGCGAGAAAGACGCGCTTCTCATGGTTCCTGGCGCCGGACTCACCCAGATGGAGTCCATGGGATTGGCCAGCAAAACCTCCCGCTTCAACAATACTGACGGCACGCACCTTGCTGCTCCTATAGGCATGCAACCGGAGACCATGAATGAATTTAGCCGGCTCGATCTCTACGCCAAGATTCAGCAGGCTCCTCCCGTGAAATTTAAGGATTTGGAAGCGGTGGTCACGTCGCGACTGGTGCGCGATCAGGTTAAATTTGATTATCGCTTCTATTTCTTGCGCATCACATCAGAGACCGTTCTGGTTCCGATTACCGTCCAGATTCCGACAGGCCAGTTGAGCTTTCAGGAAAAACAGGGCGTAGATTCCGCCACCGTGAATCTCTTCGCGCGAATCAGCACTTTGAGCGGCCGTATCGTGCAGACCTTTGAAGATACGGTGAAACGCGACGTTCCTGCCAGCTTGCTGCAACAGGCTAAGGCTGTGCCATCGATCTATCAGAAAGCCGTGCCTTTGAGCCCCGGCCTATACCGGCTCGATATCGTGTTAAAGGATGTGAACAACGGGAACGTCGGCGTGGTGAACACCCGTCTGGCCGTACCGCGATTTGAAGACGATCACCTGTCGTCAAGCTCGCTCATTCTTGCGGACCAAATCCTTCCTGTTTCGTCGAAAGATATCGGGCTCGGCCAATTCGTGTTGGGTGATGTAAAGGTGAGACCGAAGCTAGATGCGTCGTTTGCTCCCGCGGATGGAATGGGCGTATTCCTTCAAGTTTACAACCTGAAAGTAGATGATCAGACACACAGGTCAGACGCCACCGTGCAGTATCGCGTCATGAAAGAGAAGAATACCGAACCGGTTCTGAAGTTCGATATTCCCAGGGACAAATTACCGGAGCACGGCGAGGAATTGACGTTGGAAAACATCATTACTCTGGGCTCGCTGCCTCCCGGTGCGTACAAACTCGAAGTCGCCGTAACAGATAATTTAACGAAGCAAACCATTACTCCGGCGATGGATTTTACTGTGAAAGCAAACGCCGGAACTGCACCACACGCGAGGTGAACTCGTGAGTTTGCGAACGATCCGCTTAATTTTGTTCGGTGCGCTTTTGTGCCTGTCGGCCCTGCCGGCGTGGAGCGCGCCAAATTCCGGCAAGATTTCCGGCGTAGTGCTCGACTCGGCTGGAACGCCTCAAATGGGCGCCACGATATCGGTTACTTCGGATCAACTTTTCAAGTTGTCCCCCGTCGAGCTCCTAACCAACGACCGAGGACGATTTTCCACCAGTCTGCTTCCTTCCGGCACTTATTCGATCAAAGTCACGCTCGCGGGTTTCCTGCCTGTAATTGAGGATCACATTCTGGTAAATGACGAGCACACGACTGTGCTCGAAATCGTACTTGGATCTGTGTTTTCGTCGCTGGAAAAATTACGAAGGCAGCCGGATCAGCAAGTCAGCGCGGATGAATGGGCGTGGGTTCTACGAAGCTCAGCTGCGACGCGGCCTGTCCTGCGGTGGCAAGACGATGATGTGATTCTCGGCGCGGCACCGACTCAGTTTGAAACCGCACGGTCCGAAGAAGCGCGAATGCGCTTTGAACTAACATCGGGATCCGATCATCCGGGATCAGTTTCCAACCCAGCCGATTCTCCAGGTACCGCTATGGTGTACGACGTTAGCCTGGGCGGCAAGCAACAGCTCTTGATAGCCAGCCAGTTCAGCTATGAAAGCGGTTCATATTCGGGTGGTCTTGCTACTCAATGGCTTCCGTCTGGGAAACCCGGCGTAGGCCCGGTTGCGACGCTCTTGCTTCGAGAAACACAACTTGGACCAGACGGGCCGACCTTTCGCGGAATGCGGATGTCCTACGACAATTCGTTCAGCGTCGGTGACCGCATCAGCATTCGCTATGGCTCTGACTTCGTGATGGCAGGCCTAGCGGGCACCACTGCTGGCGTGCGACCGCGCGCACAGGTTGCCCTGCAGCTGAATCCTGCGTGGCGGGCTTCGGTCTTGGTTGCGACAAACGGTTGGCAAGACTCTGCGGGTGATCAAAGCGCGCTACAGTCGGCTCTGAACACACTCGATCAATTTCCGATACTTCTGATGCGCGATGGGCATTCCGTGCTGGAGAATGGCCTGCATGAGGAATTAGCTATCGAGCACTCGTTTAACAAAGACGCCAGCGTGACCGTCGCTTTATTCAACGATCGCTCCACTCATACCGCGGTATTCGGGCGCGGATCCGTCATCGGGCCCGACTATTTGCAGGATTTCTTCTCGAATGTTTTCGCATATGACGCCGGCGAATCAAGCTCGCTGGGGACGCGCGTTGCGTATCATCAGAGATTTTCAGACAATGTAAGCGCCACCGTCATCTACGAATATGCGGGAGCGTTGTCGCCGATTGAGGATCCCACGGAAGTAGCCTTGCGAAATCAGTTGGCCACTCGGTATCGCCAAAGTGCCGGAGTTCATGTGGCAGCGAAAGTCCCGCGCGTGAGAACCAAGCTCACAGCCGGATATAAGTGGATCAACGGCCCGGTGGTGTCAGCGATGGATCCTTACGGCCAGTCCCTCTATCACCTCGACCCTTACCTGAGTATCGGAATTCATCAGCCGCTGCCGAGCTTCATCCCGGGTCACGCTGAGCTTTTGGCCGACTGTGGCAACCTTCTCGCGCAGGGTTATGTCCCCTTAACAACCGGCGATGGGCGAGTCGTCCTTATTCCTACCTATCGGTACCTTCGCGGCGGCCTAAGTTTTCAGTTCTAGCCGCATTTGAGACGTACCGGAATCGGGAAGGCATCTTCCACAAACAGGATTGTGACGATATCTTTCAATAGAGCATTCCGTAAAGTACTCATTTAATGTCGGATAGGCTTATTATAATTCATAACATCGTGGAAGTTGACGTGCTAGCATTTATAGTTAGTTGGGTCTGATTTACGGGTGTCGCTGGATGAATGATAGTCTCCGAATGCGACTTGGCGCGGTGCTCCTGGCGCTCCTCACGCTATCCGCCATAGTCTTTGCTTTCCTAAACTTTCAGCAGCGCTCCCGGTTCGTTCTTCCCGACGATGGGGTCACCTGGCTGGACACACAGCAAGGCGTAGTGGCGTGGCACGTTGTCACTGACTCGCCAGCCTCCAAGGCTGGGATCAAACAAGGCGACATCGTCGAGTCCGTACGCGGCTTCCAAATTCACCGTGCTGCCGACGTCACCCGGGTTCTGTTTCGCGTGGGTCCGTGGACCGAAGTTCGCTACAAGATGCGCCGTGGCGAAGCCGGATTTGAGACCCCACTGGTGACCGCTCCGCAGGATACCTCGTCTTCGATCGAAAATTATCTGCGCATTACCGCGCTTCTCTATATTTTTATCGGCCTGTTTATATTCGTTCGCCGCTGGAACGCTCCGCGCGCGATTCATTTCTACGTTTTTTGCCTGGCCTCCTTCATTCTTTACAGCTTTCATTACACCGGTAAGTTGAATTCTTTCGACTATACGATCTATTGGGCCAATGTTGTCGCGCTGCTCTTGCAGCCCGCGCTGCTGGTTCATTTCGCGCTGGTATTTCCGGAGCGTCGCGGCACTTTGTGGCCCAAGCTAGCCGCCGTCTATGCGCCGCCCGCCGCGCTTCTAACCCTCCATATCTTTATCGCCACCGGCACGTTGGATTTTCTGCCGGCATTCAGCACGCGATACTGGCTCGACAAAGTAGAGCAGGCAAATCTCGGAATCTATTTTCTGCTCGCTGCCACGATCTTCCTGTTCAGTTATCGCCGAGCGCCGAGCGGCGTTTTGCGGCAGCAATTAAAGTGGGTCACCGGTGGGACGTTTGCCGGCTCGCTCCCCTTTCTGATGTTCTACATCGTGCCCTACATCCTCGGTGTGGTCCCGGCGCCCTGGATGAAGCTCTCCGTCTTTTCGCTGGCCCTGATTCCTCTTTGTTTCGGTTACGCCATCATTCGATATCGCCTGATGGATGTTGACATCATTTTCAAACGGGGACTTGCCTACACCTTCGCTACCGCCGCCATCGTCGGCATTTATTTCGCCGGCATAGCGCTGATCGGCGAAACATTTCACACCCGCTGGCCTACGGGTCCCGCCGGCGGAGTTATTGCAATTGTGGTCGCCGCGTTTCTGTTTGAACCTGTGCGCGGGTGGATGCAGACTCGCCTGGACCGTTTTTTCTATCGCGACCGGCTGGATTACCGCCGCACGCTCATTGAATTCGGACGCGCCCTCACAAACGAAGTGCGTCTCGAGCCCCTGGTCGGCTCGGTGCTCGATCGGATTTCGCAGACGCTCCTGGTGGATCGCCTGGCTGTGTTCCTTGAAGACCCCGCACATGCGGGCCAGTATGTTCTCTCGCGTTCGATGGGGCTTCGCCCGGAAGGCCCGCTCGATTTGACTTTTCTAGATCCTTCGCGCCCCGCGCTTGAGCGCGGCTGTTTGTTTTTTGAGTCTGCGCGTGCAGCCGCGGAGGAAACCGTATCCGTTCGCCGCACACTCGAAGAACTCGACTTGAACTATTTCATCGCTTGCCGATTTCGCGACCGTACCGTGGCGATCCTCGGTTTGGGTAAGACCGTCGATGGCGATTATCTTTCGAGCGACGACCTCGAGTTACTGTCCACCATTGCCGGCTATGTCGCTATAGCCATTGAAAATGCGCGCCTATATCAATCGCTCGAACAGAAGGCCATGCAGATCGAGCGTTTGAAGGATTTCAGCGAAAATATCGTGGAGTCGTTGAATATCGGTGTGCTCACAGTGGATCTCGAGGATTGCATCGAGTCCTGGAATCCGCAGCTCGAAAATTTGTTGGCCATTCCGCGCCGCGAAGCGCTTCGCCGCCGCCTTCAAGATGTCCTTCCGCCGGACCTGGTGGCCGAAATTTCCTCGCGCTACACCGCCGACCGCGTTTCCGGAATTTATAAATTCCAATTGAATACGCCGGGCGGCCGCCGCCTGGTGATCAACGCTTCGATTGCTCCGCTCGTCGGAAAAACCGGCACCAGGCTAGGCAGACTGATCCTCCTTGATGACATCACGCAGCGCGTGCGTCTGGAAGAACAAATGGTGCAGACGGAGAAGCTAACCTCGCTCGGTTTACTGGCTGCCGGCGTAGCGCATGAAGTGAATACACCGCTGGCGGTGATCTCGAATTACATTCAGATGCTGGCGAAGCAGATTCCCGAAGGCGATCCGCGTCAGAAAACCATCGAGAGGATCGTAAAGCAGACCTTCCGAGCCAGCGAGATCGTTAATAATCTGCTGAACTTCTCCCGCACGGGCGCGGCAGAATTCGTCGAGGTGGATCTAAATTCTGTGTTGGAAGAAACTTTGACGCTGGTGCAGCACCCATTTAAGACAGCGCAAGTGAATGTGATTAAGAATTATACGGAACAGTTGCCGCCCGTTCTCGGTTCAATGACGCGTCTACAGCAGGTTTTTCTAAACTTGTTTATGAACGCGCGCGACGCCATGCCGAGCGGCGGTATGCTGGAAGTTCGCACCGGGGCGCACAACGGATCGGTCGCAGTCGAGGTTACCGATACAGGTTCAGGCATTCCGGCCGAAAATCTTCACCGAATTTTTGATCCATTTTTTACCACAAAGGCCACCGGACGGGGCACCGGGTTAGGTCTTTCGGTTAGCTACGGGATTATAAAAGAGCACGCGGGCAAGGTTGACGTGCGCTCGACGCCCGGTAAGGGAACTTCCTTCCGGCTAGAATTTCCCGTAGCCAGGAAGGCGGTTCATGCCTAAAGGCTCCATTCTTGTCATTGATGACGAAGTAGAAATTCGCGAAGGGCTGGAAGCGCTCCTTACTTCCGAAAGTTTCCAGGTGACGCTCGCCGAAACTGGCGAAGCTGGACTCAAGCAGCTCGAAGACCATCCGTTCGACTTGATGCTGCTTGACGTCAGCCTGCCGGATCGCAACGGTCTCGAGTTGCTCCGCGAGATTCGCCGGCGCGATCCGCAGCTCGCCATCATTTTAATCACCGCGTATGGCTCGATCGATATGGCTCGCGCGGCCTTCAAAGGCGGAGCCCAGGACTTCATCACCAAGCCCTGGTCAAACGACGAACTGATCGCCCAAGTATCGCTGGCCATCGAGGGCCGCAGACTTCGGGACGAAAACGTCCAGCTAAAACGCGCGCTTAAGCAGCGCTACAATTTTCCCAACATCGTTGGCAAGAGCGAAAAGATGCAGGCCGTGCTGGACCTTGTTACGCAGGTCGCGCCGTCGCGTTCTACCATCCTGATCTCGGGTGAGAGCGGCACCGGTAAGGAAGTATTCGCCAAAGCCATTCACTCCGCTTCCACGCGCGCGGACAAAGCGTTCATCCCAATCAATACCGGCTCGATTCCTGCCGACCTTCTTGAGTCCCAACTTTTTGGCCATGTGAAGGGCGCCTTCACCAGCGCGATCGCTTCCAAGAAGGGACTCTTTGAAGTCGCCGACCAGGGCACTATTTTTTTTGACGAGATTTCCACCATCAGCCCGGAAACCCAAGCCAAACTGTTGCGCGTGATTCAAGAGCGCGAATTCATGCGTCTGGGCGGCACCGAGACGATTAAAGTTGACGTCCGTATCCTTGCGGCATCCAACGAAGATTTGATGAAACTCGTTCGCGAAGGCCGCTTCCGCGAAGACTTGTTTCACCGGCTGAATGTTATTTCGTTGCAGCTGCCTCCGCTGCGCGAGCGCAAAGAAGACGTCCCGCTGCTCATCGAGCGTTTCCTGGATCAGTTCTGTCAGGAAAACGGCAAGCCCCCGCGCGCATTTACGCACGGAGCTATGAAGCTGCTCATGGATTACGATTGGCCGGGAAACGTGCGCGAGCTCGAAAACGTCGTCGAGCGCGCCATTGTGCTTTCCACTCAGGAATCCATGGACGCCGATTTGCTGCCGGAAAGCGTGCGCACTCGCGAGATCGTCAAAGGCGTTCGGCTGCAATTGGCCGAATTTTTGCCGCCGATGCCTGGTGAAGCTGGTGGCTTCGGCAGTTCGCCATCTCTCTTCCAAATCCTTGAAGAGGTCGAGCGCCGGATCATTGTGGACATGCTCGAGCGCACCAATTGGAACCAGACGGAAGCGGCCGAGCGCTTTCAGGTTCCGCTTTCCACGCTAAACCAAAAAATCAAGCGCCTCGGTATTGAGACGCGCCGCCGGACCACCTCCGTCAGAGGCGCGGCCATGGGCTTCGGCGAAGATCCTGCGGAATTTCTCGCTGACAAATAGCGGCTATTTTTTTCGACGGATCAAACTCTAACGAGCCGAATCACGAAATTAGCGCGCGGCCGGCGATATTTCCCAGTATGCGGTACGGCGCGACTTCCGGCGCCACCAAGACCTTCGGAGGAATCAAAAACGTCTGCTCAATAGCGTATTGGCCGGACATCACCGCGTGCGCCACACAATCCGTAAAAACCATCCAGGTGGCCCGCGGCGGAAATTCCAATTGGGTCTTCGGGGTATTCGTTTGAAACTCCGAGTTCTCCTTCAGGAAATCGTGGAAGCGAAGCATGAACATATCGTAGGGCGTTCGTCCGATCACCCCCAAACCCAGCTTGGAGCCAAAATCCTGTACCGTGCGGCTTAGGAACGAATTATCTTCAGCAACATCGTGCAGTCCCGCCCCACCGGAATAGCGCCGCGCGAGCACCTCGAAACCCTCGGTCGTCTGCCAGACGCGCGGCTTCTTAAGATTTAGATTGGTGAAGACGCGCAAAATGCGGGCGCCTCGTGTCGGGCGACTGGGAAAAGCATCCACGTGCAGCAGGTCGTTGCGCTTATGCAGCGGCAGGTCGCGGCCTTCTTCTTCCAGCGGCCGAAAACTCGCGAAATCCAGATTCCACTTACCGGCGTAAGGAGTCAGAAATCTTCCAAGGAACTGCGCCACCTGCGCACTATAGTTGCGCATGATCAAATGCAGGCGGCCAATGGTTTCGCGGTCGCCCGAAACTCCGCGCAACATATCTTCGCTCGGACGGTACGAAACGTTTTTATGCATGCGCAGTTCGGACCATTCTTGCGCAAGCAGGAATTTCTGATCGTCCGCCGGCAGGTCAAAGGGCGGTTCGCGGAAAAAAAGTATCTGGCCGCGTTCTAGCATCTCGCAGTAGGCGCGCGAATGTGCGCCAATCTGATCGGAAGCAACCCAGCCCGTGGAACGTTTGTAATCGTCCACCGAAATCCACGGCAAGTTCCGAGTTGCGGCCTTCTTCATTTAACTTTTCGCAGGAGTAGGATGCTTGTAGCCGCGGGGAAGTAACGTCGTGCTCAGATCTAAACCCGAAAGATCCACGCCGTCCAGGTCTGTCTCACGAAGGACCGTCGTTTTCAAATCAGCACCCGTAAAATCAGCGCCCCGAATTTCGGCTAATCGAAAATTTGACGCTACAAAATTTGCGCCGCGCAGAATTGCGCCACGCAAGTCGGCGCGGAAAAGTTCCGCCCCGCCCGCTTTGGCTTCGGTGAGATCGGCTCCGCTCAGATTAGCTTCGGTCAAATCGGCTTTACGCAGGTCGGCGCCGCGTAGTGTAGCCTTACTTAGGTTCGTCGAGGAAAGCCTGGCATCGTGCAAATTGGCTCCGTCAAGATTCGCGCCGTGAAAATCGACAAGGTCGAGGTTCTCTCGCTCGAGATTCACACGCGAGAGGTCGGCCCCGGATAAATCGGCGCGAGCGCCAGTTTCGTCGCCACGCACGAAACGTCGATGCGATTCAAGAATCTCTGAGACCAGCCGTCCGTTGTGCTTGATGCTTTTGGGAGATCGCATGTCCGCCGTGAGTAAGCGATAGCTACGATACGTATATTATTCGCAAAGTATAACATGGCCGACGCATGGACAGATTGCTAGCCATTTGGCGATTTGTGGTACCGTCGCAGCATGGCTCGCTGCCACAAGTCTCCGGGAGGTCCCCGCTCCCGGATTATGTCCTCACTCGCGTTCGTTTTTGGCGCTTTGGCTCCAATTCTTTTTATTCCCCGGCCTGTTGGATCTCAGCAACGACAAGACACACCGAGTGAGGAAGTTGTCGCAAACCTCGCCGCAGGCCGTGTGATTGTCGCGGTAGTAAAAGATGCCATTCTGGCAGCCACCATCGAAAATCCTGTAGAGCCTCAGACACGTATCCCCACGCCTGTAGAGCTTGGAACCAAAGGCCTGGGAATTTTTCTTGGCGCCGTCGAATGGACTGCGCCCTCGTCGCATCTGGTAATCGCGCGGCTTGACCGCGAATTGCCGCGTCTTCACGGCCGGGTCGCTTCCTCAGGACCCCATTTGCAGCAAGCTCAGCCGGGGGCCGAAGCTGGTGACATTGATTCGATCGGCCACGGCGTATCCGAACGCTTAAATGAAATCGCTAGAAATCTTCACGGCAAGATAGATTTGCCGCCCGACGAGCCCATCGCCCAACTCATTCTCGTCGATTACATGGAAAATTACGGACCGGAGGTTTGGCAGGTAACATTCACACTGAAGCAATCGATGCAGCGCGAAGACTATTTCGATACGCACGTTCCTTTGCCGCAATACCGGCAATTGTGGCCTCCGGAAAAGGGGCAGCCACGCTCGCTGGTCGAATTCCACTACCCTCCGGAGGATTCGCAACCTTCCTTGTTTGATCTGATTCGAAACAATAATCCGGAGATCGAAAAACTCTGTTCTTCAGACGCGAAAATGCGGGAAGTGCGTGATCGCCTACTGCATGGCGAAAGCAATAAAATACTTGCTGTCGACGCCATTCAGTTTTTGCGTGGCGCGCTGAACGTGATCGCATCGCCCAACGCGCGCGAAACGATCGCCAGCATAGGAATGGAATCAGGCTTCAGCTGGATTTTGAAGCCCCCGGCGGAATCCCAAAAACCAGAAGAGAAAAAAGAAGAACCTGATGCGCCGTCCCTCTTGCATCCCCAGTGACGGCTTCGTACGAAGCAGCTCGCAAACGGTGAGCGACTTCGCGCAATGCAGCTTACTTCTTTTCGGCAACTTGCTGCTTTAAACGAGCATTCTTCTCGTTTACCGACCGCTCCAGATCTTGTTTATGCGAAACAAGTTTGCGCGCGATTGTTGCATCTGAAAGTCCCAAAATTTCCGCGGCGAAAATTGCAGAATTCACCGCGCCGGCCTTATCGATCGCCATCGTAGCAACGGGAATTCCACCGGGCATTTGCACCGTCGATAGCAACGCATCCAGTCCGTTGAGGGTGCTTGTTCCCATCGGAACTCCGATCACAGGAAGAGTGGTATTTGCGGCGATCACTCCGGCAAGATGCGCTGCTGCTCCCGCAGCAGCAATCAAAACTTTCAAGCCTCGCTTCGAAGCGGTCGTGGCGTACTCATGCGCGCGCGCGGGAGTGCGGTGCGCGGAAACAACTTCTAATTCATAAGGAATTCCAAACTTCTCCAGAGTCTTGGCTGCTTCACTCATCACCGGGTAATCCGTATCCGATCCCATCAGGATTCCTACCAGCGCTGTTTCTTCCTTTTTATGATCTTGGGCCAATTATCAGTCTCCTAGTCAAACAATTTCCACTTTGACAAGCGATGCCTCTGCTTCCTACACTTCATTCATTGAAAATCGGTGGACTAACCCGGTAAAAAGATTCTGTTGAACTGTCGCGAACCACACTTCACCCATTTGTGGGATCTCCTGCCGCTTTTCCGGCAACTTTGGGCCGCCCAATATCCTTTCGATAGTGCGCTCCGGCAATCTTGATTTTGCTCACAGCTTCATAAGCAATTTCGCAAGCCGACGCCAAGTCGTTCCCGCTGGCTGCTACGCTAAGAACTCGGCCGCCAGTCGTGTAGTATTTTTCTCCTTCCCGCCGCGTCCCTGCGTGGAAAATTATGGCACCGGGAACCGCCGCGGCTGCATCCAGTCCAGTTATTCCTTTGCCAATTTTCGGAGCTTCGGGATAACCTTCTGACACAAGCACTACACAGACACTTGCCGCCGCTGAAGACTTTGCCCGTATCGTAGAAAGTTCTCCGCGAGCTGCTTCGGCACACGCGGCCGCGAAGTCAAAATCGGCCCGCAGCATGATCGCCTGGGTCTCAGGATCTCCCAGACGACAATTATATTCCAGAACCTTTGGCCCATCCTTGGTCAGCATCAATCCGAAATAAAGAAAACCGCGATAATTGAGCCCTTCTTTTTGAAGGCCCGCCAACGTTGGCTGAACTATTGTGTCCAGAATTTTCTTTTCTAATTCAGGCGACAACAGATCCGAGGTGGAGAAAGCGCCCATTCCGCCAGTGTTCGGGCCTTCATCGTTGTCAAACGCACGCTTGTGGTCACGCGACGGCGCCAATGATACAAAGTTTTTTCCGTCACTCAGAATGATGTAGGAAAGTTCGTACCCTGATAGTCCCTCTTCCAACAAAATCTGTTTACCTGCGTCTCCGAATTCCTTTTTCTCCATCAGCCGGTCGATAAATTCGGACGCCCGGTCAGGCGATGAAGTCACCAACACGCCTTTTCCCGCGCATAATCCGTCGGCCTTCACTACCAGCGGCCAATCTACCGAACACAGCGAGGTATAGGCATCAATCGGCGAATCGTAAATCCCGTACGTCGACGCCGTCGGAATTCCATTCCGCTCCATAAATCTCTTTGCGAAAACTTTGCTACCTTCCAGTTGCGCCGCTGCCTTGGTCGGCCCCAACAGCGCTAGATTCCGGCTCGCAAATTCATCTGCGATTCCGCGTACCAGGGGCAACTCCGGACCGCAAATCGTAAGATCTGCACCGCGCTCGGCTGCTAAATCCGCCGCTTCCGATACATTGCCCAAGTCCAAGGGCACGCACTCCGCGTCGTTCGAAATGCCGCCATTTCCCGGTGCGCACCAGATTTTCTTCACACCGGCGCCTCGCTTTAACTTCCACACCAGAGCGTGCTCGCGTCCACCGCCGCCGATAACAAGAATTTTCATTTTATTCACGGAGCCAAGAACGATACGAGGGAGTATTGCTGCTGTCAACTCTAGTTCTTCCCAGGATCACCACGAACTGATTTTTAATCTGTAGCGAAGGAAGAACTTACAACTACATACATAGTATTATTAGAGATCATTTGATCTTGGAGCCTTGCCGTCTGTCTTCTCCCCTGTTTTCTAAGTGCCGGAATAGCCCATATTTCTTATCGTTGAGTTGATATGGTAAGCTCTGCCGCTGTCAGGCATTATGACATTCCAAGAAGACAGATTTGAATGTTTTGTAAACGGCTTATATTTATGATGATACGGATATCCTAGTGACAGGCATCACTGACAAAGCCATAGCTCTGATCTTGTGCAAGTACGGCGTGGCCGCTACTCCGGCATTGTGCCTCGCCATACAAAAGTACATCCCGGTTCTCCTACGCTGGAATGAAAAAATCGCTCTGACCACCATAACAGATCCGCCAAATATCGTAAGATTCCATTTCGGAGAGAGCATGTTTGGCGCGTCGGCCGTCCCGATTAAAGAGGGTCGGCTCGCCGACGTCGGCACGGGGGCAGGGTTTCCAGGACTCCCTCTCAAGCTTTTGCTACCTTCTCTTGATTTAGTTCTGGTCGAATCGAACGCCAAGAAGGCCTCATTCCTATCGGAATGCGCTCGCGAGCTCAATCTCACAGGTGTTGAGGTTAATCGAGGTCGCTTCGAAGACATGAAATCAACGGAGCATATGTTCGACTACGTGACGGCGAGGGCACTTGGAGGTTACGCGGAGCTAGCAGAATGGTCGCGACGAAGATTGGCGCCAAGCGGATCGCTTGTTTTGTGGCTTGGGGAACGAGATGCGTCGGAGACGCAAAAATCATCGCCTTTTAACTGGCGTGCTCCGGTACCTATACCTGGATCGGATCGTCGCGTACTTCTGATCGGAACTAACCCATAGCGGCCAATTGTTTCACGTGGAACACTTGCGTTCTCTCGTTTCACGTGGAACATCCCACCTGTGCTTGTTTCACGTGAAACACCTTGCATATCCGCGGAGCCCTCTGCTACATTCTGGCTTCCGGGGGACACGCATTGGCCCGAATTATCGCGATCGCAAATCAGAAAGGAGGAGTAGGAAAAACCACCACGGCCGTCAACCTTGGCGCATCTCTCGCCGCCTCTGAACAAAGAACGCTGATAATCGACTGCGATCCGCAGGGAAACACCACAAGCGCTCTCGGATTTCCCAAGGATCCGGCCAGGCGAACCCTTTATCAGAGCTTAATTCTCGATGAGCCTATTGAAAGAATCATACTGGACGCCCAAGTAGAGGGGCTAGATCTACTCCCATCTGACAAGAACCTGGTTGGCGCCGCGGTTGAACTCGTCAATATGGACAATCGCGAATACCGCCTGAAGGCCGCTATTTCTGGGATCCGCGACAAGTATGAGTATGTTTTGATTGACTGCCCTCCAGCGCTCGACCTGCTCACGCTGAATGCGTTAGCGGCTAGTGACTCCGTCCTTGTACCAATCCAGTGCGAATACCTAGCACTCGAAGGCGTCTCCGAGCTGCTCGACACGCTTATGCGTCTACGACGCACGATCAATCCCGCGCTCGCAATCGAAGGCATCTTGCTAACAATGTACGATGACCGCACCACTCTCTCGAAGCAGGTGGCCGCCGACTTACGAAGTTTCTTCGGTGGCCAAGTATTTGAAACAGTGATACCTAGAAATGTTCGCCTAGCCGAAGCGCCGAGCCATGGAATGCCGGTAATGTTTTACGACATTCATAGTAAAGGTGCTGAAAGTTATGTTCAGCTTGCTAAGGAGGTTATCGCAAATGCCCAGAAACGCGTTGGGCAAGGGCCTGAGCGCACTGATCAGGGAACCCGAGCAGAGTCAGCAGCAGCAGCCACCGCTGGCGCAGGAAGAACAACATCAGGTTCAACAACTGGGACAACCGATGTCGGCGGGACGACAAGTGGGAGCAGCGGTAGCGACGGCGGCAGCTCCGGCACTGGCTGCGAGTGACGGACTGCTTTATGTCGATATCGATCTAATAGACCCCAGCCCCTACCAGCCGCGCTCTCGCTTCCGCGAAGAGGCGCTTGAGGAGCTAGTACGCTCAATCCAAGCGAGTGGGATCGTGCAGCCCCTGGTGGTTCGCAAAGTAGGTCTCCGCCATCAGCTCATCGCAGGTGAACGCCGTTGGCGTGCAGCACAGCGGGCCGGTCTTGGCCGCGTTCCGGTCGTAATTAGAAGTGTTCCGGACGCAATGGCTCTGGAAATGACTCTGGTCGAGAACCTTCAGCGTGAGGATCTGAATCCAGTCGAGCAAGCGCACGCCTTCCAGCGCCTCACTGAAGAATTTCATCTAACGCAGGAAGAGGTTGCGGAGCGAACTGGAAAAGATCGCACAACGATCGCCAATGCGGTGAGATTGCTCAAGCTTGAGGAATCCATCCTCACATTACTTGAAGAGGGAAGACTAAGTTCGGGGCACGGGCGGGCACTTCTTGCAATCGCAGATCCCGGCACGCGCTTGGAACTTGCTCAGCGCATCGCGAGAACTGGAATGACCGTCCGCCAAGTTGAACGCCTTGCTACCCGCAGCCCTCGCATTCGCCCGACCGCGTCAATTCATCAGCCTGATCCGAATACCAAGGCTGCACTAGAAGATCTCCAGCGCGAGTATGGAACGCGTGTGCTTATCCAGCCGCGCCGCTCCGGGAAACCAGGCCAGTTGATCTTTGAATACTATGACGATAGTGATTTGACCCGCCTCTACGACCAATTGATGATTAAATAGAAGTTTCTTCGCCGCTAAATCGAGCACAGGGACGAAATCGCCTCATGGCATGGTTTGAGCGCAACAAACGGCATGATTCCGGGGAGTGGACGGGTTTCCTCGAGCGCGGAGTAAAGCTCGAAGGTAAACTCGAGTCGACCGGAACGTTCCGCATCGATTCGGACATGAAGGGAACTCTCGTCTCGGAAGAAACATTAATTCTGGGAGAGCACGCCACCGTTGAGGGCGAGATTCACGGCAATTATGTGATCATTGCCGGCCGCTTTGATGGAATTATTCGCGCCAAAGGTAAAGTGGAAATTCAAACCAAAGCGATCGTTACCGGCGAAATCCATGCGCCGTGTCTTCTAATTGAACCTGGCGCGGTTTTTGACGGAAGTTGCCACATGCTGGGGACTACCCAAGCGTCAAAGCCCGTGACCATTCCGATTCGCTCCGTCGCCGCGCGCGCTTGAAGTATTCTGCCATCCGATAGTTTTTCCCGCCGAATTCAACACACTTGCAGCGTTATAATCGAGATTCAGCGTTAAATTACCGAGGAGATTCGTTTGCCGGAAACGATTCGATTAACAACCACTGCCAAGGCCGCGGGCTGCGCCGCGAAGTTGAGTCCTGCAATCTTGGACTCGGTCTTGAAACGCCTGCCGCACCAAGTCGATCCCAACGTTTTGGTTGGTTTTGAAACCAGCGACGACGCCGCCATCTATCGCCTGACTGATGACCTGGCCCTCGTGCAAACCGTTGATTTTTTCACGCCAATCGTGGACGACCCGTCGCTTTTCGGCCAGGTTGCCGCGGCGAATTCTCTGAGCGACGTTTACGCCATGGGTGGTCGCCCGATTTCTGCTCTCACCATCGTCGCGTTTCCAACTTCTGGGGCGCCGGAAGTTTTCGAAGAAATTCTTCGCGGCGGCCTGTTAAAAATGTCAGAGGCGGCCTGCACCGTCGTCGGCGGCCATTCTATTCGAGACGACGAACTAAAGTTCGGTTATGCCGTTACCGGCGTTATCCATCCTGAAAAAGTGTGGAAAAACGTCGGCGCGAGACCTGGCGACGTTCTTCTATTCACAAAATCGTTGGGAACCGGCGTGATTTCCACGGCATTGAAGCAAGGTTCGGCCGAGGAAGCGTGGATTGCTGCGGCAACCGCGTCGATGATGCGCTTGAATCGCGATGCCGCCGAGGCGTTGCATGAAGTGGAGTCTGCATCGAAAAATGGACGGCCCATACACGCGGTCACCGACGTGACAGGATTTGGGTTACTTGGCCACGCCAGAGAGATGGCCATCGGCAGCGGCGTTTCCATGAAGATCGATTATCACAAGATTTCGTATCTTCCTGGCGCGGTCGAAGCTGCGCGCGGCCATTTTTTCTCCGGCGGCTTAAAAAACAATCGAGACTACTGCGAAGGCTGCGTCGAATTCGCTCACAATGTGCCCGATGAATTTCGCGCCCTTCTTTTCGACCCGCAAACATCCGGCGGCCTGCTTATTTCAATCGCTCCAGACTCCGCTGATTCCGCGATTGCCGCGCTAAAGCGTTTCAACGTGTCGGCGCAGGCCATCGGAGAAATTATTCCGCGGCGTTCTCCTCTCATCGAAATCGCCTGACCCGCTTCAATCGTGTACACTTTTCTTCCGTTGGAACTTTTATGGATCCCATAACCCACGGAATCACCGGCGCTCTTTTAGGCAAGGCGTATTTCGCGGAACGCAAAGGCCGAGTCGCGATCTTCGCAGCGACGCTTGGCGCGCTCTTTCCGGACATCGATATCGTCGCCGAAATAGTTTCGCGCGACCCACTTGCTATCGTGAAGTATCACCGCGGAATCACGCATTCTTTCGTCGGATTGCCTTTTTTTGCCGCGCTTCTTGCGTGGCTCACACGCTGGGTCGCCCGAAGGCGGGGCATTGACACTTCTTCATGGGCCATGCTTACTTTGATTTACGGCATCGGAATCGTCAGCCACATCGTTCTCGATGGAATGACTTCCTTCGGCACGCGCATGTGGACGCCAATTTCGCAACAGCGCGTGGCCTGGGATCTTCTTTTCATTATCGATTTCAGCTTTTCCGCGATCGTGTTGCTGCCGCAAATTGCGGCGTGGATTTATAGTGATCGTACAAGAAGTCGCCCGCGCGCCACATGGATGTGGGCTCTCTTCACGTTGGCGGCGGTCCTGGCCTGGGTCGCCGCCGGTGCAGCGGGATTTCCGTTTCATCTCTGGATCTTGGCGCTTTCGAGCGCACTCATCGCCGCGCTGTTTTTTCCTCCGGCACTGGACGACTGGGGATTTCGCGTCACGCGTTCTTCCTGGTGCAAGGCAGGAACGTACGCAATGATCGCTTATCTTTTCGCCTGTGGCGTTGCCCACCACGCCGCCATGCAGCGCGTAAAAGATTTCGCTTCCGCTAATAAGATTCAAATCGATCGCATAGGCGCTCTCCCTCTTCCGCCGTCATTTCTTGATTGGGGCGGAGTGATTCGCACCGTCAATGGCGTCTATCAAGCGCGGTTTGATTTGCGAAACCCCGCGCCTCCGGATTTCCATTTCGCGGCTGATTCTCCGCCGGATCGTTTCATTGCGCGCGCGTTACAGGTTCCCGAGGTTCAGTTATTCTGGCAATTCGCACGCTTCCCTGTGATTCACAGCTCCGCGGAAGGCGCGGAACATATTGTCGATATCGGCGAAAATCGTTTTGTGAACACTCGGCGCAACAAACCCCAACCTTTCACTTACCGCTTGATTTTCAACGATTCCGGCGATTTGCTTGAGCAAGGTTGGCAGTCGGATGGCATGTTCCTGCGGCACATGCAAAAACTTTCACCTCGACGCAACGGAGAAACGCCATGAAGGTTCTGATCTTCAGCGACATTCACGGAGATTTGCGCGCGCTGGAAAAAATTGCCAATCAGAAGGCTGACGTTTACATCGCTGCCGGAGATCTGTCCAACTTTGGCAAGGGCCTCGATCGTTGTGGCGAAATCCTGAAGCCGCTGGGAAAAAGCGTTTGGGTCTTACCGGGAAACCACGAAACACAAAGCGAGATTCGTTCGTTCTGCGACCATTATGATTTCGTTGACTTCCATCGAAATGTGCGCCCGCTCGAATCCGCATCCGGCCTTACGCAATGGGCCGGCCTCGGCTACAGCAACATCACTCCGTTCAACACCCCGGGAGAATATTCAGAGGAAGAAATCGGCAAGGCTCTCGGCGAATTCGACGGGATCAAACCACTCTATCTCGTCGTACATTTTCCGCCACTCAATACCACACTCGACGAGTTCGCGCCCGGAAAACACGGTGGCAGCCCGACCCTGCGCGCATGGGTTACTGCCCAGCAGCCTGCCTATCTTTTTTGCGGACACATTCACGAAACCGCCGGCCGCTCTGATCGCATCGGGCAAACACAGTGTTTCAACGTAGGGAAAGCCGGATACACACTTGAAATTTGATTGTACTGTTCTCGTTGCGAATTATTTCTTGTTGGCAGGATAAACCACAAGTTGACGCCGGTCCCCAGCCCCTTCACTGGCCGTGCGCACCCCTTGCGCGCCATTCAATTCCAAATGTATCAAACGCCGCTCGCGCGGTGACATCGGATTAAAGCGAAAAGGCTGGCCAGTTTCCCGTACGCGTTGCGCAGCTACCCGCGCCGAAAGCTTCAGTTCCTCCAGGCGCGAGACGCGGTAATCTCCACAATCGAAACGCACGCGATCGTGAAGCCGAGGATCCAGCCGCAGGCAGCGATGCGCCACGTGCTCAAGCGCCAGCAGAAGTTCCGCATTGCGCTCGAGCAGAAAATCCTGGTCCGCTCCTCGGAACGCGACCACGATGTCCTTGTCCTCAGGACCGCCCGCCAGCGAGCCTGGCGTTGAAATCTCGTATTCGATGGCCAGTCCCATTTCACTCACGGCGAGATCGAGGAACCGTTTCAGCTCCGCGGCCCCGCGTTCGTGATCGAGGCGCGCCTCAGTTTGTGCGCGGTCCTTCGTATACGGCCTTTTCGCGCTTGTAATTCGTTCGTCAGGCATCGAGCGCTTTCTTTTTGAATTTACTTCTGGATGGCAGTGGCTCGCTGCGATTCAAATAAACCTGCTGAGCAATACCGACCAGATTGCTCGTGAACATATACAAATTCAATCCGCTGGACAGGTTGAAAAAGAAAAAACCAAACATGAGCGGCATCAGCGACATCATTTTCTGCTGCGCCGGGTCCGTGGTGGTCTGCGGCGTCATTTTCGTCATTAGATACATCATAATGGCCATGCCAATCGGCAGAATATAATATGGATCCTTCGCTGAAAGATCGTGTATCCAGCCGATCCAAGGCGCATGTCGCAATTCAATCGCGCCGTTCAGCACGCGCCACAGCGCCCACCAGATCGGCATCTGAAAAAGCATCGGTAGACAACTGCCCATCGGGTTGATGCCTTCCCGGCTGTATATGGCCATTACTTCTTCATTCATTTTCTTCTTGCGCGGATCGGTCATGGAATATTTCTTGTACCGATCTTGAATCTGCCGGATTTCCGGACCTACTTTCTGCATCTTCTGCATCGAACGCCAGCTCTTCATCTTCAGCGGAAACATGGCGAAATTGATGACCAGCGTAAGTAGGACGATGCACCACCCATAATTCGGCACTTTCGTTTGAATGGTCTGCAGAATCCACAGCAAGGGTTTCGCGATAACGCCGGTCCAGCCAAAATTGATCAATTCCGCGAGCGGCGGCTTGGTTTTTTCCAGGATCTTCAGGTCTTTCGGACCCACGTAAAGCCGCGCATGCAAGGGCGCCGCAATGGTGGTTCCCGCTGCCATCTCAGCAATAGGCTCGCTGGCGGGCTTTCCGTCATCGACGATGCCGTGGTCTTGCGTCCAGTGCCACAGAGACAGTTGCGCGCCGTCCGGCAAAAATGCCGCCGTGAAAAACTGGTCCTCGATACCCAGATATTCCATCGGCCCATTCTGCAACGCCGGCTGGCTTTGGTTTCCGGATACGCCAAGCTTTTTGTACTGCAGCAATTCAAGCTTGTCGTTGAGCTTGTAATAAACGGTAACGAGCGAGGCCGCTTTGTACACCGCGCGGTCACCGAACCCGCCGCGCCAAGCAAGCGCCGCGGGAATTGGATTGCCGTCGAGCAGGACGGAAACCTCCGCAGTCATCTCGTAGTTCAGGCCGAACATTAACTTCTTGGTGACGTCCAGATGGCCGTCGCTCCAATGGAATGTCACTTCGCCTGGCGCAGACAAATTAGGTTGATCCGGCGTCACTTCGTACAACGCTGAATTGGCTTTGGCTTCGAGCTGCGCATCGGAAAGAACCAGAGAGAATGGCCAACCCAGTTGCTGTGCCGCGGCGTTATTCACCAGATCGAGTAAGTGCGGCGGCTTTTGATCGTCGGAATATTTCTTCAGCTTCCAACTCCGCACCACGCCGCCACGATTCGAAAACTCGACCATATAAAGGGGGCTTTCGATCGCTATCAATTTCTCGTTTGCGGCTTCGGTCTTCGCGGGGCTCGCGGCTGCGACTGCGTCACTTACTTGCGTGGGCTTTCCAGTGCCGGCTGATGTGCTCGCAGGCGGTTGCGATGTCCCTGGTTGTGACGTCGTCTGCGCGGGCTGGGGCGGCGCGACGGGGGGCTTATAAAAATGTCCCCACGCAAAGAGAATTAGAAGCGCGACAACCACAAATACTACCGCGCGTATCTGGTCGCCCATCTCGTTCACAGAATTCGCTCCTTGTCTTGCTTACGC
>Ga0210383_10001284_pt1 | contig 23025 bp, 24 predicted proteins | sample IncBWC14OmetaG_FD_160072 | JGI IMG/M metagenome (GOLD analysis project Ga0210383, IMG submission 160072) | Forest soil microbial communities from Barre Woods Harvard Forest LTER site, Petersham, Massachusetts, United States - Inc-BW-C-14-O ... | reverse complement strand
CGCCGCAGACCGCGAAAAGACCGTGGTTTTTCTTCATTTCAGTGGCGGCCCCTAAAAGGAAAGCGGAACAGCGCGTGATAAGCTATATCTGCGCGGGCGCGGAGACGTATTCTGACCCGCGGCCCCAGGGAGACCCTTTTGCATCCAGCGGTAATGTCGCTCGACGACATCATTTTGCGGTTTGGCCGAGAGAAACGCAACGGTAAGCGCGTGGTCTTCACTAATGGCTGCTTCGATTTGCTTCATCCGGGTCACATCCAAAGTCTGGAATCGGCGCGCGACCTGGGTGATGCCTTGATTGTTGGCATAAACAGCGACGCCAGCGTGAAGCGACTCAAGGGTCCGGGGCGCCCGGTGCTTCCAGAGTTGGAACGTGCGGAAATTCTCGCCAGTCTCGAATCGGTCGATGCGGTAGTAGTTTTCGATGAACCAACGCCGCAGCGGGTGATAGCTGCCGTGCTGCCCGATGTTCTCGTCAAGGGCGGCGATTGGCCTGACGATCAAATTGTCGGAAGGGAAGAAGTAGAAGCGGCGGGCGGCAAAGTGGTGCGCGCCGAAATCGTAGAAGGGTATTCCACCACCGAGATTTTGAAAAAGATTCGAGGATTGTGATTCTGTCCGGCAAGCGACCCTCCTCATCTAAAAATCTAGGCCTTTGAAAATGTTTTTGAAGACGCAATGATCCTGCCGGCGGTACGCGAACGACTGGAAACTCTTCTGCGCCACCCATCTTTGGAGGGCGTGGTGGCTGGACTGCGTTCGGGCGCCAATCTTTTGGCTCTTTCAGGCCTTCAGGACGTGGCTAAGGCGCTGGTTGCCGCGCACATCACGCACGAACTTCGCCAGCCCGCGTTCTTCGTAACCGAGAGCAATCGCCGCGCGGAAGATCTTGCGGAAACGGTTCGATTTTTCTCGCAAATCTTCCCGGGCACCACCGGCGGAATCGCGGTGCTTCCCGCGTTTGATAGCTTGCCCTGGGATTCGCAGAGTCCGCACGCGGATATTCTCGAACGTCGAGCGGCCACGCTTTATCGCCTCGCGAATGGCGAAGTCTCTCTGGTGATCGCTCCTGTCGCCGCGGCTCTTTGGCGTTACCAGGATCCGTACGTCTATCTCACGCTCGCGCGCACTCTCGCTAAGGACGCCGAGGTGCCTCACGAAGAGCTCATTGCGCATCTCGCCGGGACTGGCTATGCCCGAACGGAAATGGTGGAGCTCCCGGGCCAGTTTGCCGTTCGTGGAGGGATCGTGGACGTTTTCTCGCCGGAAGCTCCACGGCCAGTGCGCTTCGAGCTTCTGGGCGACACCGTCGAATCGGTACGCGAATTCGATCCGCGGACACAGCGGTCTATTTCTCCCGTTAACAAGACCACCATTCTTCCGCTCACCGAATGGAGTTCTCCGGTTCCTGGAAGCGCCGAGGCAGCAAACTGGCAACCAAATGGATGGTTTGGAGGAGGCAAGGAATCCGGCGGCAGCGCACTCTTTGAATTGGCCGAAAGCTCCCTGAAGCCGCTGGTCTTTCTCGATGAGCCGCAGTCGCTGCACGAGGCTGCCAAGAAATTCCTGGAGTCGGCCGCGGCCAACTACGAGCGTTACGGTCGAGCGGATTCTCCAGAAGTATCGCACTTTTTCTGGAACCTGGAGGACTGGGAACGAGTTCTCGCCAAGGCGTCGCGCCTGGAACTCGATCAACTCGGCCTATCGCAAACGGGCGCGCAGCGTTTTGAGCTGATTTCTCGCGCCAGCACCCGTTTTCACGGCGATGTGGTGGCGTGTTTTGGAGAAATCAAATCCCAGCTGGCATCCGGTGGTTCCGCATTTCTTACCGCCGCGAGTACTGGCGAACTGGAACGGTTCGCGGATATCTGTCGCGAATACGAAGTACCCTACGTTCTGGGCGAAACCGAGGAAGCCGCCGCGGGCTTCACCGCGGAAAGCGCCAGCGAAAACGCGGGCTTGGTGCTGATCCGTGCGCCGTTCGCTCAAGGCACGGCCTTCCCGGAAGCCAAGCTGACGCTCTATGGCAACGCCGATTTATTCGATGTTACCCCCGCGGTCGAACGACCGAGCCGCAAAGTCCGCACCAGTGGCTTCTTCGCCGATTTCGCCGAATTAAAACCTGGTGATTTCGTGGTGCACATCGACCACGGCATCGGGCAATTCGAAGGACTTCGCCAGATCGAGTCCGATGGCCGCCGCGGGGAGTTCATGCTGCTGCGTTATGCCGAAGACGCGCGGCTCTATGTTCCGCTTGAGCGCATGGATCTGGTGCAAAGTTATCGTGTTGTCGAGGGCACGCACCCGCCGCTCGACCGGCTCGGTGGTACCGCGTGGAACTCCCGCAAAACGCGCGTGCGCAAATCGCTGGAGGACATGGCTGACCAGTTGCTCGTTTTGTACGCCGAGCGAAAGGCTGCCGCGGGCTTCGCGCTTTCTCCCGATGGCAACTGGCAGCGCGAGTTTGAAGACGCGTTCGAATTCGAGGAAACTCCCGACCAGCTCACGGCTATTGCGGATATCAAGCGCGATCTTGAGAAGCCCTCGCCTATGGATCGACTGCTTTGCGGTGACGTTGGATATGGCAAGACGGAAGTCGCGATGCGCGCTGCGTTCAAAGCCGTCTCGGACAACAAGCAGGTCGCGGTTCTTACGCCCACCACCGTCCTGGCATTCCAACACTTCGAAACGTTCAAGAAGCGCTTCGCCGCGTTTCCCACTCGCGTGGAAATGCTCAGCCGCTTCCGGACGGCCGCGGAACAAAAAGCAATCCTGGCCGATCTGGAAGCCGGCAAAGTGGATGTGGTCATCGGCACGCATCGACTGCTTTCCAAGGACGTCAAGTTCAACGATCTCGGGCTTTTAGTCGTGGATGAGGAGCAGCGGTTTGGCGTGGCCCACAAGGAACGGCTGAAAGAGATGCGCAAAAACGTTCACGCCCTCGCGCTCTCCGCCACGCCTATCCCTCGCACTTTGCATATGTCGCTGGTTGGACTTCGCGACATGTCTGTAATCGAAACGGCGCCGCGCGATCGCCTGGCCATCCAAACAGTTGTAGCTCCGTTCAGCGAGGATCTACTGAGGCGCTCCATTGAAAATGAACTGGCCCGCGGCGGCCAGGTCTACGTCATTCACAATCGCGTCGAATCCATTTACTCGCTCGCGAATCTGGTCACCAAGCTGGTTCCCAAGGCGCGCGTGGTAGTCGGTCACGGACAGCTGGGCGAGAAAGATCTGGAGAAGGTGATGCTGAAATTCATCCGCGAAGAAGCGGACGTTCTGGTTGCGACCACGATTGTCGAAAACGGTCTGGACATCCCGCACGCCAACACCATTCTTATCAATCGTGCGGATCGCCTGGGCTTGGCCGAGCTGTATCAACTCCGTGGCCGGGTCGGCCGCTCGACGCAACGCGCCTATGCGTATCTGATGGTGCCGCCCGAGGGCTCGCTTTCGGATATCGCTCGCCGACGCCTCGCGGCCATGAAAGAGTTCAGCGAACTCGGCTCCGGCTTCCGCATTGCAGCCTTGGATCTGGAACTGCGTGGCGCGGGCAACATGCTTGGCCGCCAGCAGCACGGTCACATCGAAGCCATCGGCTTCGACCTGTACGTGCAGATGCTGGAGCGCGCCGTCGCCAAGCTGAAAGGCGAAGACGCCGCTCCCGAGTTGCGTACAACGATGTCCTTGGGCATGGACGTGCGCATCCCGGAAGAGTACATCCCCAGCGAAAATCTTCGCTTGCGCACTTACAAACGCATCTCCTCGATCGCCACGGAAGAAGAGAGGCAGGACGTCCAGAAGGAGCTCGCGGATCGCTTCGGTCCGCCACCGAAGTCCGTGGAAAACCTTCTGGAGTTCGCCATGCTCAAATCCCTGAGCGAGCGGCTGCGCATCGCTTCCGTGGAACGCCAGGGCAGCAAAATTGCTCTTCGGTTTCATGCACAGACCAACCTGGAGCCCGCCGCGGTCGTCAAGGTGGTACGCTCAAGAAAGGGAATCAAGTTGGACCCCAGCGGCGTACTGTGGATGGAGCTGGAGCGCGGCGAACCGGTGGCCACGGCGCTTAGAAACGTATTGCTCGGCTTGCGAGGGGAAGGCTAAACTTTGACTATGGGCACTATGAGGCATTTCATGAAGAATCCAGCATTTATCCTGGCGCTGCTTTGCGCTGCTCCGCTGGCGTTGGCGCAAAACCCACCCACTCCTACGCCAGATCCCCAGGCGCCCAATCCACCGGCGTTGGAGAAGCCGCAAATGGCGCAGCCGGAAGCCGACGACAAGAAGTCGGACACGCCTGCACCCAAGGGCCTGAAGAAGCCAGCCGCGCCCACGGCCGAAGGCAAAGTAGTCGAAGAGATTATTGCGCGCGTGAACAACGAGATCATCACCAGTTCGGAACTGGACAAGGCCAAGGCTTCCGCAGCGGAAGACGCTCAACAGCAGTGCGGCGGCAAATGCACGCCAGAGCAACTACATATCGCTATTGAAGACGCCCAGAAGTTTGCTCTCCGCGACCTGATCGACCAGTCGTTGCTCTCCCAACGTGGCAAGGACATGGGTCTGAGCGTCGAAACCGATGTCGTCAAGCAGCTCGACCAGATCCGCGTCCAGAATCACCTGAAGGATATGGATGAGCTGGAAAAGGCGGTCACTTCTCAGGGAATGAATTGGGACGACTTCAAAAACAACATCCGCAACAAGCTTCTCACCCAACAGGTTATCGGTAAGGAAGTCGGCTCGCACATCACTATCGGGCACGAAGAAGCCAAGAAATACTACGAAGAACACAAGAACGAGTTTGAGCGGCCCGAACAAGTGGCCCTGGCGGCCATCGAAATCAAAACGGAAGGGAAGACGGAAGCGGAGATTGCTATTTTGAAAAAGAAGGCGGACACCCTGTTGCAACGCGTGAAGGATGGCGAAGACTTCGGGCAGCTGGCCAAACGATTCTCAGACGGCAGCACGGCGGACCAGGGCGGCTACCTGGGCACCTACAAGCATGGCGAGCTTTCCAAAGAACTTGAAGACATGGTCTTCAAGATGAATAAGAACAGCCTTACCGACGTTATTGACACCAAGCAAGGCTTCCTGATCCTGAAAGTGCTCGAGCGATACGAGGCGGGCGTCCAGCCATACGATAAAGTCGAAGAAGAGATTATGGATCACCTGTATCGCGAGCGCATGGAGCCGGCTCTGCGCGAATACCTGAAGACCCTTCGTGAGCAGAGTTATGTTGTCGTCAAGCCGGGTTACCAGGAGATGGCGGGCGGCGGCAATTCCGAAATTGAAGAAGTCAGCACCACGCCCGAAACCACAAAGGAAAAGAAGCCCCACAAGAAGTATCTGCTGTTCGGAAAGCGCTCTGGAGGCCAATAGCCTCGCTGCAAATCCTCATCCGCTTTGTAGCGGCCGCCTTCTGAGGTGGGCCCTTTCCATAACCTGCCGTACCAATAGTGTGGAGAAACCCAACGCTTTAGCACGGATCGCTCGCGGAGCCTTGGCAACCCACGCGTGTCTTGACTGTGATGTAGAATGAAGGCGATGAAGACTCTTTTCGTCAAAGACCTGACCGCCGACCTCTCAGTCACTGAGTTTTTTCTCGTCTGCGAAAAGGAAATTCGTAATACTGCCGCGGGCAAGCCGTATCTCCGCATGGAGCTGGGCGACCGTACCGGCAACGTGGAAGCCCGTATGTGGGAACAGTTCGAAGCCGTTTCCAAAGGCGTCAATCGCGACGACTTCGTTAAAATCGACGCTCGTGTCGAAATTTATCGCAACAAACCGCAGCTCTCGCTGTTGCGCTTCCGCCTGGCGCGCCCCGAGGAAATTCATCTCGCGGATTTCATGCCCCACACGCCGTACGATGTGGAAGAACTGTACAAGCAGCTGCTGGGATACGTGGAGAAAATCAAGAATCCGTGGCTGAAGAAGCTGGTGCTGTCCGTCATCAGCGATCCGGCAATCGCAGCGAAATACAAATGCGCGCCTGCGGCCAAGGTAATGCATCACGCCTATATTGGTGGTCTCATTGAGCACGTCGTTGGGCTCTGCGGGCTGGCTACGCAGATCGCCGAACACTATCCCGAACTTGATTTGGATTTACTTCTGACGGCCGCGGCGCTTCACGACGTCGGTAAGCTGGATGAACTTTGCTACGAGCGCTCCGTCAGCTACACCAATGAAGGCCAGCTTCTCGGCCACATCGTGATGGAGCTCGAAAGCGTCAGCCGCGCCATGGATGCCATCGAGGGGTTTCCTGCAAATCTCAAGACCGTCGTGCAGCACATTTTGATCAGTCACCATGGTCAATACGAATTCGGCTCGCCCAAGCTGCCCATGATCCGCGAAGCGTTGGTCTTTCATTACATGGACGACATGGACTCGAAGCTTGCTGCCGTGCGTGCTGCCCTCGCTTCCGACTCCGGCGATCCCGAATGGTCTGCGTACAGCGGCGCTCTGGGCCGCAAATTCCTACGCCTCGACGCTTTTCTAAATCCCAAGCCTCAGAGCGCCAAGCCGGTCGAGGTGAATGTCGGGACGAATGCGGTCGAATCGAAGCCGGACCTGGCAAAGTCAGACGCGGAAAAACTCGGCGTAGCCAAGCTAGGTGACTTATTTAAAAAGGCGTGAGAGCAACCCCGTAGCAAATAATGATGACCTTTTCGCTTAGTACGCCTAGTTCGCCGCCGAAAGGTCAATCGTGACACTTGATTCGCTATCGATGAAAGGACAAGCGGGCGGCTGTTGTATCGGCCCGACCTAATAGAATCCAGCGCTGCGTTATCCTCGTCGCGTATTCCTGAGCTGCGCTTGACGCGCGCATTAATCACTTCTCCCGACTCCGTGATCTGAAAAGAAATAAGTGGGCTGAAGCCGGTGGGGTTCTCACCAACGCGAACTTGAAACGCTTTTCGGACTATTTTTGGCTTCTTCTTGATGATCCGCGGGCTGCAACGAGCTATTAGCGCCTTCTCTTCGGGGTTGTGGCTTTTGATTCGTCTTGCGTAGGAATCCCACAAGTATTGCAGACAATTAGCGTGGCCGCGGCTCCTAAGGTTGCCAACCCTCGCAACACATGACTGCATGAGTGCATGCCCAGCCTCACTCTCTACTGACACCAATCTACAGAATAAGTTCCCAGATCAGAAACGCCTGTTACCCATGATCAGGTTGTTCGCTACGGCAATTTTGTTCTGTTTTGCTTTGAATCTTCACCACGGACTCTGAATCCAGGCCCTGAAGCTGCTAAACTAACCTCTCAGACATGCTGCCCGTCTCTTACAAAGTTCGCGACTTGGAAATTCGTCCTGCCACGGTGTTGGCTCCCATGGCTGGAGTGACCGACACGCTATTCCGGCGCGTGATCCGCGGCCTTGGCGGATGCGGACTGCTGATGACGGAGTTCACCAGCTCCGAAGGCATCACCCGGAGCGCTCGCAAGACGCTGCGGTATCTCTATTTCCAGGAAGACGAACATCCCATTGCTGCGCAGCTTTTTGGCGCTAATCCCGAGGTGATGGCCGAAGCGGCTCGCATGGTGGAAGACCTCGGCTACGACGCAGTGGACATCAACCTGGGCTGCCCTGCGAAAAAGGTAGTCAAGTGCGGTGGCTCGGGTCTGCTGCGGGAGCTCTCACTGCTGCGTGAGATTTTCGAAGCGGTGCGCGCCGCGGTGAAAATTCCGCTCACTATCAAGCTCCGCGCCGGCTGGGACGAAAATTCCATCGTCGCGCTCGATGTCGTCCGCATGGCCGAGGATGTTGGCGTCGAAGCCGCGGCCATCCACCCGCGCACGCGTATGCAGGGCTACTCCGGCAGAGCCGACTGGGCCATCATTGCCGCCGCCAAACAAGCGGTGAAGATCCCCGTCATCGGCAATGGCGACGTGCAGTGTCCCGAAGACGCCGCGCGCATGGTTCGCGAAACAAACTGCGACGCCGTGATGATCGGCCGCGCCGCAGCCACCAACCCGTGGATTTTTTCGCAGATGAACGAATTTCAGGAAAAAGGAAGCTATTCGACGCCCTCTGATGAGGACCGTCACCGGTTACTTTCTGGATACTATAGGCAAATTCTGGAAGCTAACCTGCCCGATGGTGTGGGAAAAATGAAGCAGTTCGCATGCTGGTTTACGCATGGCGTGGGGAACGGCAGCGAGCTACGCCGCATTGTGCATACGGCGCGCACACCGGGGGAAGTGGTGGACAACGTGGAGCGCTTCTTTGCGCAAAGAGCGGCCCTTGGGGGGGATGCAGCCCATGAGCCACATCAGCGAAAGCATTGGCACGAACCAGAGCGTCGTGAGGAAGAGGTCGGAACGTAGAATTTCCGTTCGCCTGCCTCTGCGTGTGCGGGGCCGCGACTCCCGCGGTTTCAACTTTGAAGAAGATACCGCTAGTGAGAATTTGTGCCGGGGCGGAGCGGCGTTCCGTACGCGCTTCGATCTGGCTTTGGGGTCCAATCTCGAAATCCGCATACCCTCGACATCACAATTTTCTCGCCGCGCCGAGCACGATTTTGAAACGCAAGGGCGAGTCGTCCACGTAGGTGATGCGCTCACCGATGGCGAGCGCGTAGTGGGCGTTCAATTCACCGGGCCGCGGTTTCAACGTGTCTTCCGCTCCGAGTCCGCCGCCTGAGCCCCCTAATTGCCCCTCGCAGGTCATCGATGCACTATGGCTAAATCGAGAGGCATCGACGGAGTCTGGATTGTAACGGGCCTCTTTATTTTCCTGTTAGGTACCAGCTTTTATACTTGGCAAAGCGTTAAGGCAAACGCCTCCGGGTCGCACACGGACTGGCGGCCCTGCGCCCTGGCATTTCTCGCGCGTCTTAAAGGTCCTCGCGCGAAGCCGGTGGCCCGAAAGATTCTTAGTGATCCGCTAGAAGACATCGCATTCAAGTATGAAGCGGCAAATGTCCTGGGAGACCTAGGAGACAGAGAGTCCGTGCCGATCCTGGCTTCTTTGTTGAAATCCGATGACACGCAACTCGCCGACTACGTGATCGATGCACTGGGGAGGATCGATGACGAGGGCGCGCGAGCAGCGCTTCGAAAAGCGCTGGAGGATCCCGGCCTGCAGCAGCAGTGGCCGGAAAATCCACATCTGTTTTACATTTCACACCTTAGAGACATCATTCGGAATCTGGGGTTTCAACACGATGCTCTGGCATTCGACACGCTCGTGCGTATCAGCAAGACCGACGTGATTAATGAAAAGGGCATCAGGGAATCCCTCTGCTACGCGTTGGCAAAGATCGGGGTCTGGAACGGCAAATCGCAGCCTGCCATGATCCTCATCGGCGAATCTCGGAGTGCGGATCAAAAGCGCCAGATTCTCCACGACGTAATCGGCGGTCTGTGGGAAGACTACTGGGGGAATGACTCCCGATTTTCGGGATCATACTAACTCGGCGAGGAAATCAGGCAGTATGAGAAGCTGTACCCTTGTGATCAGACTCCGTAGAAGTTACTTCCTACGCTTGGCCTTTGTTGTTGCTGGTTTGTTCCTAAAGTACAAAACCAATCCGCCAGCAACGATTACCGCCACAATAACTCCGACCACGACTGGGTTGACGTGCCTGGTAACCAGTCCAAGGATCTGGCGTCCATAGCGCGCTCCCAGGTAAGCCAGAATCGCATATCTGGCGAGGCGGCCCAGCGTCAGCGCGACCAGGAATTTTTTTACCGGATATTGCAAAGCGCCAGCCGCAAACAGAAAGGGAACCATGGGCATGGGCGGTGGGAGCAACGCGGGAATGGCGATGGCACTGAATCCCCATCGCTCGAATGTTTTGTAAATTCTATCCGCTTTTCGGCGGGAGAATTTTCGTTCGAGCGCTTCTTTCCCTCCCTTTCGTGCGAGTCGGTAGGTAAGAAAGCCGCCCAGCAGCGAGCCCGCTGTCGCCATCAAGCAGTAGTAAATCCACAACTGCGACTGGCGTGCTGACAGGAGGATGGTCGCCACGTCCATGGCGCCGGGGATTGGAATAGGTGAGTTGTCGAGCAGGCCGAGGGGAATCAGCCCTATGCCGCCGAGGTGAAATAACCAGCGCCGCAAACTTTGACCCGCCGCCAAATGCAACGCTGCGATTAGGTGACCGATGACCAAGTGGAATCCGCTTCTCCTATATCCCAGCTTCTCCTAATGTTATATCGGCCCCTCTTCCAGCGGGTATTCCGCTCCGAATCCGGTGTCCGAATTCTGATTCGGAGTTTGATGATAAACTCCACTCCATTTTACCAATCGTCCGAGCACTCGATGAACTCGATTCGAGTCCTCGGCGCGTCGTAATTGCTTATTGGGGGTGCCATGAGGCTCGTTGCTCGTTTCTTTTTTTGCTTTGTGGTTTATTTCAACTGCTTTCCTGGACGAGCAATTCAAAATTTGCAAGACAAACCCGATGTCCACACCCCGAGCGTGCCCCGGATAACTGTAGATGGCAAGTCGATGAAGAAAATGCTAGTCCACAAAGTAAATCCGGAATACCCAGAGTCCGCAAGAGCGCAGAAAATTGCTGGAACAGTAAAACTCCACGTATTGATCGGTACAGATGGTGGCGTAGAGGAAGAAGAGTTAATCTCGGGGCCCGAAGTGTTTGTGAAGCCCACGATGAATGCTGTACGACAGTGGAAGTATAAACCGCCAACCGCAAACGGCCAGCCGGTGATGGTAGACACGACTGTTGAAGTTGTATTCTCGCTAGTTTACTAAGCAAAAGTGGTCGTTGTCTGGGTGCTCGCGGTGGTGAGATGTCTATTTGCTCGCTTACTCTTGTACATCTCCCTGGTCGAGCATTTGTTTGTAGGCATCCCGCTTAGGAATGCCGCGTTCTTTGGCCGCAAGCTTCAGCGCTTCCTTGCGGTCCAGCTTCGCCTGATGCATCAATTCATCCACACGAGCGGCCAAGGATTGCGAGGTGTCAACCTGTACTCCTCCCGCGCCGCGTTCTGGAGCACCTATTACCAAGGTGATCTCGCCTTTTGCCGGCCGCTCCGCCAACTCTGCCTCCAGTTCGGACAGCCTGCCACGACGAAACTCTTCATGCATTTTCGTTAATTCCCGCGCCAGACAGGCTGGACGGTCCCCGAGTATTTCCCGCGCGTCCGCCACCGTCTCGGCAATCCGGTGCGGCGCTTCGTAGAAAACCAAGGTTCGATCTTCAATTCGCAAGTGCTCGAGCGCTCTTCGCCGCTCGCCCGAGCGCGCCGGAAGAAATCCAAGAAACAGAAACTCCTCGCTCGGCAAGCCGGATGCGGATAGCGCAGCCAGCAGCGCGGCCGCCCCCGGAATAGGAACCACCGGGATGTGATGCCGGATTGCCAGCGTCACCAACCGGTGCCCCGGATCCGAAACCAGCGGCATGCCCGCATCACTTATCAACGCGACCGCCGCACCTTGCTCCATGGCGTGCACCAGTTCCGCGGCGCGCGTAATCTCGTTATGCTCGTGATAACTGATCAACGGCTTCTGAATTCCAAAATGATTCAACAATTTCAGCGAATGGCGCGTATCCTCGCACGCAATCTGGTCCACCTCTTTCAAAATTCGCAGAGCCCGCAGGGTGATGTCTTCCAGATTGCCGATGGGAGTGGCCACCAGATACAAAACACCGCCGCGCTTTTCGAGCGGTACGAACCCGTTCTCCATCACGCGCTCATCCACAGTGAGTCTCCGCTAGCCTGACGCGAACCCGTTCTTCGACGAGTCTAGCATGGCGCCAAGAGCATCCGTGCGCATGGTATACTCGAACTTTTGGAGCACCCCCAGGAGGTCGGTCTGTGCCGTTGTACGAATATCAGTGCACCAAATGCCATCGCCGAACCGAAAAAATTGAAAAGGTGGATGGCCCGCATTTGAAGAAATGCCCCCACTGCGGCGGCAAAGTGGAGGCTTTGTTTTCCGCGCCGGCCATTCAGTTTAAAGGCTCCGGCTGGTATGTCACGGAGTACGCAGGGAAGAAGAGCGGCTCGCCGGAGTCCGGCTCAACAGGCAAATCTGACTCGAAAGATGCCAGCGATTCTGATAAGGACGGAGCCGCGAAGGAATCCTCGTCGAAGGAAGGGTCTTCAAAAGAGGCGTCATCAAAGGAAGAAAAATCCTCGAAGGAATCGAGTTCCAAGGAAACGAAGGACAAGAAAGCGGGCAAGAAGAAGGACTAGCAATTGCGGCGTGGGCGAAAAAGCGCCCGCCTCAGAAGGCGGCCGCTACACAGTTTCCTCGACGATCTACAGTTTTAGAGTCTTGAGGTAAGCGCGGAACGGTGCGCCCAATTCCGTATTGAGCAGCGCCAATTCCACCGTGGCCTTTAAGAATCCTAGTTTGTCGCCCGCGTCGTAAGAAATCCCTTCATAAATGTAAGCCCACAGCCCGTGTTCCTTCGCCAGTATCCGCAGCCCGTCAGTCAATTGAATTTCATTCCCGGCGCCGGGCTTGGTCCGCTCCAGACAATCAAAAATGGCGGGCGGCAGTACATAGCGCCCGGTAATCGCGAGATTGGAGGGCGCATCCGCCGGCTTTGGCTTCTCCACCAAATCGCGTATGCGCAGCAAGCGCTCGCCGAACGGCGCCAGGGGAGCAGGCTCACCGTCGACGATGCCATAGAGATGCGTCCGCTCACGCGGCACTTCCTCCACGGCAATCGCTCCGGTCCCCGTCGCTTCATAGACATCGATCAGTTGCTTTGTGGCGGGGTTGGGTCCAGGGATCAACACGTCGCCCAGCAGCACTGCGAACGGTTCGTCTCCCACCAAATCCTTCGCCACCAGGACCGCGTGACCCAGCCCGAGAGGTTCCTTCTGCCGTGTGTAACTCACCTGCACCATATCGCCGATGCTGCGCACCAGATCCGCCTGGTCCTGCTTGCCTTTTCCTTCCAGGAAGCGTTCCAGCGTCGGCGCGCTGTCGAAGTGGTCCTCAATTGAATTCTTGCCTCTGCCGGTGACGATAATGATGTGCTCGATTCCCGACGCCACGCATTCTTCCACCACGTATTGAATCTGCGGCTTGTCCACTACGGTAAGCATTTCCTTAGGCTGTGCCTTCGTGGCGGGCAAAAAGCGTGTGCCCAGCCCGGCAGCGGGAAGGACAGCCTTGCGGACCCTACGGCGCGGGGTGATGTCTTTCGGTAGAGACTTCGAATCTTGCGTCATGGTTTGGCTGCTCATCAGTATTTGAAGGGGAAAAATCCCTTTCCAGCACAGTAGCGGCCACCTAACACCATTGTCAATCGGCTGACTTCCCGGGTTGCTGCTATCATCAACTCTTGCCGCTCATGTCCGCTCCTCATCGACCAATTCGCATACTCGGCATCGAGTCGTCCTGCGACGAAACCGCCGCCGCGGTCGTTGCCGACGGCCAACGGATTCTTTCGAGCGTCGTCGCCTCGCAGATCGATATTCATCGCAAGTACGGCGGGGTGGTTCCAGAGCTCGCCTCGCGGGAACACCTGCGCGAAATTGTTCCGGTCGTCCGCGAAGCCATGGAGCAAGCTGGCCTCGCGTTCCAAGATCTCGATGCCATCGGCGTGACCTACGGCCCTGGGCTGGTAGGGTCGCTGCTCGTCGGGATTACTTACGGAAAGACGCTCGCCCATGCTCTGGGTAAACCGCTCATTCCCGTCAATCATCTGGAAGGACATGTTTGCGCTGCATTTCTGGAAGCGCATCAGCAGGGAACCGAACCGCAACTGCCCGCCGTTTGTCTGATCGTTTCGGGTGGGCACACGGTCTTATACCAAGTGACCGAATCCCCAGCCGAATCTCTCAATGCGTTCACGTATCGGAAACTCGGCCAGACCCGCGACGACGCGGCAGGCGAGGCCTACGACAAAGTTGCCAAGCTGCTTGGGTTCGGCTACCCAGGTGGACCTATTCTTGACCAGTTAGCCGCGAAGGCCGCTTCCGCCCAGCCGCCGGTGAAGTTTGGACCGACCAAGACGCGCGGCAATCCGTTGGACTTCAGCTTCAGCGGCATAAAGACCGCCGTCCTCTATCACGTTCGAGAACACCCCGAATACCTAGAGGAAATTCACAGAAGGGAAGATGCAATCGCGGCGGGGCATCGCTCGCTGAGCGACTTGCTGCCTCTTTGCAGCGGACAGACTCTGGGCTTGCTGCGGGAATTTCAGCGTGCAGTCGTGCGAGACCTGGTGGAGCGCACGACCGCCGCTGCAGATGAATGTGGTGTGAATACCGTTTTGATTTCTGGTGGCGTGGCTGCCAACTCCGAACTTCGCACCCGGCTACTGGAACGTGCTGCGGATCGCGGCTGGCAACTCTACTTTCCTAGCCGTGCTCTTTCCACCGACAACGCCGCGATGATCGCCGCCGCCGCGCACCTGGGATTTCTGCGGCACCGCTTCGCCGACAGCTCTCTGGATGCGAAAGCGACGCTGCCGCTGGCGTAGAGGCAAAGAGGCAAGAGGCAAAGACGGACTAGCCATTCGATCGTAAGAACCCACCCTTTGTGAGCGGCAAAGGACGGGAGCCGTTAAGTTTATGCGAGGGTCGGTGTTGGAAATAATTGAAGAACGGACGCAAAAAAATAGGGCTCCGGAGTAACCGGAGCCCATGAATACTTTTCTAATTCAATCCGACAAATCTATTCGAACTTCTCCTGCATCACCGGAAATTGCAGCTTTGCCTTTGCCAGCGACTTCACTACCAATCCTTCCGCGTTTTCCGAAGTCAGATTACGTGCTGTCGCCATCTCGCTCACCAGCAAATACTTCGCCCGCTCCAACATTTTCTTTTCGCGGAACGATAGCGGCTTGCTGCGGCTCAACGAGACCAGACTTTTCAAGACCACTGCTACTTCTAACAGTGAACCGGTGCGCATGCGCTCCGAATTCTCTTTGAAGCGGTGCTTCCAATCGTGATGTGAGTTGAGCTTGCCCTTCTCGAGGAAACCGAGAACCTTCGTGGTGTCGTTCGACCGGATAACTGATCTCAGACCCACCGTTTCTGCGTTCGAATGTGGAACCATTACTCGCAATCCGCTGGAGATTACGCGGATCATGAAGTAACGCTCCGTCCGGCCATTCAAAACGCCATAACTGATTTGTTCTACAACCCCTACGCCGTGGTTCGGATAAACGACCTTGTCGCCAATCTTGTATTCCATAGCTTTCGGTTGTCCCCCTAGGAGATAAAAGAAGTGTAAGGAAGTGTGACGCAAGAGTCAAGATATATGGCGTGGAATCAGGAAGATAGGGACACCTGCACTAAAATGTGGCCCTCGAATTGCTCTGCGCGCTGCACTCTAAGCCCCATCCTCCCAACCACCTAGGCTCGTCCTCCCGCTTCAATTCGCATGAGCCGCATTCTTCTGTCCGTGCAACCCGCTTGTTTTGAGAGAATAAGGTTAGTTTGCGAGCCGCAATTAGCGTAAGGTTCTGGTCGAATGCTCAGCTTGTCCCTCGATACGTGCGACTCTCGCGGCAGCATCTCCATCCGCCGCGACGCCACGACCCTCGTTTCAATCCGTCATGAGTCGACGGAGGACTACTCGTCATGGACCCTGCCCGCCGTTGACGCTGCTCTTCGTGACGCTTCCATTGGCTTTCGTGATCTGAATCTCATCGCCGTCGCCACTGGGCCGGGGTCATTCACCGGCGTGCGCGTCGGACTGACCGTAGCCAAGGCGTGGGGCGAGGTATACGGAGTGCCGCTCGTCGGGGTGTCCAGGTTGGAAGCTATCGCCCACCATGCTCCGCTGTCCTCTGGTGGCGCAACACCTTGGGTTGCCGCGTTTTACGATGCTCATCGTGGCCAGATCTTTGCAGCGCCCTACCGCTTACTCGGTTCAACGCTCGCTCTAGTCGATAGCGAAGCGGTCATTGCGCCAGCCGAATTTCTTAAAGCTGTGAACGACAAAGCCGGTGACCAAGCGGTTCGCTGGCTCTCTCTCGATCCTCACTTGTTGTCTGCGCTCCCGGAATGGAACTCCCGCGCCGTGCTTCAAGAGGAAATCGAGTTATGCCCGGCGGATCTGGCCTCATCTATTGGCGAAATCGCGGAACAACGCTCCAGGGATTCACTGACCACGGACTCTCTGCACCTCGACGCAAACTACGTGCGGCGATCTGACGCAGAGATGTTTTGGAAGGACCCGACCCGCCGTGGCGCCTGACGCTCAGCAGTCGGCCTTTTCAATTCGCGCATTCCGACCGATTTTGGAAGACGCCGCCGCCGCGAGCGCCCTCCTGCGCGAATCCAAGGACGCTGCCCCATGGCCAGTAAGCGTACTGCAACCCAGCGTCTTTGACCCCTCAACCACCTTCGCCTACTTCAGCGAAATTGCCGGGACGCCGACCGGGTTCATCATCGGAAGATACGCAGCAGATGAAGGCGAGATTCTAAACCTAGCAATCTCCATCCGTTCGCGCCGTCAAGGGCAGGGTCAGGCCCTCGTCAACCAGCTCTTTCAAGGATTCCGACAGCATTCGATTAAAAGGGTCTTCCTCGAAGTGCGCGAATCCAATACCGCCGCGATCGCCTTCTATGAAAAGCTGGGTTTTCGCCATTCCGGTCGAAGGCCGTCCTATTACCGAGACCCGGTCGAAACGGCGCTTCTCTACAGCAAACTGCTGGAATCCACAGGCTAGTACGGAAATCTCCTTGACGCCCACCTTCCCGGTGCTACTCTGCGCTCATGCAGTCTTTACGCAGTCACAATCGGTCAGGAGGAGGAACGCATGGCAACTGCTCAGCGGAACCCTCGGGACGTAATATTTGAAGCAGACGCCGAGTATCAGCGTCTGGTACAGCAGCACCAGCAATACGATGCAGCCCTCAAGGAACTTTCGCTCTCCCCGTATCACAACTCCGAAGATCTCCTCGAAGAAGTCAGACTAAAGAAACTAAAACTTCGCGTAAAAGACGAAATGGAACGTCTCGCCACGCGTATCCCGGACGTCCGCGCTAGACACACTCCCCGACCTACGCACTAGCCGAATCGCCGGCGTCGCTCCATACCGCCTTCGGTATCTGTAATAATAAGACCAGAACCTCCCGCGGATTCTTACCGCGACGGAGCCGGGAAGGGTATGGTCAAAGAAGGGTACACGTTCGGCGTTCCCCCGCTGATCCTCGGTCTAATTGCCATGTTGTTTCGCACGCCGCTCTCGTTCGTGGCTGGAACGCTGCTGGTGTGTCTCGGCTTGTTTGTCTTTTCCTTTTTTCGTAATCCGGACAGAGTGGTCCCCACCGATCCCGGCTTGGTTGTCTCACCCGCGGATGGTCGGGTCGTGGTGGTAAAAGATGAGGAAAATCACGGACGCCCCGGCAAGCGCATCAGCATCTTCCTGGCAATCTGGAACGTTCACGTCAACCGAGCTCCCGCCGCGGGCGTCATCGCACAGCTCGACTACAAACCGGGAAAATTCATGGCCGCCTGGGCAGAGCGCGCTTCGCTGGACAACGAACAAAATATTTTCCGCATGCAAAGTGAAGCAGGCGATATCGAGTTCAAGCAGATCGCCGGCTACATCGCGCGCCGGGTGGTTGCGTGGAAAAGAACGGGCGACACCGTTGTCCGAGGGGAGCGCGTGGGTCTGGTACGCTTCGGCTCGCGCGTGGACCTCTGGCTGCCCGAAAACGCCGAGTTGCTCGTGAAGGTGGGCGAAACTGTTCACGGCGGGTCCAGCGTCGTTGCGCGCGTCGCTGAACCAGTTGGCAGCCCACTTCGCTCCACATCGTCAAAAAACAGCGCCCAAAAAATCGACGGCTAGGAGCAAGGAGCGTAGTACTCTGTTGCGGAACAATCCGGAACCCTATGGCTGATTACGAACAGCAACATATTCCTTTTCGGGAGCGGCGTTTCAAAAATCCGAAGCTGCGCCGCGGCATTTTCCTTATTCCCAGCCTCTTTACCGTCGGCAATCTGCTTTGTGGCTACTACGCGTCCATCGCCGCACTCGTTGGTGGCAGGGAAGACTTCGACCACGCAGCCAAAGCGATCGGCATCGCGATACTTTTCGATTCGCTTGACGGCCGCATCGCTCGATTGGTCGGTGCCAACACCGAGTTTGGTGTGCAATTCGACTCTCTCGCCGACGTGGTCAGTTTCGGCATTGCACCGGCCATCCTTGCGTATGCGTGGGGCTTTCGTTACGGCTTCGGCTCTATGGGACAATCGCACCAGATCGGTGAATTTGCGTGGATCGCCTGTCTCACGTTTTTGATTTGCTCCGCGTGGCGGCTGGCGCGTTTCAACGTCAAGGGCATGGAACCGGGCGGTAACAAGAATTTTGTCGGCATGCCCACCCCCGCAGCGGCCGGCGTGGTCGCTGCCATCGTGCACTCTTGCCACTGGGTAGAGCCTATTTCCGAAAGAACTTGGGCGATGGCCTGGTTCGCGCTGCTGATTTTTCTCGGTGGACTGATGATCAGCACCATTCGCTACTACAGCTTCAAGGACATCCCCTGGACGCGAAAGCAACCTTCCATCGGAATCGTGCTACTCATTTTGCTGGTGGCCATTATCTGGAGATATTCGGAGTTCGCCTTGGTGATCATTGCCGGCACCTACGCCATTGCTGGGATCGTCCTGCACGTCATTCGTGTCCTGCGCCACCGGCTCGTCGCCAGGACCGTCTGATCCATGCCTGCAGATCGAAACGCAAAGACGATCGTCATCGCAGGCGCGTCTTCCTTGCTTGGCAACGAATTGAAATCCTTGCTGGAAGAAAGCCGCTTCGCATCCTGGGATCTGCAGTTGGTGGATGAAGATGTGGCGGCGGGCACACTCACGGTGGCAGGCGGCGAGCCGGCGGTAATCCAGAAAATAGACGAAGACACCTTCCGCGGAGCCCGCTTCGCGTTTCTTACCGGTTCCAAAGCGTTCAGCAAGCGTTGCCTGACGCCGGCGAAAGAAGCCGGGGCGATCGTTGCCGATTTTTCCGATGCAACGCTGTCCGATCCTGACGCCATTCCGTGGTTCCCCAAAATCCAGACCTTGACCGGTAAGACGGTTGCTAAGAGTGGGCGCGTTTTCTGTGTTTTTTCCGCCGGGGGCACGGCGATAGCGGGTCTTGCGCTTGCTTTGAAGAAGTTCGACGTTCAGCGACTCGTCGCGGTGCTCTACTGGCCGGTTTCCGAAGCAGGCCGTGAAGGTATCGAAGAACTCGAAACGCAGACTTCGCAGCTCTTATCTTTTCAACCCATTGGTCATCGCATTTTTGGAACGCAAACCGCATTCAATCTTCTGCCGGGCTATGGGGCGGAGAGTCGACACATCTTGCAGGATCGGCTGTTAAGCACGCGGGCCGAAGTGAGCGCCGCGATCGGCGATCCCGTGGAGGACGCCAAGGTTTCACTGAACGTCATCCACGCTCCGGTTTTTTATGGCACGACGTTCAACATCTGCGTGGACCTGAACTCGGATGTTTCCGAGGGTGCGTTAGCGGAAGCATGCACAGAGGCTGGATTTTCCGTGGTCCCGGCGGTGGAGGAGGGGCCGAGCAACGTCAGCGTCGCGGGAGAAACCGCTTTGTATCTGCGAGCGCCGGCTGCGGACTCCAACCATCCGAAAAGTTGGTGGCTGTGGGGTGCGGCAGACAACCTGCGCGTTTCAGCCCATAGCGGAATCAAATTGGCGGAGTTTTTGGATACATGAAACTTCTTCCTTGGATGCTGTTGGCTTCGTGCATGGCGTTTGGCCTGGGTTCCTGCGGCTATCATGTTGCTGGACACTCTTCCACACTTCCGACAACTATCCACACCATTGCCGTTCCGGCGCTCGAGAATAAGACCACTACGTACCGCATCGAACAAAAGCTAACTGCCGCGACGATCCATGAATTTCTGGCGAAAACGCAGTACCGAGTGGTTTCCGATCCCAATGGGGGCGATGCGGTTCTTCGCGGGAAGGTCTTGAGCGTCGAGATTGTGCCGTTGACCTTCCAAACCACCACCACCGCAACCACCTCCGTCGCACAGGCGACTACCATGCTCATTACCATTAAGTGCGAGGTGACCCTTACCGAGCGCGAAACCGAGAAGATAATTTATAAGAACGACGGTTTTATTTTCCGGAATGAGTATGAACTGCCTTCGACTGTCCAAAATTCGTCTGTTGCAGCGTCAAATGTGGAAAGTTTTTTCTCAGAAAGCGATCCGGCCTTCGATCGCATGTCCCAGGATTTTGCAACACGCCTGGTCGCTGCCATTACGGAGAACTACTGATGCCGCGCGCAACCACCGAACAGTTCGCCGCCAAACTAGAGAAGGGTAGGCCGGTCCCCGCTATCCTGCTGCTTGGCGATGAACCGTATCTTCGGGATGCTTGCCGTGCACTCTTGATCGAGCGTTTCGTTCCTGAAGCCGCCCGCGCCTGGGCGCTCTCGCGTTTTTCCGCCGATCGAGGCGAAACGCAATCCGCCATGGATCAGGCGCAAACCCTTCCCATGCTCTCTCCCGTGCAGATTGTTTTCCTGGAAGAAGCAGAGGCCATCGAGAAATTGGCCGAGAAACCGCGTGACGAGGCGGTAAAGACTCTCGAAACCTACCTGGACAATCCTGCTCCGTTTACGATCCTGGTGGTGGAAGCCACCGGACTGGATCAACGCATGCGGCTTGCGAAACTCCTCGCGGACAAGTCGCTTGTCGTGGACGTTTCCCTCAGCGATCGAGCCGACGAGCGCATCGGCGCCGCTACTGGCCTCGCCAAATCGCTGGCCAAAGAGCAGGGCATTAATTTCGCTCCGGGAGCCGCCGAGGATCTCGCCGAATTCGTCAGCGGCGACCTGATGCGGCTGAAAACGGAGGTGGACAAACTGGCGACCTTCGCCGCGGAACGAAAACTGATTCGCCGCCAGGACGTCACGCTGCTGGTAATTTCGGAAAAGACTTCCACCATCTGGGAAGTCGCGGACCTGTTGGCGTCGCGCCAGCCGAAAAAGGCGCTTGAATTTTTCGATCGGTTGTTACGCGAAGGCGAAGAACCTCTGCAAATGCTGGGAGCGATGGCTTGGATGTACCGCAAACTCGTGGAGGCCTCCGAGGTGCGCGGAGTTACAAATGGCTGGCAAGCAGCCAAGGCGCTTGGCATGAGACCCGAGCAGGCCGAACTTGCCATTCGCAGCGCGCAGAAAATCTCCAAGGATCGTCTGCTCGACGGCTTGCTCATCTTGCAAAAGGCCGACGATCAACTCAAACGCGGCCAGGACCAACGCATCGTAATGGAATTTCTAGTGGCCCAACTGGCAGGCGCCACGGCGTAGTCGCGCCGCAGGTAAATCTTGAACACTACTCTCCGCGACCTCTGCGCTCTTCGTCTGTGCTCTCTGCGTTAAATCTTTTTCTCTCGGGTCTGTCCCGCTCTACACGTAAAGCAGCCAGCCACGCGGATCAGCTTCCTTCCCGGTTTGAATCGCCACCAACTTCGCGTGTAACCTGCTCGCCAGTCCACCCGGTGCACCGGTTGCGATCTCCATGTCCTTACCGCGATAACCAATACAAGCAATCGGAGCAATAATCGCGGCCGTGCCGATTCCAAAGGCTTCCTGCAATTTCATGGAAGCGTGGGCCATGATCACCTCGTCAACGGAAACCGGCCGCTCCTCAAGCGGAACGTTCATGTCGCGCAAAAGCGTGAGTACGGAATCGCGCGTCACTCCCGGAAGAATCGTTCCGGACAGCGATGGCGTGATAGCCACGCCGTCGATCACGAACATGATGTTCATCACGCCAGATTCTTCGATAAAACGCCGCTCCAGGCCGTCGAGCCACATCACGTTGTGATAGCCCTTGGCCTGCGCCAGCTTGGCTGCAAGCAAGCCGCCACCGTAATTTCCGGCGGTCTTCGCATCGCCCGTGCCGCCGGGGAATGCGCGCACGTAGGTTTCCTCGGCGAGCAGACGAATTGGCTGGGCAAAGTAGGGTCCACCCGGTGAAGTAAAAATGGTGAACCGGTAGCGGCTGGCGGGACGAACCATCAGCGAATCATCCGTTCCGAAATACACCGGCCGGATGTAAAGCGATCCGCCGTCGCGATGAGGCGCCCACTCGCGATCGATGCGGAGCAACTCCAGCAATCCATCACGGAAAAGCTCGGCGGGTATTTCGGGCATCGCCAGCCGCGCAGCGGTTCTGTTCAACCGCGCGTGATTCGCCATGGGACGAAATATCGCGACTCTTCCATCGGCAGTTCGATGGGCTTTGAATCCCTCAAACAGAGATTGTCCGTAATGCAGCGCCGTCATGGCCGGAGAGAAAGTCATCTCGCCGAACGGCACCACGCGCGGCTCATTCCACTCGCCGTCCCTAAAGTCCACGACGAACATGTGGTCGCTGTAGTTCGTACCGAACGGCGAATTCTCGCGAAGCTCTTCGCTCAGCCGCGACTTCGCGATTCGAGTGACGGCAATCGGTGTTACCGCTGTAGCGTTGCCCATACAGTCCTCGCTTTAGCCCGTTGAAAGGGCCATTCCCATCTCGAGTGAAAGCATGTACCTCAAGCACGCAAAAAAAAGAGCCAATGTGGTCCCATCTGGAGTGCGGCGCCCGGCCCAGCTTACACCCTCAGATCAGCACCAAACTTCTTGCCTACAGACGGGTCGATGTCCGTAGCAACAAAAAAGGCGGGAAGCTCCGAGCCGCCCGCCACAAACCACCACCACACTTCTGACTTAAGACTTCTAACTTAAAACCGATAACTTGCTACTTCGCGGCCTTCGCCTTCACCTGATTAAAGGCCAGCGTCAAACGCGACTTGTATCGGTTCGCGGTATTCTCATGCAGCACGCCCTTGGTAATCGCCTGATCAATCGCGGACATCGTTGGGTGCAGCAAATTCTGCGCCGCTGTGGCGTCTCCAGCCGTAATGGCGGTCCGCAACCGCTTCATCGCCGTGCGTACGCGCGTCCGGTTTGCCCGGTTCACTTCCGCACGTTGTAAAGATTGCGCCGCCCGCTTTAGAACGGACTTTTTCTTCTTCTTTATTTTGGTACCCTGACCTTGCGCCATCTATCGCTCCTTAAGCGTTTTTCTCAAACAACTAGTTTGAGACGAGAGCAACT
>Ga0210383_10001282_pt1 | contig 23049 bp, 17 predicted proteins | sample IncBWC14OmetaG_FD_160072 | JGI IMG/M metagenome (GOLD analysis project Ga0210383, IMG submission 160072) | Forest soil microbial communities from Barre Woods Harvard Forest LTER site, Petersham, Massachusetts, United States - Inc-BW-C-14-O ... | reverse complement strand
TCTTACCTGTAGTGTACGAATCACCGGACGTCTGCGGAAAGGTCTCCGTGACTGGAGCCGCAGCAACAGGGCTGGCCGCCGGGACGCCGGTAGTCGCTGGGGCCGGCGATCAAGCCGCTGGCGCGACGGGCATGGGAATCGTTACGCCAGGAGCGGTCAGCGCGACAATAGGAACCTCCGGCGTCGTCTTTGCAGCAACGGATCGCCCGGCGTTGGACCCACGAGGTCGCTTACATACGTTTTGCCACGCGGTTCCGGGGCGCTGGCACGTGATGGGGGTAACGCAAGCCGCAGGACTGTCGTTGCGCTGGTTCCGCGACAACTTCGGGTCCTCTGCTACGCAATCCTCCGGCGATTCCTACGAAAAACTCACCGCGGAAGCGGCCACCGTAGCACCCGGCGCGGACGGTTTGCTGTGGGCTCCGTACTTGATGGGTGAACGCACCCCACACCTAGACGCGGACGCGCGGGGCGCACTGGTGGGCTTGACCGCATCGCATACACGCGCGCACATCGTGCGTGCCATTCTGGAAGGCGTGGCCTTCAGCTTGAAAGATACTTTCACGATCTTCGAAGAAATGAAGGTACCGGTGAAAAGCATCCGGCTAGGTGGCGGCGGCGCGAGGTCGCCACTCTGGCGGCAGATTCAAGCCGACGTCTACGACCGCGAAGTTGAAATCGTTGAAGCTGAAGAGGGAGCCGCGTACGGCGCCGCGATTCTTGCCGGCGTCGGTGCAAAGATTTGGCCGTCCGTGGATGCGGCGTGCGATTCCGTGGTGCGGGTAGCCAGTCGCACCCAGCCCCATCGGGCAAACGCCGAGGTAATGCAAAAAAATTATGCCGCATATCGTCGAATTTATCCGGCGATGAGATCGATTTTCAGTTCGTAGATGCATTCTTGTCGAGGGAATGCATCGGAGGCCATTGATGTCGAGGAATCATTCGTACGAGCCGAAGGCGGAACACAAATTCACCTTTGGACTGTGGACCGTTGGGAATCGCGGACGTGATCCATTTGGTGATTTTGTGCGCCCCGTCATTTCACCTGTCGACATTGTCGCGCTGCTCGCGGAAGTAGGCGCCTGGGGCGTCAATCTACACGACAACGATCTGGTGCCGATCGACGCAACGTGCGCCGAGCGTGATTCGATCGTTGGTGAGTTCAAGAAAGCCTGCGAGGAACACGGCCTGGTTGTTCCGATGGCCACGGTGTCGCTGTTTACGCACCCCGTTTTTCGTGACGGAGCTTTTACAGCCAGCGATCCGGAGGTCCGGGCGTACGCGGTGCAAAAGACGATGCGGGCGATGGACCTGGGCGCGGAACTTGGAGCGAAGATTTTTGTGCTGTGGGGCGGACGCGAAGGCGTTGAGACGGACGCTTGCCGGCCGGGCGCGGACGCTATCAAGCATCTGCGCGAGGCCGTGAACTATCTTTGCGATTACAACATCGACAAGAAATACGGCTTCAAGATCGCGATGGAAGCCAAGCCGAACGAGCCTCGCGGCGATATCTACATGGCTACCACGGGTCACTACCTGGGATTTATCGCCACGCTGGATCATCCGGAGATGGTAGGCGTCAATCCTGAATTCGCGCACGAGACCATGGCTGGCCTGAATTTTCTACACAATGTGGCGCAGGCGTGGGAGGCCGGCAAACTGTTTCATATCGACCTGAATGACCAGATGCCGGGGCGATTTGACCAGGACCTGCGTTTTGGTTCGGTGAATATCAAAGCGGCGTTCTGGCTTGTGAAATTCCTGGAAGATGTCGGCTACGATGGCTCGCGCCACTTTGACGCTCACGCCTACCGCACGGAAGATTACGAGGGCGTGAAGGATTTTGCCCGAGGCTGTATGCGCAATTACCTGATCCTCAAGGAAAAGGCGGCGCATTGGAATGCTGACCAGGAAATTCAAGCCATTCTTAAGGACGTGAGTTTGCACGCGAATGGGAGCCCGAAGGTGGGTTCCTATTCACCACAGGGCGCCGCGGCCTTGCTGGCACACACCTTCGACAAAGACGCCATCCTGAAGAAACGGCTGCCTTACGAGCGACTGGACCAGCTGACGATCGATGTTCTGGCCGGAGTTCGATAGTTCGCAAGCGACTGTACGGTAGAATATTCCGGGTGCCTAGCTCGGACCAGTGGCGAACTCCGAGAAGAGACGTTCGGCAACAGCCAGGCAAGACGCTACGGCCCGGCGGGGCAAGCCCCGCCCCTACAAGGTGATCGGAACGCCGAAAAGAGATCGGAGCGCCGCGGGAGATGGGAGTGTCTGTCGGGCGGGCGTTCGCGGGGGACCTGGGAACTTGATCTCGGCGCGCAACACGATTTGCCTTCGCAGATGTAAAGGCTACCGGAGAGGTCATGGATTTCATCCACGATGACTTCCTGCTGCATTGCAAGGCGGCGCAAAAGCTTTATCACGGCTACGCTGCGCAGCAACCCATTCTGGATTACCACTCGCACCTTCCTCCGGCCGATATCGCGGAGGACCGCCGCTTCCAGAATTTGTTTGAGACCTGTCTCGAAGGCGACCATTACAAATGGCGAGTCATGCGCGCCAACGGAATTTCCGAATCGCATGTGACCGGTGACGCCGAGCCTTATGAAAAGTTCCTCGCCTGGGCACGTACCGTTCCGTTCCTGCTGCGCAATCCGCTCTATCACTGGACGCACCTGGAGCTGAAACGGTATTTCGGGATTGATGAACTCCTCGATGAGACCACCGCAGAGTCGGTCTGGGAGCGCACCAACCATCAATTACAGAACGGCGATCTCACAGCGCAGGGGATACTGCGAAAATTTGACGTGCGCGTGGTGTGCACGACGGACGATCCCTGCGACAGCCTAGCGCATCACCGCAAGCTCAACGCCTCGGTTCCGGGCTTGCGCATGTATCCGGCGTTTCGACCGGACAATGCGCTTTTGGTGGGGCAACCCGATACGTTCAACGCCTGGATTGGCCGGCTCGAAAGCGCAAGTAAGATGGAGGTGTCCGGTTTCCCCGCATTTCTGGACGCGCTCAAGCACCAGCACGATTTTTTTCATGCCAATGGCGCGCGGCTTTCCGATCATGGTCTGAAGCATTGCTTCGCCGCCCCGTGCAACGAGACTCAGGCCGGAGTCATTTTTACGAAGGCGCGCTCGGGCCGCGGAGCCTCGCCGACGGACGAAGAAAAGTTTGCTTCGTTCATGATGATTTTCTTCGGCCGGCTGGACGCGGAACGAGGCTGGACGAAGCAGTTGCACCTGGGAGCGCTGCGCAACGTGAACACGCGCGCGACGCGGCGGCTGGGGCCAAACACGGGCTATGACAACATAGGGGATTGGAACCAGGCGGAAAGCCTTTGCAAGTATTTCGACGCATTGGAACAGGAAAACGCGCTCCCCAAGACGATCATTTATAACGTCAATCCCGCCGACAACTATGTTTTTTCGACGGCTGCGGGAAGTTTTCAGGATGGAGTGACGGCTGGGAAAATTCAGTTTGGCAGCGGGTGGTGGTTCCTGGATCAAAAAGAGGCCATCGAATGGCAAATGAATGCGCTTTCGAACAATGGCTTGCTGTCGCGCTTCATCGGGATGGTTACGGATTCGCGGTCGTTCATGTCGTTCCCGCGCCATGAATATTTTCGGCGGGTCCTGTGCAATTTGCTTGGTCAGGAAATGGAGAGAGGCGAACTTCCGAGCGATGAGGGGCTCATCGGCTCCCTGGTTCGGAATATTTGCTTCGAGAACGCACGCCAGTATCTTGGGCTCGAACTCCCGGCGGCATCGGAAGTGCATAACGTGCCGGCCACCCGCGCCTGACTCGGGCCGCCTCGCGCGCCAAAACCCCGTCTACCAGCTGTGCATCGTTCCATCGAGCTTTCGATTGACCGGCAAATATGCCCGCTCATAGGGATATTGAGCAGCTAGCGCTTCGTCGATATCCACGCCGAGGCCTGGCGTGTCTCCCGGGTGCATCCAACCGTCTTTAAACGAATACGAGTGCGGGAAGACCTTGTCGGTCTCCGGAGAATGCCGCATATATTCCTGAATTCCAAAATTATGCACGCTCAGGTCAAAGTGCAAGGCGGCGGCCATGCACACCGGGCTCATATCCGTCGCGCCATGTGACCCTGTCCGCACTTGATACATCTCGGCCAGGCTGGCAATTTTTTTCATCTGCGTGAAGCCCCCGGCATGAACCACCGCGGTGCGAATGTAGTCGATCAATTGCTCCTCAATGAGCTGCTGGCAGTCGTAAATACTGTTGAACACTTCGCCGACCGCCAACGGCGTCGTTGTGTGCTGGCGAATCAAGCGAAAACTTTCCTGCAGTTCCGCAGGTGTCGGATCTTCCAGCCAAAACAGGTGATAGGGTTCGAGTTCTTTGCCTAGCCGAGCGGCTTCGATCGGTGTCAACCGGTGATGCGCATCGTGCAGAAGATGCACGTCCGGTCCAAACTCCCTGCGCAATCGCGAAAAAAGCTGCGGCGCGAAATTGAGGTATTGTTCCGTGGACCAGAGACTCTCCGGCGGAGCGTTTTTCTCCGCGGGCTCATAGTAGAGTGATCCGCGACCCACGCCATACGTGCTTAATAGCCCGGGAATTCCCGACTGGGCGCGAATGGCTTTGTAACCGGCGTCCTTATATTTCGCCACGGCCTGCACGGTTTCCTCGATGTCGCCGCCGCTGGCATGCCCGTAAACGAGCACGCCTTCCCGCGAAGCGCCGCCGAGCAATTGGTAGGCAGGCGTATTCAAGCTCTTCGCCTTGATATCCCATAACGCGATGTCGACCGCCGAAATCGCCGCCATGGTTACCGGCCCGCGGCGCCAGTAAGCGCCCCTATACAAGTACTGCCAGGTGTCCTCGATGCGGCGGGCGTCGCGGCCAATGAGCAGTGGCACTACGTGGTCGGTCAGGTACGAAGCGACGGCGAGCTCGCGGCCATTCAGCGTGGCGTCACCCAAGCCGTGAATTCCGTCTTCAGTGACAATCTTTAGGGTGACAAAATTGCGTCCCGGGCAGCAAATGATCACCTTCGCGTCCACAATTTTCATAGCGACGAATCCCTCTCCAACGAGCTCGAGTCGAAGCAATGTTCACGGGCAAGAGTGCCACAAACCGCGCGTTCGCTGCCACCGTACTGGCAAGTCATGATAAGTTCTGGCGTGCCTTTGCGATTCACCATCCACATCTGCACACGACCAGCGAACCTGCGTCACATCGCCGGCGTCGCGGCGCTTTTACTAATCGCCTTGACCACGCCATCGAGCTCGCGCGCGGAAAACGGCTACGACGCCTGGCTTCGGTATGCGCCGCTGGCCAAAGCCGCTGCGCTTCAATACCAATCTCTCCCCAAGATCGTGAGTGTCCGGACCCCCTCGCCCGTCCTCCAGTCCGCCCAGGAAGAACTTATCCGGGGCATCCAGAAAATGTTGGGCGAAACGCTGCATATAGGGCCCGATCGGCCTGACACGCCATCCATACTCCTTGGGGTGGTGGATGCCGGCGATCCGAGACTCTCTAGCGCCGCTGGATTGCGTGATGACGCGTTCTGGCTGAAATCCGTAAAAATCCGAGGCCAGTTGTCGACCCTGATCACCGGCAGCACGGATCGCGGCGTACTCTACGGCGTGTTCGCGTTCCTAAGCAAAATCGCGCGCGGCGAGCCCATCGATAAGCTCGACGAAGTGCAGCAACCCTACGCGCCAATCCGTTGGGTCAATCAGTGGGACAATCTCGACGGCAGCATTGAACGTGGCTACGCTGGCCGCTCCATCTTTTTCGACAACGGCAGCGTTCGCGCCGATCTTACTCGCGTCCGCGATTACGCCCGTCTGCTGGCTTCGGTTGGCATCAACGGGTGTGCGATCAACAACGTAAACGCCAATCCCCGCGCGCTCGAAGACGATTTCCTTCCGCAACTGGTTCGCGTCGCTGACGTGTTCCGCGCGTGGGGTATTCGCCTTACGATTGCGGTCGATCTCAGCAGCCCCAAACTCATCGGCGGCCTCGATTCGTTCGACCCGCTCGATCCGCGCGTACAAGACTGGTGGCTAAACCGAGTCGCGCAAATCTACAAACAAATCCCGGATTTCGGCGGATTCGTCGTGAAAGCGGACTCCGAAGGCCGCCTAGGCCCCTCGACTTACCATCGCACGCCGGCGGATGCCGCGAACGTGATCGCTCGCGCGCTGAAGCCGCATGGCGGCATCGTTTTCTATCGCGCCTTTGTCTACAACCATCATCTCGACTGGCGCGATCCCAAGAATGATCGCGCCAAAGCGGCGTACGACAATTTCCATCCGCTCGACGGGCAATTCGATGACAACGTAATCATTCAGATCAAACACGGCCCCATCGATTTTCAGGCGCGCGAACCGGCATCGCCACTATTCAGCGGGCTCGAGAAAACGAATGAGGCCATCGAACTGCAAATCACCCAGGAATATACCGGCCAGCAGCGTCATCTCTGTTTTCTGGCGCCCATGTGGAAGCAGGTGCTCGATTTCGATATGCACGCCGGCGAAGATGGAACGCCGGTCAGGGATCTGGTGGCCGGCAAGGCTTTTCATCGTCCTCTGGGTGGTTTCGTGGGCATCGTGAATGCTGGCCTGGATACAAACTGGCTTGCACATCCGCTGGCGATGGCGAATCTTTATGGATTTGGCCGGCTTGCCTGGAATCCAGATTCGAGTCCGGAAGCGATCGCTGAGGAGTGGACACGACTCACGTTCGGAAACGATCCGCTGGTTGTGCGCACGATCGTAAACATGCAGCTCGCGTCTTGGCCTGCCTACGAAAGTTATACTGGCCCGCTCGGGGCACAAACGCTAACCGACATTCTTGGCAGCCATTACGGGCCTGGCATTGAATCGTCGGAAGAGAACGGCTGGGGCCAATGGCACCGCGCGGACAAAGAAGGCGTGGGCATGGACCGCACGTTGGCGACCGGAACTGGATTTGCCGGTCAGTATCGCTCACCCGTTGCGCGGATTTACGAATCGCTTGCAAGCGCACCTGACGAATTGCTCCTATTCTTTCACCACGTTTCCTACACATACGTTCTACATTCGGGGAAGACCGTGATTCAACACATCTACGATTCCCACTATGAGGGCGCTGCTCACGTCGACGAATTCGTCCGTCAGTGGAAATCTCTCAAGCAGCATGTAGACAACGAGCGCTATGCCGACGTGATTGCGCGCCTGGAATATCAGGCGGGCCACGCCATCGTCTGGCGCGACGCGATTTGCAACTATTTCCTTCGCGAATCCGGCATCACTGATTCGAAAGGGCGCGCGGGGCATTTTCCGAATCGCATCGAGGCTGAAGCGATGCAGTTGCAAGGATACGTTCCGGTCGATGTGACGCCGTGGGAGAACGCTTCGGGGGGCAAAGCCATTGAATGTTCGGGGCCGCGAGGCTGCTCGGCCTCGTTCCGGTTCAATCGCGACTCGGGTCGCTACTCTCTCGATGTGGTTTACTTCGACCAGAAAAACGGCGAATCGAAATTTAGTGTCTTCGTCGGCGACAAGCTGGTCGATCGTTGGGTGGCCAACGATCAACTGCCAGCCACGAAGATTGGTGCTGATTCCTCCACGCGTCGCCAGATCGATGGCCTCGAACTTCATCCTGGAGAGCAAATCCGCATCGAGGGAATTCCGGACCGCGACGAACACGCAGCGCTGGATTACGTGGAACTCAGGCCCGAGTAGAAGGTGTGGGTCTAGTGAGTGCGCGAGTTGCGAGAAATCACTGCAACTCGTAAACTCGGCGCTGCCGGAAAGCTCTTCAAGGAGTGCTTTTCGAGTTCTTAAATCGTACCCCGAAGAGGGTTTTCACCGATGGGATATCCTGCGCTCGATTTAACCTCGAAAACCGCTGTCGTGATCGGCGGAACGTCCGGCATCGGCCTGACTATCGCCAAGGGATTGGCGCAAGCGGGAGCTAATGTTGTGCCCACCGGGCGGCGCACGGAACTCGTCGAATCCGCCGCCGCTGAAATCAAGAAGATCGGCCGCAGATCCCTGGTCATCCCTTCCGATGTAAACGATCGAAACAGCCTGGAAGCGCTCTTGCAGGCCGCCGTCACGGAATTTGGAAGCGTCGACATCCTCGTCAACTCCGCCGGCACTACCAAGCGCACTCCGACGCTCGAGGTGCCGGAATCCGAGTGGAACAACATCCTAGCGACCAACTTAAACGGCACGCTGCGGGCCTGCCAGGTTTTTGGGCGTCACATGATCGAGCGCAAGCGCGGCCGCATCATCAACATCGCCTCGCTGTCTTCCTTCGTCGCCTTATACGAAGTTGCTGCGTACTCGGCAAGCAAAGCCGCGGTGGCCTCGCTGACGAAATCCCTCGCGATCGAATGGGCTCGACACGATGTGTGCGTGAACGCTATCGTGCCGGGGGTGCTTCGAACGGACTTGAACGCAGCCCTTCTCGACGGCACTGCGCGTGGAAGGGAATTCCTGATGCGCACGCCGATGGGCCGCTTTGGGAAATTAGAAGAACTCGTGGGCGCAGCCGTGTTTTTGGCTTCCGACGCCGCAAGTTTTGTCACGGGCCACTTGCTGGTGGTCGATGGCGGGATTCTTGCCAGCGGCGTGAATCAATAAAACTTGTCTCGTTTTATCCGCCGAGTGGGCCATCACAGCGCCACATTCAGCGCGCGGTTGGCGCGCTTATGCTTGTACTTCCTGATCCGCGATGCTCAGCGCCTCATCAAACGCAGCTAAGCCCTGGTCGATCTCTTTTTCCGTCACAATCAGCGGCGGCGCGATTACGAAGTGGCTCATCCAAGCCTGGAGATAAACGCCGTTGCTCATCATGCGCGCAGCGACTTTGTCCACGAGCATCGGTGTACCGGCGACTTTGTCCTTCATCGTATTGAACGGCTCTTTCGTCTTCTGATTACGTACCAGTTCCACGCCCCAGAACATTCCGATGCCGCGAACTTCGCCGATTGAAGGATGCCGCTGCTTCAATTCATTCAGCTTCGGCCCGATATACGCGCCCAGCTCCACCGCTCGCGCCGCCAGATTCAACCGCTTCATCTCCGCAATCGAGGCGACCGCAGGCGCCAAAGTCAACGGATGCGCCTCGTAGGTATGGCCGTGCGAAAAGAAATGATCGTCGAAGTAGCTCGCGATCTTCTCGGAAGTGGCGCAAAGACCCAGCGGAATGGCAGCGTTCGTGATGCCTTTGGCGGTCGTCAGGATGTCGGGTACGACGCCCCAGTGATCGACGGCAAACCACTTTCCGGTGCGGCACCATCCGGTCATCACCTCGTCCGCGATCAACAGAACTTCGTGTTGATTGCAAATCTCCCGCAGTCGCGGCAGATACTCTTTCGGCGGAATCAAGACGCCATTCGTGCCCACGACCGGCTCGACAATCACGGCGGCCACGTCGCTTTCGTTCGCGATCATGTGCTCGATGTACTCCACGCAAGCGATATCACAGACCGGATATTCGTGCAGGAGTGGACACTTGTAGCAGTTCACTTCGGGCGCGAAGATTACCCCCGGTATCTTGCCGGCAGGCTCCATGGCCCAGCGCCGGGGGTCACCCGTCGCCGCGATCGAACCCATTGTCGATCCGTGGTACGAGCGATACCGCGAAATAATCTTGGTCTTGCCGGTAACCATGCGCGCGATCTTGAACGCCGCTTCATTCGCCTCGGTACCAGACGTAGTGAAGAAGAATTTGTCGAGTCCTCGCGGAAGCACTTCCACTAAGCGTTTGCTCAACTCCGCGCGAATGGTGGTAGCCCAGCCCGGTCCGACATAGGCGAGGTCGCGCGCCTGATCTTGAATCGCCTGAATCACCGCCTTGTTCTTGTGCCCCAGCGTCACGCACATCAACTGCGCGGAAAAATCGAGATACTTTTTCCCATCCGCGTCCGTAAAGTAGCAGCCTTCCGCATCGACCAGATGAAGCGGACTCCAGCCCTTTTGCCGGCGCCACGTTCCATAGGTGTATTTCTTAGTGAGCTCTTTCACTTCGGAAGTAGACAAAGATTCCGTCAAGGAAGACCTTCCAGTCCTGATGTAATTGTCCGAGCCTGTCTGGAAGTAAATCCAGTCGCGTCTCAGCACCGCTAGCGTACAACTGCCAGCCATCCCGCGTACAGTCGGCAACTAACTTCACGCGACAGAAACTGGCACACGACAACCCTGGCGCACGCGAAACGGTCGATCGGCACGGGCATTGCGTTCCAGGAAACGCCCTGGGAGACGAACATTGCTCGTCCCCCTCGGCTGTTGTTACTGTCTCCTCTGCATAGAAATGCCGCGAGCTTGTGGCGCGCGGTTTCTCTTGGAATGCAATAAGTCTCCGAATTTTGCGAGACGCCCTCAAGAGGAGCCGTTGCCCATGTTGGAATCCCGCCGTTGCGTCTCGCGTTCCACTAGTGTAACGCGGGCCCTACTATGGTTCGCCGTTCTGGCGGCCATCTTCTGTCCTTCGTGCCTCGCAATACCTCCGAATCCGGTGCCGTATATCGATATCGTCTCTCCGGCTAGCGTACACCCTGGCGTTACGGGCGTAACCCTCACGGTCTTCGGAGCCAATTTCGTAAACACGTCCATCGTGAAATGGAACGGTATTGCGCTCACCACGACGTTCGTCAGTTCCAAAAAATTGACCACGGCGGTTCCAGACTCTTTTGTCGCCGCAGTGGGACTCGGCGCCATCACGGTCGTCAGCCCCACGCCCGGCGGCGGTCTCTCGAACGTAGGTTAATTCCCGGTCGCCAGCCTCGAGGCTACTCCCACATTTCCGACCACTCCAAGTTCAACCATTGCGTTGGGATCGGGAACGATGCCGCAGGGAATCATCACCGCGGACTTCAATGGAGACGGCATTCTCAATCTCGCGGTCGCCGATCAAGGCACCAACGCCATCAGCATATTGCTCGGCAACGGTGACGGCACCTTCACTGCTACGATGCAATCGACTATAACGGCCGGGCTTGGCGCCAACTGGTTGGTCGCCGGAGATTTCAACGAAGACGGCAACGTAGATCTGGCCGTCGCGAATGTCTCCGATAGTGGCACCAGCGGCGTTTCGATTTTCTTCGGCGACGGAACCGGAGCGTTCACGCTACACGCGTCTTTCCCGACCGGCGGTTTGCCGTTCGCCGTCGCGACCGCAGACTTCAACAAGGATGGCCATCTCGACCTCGCGGTTTCCAACTCTGGCGATGGCACCATCACGGTGTTGTTCGGCGACGGCGCGGGCGCGTTCTCCCCAGGGGAGACGCTGACTGTCGGGGTGCTGCCTCAGGTGGTTGTTGTGGGGGATTTCAACGAAGACGGAAATCTCGACCTGGCTGTCGCCAACGAGACCGACGGCGCTGTTTCGATCTTGTTCGGCGATGGGTTAGGCGGATTCTCGGCGCAAAGCGTGGTTTCTACCGGTGGCTCCGGAAATCCCATAGGTCTCATTGCGGCGGATTTGGAGGGCAATGGTCACTTGGACCTGGCTGCGGTCAATGGTGGCGACGTGGCCATTCTTAGCAACAATCCAGTTGGTACGTTCCTGTTGATCAGAAATCCAGTGACTGGCTCGAGCGACCTGATTGCCGGCGTTGCCGGAGACTACAACGGCGACGGCAAAGTCGATCTCGTTGTGTCAGACCGAACCGCCGGAGAAGCGTTTTTGATTCTGGGGGATGTGACCGCTGCATCCCCAACAATCATCACGTTTACGACTGCGCCTGGTTCCTTCGGCGTTGCGACCGCCGATTTCAACGGGGATGGCGCCTTAGACCTGGCCGTCGCCAACGGCACCGCCAACAGCATTTCCATCTTCCTGCAACGGTTGCCCGTGAGCCTTACTCCCACGAGCCTTGCCTTTGGGAATCAGATCGTCGCAACCACCAGTGCCGCCAGGACCGTGACTCTCACCAACAATGACGGCAGTCCTCTCAACATTTCCAGCATCGCGATTACCGGAGCCGATGCCGGAGACTTCATGGTCACCGGAGGCACGTGCGCCGCAGGCCTCCCCGTAGCCAATAGTGCTACGTGCACGATCACCATCACCTTTATGCCGAGCGTGCTGGGCGCTCGCACCGGCACACTTACGATCATCGACGACGCCGGCACCAGCCCGCAAACTCTCGCCCTCACGGGCACCGGCGTCGTCAACCCACCGACTATCAGCAAGGCATTTGGGGCTTCCACCATCCCCCTCAACGGCACGACCAGCCTGACTCAGACGTGAATCCCGTATCCAATGCCATCACACTCACCGGCATAGCCTTCAGCGATACCTTGCCGGTGGGCTTGCAGATTTCCACGCCCAACGGGCTCAGCGGAAATAGCGGCGGCGGAACAGTCAGCGCCACGGCCGGGACGGGAAGTCTGAGCCTGACAGGAGGATCGCTTGTATCGCTTGCCTCCTGTACGGCCGCCGTCAACGTGACGGGTATCACTGCGGGCGCCCAACTCAATACGACAGGCAACGATTCCTCAAACGAAAGCGGCCCTGGCACCACCAGCAACACCGCTACCGTCACCGTCGTCGCTCCACCTACGATCGCAAAGTCGTTCGGCGCCGGGACTATCGTGCTGAACGGCAGCACCACACTGACTTTCAATCTCTTGAACCCCAACTCAGGAACCTCACTAACGGGTGTCGGATTTACCGACACGCTTCCGTCAGGGCTGGTCGCATCGACACCCAACGGACTGATCGGGACCTGTGGCGGCGGAACAATCACCGATCTTGCCGGATCGGGCAGCGTGACCTTATCCGCCGCAACCCTGATCGCCAGTGCATCGTGCATGTTCAGTGTGAACGTCACCGGAACAACGGCCGGCACGAAGAGCAACACAACCGTCGCAACCTCAACCGAAGGCGGCACCAGCACTACCGCTTCGGCCACCCTCGTTGTAGAAGCGCCGCCGTCGATAAGCAAAGCATTCGGAGCGGCGGGCATCCCCCTGAACAGAACGACGTCGCTGACTTTCACGATCACCAACCCCGGCGCCAACACAGCAGCGCTCACGGGGGTAGCGTTCACGGACACCTTGCCGGTGGGCATGGTTGTTGCTGCGCCAAACGGCCTAGTCGGAGTTTGCGGAGGCACGGTCACGGCCACGGCCGGAGCCGGAAGTTTGAACCTGGCGGGCGGGACCATCGCGTCTAGCTCTCGCACTCGCTGGGTCTTCTTTGCGCATGCTTTGGCCGGTTATGCTCATTTGAGCGGCAGCGTAGACGGTCAGTCCGCGAGCGCAAACGGTTTCGCTCTGATCGCGGGCGGCGGCGCCGATTGGAGAGTCTTGCCGGGACTTGCGGTCCGCGTGTTTGAAGCAGACTACCTCATGACCCGCGTCACTCGCCTCACCAACACCCCTGGTATCCAGAATGATGTGCGGCTGTCCGGCGGTCTGGTTGTGTACTTCGGCCGCAGATAGTCCTGTCCCCTGAGTCTTGCTCCACCGCAACCGTTCGACCGCATTCCCAAAGCTCCTTGCGCAAATGCCCGCCTGGAGTGATACTCCCCGCGGCAATTATGTCGATAGCATTGCGGAAAAGAATTTTGATCCGGGCGTTGTGCGCTGCGATTGCTCTCTTATTCGCCGGCGTCTCAATGCTTCGGGCTCAGTCTCCCGCTTCATTGGCGCCGGGTACGTCGCCGGCATCCGCTGTAAAAACGAAAATCATCATCGACACCGACATTGGCGACGATGTCGACGACGCTTTCGCGGTTGGCCTCGCGCTTACCAGCCCCGAAGTGGAAATTCTCGGCATCACGACCGCCTGGGGAGACACGCAACTTCGAGCCCGGCTCGTCGATCGCCTGCTCGCGGAAACGAGTAGGGCAGGCATCCCCGTGGCGCAAGGCATCCGCACGCAAAGTAAGACTCCCTTTACTCAAGCGCGTTGGGCCCAGGCTGGCCCACCCGCGAAGCCCCATCCACCAGCGGTGGATTTTCTGCTCGACAGCATCCGTACGAATCCCGCCGGGATCACGCTCGTCGCCATCGGTCCGCTGACCAACATCGGCGCGGCCATCGACCGCGATGCGCCGACGTTCAAAAAACTGGAGCGCGTGGTCTTGATGGGCGGCTCGATCTACAAAGGCTATGGCGACCTCGGCTTCACGCCCGACCGCGGTCCCCAACCGGAGTACAACATCTACAGCGACGTCCCCGCCGCGCAAAAACTATTCGCCAGCGGCGTTCCCATCTTCATGATGCCGCTCGATTCCACGCAGCTGAAGCTCGACGAAGAGAAACGCGCTCTCTTGTTTCGGCAAGGCACCCCACTAATGGACGCCCTGACGCTGCTGTATCACGAATGGGGCCAGCAAACGCCGACGCTGTTCGACGTGATGGCAGTCGCCTACGTGCTGGATCCCACTCTCTGCCCGGTTACGCCGCTGGCAATTACCGTGGACAAGGATGGCAACACACGCGTCGGCGCGGGCGCGCCGAACGCGTCCGCGTGCCTCGACTCCGATTCCGACCAATTCTTCCGCTTCGTGCTGCCGCGCCTTCTTCAGACCTTCCCTTTGAAACGGTGAATCGGTAGAGTAGCGGTTCGCGAAATGATGACCCTCGACAGTACGAACGTTAGCTGGCCGACGTATCCCGATCTCGCCAACAAAACGGTGCTCATCACCGGCGGCGGAAGCGGCATCGGCGCAGCCTTTACACGGCAATTCGCTCAGCAAGGCGCCCGCGTAGCCTTTGTGGACATCGCCGAGGAAGCTAGTCAAGCCCTGGTTCAACATGTTGAAAAGGAAACCGGTAATGCGCCCAAATTTGTGCCATGCGATGTCCGCGACATCCCGGCCTTACAAACCGCGATTGAAAAAATAGGTTCCGAACTGGGCGACATCGCCGTTCTCATCAACAATGCCTCCAGCGACGCCCGCCACGATTTTGAAGCGGTCACGCATTCCTACTGGGACAACCGCGTCGCCGTTAACCTTCGCCACATGTTTTTCGCGTCCCAAGCGGTCGCGTACCAAATGAAGCGCCTCGGCGGCGGCGCCATGATCAATTTGAGTTCGATTATCTGGCGCCTCAAACTCACGGGCCTGCCTGTCTACAGCGTGTGCAAAGCGGCCGTCATCGGTCTCACCCGCGCGCAAGCCCGCGAGTACGGCCCGTTTGGCATTCGCGTGAATTCAATCTCTCCCGGAGCCGTCTGGACCGAGCGCCAAATCAAGCTGTGGTTCACGCCGGAGTTTGAGCGGGACGTAATGGCTGGCCAGTGCCTGAACGCGCGCGTCCTTCCTGAAGACATCGCCAACATGGCATTGTTTTTAGCTTCAGACGCCGCATCAAAGTGCACCGCCCAGGATTTCACCATAGACGCAGGTTGGAGCTAAGGAATGAAAACGATCAAGGGACCCGCAATTTTTCTCGCGCAGTTTGCAGGCGACCACGCGCCATTCAACACGCTGGACAACATCTGCGCGTGGGCCGCCAAGCTCGGATTCAAAGGCGTGCAAGTCCCCACCTGGGACGCGCGACTGTTCGATCTCAAGCGCGCCGCCGAGAGCAAAACCTACGCGGAGGCCATCCGCGGCATCGTCGCCAACCACGGCCTCGCGATCACGGAACTCTCGACGCACCTACAGGGTCAACTCGTCGCCGTACATCCCGCGTACGACATCGCCTTCGACGGATTCGCCCCGCCCGAACTCCGCGGCAATCCGAAAGCCCGCCAGGCCTGGGCCGTCGAGCAATTGCGATTCGCGGCCAAAGCGTCCGCTAATCTCGGCCTTACCGCCCACGTAACATTTTCCGGCGCGTTAGCGTGGCCCTACTTCTACCCATGGCCACAGCGCCCCGCCGGCCTCGTCGAGACCGCCTTCGACGAACTAGCCGCCCGCTGGCGTCCCATCCTCACCGCCTTCGACGAATCCGACATCGATCTCTGCTTCGAGATCCACCCCGGCGAAGATCTCCACGACGGCGTCACCTTCGAAATGTTTCTCCAGCGCCTCGACAATCACCCGCGCTGCAACCTCCTCTATGACCCGAGCCACTTCGTTATCCAGCAGCTTAACTATCTGCAATACATCGACCTCTATCACGAACGCATTAAAATGTTTCACGTGAAGGATGCCGAGTTCCTTCCGACAGGCCGCCAGGGCGTCTACGGCGGCTTTCAATCCTGGATCAATCGCGCCGGAAGATTCCGTTCTCTGGGCGACGGCCAGGTCGACTTCAAAGGAATTTTCTCGAAGCTCACGCAATACAATTTTCCGGGCTGGGCCGTACTGGAATGGGAATGCTGCATCAAGAGCGCCGAGCAAGGCGCTGCCGAGGGCGCCCCCTTCATCGCCAAACACATCATCCAGGCCGCCACCACCACCTTCGACGATTTCGCCAGCTCCGGCGCTGACCAAGCCGCAAACCGCCGCATGCTGGGCCTAGCCTAATGGGGCCATCGAACATGCGGACAAATTCCCACGCAGCCGAATCCCTCCCTTGTAGGGGCAGGGCTTGCCCCGCCCGGCGTCAACACGAGCACAGCTTTCGCCGTCAAAACTCGCCCAATTCCGAGATCTCATCGAATATCGCCGCCCGACGAAAACAAACCAATCAAGGAACCCACCCATGACCATAGACGCCAGCACCACCACAAAATCCACTCGCCGCCTCCGCCTGGGCATGGTAGGCGGCGGCCCCGGCGGCTTCATCGGCGCGGTCCACCGCATAGCCGCCCGCATCGATGACCGCTTCGAACTAGTAGCCGCAGCCCTCTCCTCCGATCCAGAAAAAAGCCGCAAGGCCGCGCAAGACCTGCACATCGCCACAGACCGTGCCTACGCCACCTTCACCGAAATGGCGCAAGCCGAATCCAAACGCCCAGACCGTATAGACGCCGTTTCGATCGTCACTCCGAACCATCTCCACTTCGCCCCAGCCAAAGCATTCCTCGAAGCAGGCATTCACGTAATCTGCGACAAGCCCCTGACCACCAAGGTAGAAGACGCCGAAGCCCTGGCCCAAATCGTAAAAAAATCCGGCCTGATCTTCGGCCTGACCCACAACTACACCGGCTACCCCACCATCCGCCAAGCCCGCGAAATGATCGCCGCAGGCGAACTAGGCCACATTCGCCTGATCCAGGTCGAATACGCCCAAGACTGGCTGACCACCCCGCTCGAAACGACGGGCCAAAAGCAAGCCGTTTGGCGCACCGACCCAGCCCAAAGTGGCCCCGCAGGCTCCCTCGGCGATATCGGCACCCACGCCTACAACATCGCCTGCTTTGTAAGCGGCCAAAGCGCCGAGCAACTAGCCGCCGACGTCTCGACCTTCGTCCCAGGCCGCCGCCTGGACGACAACGTACAAATCCTCCTCCGCTACCAGGACGGTGCCCGTGGAATGCTCTGGGCCAGCCAGGTAGCCGTAGGCAACGAAAACAATCTTCGCCTCCGCATCTACGGCGAAAAAGCCGGCCTCGACTGGTCCCAGGAAAATCCCAACTATCTCCACTTCAGCCAATACGGCAAACCGACGATGACGCTCACACGTAACGGCGCAGGCGCCACTCCCGCCGCCAAACACGCCAGCCGCATCCCCTCCGGCCACCCCGAGGGCTACCTCGAAGCCTTTGCCCAGCTCTACGCCGACGTAGCCGAACAAATCGCCGCCCGCCAAGCCAACCGCCCTCCAGATCCGCAGTCCCTACTAGTCCCCACAGTCGACGACGGCCTAGCCGGAGTCCAATTCATAGCCGCAGTCCTCGACTCCTCCAAACAAAACGCCGCGTGGGTAAAATTGCCGCAACAATGAAACCGCAATCGCGGCCCGTCGTAATCGCGCCCATCCATGGAGTGGCCGATCTTCAGATCGGTCCCCGCACCAGGCAAGCGTCCGAAGCCCAATCGATCCAAGTCACTTCCAAAATGGAACTCCTGACGACCACGGTGTATTCTTGAGTTTGAGGACAAATCATGCGGGTCACAATCGCGCACAACCGAACGAAGCAACAAGTCATGCAATCCGTCGATCGCTCGTTCGAAGACCTATTCCAGGCCCCAGAGCTTCATGGAGTAAAACTCAAAGACGTGACCAAGTCCTGGCAGGGAAGCACGCTTACGTTCGGATTAACCGCGAAGATGGGTCTGTTCAGCACACCGATCAAAGGTACCGTCGAAGTCACCGATCAAGACATCACCATCGACGCCGACCTCGGCCTGCTCGAGCGCTTGATCCCGGTCTCCACAGCCCGCGAAATCATGACCACGCGCATCCGCGGCCTCTTGACCTAACTTCCCTGGACTCCGTTCTCGTTGTAGGGGCGGGGCTTGCCCCGCCCGGCGTCAACCCCGGCACCCATGTCAGAAATGTACACGAATCGATCAAGGTTCCGACCCAAGGATCAGCATCCACTATTACTAGTCCGCCCAGCAAACGATCCGTCACTGAACAACCAAAGTGAGCTTCGTACTGTGGCTGAGGGTACTCGAACCCGCCGTAGCAGTCGCAGACACCGTGATCGTATAGGTTCCGGCCTGAGTGCCGGTCGGAAGAGTCCCGCCACCACCGCCCGAACTTCCGCCGCTGCAAGACGTCAGTGTGATTCCGAGAACGAGCACCAAAACCATCGTCAGCACCGGTGCCCACCGCGGCCGCTGGTTCTTCCGCTTTGTGCAGATCCAAGCGAGAATCAGCATCGCCATCAGGTCAGCCATTAGCGCGATCGGACGACCCGGGAATTCCCTCGGCGAGCGATGGCCCACCGGCAACGGCAGCTCCGATCTCGCCGTGGTCGTCACCGTGACCGTCGCCGTAGCAGCGGTCGCTCCGCCCACCGGCACCATCGCCGGCGAAACGCTGCACGTCGCCGTTGTGGGGGCCCCGCTGCAAGTTAGCGCGACGTTTCCGCTAAATCCTCCGGCCGCCCCCAGCGAAAGCATATAGGTCGCTGTCTGCCCCGCCGTCACCGTAGCCGTTGCGGTGGACGCCGGAGCAAGGGAGAAGTCCGGTGGTCCTGGCGGTGCCGAGGTAACCATGAAGGTCTTGAGGGCTGCATGAGCGCGGGTAGCAGACGTGCCGACAATGCTCACGAAGTATGTGCCTGCAGGTGTGGAAGCACCTGTAGTGATGGTGACCGTGGATGTACCAGAGCCGCCAGGAACCGCTGGGGGCGTGAAGCTGCAATTGGCGCCGCCAGGCAAGCCGCTGCAAGACAGTGTGACCGCAGTGCTGAAGCCGTTCGAAGGAGCTAGTGTGACAGTCGTTGCGGCGGTAGCGCCGGCGACGATGCTTTCCGGCGACACCGGCGCTGCGGAGATTGCAAAATCGGGTACCGTGGGTCCGCTCACATTGATCAGCGTAATCAGTCCTACGTCGTTAGGAGGATTATTCACGAAAAGCAAGACATCCGGGCGGCCGTCTCCGGTGACATCCTGAACTTGAAACGGAGTGATCGAGCCAGTGAATCCGATACCCCCCAGCGCAGCGAACGTCCCGTCGCCATTGCCCAGCAGGAACCCAAAACCTCCACCCATGCCACCCAGCTCCAGCAGATCGGGTTTCCCATCTCCATTGATGTCCGCGATGAAGGGGAATTGAATGAATTTAGGAAAGCCGCCGACAGCTGGAAGTGCCGTGAATGTTCCGTCACCGTTGGAGAGGCAAACGTCAAGCTCCCAACTCTGGACGCCGGATTGGGTTTGATGAGGGGCAGCTCCAACCAGGTCCGCCTTACCATCGCCATTGACATCGCCAACGGACTGGAATGCGCAGCCGGCCGTGAGCGCAGTGGCAGTCTGAAAAGTTCCGTCGCCTTTGCCAAGGAAGATAGAGCCCATCAGCACATCGACAATTCCGTCACCGTTGAATTCCGCCGCAAAAACAGCGCTTGAGCTCGACGAGGGGTATACAACCGGCGAGCCTAACGTGCCGTCGCCCTTTCCCAAAAATACTTCCAACCCCTGCGGTGCACTGAACGCCACGTCGGGTACGTGATCGCCGTTGAAATCAGCGACACCTGTCTGGGTCAGGATACTGGGGATGCTTGCGAGCACCGTCGTTGGCGCAGCGAACGTGCCATCGCCGTTGCCGAGCATCACGTCGAGACTGAGAGTCCCGGTGTTGGGGTCAGCCACAGTCAACAGCAGGTCCAACTTGCCGTCCTTGTTCACATCCGCGGTGGTGGTGGACTCGGGAGTGAACCCAAGCGGGTAGGTGTGGGCGACAACGAAACTTCCGTTTCCTTGATTGAGCAGAATATATAAATTGCTTGTAATGATTGACGAAACCGCGACGTCGAGACTCCCGTCACCATTAAAATCGCCGACCGCGCCAGGAAGCAATGGGTTCCCGCCCCCCGGCACCGTGGAGCCGAAAACTCCAGCGTCTTGGAAGGCAAGCACAGGATTTCCTTGGAAAGTGCCGTCACCGTTCCCGAATAGCAGCGTGTTGTTCACTGCCAGATCTGCTTTGCCATCGCCGTTGAAATCGGCAACGAGCAAAGAGGGACTTGCGGGGGACGGAAGGCTTCCGAACACGCTGCTTTTCGGCGTGAAAGTGCCGTCGCCATTTCCCAGAAAGACTTGCGTAAACGTTCCACTGCTGATCAGATCCGGTTTGCCATCGCCGTCCACATCCGCGACCGCGAATGGGCCCGGGGCCGGGACAGAGATGAGCGCCTGGAAGGTGCCGTCCCCATTTCCTAGGAAAACGGCAACTCCTCCGGTCCCTCCGGCAACCAGATCGAGCTTGCCGTCACCGTTAACATCTTTGACCACGATGGCGCTTATTTGCCCTATCGGGAGGTTAGCAATCGCGGGCTGAAAAGTTCCGTCGCCGTTCCCCGGCAGAATCTGTATCGAGGAGTTAACCAATAATATAATATCTGACTTGCTGTCACCATTTAAATCACCAACGGCCAAAAGCTGCCCAGATGTACCGTAGCTAAGGTGAGTGGTCGTAAATGTGCCATCTCCGTTGCCGAGAAATACCACCACCCCACCGCCTGTTAAGACGAGTACGTCGGCCTTGTGGTCGCCGTTGACGTCGGCGACCGCAATTGCGGAGACGTTGGTAGCGGTGATCGTCGTCAGCGGTGCTTGAAACGTGCCGTCGCCGTTACCCAGAAAGACCATTGTGTCGAGTAAGATGTCCGGTTTTCCGTCGCCGTTGAAGTCGGCCGTCGCGATGTGCGTGCCGCTGAAGCCTAAAGGCTTGGCCGCCGTAAACGTGCCGTCTCCGTTGCCGAGCAGCACGGTCCCGTCCGCGCTGGCCAAGTCGACCTTTCCGTCGTGATTGAAATCGGCGGTAATGGTCTCGCCGCTTCCCCCGTAGCCAGGCGGCTGGAAGAATAGAGACTGGGCGTGAGCCGCGCAGCAAACGACGAGCAGCAAAGCGGGCAGGCAGAAACCTCGGAGCAACATTTTCATTTGTTCAAGCTCCCGCTGGCGGCACCTGCGGATGCCACCAGCCTGTTGTTTCGGCCTCAGCTAACGACCTGGAAGAATCCTACGATGTAGTTAACGCTATACTAATGAACCGCTTGAGGCAATAGCTCTACAGTTCAGTCGGTTGAGTTCCTCACTGCACGACCAAAGTAAGCTTCGCGCTGTGGCTCAACGTGGTCGCGCCGGAGGTAAAATTCCCGGTGACCGTAACCGTATACGTTCCGGCCTGTGGGTTGGTGCCCCCGCCGCCACTCCCCGAACCTCCACCACAGGAGGTCAGCGTCAGTCCCAAAGTGACCAGCGCTGCAAACCCAACCACTCGAATCCATGCAAGATTTTGCTCTCGCCGCAAGAATTGCGACGCTACGACCATCAGCAGGAACATAGCCGCTAATGTCAAAATCATCGGCGTCTGCCGATATCGCGCATCCCTGGGCCAACCACCGCGAAACGGCGGGAGCGATCCATGCGCCGCAGTTGTAACCGTCAACATAGCCGTTTGCGCCGCCGCACCGCTCAGCGCAATCGTACTCGGCGACACCGCGCACGCGGATCCCGCCGGTCCACCACTGCAGCTCAACGCCACGCTCTGTGCAAACCCGCCCGCCGGAGCCACGGCGATCGAATAACTCGCGGTCTGTCCGGCAGTGATGGTCGCGCTCGACGCCGAACCCGGCGCCACAGAAAAATCTTGGCCGCTTCCCGTGAGCGTCACCGTCTGAGGGCTGCCAGCGGCGTTGTCCGTAATCGTCAGCGTACCCGTTCTCGTCCCACCCGCGGTGGGATCGAAGAACACCCCGATGGCACAACTGGCTCCAGCCGCAAGGCTGCCGCCGCAAGCGTTCAAAAAACCAAAATCGCTGGGACTCGTCGCCACATTCGAGATCGAAAGCGCTGCAGTGCCTGTGTTCGTCAACGTCACCGACTGGGGGAGTCCGCTCGTACCCACGTATTGACTGTTGAACGTGATGCTGGGGGGCGAAAAGGTGAGTCCGGGACCGTTGGTGGCGCCGGCCAGGTAAACGACCTGCGGGCTGCCTATAGCAGAGTCACTGATGTTGAGGGTTGCCATTGGCTGTCCAGACGTAGTGGGCGCGAAGGTCACGTTGATATCGCAGCTTGCACCTACTGCCAAAGAAGCACCGCACGTATTGGTTTGTCCAAAGCTCGCTGCGTTCGTGCCCCCGATCGAAGCGCCAGAGAAAATTACAGGTAGCGTGCCCGTGTTCGTCAGGGTAACGACCTGTGCCGGACTCGATGTATTGGGGTCTTGTGATGAGAACGTCAACCTGCCTGGGTTGGCGCTTGCGACTGGAAAGTTACCCTGCAAATAGATCGAAAAGGGCGCGCTAAGGGAGCCCTCCATCGGGACCACCAGGTCGACGCGACCATCCCCTTTAAAATCTCCTGCGACAATGCCGTTTGGAAAAGGAACTTGAGCTAGTGCTACGACTCTTGGGCCTCGCCCTCGACCATTCGAATAACCATTCAGTTAAATTATCTACTTGACCTCATCCCTGGCTCGTGTTAAGTTGTCTGTGTTTCAACGGGGGGCGAAACGCGAAGGTGCTCCATTGTCTGCCCAACCCTTCCAGGTTCCTTCCTCTCTGTATCTAGATCTAGCTAGTCCTCCACTT
>Ga0210383_10001281_pt1 | contig 23053 bp, 18 predicted proteins | sample IncBWC14OmetaG_FD_160072 | JGI IMG/M metagenome (GOLD analysis project Ga0210383, IMG submission 160072) | Forest soil microbial communities from Barre Woods Harvard Forest LTER site, Petersham, Massachusetts, United States - Inc-BW-C-14-O ... | reverse complement strand
TCCTCGCGCAAACCGTGAGGATAACCGCTTCCGTCGTGCCGCTCATGATGGCTCAGCACGATTTCGGCGGCGTCTGCTAGAAATGAAATACGATTGACAAGCCCGTATCCGATCGTCGCGTGGGTTTGCATTGTGCGCCATTCGTCCGCTGTTAGAGGGCCACGCTTCAGAAGAATTCCATCGGGAATCGCAAGTTTTCCGATGTCGTGAAGGCAAGCTCCGCGCGCGATGACTCCCACCTCTTTTTCAGAACATCCCATTGCATTCGCGATTTCGATGGAATAGAGACAGACCCGCCGCGAGTGATCTCCCGTCTCGTTGTCGCGCAGGTCAATCGCTGCGCCCAGAGCTGCAAGCGTGTCCTCGTACCCGCGTTCGATGCCCGTTAGCGCGGTCCGAAGCTGCGTAGTCCGTTCGACCACGATGTCTTCGAGATGCAGCCGATATTTTTCCACTTCTTGCTCGAGACTTCGCTTTCGCAACGCCCGCTCCACGGCCGCGAGCACAGCATCCACATGGAACGGCTTGACAATGTAATCGTCGCAGCCTTTGCGCATCGCTTCCACGCCGATACGGATATCACCCGCTCCAGAAGCAATCAAAAAAGCCGTGCGAGGATAGAGGCGGCGGACTTCACTGAGCAATTCCATCCCAGACATTCCGGGCATCGAAAGATCGGAAATCACCGCGTCAAATTTTTCGCCTTCGAGAATGCGGAGCGCATCGCATCCGCTCACAGCTACCTTAGCTTCAATGCCCGTGCCTGTGAGTACCACTCTCATCAGTTTCCGCATCGATTCTTCGTCATCGACTATCAGGAGTCGCGCAGCTGAGGAAGCAAGTTTTGGGTAAGATACTTCTGCTGGCGGTACTTCCGGGAACGCATTTTCGGTTTTAGTAGTCATTTGCGATACAACAGAAATCTAGAAGGCGGAGGTAACGGTCAGTTGAGTACCCAGGAATCGGGTGGTTCCACAAAACGCATCGCATACTTTGGGTACTCGGTGCTGGCGTCTTCGGTGCGGACTAGCTTCGCTTTACCGACGAGTCCATCGGGTGAGCCAACCAGGTTCACTTCGACCATCGCATCAATCGCGAGCAGCACCGGGCACGCGCATAGAAAGCTGTTCCGGCCTACATTCTCGGCTGTCGTCAGCGTCTGGAACGAGGTCCCGTTAACGTCGGTACCTCGGAGTTTGAGCGGTACCTGCAGGCGCACCCGCACTTCGTCTCGCCTTTCCTTTCGCCCAGCTTTAAGACAATCCGCGAGGGATGCGAGCAATCGATCGAAGTCCACGGGCTTTTCAAAATAGGCTACCGCTCCGAGATCCCTGCAAAAATCTTTCGTTTTTGTACCTGCCTCCCCGCTGATCACAAAGACAGGGATCAGTTGCGTCGCGCTAAATGACGTAAACGTGCGGCACAGCTCGAAACCCGAATACTTCGGCATGCGCAAATCCAGAAGAATCGCGTCCGGTTTAAATTCAAGGGCCAGTGCGAGAGCATGCTCCGGCTCACCCGTGTCCACCACTTCATGCGCGGTCGCCAGATTCAGCCGAATCAGCCGCCGCATCGCCTCGTCGTCGTCCACTACAAGAATCTTTCCCATACCGCACATTTCTCCTGAAGAACGGCTAGTTCACACCTGGAGCACGTCAGGCTCCTCTGATTTCTTCGTCGCGTCTTGACCCTTTCCGCCGTCGAGCACTTCACACGCTTTTTCTGTGAGCTCTTCCTCGGTGAATGGTTTGTGGAGCAGGTAAGTGCCAGCTTCCAACACGCCATGCCCGGCGATGAACGAATCCGCGTACCCCGAAATGTAAAGTACTTTCAATTGGCGGTATTTCGCCTGCAGCCGTTCCGCAAGCACTCGTCCGTTCATGCCTGGCATCACTACATCGGTTACCAGTAAATGAATCGGCCCATTGTGGCGCTCCGTGACGTGTAGAGCGTCGGCGCCGTCGCAAGCCGGCAGGACGGTGAACCCACGACCTTCCAAGAAAGACTTCGCGAGTTTCCGCAAAGGCTCCGAATCCTCGGCAAGCAGGATCGTCTCCGTTCGCGCCGCGCCTCCGGTAGAAGCGGGAGACGCCGTCTCAACGGTGGCTGCTTCCTGTATGCGAGGGAGAAATATCTGAAACGAAGCGCCTTTTCCGGGCGCGCTATCCAGCCATATATATCCGCCGCTCTGCTTCACTGCACCGTAAACAGTCGCGAGGCCTAATCCCGTTCCTTTGCCAAGCTCTTTCGTAGTAAAAAACGGTTCAAAGATGTGTGCCTGTATTTCCGGATCCATACCGCAGCCGGAATCCGTGACGGAGAGCATTACGTACTGGCCCAACTTCGCTCCCGCATGCTGCCGCACATACGCTAGATCAAATTCTTTGTTTGAAGTCTCGATCGCGATTTCGCCGCCCTCAGGCATTGCGTCTCGCGCATTCACAGCAAGATTCATCAGGATTTGTTCAATTTGAGTACGGTCCGCCTTCACTGTTCCCAGATTTGCGCCAAGCGTCATGGTGACGAGAACGTCGTCTCCGAGCAGCCGGGGCAACATCTTTTCCATATCTATGACCAGCGCGTTCATGTCCAGCACAGTAAGCGTCAAGATTTGCTGGCGGCTGAAGGCGAGCAATTGGCGAGTTAACGACGCAGCTCGCTGTCCAGCTTTCTCGATCTCTTCTGAGTGCTCGAAGAGCGGGCTTGCCGGCCCTAGGTTGCGCTTCAAGACCTGAGCGTAGCCGATGATTACTCCGAGAAGATTATTGAAGTCATGCGCGATGCCTCCGGAAAGCCTGCCGACAGCTTCCATCTTGGCTGCCATCTGGAGCTGGCGTTCCAGGATGCGTTTCTCCGTGATGTCCTCGGCAAAAACGTCAAAGTAAACCGCCTCGCCGTCTACAACTTTTCGACCGCTGCAACGCACCGTCAGCGGAGCGCCGTCTTTTTTCTTCCATCCCACCTCAACGTCCGTGGACTCATCCCCGCTAGCGAACGACTCATTCGCTTTTCGAAACTCTGTGGCGTCGCGGAAGATTCCTGTCTCAAGATTCACTCCAGACAATTCCTCCGCACTCGAATATCCCAGCATTGCCTGCAATGCGGGATTCACTTGCTGGAACTGACCATCGATATCGGCCCGATAGATTCCGTAGGGAGCGTCCTCAACCACCGTGCGAAAACCCGATTCCGACCGTCGCAACGCCTCTGACGCCCGCAACCGCTCCGTAATATCCCGATTCACGATGACAAGTTTTTCTGGCACGCCGGAAGCGTCAAAAATTACGCTGGCTGTCGATTCAAAAACCAGCCACGTCCCGTCTTTGTGAAGGATTCGGTAGCTAATCGTCTGCCCGATTCCGGTACGGCGAGCCTCCGCGGCCGCCTTCATCACGCGGTCGCGATCGTCGGGGTGAACCTGTTCAAGGGATGAAGATTTCTGTAGCTCTTCGGAAGAGTAGCCCAACACCTTTTGGTAGGAGAGGCTATTGTAAATGCGCCGCCCATCCGTGCCAACCACGGCAATCATATCGGCGGCGTTCTCGCTAATCAGGCGAAACAGTTCCTCGCCCTCAAGCATTTTTCGCCGTACATAGTGAATTTGAACCTGCTGATACACCGCATACACATCAAATAGCAGAACAAGTCCGACGAGACCTCGAATCGCCTGCGGAAACAGTGACCACGAAAACGTGTTCCTGCCCGCGCGCAATTCCGGCACGATGAACGACACGACCCCCAGAGTCAACAACAGGGTGACCATAATGGTTGCCATCCATAGCCACCATTCGCGCTTCTCAAGTCTGCGGAAATTCGTCTTACCGCTTTCCGCGGAATTATTGGTCCGAGTTTCTTTCACTCAGCATTGCCTCGATCTCATCGGCTCGCCAACCCGCACGAGTAGCCGCGACCTTTCAGACCTAGATCCAACCTTCAGGAGCAATCCCAAAGCCAACCGACGTAAACGCAAGATGCTGAAAGCAAATCACAAACTCAAAGGTGGGAACAGCTGTGAGGCCCAAAACGGAACGGTTGATGTGTTTCGGTACTTCAATCGAATATCGCGGAACTCAAACATCCCTCAGCGGCGTGCCACTTTTCAGTAGCACCAACCATCCTCTGACTCGGAGTGACGTGTGCGGAGACTCAACACGATCGGGATTTTCTTGATGCAATTGCGAGACGCGCTACAATCCGACCGCACAATTCAGACGAACTCGTCTCGACCATTCAAACCAATTGAGCCAAGGAGATCGATGGAATTTATTCCCAAATCACGAAGGCCAAATCGGCGCGAATTCATAGTCGATTCGGCAAGCGCAATCGCTGTTGGAACACTCGGTGGGATGTCGCTGTCTGCGGATCTGCCGGAAGCCACGCTCCCCGATCGGCGTGCTGACGCCGGAGCCTCGCCTGTACAGCGAATCATTATCGATACAGACCCGGGAGTCGACGATGCGTTGGCAATTCTTCTGGCTCTTCGCTCTCCAGAATTTAAAGTGGAAGCGATTACACCGGTCGCCGGAAACGTGCCCTTGGAATTCACCCTCGCAAATGCCCTGCGGCTCGTCGAAATTGCGGGACGAACGGACGTGCCCGTGGCCGCAGGGGCGAGCCATCCATTGGTGCGCCGCTTGATTACCGCCGATTACGTCCACGGCAACAACGGCCTTGGAGGCGTGGAATTTCCGCCGCCGAAAATCAAGCCAGTATCGGAAACTGCCGCCGAAATCATTCGCCGAATTATTCGGAACAGCCCCGGAGAAATTTCGATCGTGGCTGTAGGCCCTCTAACGAACGTAGCGACCGTTCTCCGAGCCGATCCAGATTTGGCCCCGATGATCCGCAGTATCGTTCTCATGGGCGGCTCACTTTCCGGCGGGAATATCACGCCCGCAGCCGAATTCAATTTCTATGTCGATCCGGAAGCGGCCCGGATTGTGTTCGACGCAGGAGTGCCTCTCACGATGGTCGGACTCGATGTCACCCGCCAAGTCCTGCTCACTGACGAGCACATCAACGCCCTCGCCGCCGGCAAGAATCCTTCCAGCCAGGCGACGGCTCGCATCATGCGCGCAACGATGGAGCGCATGCGAAAGGGAAGAGATGTCACCGTCGTGGCGATGCACGATCCACTGACGGTCGCAAACATGATTGACCCGAAAATTCTTACCCTGAGCGATTACTACGTCGAAGTGGAAACTTCCGGCGAACTCAGTGCGGGCGAAACAGTCGGGTACACCTACGCTCCCGCGCGCAAATCAGCTCCGCTTGCAACTGCAGACACACCTCCCTCGGCGGCGGAACAAGCCTTTCGGCCCAACGCGAAAGTTGCGGTCGCAGTCGATCCCGAGCGTTTCTTCCACCTGCTCTTGGAGCGGTTAACGGGATCGGCCTGAACCGCATTTGCGCAACGACATCCCATTCGCACGATCGCTCGTGAAATCGACTCTCCGCGTTGCCCGGATAAAAAAGAATTTGGGTAGACACGCCGGGGCATTCTCATGTCAAATTGTGGATGTAGCACGAGGCAGTGGTTATCTGGGGGAACTGGGCGATGCGACAGATTCTTTTTCTCTTGGGAGTGGTGTTTCTTGCCTCGGGTAGTTTGAATGCACAAACTAGCCCCGCTAATCCGCTACTGCTAGCCGCTCCGTTTTCGTTGTCTTCCGCCGGCGCGGTTTCTGCAGATTCAGCAGCCACCGTGTCTTCTTCATCCACGCCATTCTCGGTTTCATCAGTGGCAAATACGTCTGAACCGGTTGCGCTTACCGCCAATCCGTTCTCGACCACGTCTGCCGCAATTCCCGCTGCAGACCCGCAGTATGTTCAAGGCGTTTTCACCAACTATAACTGGCAGGGATATCTCGGATACTCGTTCTTCCACTTCAATGGTCCGCACGGGATTAGCCGCAGCATGAACGGCTTCAATTACTCGCTTGTTTATTACTTCACTTCGTGGTTCGGCATCGATGGCGAGATGATGGCTACTCACGACTCATTCAATCGGCAGAGTGATTGGTTTCTCTTCGGCGGCGGCGGACCCAGGGTTCGTTGGCTGGCGCCGAAAGGCATTGAAGTATGGGGGCACGCACTCATCGCATTTTCGCACCTGACCCCACAGACGGCTTTTGGCAAACAGGAGGCCCTCGCCTATGAAGTTGGCGGCGGTGCCGATTTTCCGACACCCTTTCGACGGCTCTCTCTTCGGGTCGGTGCCGACATGGTCGGAACGCAATATTTCCACGACAACCAATTCGGGCCGAAGGCCTTCGCCGGCGCGGTCTTCAAGTTTTAATTGTTTCGCGGTTCGACCGTTCGTCGGTTGAGCCGGACTTTCCACTAACTTATCTTCGTGCAGGGAGTCTCTTCGATGTCCTCTTACCCCAATCTGGATTGGCGAGCCGCTTCGCGAAAACCCGCGAAACCTGACCCCGCGCCTAGCCCGAAACCCCAGAACACCGATCTCGATGAAGAAGTTGACGAAGCTTCGCGCGAATCATTTCCTGCGAGTGATCCGCCAGCGTGGACTTCCGGACACGACAATCCAGTGCCCGGCAAAAAGAAACCAAAGTAATCGCCGCCACTTTTCAGCTCCAGCGCTCATCAAACAAGTCGGTTTGGAACTCCAAGCAATCCGATCGCTGCAATTCGCTAGGAGGCGCTTATGGCATCCAACTCCAACGAAACAAAAATCACGCTGCAAGTGGGATCTGAAGTTCGAATCAAAAATAATGGGGACATCGTCATCGACAATCCAGAACTCGAGCTCGCCAGCGAAGATCGTGCCGCCGACGCAGTGCTTATCTACCGTTTCGATCCGAAAGCCGGCGAACATATTTTGCGTCTCCTCGATCCAGTGGCAGACCGTCCGCATCAGAAAGTTCATCGCCGCGACGATTGACAGGCGTATGCTCACCGTCTGATTGGCAACACACTCACGTCCAGGGGGCTTTCAAAGTGTTGTTCGACAGCTTGCAGATACGCGATGTACTTCTCCCGAATCGAATCATTGTTTCTCCCATGTGCCAGTATTCCAGCACGGACGGCTTCGCAAATGACTGGCACCTGGTTCATTTAGGAAGTCGCGCGGTCGGCGGCGCAGGAATCGTTTTCAACGAAGCGACTGCCGTGCTCCCCGAAGGTCGCATTAGTCCACAGGATCTCGGCATCTGGAAAGACGAGCACATTGAAATGCTCGCGCGCATCACTCGATTTGTTCACAGCCAGGGCACTCTTTGCGGGATCCAGCTGGCGCATGCCGGACGGAAGGGAAGCACCGCGCGTCCTTGGGACGGCGGGAAAGAGGTGCCGGAGTCGCAGGGAGGTTGGAACCCCGTGGCGCCAAGTGCGGTTCGGTTCGCAGATGACTATCCAAATCCCGTGGCTCTTGACGAAAAGCAAATTCGCGCAACTGTTCATGCGTTCGCGGATGCCGCGCGCCGCGCTTGCCAGGCAGGGTTCGACGTTATCGAAATTCACGCGGCGCATGGCTATCTGCTGAATGAATTCCTTTCGCCGCTCTCAAATTATCGTGTTGATTCGTACGGCGGATCATTTGAAAATCGGACGCGAATTGTCCACGAAGTGATTACCGCGATTCGCGGAGCGATCCCGCAAGGCATGCCTCTCTTCATTCGTATCTCCGCAACCGACTGGATCGAAGGCGGCTGGGACATCGATCAATCGATCCGCCTCGCTGAACAAATCGGCCCTCTCGGCATCGATTTAATCGATTGCTCCTCTGGCGGGATTGCTCCCGGTGCAAAAATTCCTGTCGCTCCCAATTATCAAGTGCCGTTCGCCGGACAAATAAAGCGCGAGACCGGCATGCGTACGGGCGCCGTCGGTATGATTAGTTCCGCGGCTGACGCAGAATCGATTCTTCGTGAAGACCGCGCCGATGTGATAGATATGGCTCGCGAATTCCTGCGCCAGCCCTACTGGCCGCTCCATACCGCGCACGCGGAAGGCTTTCCAGTCTCCTGGCCCGTGCAATACCTGCGCGCAGCGCCAACTGGTACGCCGCCCCGCGAGCCTATTAGCCCGCGGCAACTTAATCGTTGATCTTCGGTCCAGGCACCGAATTTATTTCAGTTGGGGGCACGGCACGCCGTGCCCTTTGCGCCCCGCTCCTCAGCTTCGCCATTGCATGGTCGGCAAGCATAATTTGTTTCGACTCCAGGCCGCTGCGACAATAGAAATCCCATCGCGCGCCACCCACGGAAACACTGGCCCCCAACCCCCTAGTCCCCCAGCAACAAACCCATTACCATGTCGTTCGTGACGCCCGGAACCGTTCATCGACGCATTGCCGCAGCCACAGGCATCGTAATGGCGAGCGTTCTTCTCAGCCGCATCCTGGGATTTTTTCGCGATTGGACCGTTGCACACCAGATCGGCTCAAACGCCGTAACCGACGCGTACTACGCCGCATTCACTCTTCCCGATTTTCTCAACTACCTGATCGCCGGAGGTTCGCTAAGCGTCACGTTCATCCCTGTCTTCGCGAAGTACGTAGCCGAAAAAAGTGAAGACGAAGGGTGGCACGTATTTTCCACCGTCGTTACGGTAATGGGCTTCGTGCTGGTTGCGCTCGTAATTCTCGGCGAGATTTTTGCGCACAAACTCGTGCTCGTCATCGCCCCGGGTTTCAGCCCTGCGGAACGCGAGCGCGCGGTATTTCTCACGCGAATCATGCTCCCCGCCCAAATTTGTTTTTATGAAGGCAGCATTCTGAGTGCTGTTCAATACGCGAAAGGCCAGTTTGTGATTCCGTCGCTCGCACCGCTGGTCTACAACATCGGCATCATTTTGGGCGGCGTTTTGCTTTCTTCGCGGATTGGCATGACGGGTTTCGCAGTAGGGGTTCTGGGCGGAGCGATCACGGGGAATTTTCTGCTGCAGATTTACGGCGCACATCGCGCCGGGGCCAAGTTCTCGCCGAACATCAACGTCCGCCACCCAGGCTTCTCGCTCTTTCTGAAACTCTCTGTGCCTATCATGCTCGCCGTCTCGCTCTCCTTCACCGACGATTGGATCATCCGCTGGTTCGGCTCCTATCTTCAGCCCGCTTCGATCACTTGGCTCACTTACGGAAAAACCTTGATGCGCGTGCCGCTTGGGATCGTGGGGCAGGGAGTAGGCGTGGCGTCATTTCCGATCCTCGCGCAACTCTATTCGGAGAAGAAATTTGATGAACTGAACGGCATCCTGAACTCAACTTTTAAAGGAATCATTTTTCTGCTCGTGCCGATCTCTGCGTTGACGATCGCCCAGAGCCTGCCACTCGTCCATTTAGTTTTCTCCCACACCCGCATGCACGGCCCTGACCTCGAAGCCACTTCCGTCGCACTCGCACTTTTCTCGATTGGAATGTTCTGTTGGGGTGGCCAGTACATTCTAGCGCGCGGGTTTTACGCCACTCGCGATACGATCACTCCCGCTGTCGTCGGCACGGTAATAACATTGTTGAACCTGCCGCTCTATTGGTGGTTCGTTCGTCGAGCGCAATATCGCGGTCTCGCCCTCGCAAGTTCGCTCGGCATCATTGCCTACACAATTGTGCTTTTCATCTTGTTGAATCGACGTACCAAGAATCGTACCGAATCTAGAATCGTTGTTTTCCTGTGCAAGGTTACGGCGTCGTCAGTTGTGGCGGGCTTTGCTTGTTACAAGCTTGTCGGATGGCTCGAGACTCGAATGGCCTGGGAATCGCCGCTCGGTTCGTTGCTTCTTCTGGTGATCGCCACCACTGCGGGCCTCGCCGTTTTGGGCGCCAGCCTCAAGATTTTGCGAGTGCCAGAGCTGGACGGATATCTTCGTCAGGCAATTTCATTCGCCGGTCGCAGAATCGGACGTCAACGCATCGATGTAACCAACCCAGACTAGCTCAGGTCTTCGGGTCAGGGTCGCAGTTCCAACACCGGGTGCAGCGCCACTTGGCTGTTTTTCAAAACGTCCAAATCGCGCTGCCAGTCCTTCCGGCCGGAAGCTTTCACGACTACCACATGCGAACCAGGCGGCATCGCGATCGTTGCGGGAGTCTGCCCAACGAATTTTCCGTCGATATAAATTTCCGCCCCAATTGGTTCGGATGTGAAAACCACGCTGCTCGTCTCCGTGTGCGAGACGTCGAGACTCGCCGTCGTCAATCCACTCGCAGGCTCACCAATGGGCGCAGCTTTCTTGCTAGGCGAGGCTCCAACTTTTGCTTCCGAAACCGCTTCGAGCCTGAAATCAAAGTGGTCCGCTTTCAGCAAAAAATAACTCCCCTCATGGCGCCCGGTTAATGACAACCAGGGAAGCGGCCCTTCCGTCAATTTCAGTTGCTGCGCCGAGTAGCCATCCTTATAGATCCGCAACGTTAAGGCGTGCTCGAGCCGCGAGCCGAACACCGTGTGCGGTTTGTGAAAATACGAGGAAGGGTAGTCGATCGTGTAAGGTGTAACGCCAATCGCGGCCCCGTCAATCTCGATCGTCGCTCCAGGCGGAGTGCTGGTGATCGTTAGGCTTCCTGCGTGCACTTGCGGTACGAATGCTGCGAACGCAGATAGAGCGATCAGCGCAACGAAACGAAACATTCTTGGCACTCGCATTTCACCCCTCTCAGCCAGTCAGAGCCAATTGGCCAACGAAACGCAGGCAAGCTTCAGTAGCGGCACGGCATGCCGTGCCCTTTGGGGCGCTTCGGATGATTCAACCTCGCCTGTACCGGCAAGCAAGGTCAACGGGCGCTGGATTTCGCGACGACAGACCGCCCTCACTTCGATCTTCAATCTCGCCGCACGCAGCTACGATGTCAATTCCGGAGATTACGCAGAAATACGCGTGGCCTGCGGCTTCCACGCACGCCAAAAAATAGCGCCAAACTGTCTGGAGGTTAGAGTCTTTCTATTGCAGATACTTGTTGAGCCAATCGAGGAAGGTCTTATACCACAGCTCGCTGTTCTGTGGTTTCAGCACCCAGTGGCCTTCATCCGGGAAAAGCAGGAGCTTAGATGGCACACCCTGGCGCTGCAGCGCTGTGAAAAATTCAAGATCCTGCGTGTAAGGAATGCGGAAGTCGAGTTCGCCGCCAATCACAAGCGTCGGCGTCTTGTATTTTCCTAACTCCCCGGCGAATTCGCTAGGCGACCACTTTTTGTAAAGCTCGGGCTTGGCCCAAGGAGGCCCGCCGAATTCCCAGTCCATGAACCAAAGTTCTTCGGTGGCTCCGTACATGCTCACCATGTCGTACGAACCCGCATGGCTGATCAAGCATTTGAATCGCCCCGAATGGGTGGCAATCCAGTCAACCATGTAGCCGCCGAACGAACCACCCGCCGCCGCTAGTTTTGTGCCGTCAACGAAGGGATACTTCGCAATCGCCGCGTCCACGCCCTTCATAATGTCCTCGTAAACTTTTCCGCCCCAGTCGCGACTCACCTGCGCTCCGAATTTCTCACCGTAGCCCGGTGAGCCGCGCGGGTTGATCATCAATACCACGTAGCCCGGCGCAGCCATCATCTGCTGGTTCCAGCGATACCCCCAAGCGTCCGTCCAAGCTTGTTGTGGCCCGCCATGTATCAAAACCAGCATCGGATATTTCTTCGATGCGTCGAAATTCGGCGGCTTTACCATCAATCCGTGCACCTGCGTCTTTTCCGCACCTCCAAACCAGAACGACTCCACAGGCGAAAGGTCGAGCTGCGAAACCAAAGCATCATTTTGATGCGTAATCTGCCGAACGTTCTTTCCGTCGGCATCCGCCGCGAATATTTCCGCCGGCATCGTCAAGCTTGTCCGCGTGAAAATGAGTCGCCGCCCATCGCTACTGAAGATCATGTCTGCGTTGAATCCATCGCTGAGAACCGGCTTCGGTGTGCTCCCCTCGCTCGCCGTAATCGAGAATATTGGCAACTCGGACTTTTCTTCCGTCGCGAAATAAATCGTTTTGCTGTCGGGCATCCAGGCGAACGATTCAATACTGCGATCGATTCCTTCAGTCAGATTGATCTGTTTTTGTTTTTCGCGATCGTACAGCATCAACCGCCACCGATCGCTTTCCCATCCCGCGTGCGCTTGCGCTCGGTAAGCGATCCATTTCCCATCCGCTGAATACGAAGGCCCCCAATCATTGGCGGGGTTCGTCGTAATACGCCTTGGCGCGCTGCCACCCGCTACAGGCACGGTAAATAAATCTCCATTCGTGCTCAGCGCAGCGTCCGTATCGGTGTTTGCGGTAAAACATATTTCGGCACTATCAGGCGAGAACGCAAACGCGTCGGGATCGCCCAGATTGAACGGTGGCACATCGTAATTCGCTCCGGGTGTTAAATCGCGCGGCTCGCCTCCGTTCGCAGGCATCACAAAAAGATGGCTTCGCGTGCCGTCGCTCCATCCGTTCCAATGCCGGTAAAGCAAGCTCTCGTAAATCCGCGCCTTCACCTTGCTTTTCGACCGCGCCGTTTCACGCGCCGCATTGCACGCCTCATCCTTGCAGTCCGGATAGACGCTCGATACAAACGCAATCCATTTCCCGTCGGGAGACCACAATTCGTTGTCAGCGCCACCGGAAAGGGAAGTGAGCTTATTCGCGTCGCCTCCATCGAGTGTGATCCAGTAAATCTGTTGTTCAGCGTCGCGCGAAGAAAGGAATGCGATCCTTCTTCCATCAGGGGACCATCGTGGTCTCGAGTCGCTTCCGCCACGCGTGATCTGTCGGGCTTCGCCACCTTGGGCCGGAACAAGCCAAATATCGTGTGCCACGCGGTTCGCTTCTAGATTCGGCGTTCCCACCTCGTAAGCGATCCATTTTCCGTCGGGCGAAATCTGCGGCCCGCTCAATCGACGCATCGACGCAAGATCTTTAAACGTGATCGGGCGCTTTTGCTGCGCAGATATGGGTAATGCGACGGCCGCAAGCTTGAAGACGATCGCAATCCCGATCACGGCGAACTTCACGTCTGTTCGCCGCAAACCTGTCGCCGGCATGTTGATATTCGAGTTTCCCCTCTTCACCCGCCCTCCTGTCATTACCGCCTTCCTCGCGACCGCCCGCCAGGACTTACCTGGCTCAACACCACCGCAGCACTGCCCGCCACAATCACAAGAATGCCAAGAATCACCGGTATCGCAATCACCCGGCGCGTCTCCATGATCACTTTCGTCCCCGCGATTTGAAGCTCCTGTTTTTTTCCAGGCATCACAACATTCGGATGAACGAGCCCGGCAATCCCAAGCGCAACGAGCAGGATGCCAACGAGCGCCAACGAATTGAATTTCAAATCGACAACCTTCCCGAGCACTCTATCGCGCCCGGCTTCCGCGGTTGGCTGGCTCGTTACTTTCGCGCTTCTTTCGGAGTTGCGAGTGGCTGAATGATTTCACCCAGATAGTCCGGATGGTGAGTGTCGCGCTCAAGATGCGGATACTGCAATCCGCCGTGATAGTTCACCGAGACCATCTGAAATTGGGCTCCGTTGGCGATCAGCAATTGAATTGGCGTAGTCGAGTCCTTCGCGCTAGTAATCGCCTCCCGGAATCCTTCGCCTGAAAACTGCCGCCCGTTTACGGCGGTCACCTTCATTCCAGGGCCAATTCCTGCGTCGTACGCGGGGCTGCCATGAATTACATCTCCCACCAACCCATCCTCGCCGATTGTCGCGCCAATCGAAAACGAGAAATCAAGTCGGCTCGCAATTGCATCTGTATTCGCTTCAATTTCATTCGGATCTTCGCTATAGACAAGTTTCCATCCGCTATTCTCGATTGATTCCGTCGGAGTCTTCGTGGAAGTTTGATCCAGCCGGGAACGCAAGAAGCCCGCCCAATCGTACGGTGCGAGGCTGTTCAGCGTTGCAACAACATCCTCAAACGTGTACGGCTTCAACTCCGGCTGCCCACTCGATCCGCCGTGAAAAACGCGGCAAAAATCGTTGATCGACTTTTGATCCTTGGTGATTCGCCGCAGCGTTCCGTCTACGTCAAGCCACAGCAGTTCGCCTTCCTCGTAGAAATCCGTACCCCTCCGCCAGTTTGCCCAGTCCGAGGTCGCATCGTACAAAAACGGCGCGGCATCGGCCGTGTCCTGCAGCGGCCTCCAATCGCGGCCCGGCCTGTGCGTGTAGATCGCCACTTGATACGCCATCTGTTCCCGCCATAGCTCCGGCGTCAGAAGCCCGCTCCGCGCCGTCAGCACGTCGCCGAGATATTCCGTCAGGCCTTCATACACCCACAGCAAATCGTCCTTCATCGGGACTTGGTAATCCGGAGTTGCAAGACCCGCCGGCCGCCGGTACTTGCCATTCCACGAGTGCACAAATTCATGCGGGAGCAAACCGGAGAATGCAATCCGCAGTGGCTCGTCGATCAAGCTGCGTTCGTTCACTCGATCGTCGCTTGATTCGTGATGCTCGAGGCCGAAGTGCGCCACATCGTCGCTCAGCGTCACCAGAAAATGGTAGTCGCGATAATGCCGTGCGCCAAAAAGCGCTCCCGTCTCCAGTACCAACTGATGAAAATGCATTTCCTGGTCAGGTGGCATCGCAAGCGCTGCGGCGCTATCGGCCGCGAGGTCCATTTCGTGAGGGGGCTGCTGCCCCGGCGTCAGCTCAATCTTTCGGAAATATTTCCCAGAAATCACGGGCGAGTCTACAAGGGTCGTCAATGGCACCGCATCGAACTCAATCGTGTCTCCGTTTTCCTTCGCCCCGGGAAGCGCCGTCCCATACTTCCATCCCGCCGGCAACTTAAGGCTCGCTGCAAACATAATGTCCTTGGCAGGCGAGCCCTTTGGATACAGCAAAACTTGATTCCAGCTCAGAAGATCCAGTGATGCAGTTGCCGAAGCCCCGGCAGAAAATCCGTTCGCAGGCGCTGAGAGCAGAAAATCCAAATCCGCATCAAGTGACGTAACTCCCTGCGGAACATCCAGATGGATCGAGAACATTTCCACTAAATCGCGCCGCCACGGAATCGTCTTGCCACCCGCTGAGAATTTCATCCCCGCCACTTCGATGATCGGTCCGTCCGGCATGTGTTCGCCTGGAATCCATTCCGGGTAGTACAACGTCAGCGGCCCCGCTTGTACCGGAATCTGCAAATGGGCGTGCAGAATCTTCTGTGGAGCCTGCCGCGCGTCAACCGCCAATCGAATCGTCCCCGGCGCTCCCTGCGCTCGAAGATTTATCGGCATCGCCAGCAAAGCCAGAGCCGACACAACCACTGCAAAAACACTTTTCCGCACACAATCCCGCATTCCGATCCTCACATTCATCTGAATTGAATCCCCTTTGATTGTCCGCTGCCCACGCCCCGGGACTGCGTTGATCGCTAATCTGGAAGTACCCAATTTGCTCTGGTCTTCTCTGCTGCCAGACCGACTCGCCTCGAAAATCTTGCGTTACCTATCATGACCAAAAGATTGCTGCACTCAGTGCGTTGCCCCCGTCAGTGTTTATCTGTGTTCATCTGTGATTACAGGGGTTCAGAGAACCGGCGTCGCCATCTTCCTCGCCGGATTAAAAAACGGCAACTCCCGCGTGATCGCGCGCACTTTGTGCCGCACGGCTTCCACCGTCAACTCCATCTGCAACTCAGTTCCCGCTGCGGCATGCTCCCGGCCGATGCTCGCGAGCGCGATCATCTTCTTCAACGTAGGCGACCATGTCGTCGAAGTCGCTTTTCCCACCTGCAATCCGCCGCGGTACACCGGTACTGGCACACGCGAAGTCGTACTCGACACCTGCGGCGCAAGCCCGATTGCATCGTACAGCCGCTCCACGTCGTCCCAATTAATATCGAGCCCCATCAAAAGCCGTTTCGGCTTTAGACGGTTTTCCTCTTCCAACGCCGCGCGCCCGATAAAATATTCCTTCTTCAAATCCACCAGCCGCCCCAACCCAATCTCGTACGGCGAATATTTCTGCGACTCAATCAGCGCTTTCTTGCTGCTGAAATAATCCACTTCAATCAGAATCAGCCCCGCCTCCACGCGTGCCACATCGAGTGCAAGCATCCCCGCCGCGTGCAAATCGAATTGACGCCCCGTCTCAACCACCGCATCCCAAACTTTCGGCGCGTCATTCCATGGAATCCAGATTTCATATCCCAGATCGCCCGTATATCCGGTCCGCGAGATGTCTACTTCCACCCCTGCAATTTTTCCGTGCGTCACGCGAAAGTATTTCAGGTTCGTGATATCAGCTTCGGCCACCTGCTTCAACAGCCGGCCTGACGTCGGCCCTTGCAACGCCAGCGCAGCAAGCTGCTCCGAAACATCCTCAATCCGCACGTCGAGCCCCAGCGCATTCTGATGGAACCATCGCATGCTCGGGTCGGCCGCCGTCCACCGATACACATTTTCTTCCAAGCGTGAAATTGTGCCGTCGTCGATTACTTTTCCCTGTTCATCGCACCAGCAGCAGTAAATCACCTGTCCCACAGCTACTTTATTGATATCGCGAGTGATTACCCGATTGACGAACTTCGTCGCGTCTAAGCCAGTGATCCGGTACTTGAAAAGAGGCGTGACGTCGATTAGCGCGGCAGCATTGCGGATCGCGTTGTACTCGTGCTCGTGATGCATCTCGTACACGCTTGCGGCGTAGTACCCCGACCACTCGCGAAAATTCATGCTCTCGCAGAGCTTAAACGTTCTGTCGTGTACCGCTGTTCCTATCGGCACGGCCTCTCCTGTACCAGCAAAATGCCCGAAATATCGGCGCGTGATTATAGTTCGCGCCTCTCGTATCTCGCAAGGCGAACTGCGCCGCGCGCTTTTCTCGTTATCACGAATTGCACAATCGGCTCGTCAGACTGACTCAAGGTCAGTCGCCGCGTCGCTTCCACCTTGTGACTGCACGCGCGCGCTTGTAGAATGCTTCGACTCTTTCCGCATTTGTCTTTCCCGCGGGGGATTCGCAGAAACTCCTCATGGCCAAGCATTACGACGTAATTGTTATCGGCGGCGGCCACAACGGCCTTGTCAATGCGGCCTATCTCGCGCGCGCTGGGAAAAAAGTCCTCGTCCTCGAACGCCGCTACGTTCTTGGCGGTGCCGCCGTCACGGAAGAAATCATCCCCGGCTTTAAATTTTCCGTGTTCTCGTACGTAGTTTCGTTGCTTCGGCCAGAAATCATTCGCGATCTCGATCTCCCTCGCCACGGTCTGGAAATTCTTCCGCTCGACGGCACTCTCACCCCCATGCCAAATGGCGATCATCTCTGGCGCACCAACGATCACTCCAAATCGCGCCGCGAAATCGAACGCCACTCCAAACTTGACGCTGAAGCCTACGAAGAGTTCGGCAAATCGATGGTCGCGATGTGCCGATTCGTGAAACCAATTCTCGGCATGATTCCGCCGGACCCCACTTCGCTCGATCCGCGCGATCTGAAAAAGCTCGCATTCCTCGGGAAGCGATTCCAAACGCTCCCCGCCGAAGACAAATACAATCTCGTCCAGCTGATGACCATGAGCGCCGCCGATTTTCTTGACCAGTGGTTCGAGACGGACGTGCTCAAAGCTACGATGTCCGCCTCAGGAATCATCGGCACGTTTCTCGGAATCCGCTCGCCCGGCACCGCTTACGTCTTGCTTCACCATTACATGGGCGAAATTGACGGCGCGTTTCGCTCCTGGGGTTTCAGTCGCGGCGGAACGGGCGCAATTTCAAATGCCATCGGCGATGCAGCGCGCGAAGCGGGCGTCGAAATCCGCATGGAAGCACCAGTCTCGAAAATCCTTCTGAAGAACGGAACCGCGCACGGCGTGGTTCTCGAAAACGGAGAGGAAATTCACGCGACCGTCGTTTCTTCCAGCGTAGATCCCAATCTTACATTCTTGAAGTTCATCGAGCCCGGCGAGCTTCCCGGCGAGTTTCTTGAAGAAGTCCGCCGTTACAAATATCGAGGTTCCTCCGGAAAAGTCAATCTCGCACTCGACGCGCTCCCGGATTTCACCTGCATGCCCGGCCCGGGCCGCCATCTTCGTGGCGCAATTTCCATCTCGCCCTCGATGGACTACATGGAACGCGCCTACGACCAGGCAAAATACGGCGAATTTTCGCGCCGTCCTTACATTGACATGGTAATTCCCACGCTTACCGACCCGTCCGTCGCGCCCCCGGGAAAACATATCCTTTCCTGTTTCGTTCAGTACGCACCCTACAAATTAAGCCACGGCACATGGGACGAACAGCGCGAAGCGTTCGGCAATGCCGTCATCGACACGATCGCAGAATACGCGCCGAACATTAAGAACATCATCATCGGCAAACAGTTCATCACGCCGCTCGATATCGAACGCCAGACGGGCCTCACCGAAGGCAATATTTTTCAGGGCGAACTTTCGCTCGAGCAGCTTTTTTTCCTGCGCCCGGTTGCAGGTTGGGCCCGCTATCGAACTCCGATCCGCAAGCTCTACATGTGCGGTTCGGCGACACATCCAGGTGGCGGAATCATGGGCGCTCCGGGACGTCTCGCTGCTCTCGAAATCCTGAAAGACACGGGGAAGAAATAGGTGCCGGCACAGCGCGACATCGTGATCCTCGGAGGCGGGCATAATGCCCTCGTTACTGCGTTTTACCTCGCGCAGAAGGGTCTAAAACCGCTCGTTCTCGAACGTCGCCCGATTGTTGGTGGCGCAGCAATCACTGAAGAGTTTCACCCAGGATTCCGCTGCTCCACGCTAGCTCATGCGGGCGGTCCGCCACTCGCATCCATCGTTGAAGACATGCAGCTTGCAAAATTCGGCCTCGAACGGCTCCAATCGCCAGTTCGCCTTTTCGCGCCATCGCCAGACGGGCGGGCTATCACCCTCTTCTCCGATCCCGCCGCATCTGCGAAGGAGATCGATAAGTTTTCGCAGAAGGACGCGGCAAGCTACGTCGAGCTTCACAACTCGCTCGCGCGACTCGGTGAAATTCTCAGCCAGCTCCTTACTCTCACGCCCCCTGTCATCGAAGATCCCTCAAACGAAGATCTGTGGAAGCTTCTGAAGCTCGGCCGCAAGGTCCGCGGACTCGGCAAAAAAGAAATGATGCGGCTGATTCGTTGGGGACCGATGGCAGTCGCCGATTTCGTTGCGGAGTTCTTCGAAACAGATTTGCTACGCGCAGCCGTCGCCGCGCGCGGAATTTTCGGAGCAGCACTCGGCCCTTGGTCCGCCGGTTCTACTGCTCTTTTGCTTCTTCGCTCCGCCGCCGATCCGTATCCGGTGGGGAACTCCGCGATTCCGCGCGGCGGCATGGGTGCACTCACCGCTGCAATGGCAGCATCTGCAAAAAACGCCGGTGCTGAAATCCGCACGAATGCGGACATACAAAAGATTCTAGTAAAAAACGGGGCTGTAATCGGTGTTGTGCTCGCAAGCGGAGAAGAAATCGCCGCAAAATGCGTCGTCTCCGGCGCCGACCCGCGCCGCACGTTACTCGGTCTGCTCGATCCCGTTCATCTGCCGCCGAGCTTCGTCGTGAAGATGCAGCATTTCCGTGCGCAGGGGACTGCCGCGAAATTGAACCTGGCGCTCGATGGGCTCCCAAGTTTCACGGCGCTCAAGCATTCATCCGGCGATACTTCCGCACTGAGCGGTCGCATCCACATCGGCCCGGGAATTGACTATCTTGAGCGCGCCTTCGACTCCTCGAAGTACGGCGAATTTTCACCCGCACCCTATCTCGACATCTCAATCCCCACGCTGCTCGATTCTTCGCTCGCGCCGGCGGGTAAGCACGTCATGTCCATCTACATGCAATTCGCGCCCTACAAACTGAAAGCGGGCGACTGGGCGAAACACAGCGATGCGCTCGCCGACACAATCGTGAAAACAGTCGCCGAATACGCTCCCGACCTCCAATCGAAGATCCTCGGCGGCCACATCATCACGCCCAAAGATCTCGAAGACACGTACGGTCTGACCAGCGGCCACCCGTTCCACGGCGAACTAGCACTCGACCAAATTTTCACAATGCGCCCGCTTTTAGGTTGGGCCCGCTATGCCACGCCAGTAAAGGGCCTTTTCCTCTGTGGCAACGGCACGCACCCAGGCAACGGCGTCACCGGCGCCTCCGGTGCCAACGCCGCCCGCGAAATCCTGCGCTCGTTCCGCAAATAGCGCGCATATGTGCGAAGCGACGACTCCATGAACACCTCCGGCAGAGCGTCACAGGCAGCAATCGATCGCGCGCATCTCCGAACCCTTATGTCGCGCGAAGAAGCAAGTTTCATCTCCGCCCGCCCGAAATCCGCCGCGCTATACGAGCGCGCGCAGCGCTCGCTTCTCGGCGGCGTGCCTATGAACTGGATGAAAAAATGGGCGGGCAATTTTCCAGTGTTTGTCGCGGAAGCTCACGGGGCGCATTTCGTGGACGTCGACGGCCACGAATACGTTGACCTCTGCCTCGGTGACACCGGCGCCATGACCGGTCATTCAGCCGCACCTGCCGTCGAAGCCATCTCTCGCCAATCGAAACACGGAATTACGCTAATGCTTCCCACCGAGGACGCGCTCTGGGTGGGCGAAGAACTGGCGCGCCGCTTTGGCCTTCCGTATTGGCAATTTACGCTCACCGCTACCGACGCAAACCGCTTCTCGATTCGAATCGCGCGTGAAATCACAGGCCGCCCAAAAATCCTCGTCTATCACTACTGCTATCACGGCAGCGTTGATGAAAGTTTCATCTCTATCTCGGATGGAGTCGCTGCCGCTCGCCGAGGCAATATCGGCCCGCCGGTCAATCCCACTGAGACCACTCGCGTCGTCGAATTCAACGATCTTGCTGCGCTCGACGCTGCTCTCGCTCATCAAGATGTCGCCTGCATCCTTGCCGAGCCCGTGATGACAAACGTCGGCATCGTCCACCCCGATCCCGGCTACTGGCGATCCGCCGCGGAGTTGGCCCGCCGTCACGGCACACTGCTCATCATGGACGAAACGCACACAATCTGCGCAGGTCCCGGTGGCTACACTCGTGAGCATGCGCTCAAGCCGGACATGTTCGTCATTGGCAAGCCCATCGCCAGCGGCCTGCCCGCCGGAACCTACGGGTGCACAGCAGAAGTAGCCGAGGAAATCACGCGTCGGATCCACCTCGAAGACTGTGACACGGGGGGAATCGGCGGCACACTCGCGGGTAACGCGCTCTCACTCGCCGCAATGCGAGCCACGCTCGAACACGTTCTCACGCCGCAAGCGTTTGCGCACATGATTCCACTCGCCCAACGATTTGCGTATGGAGTCGCCGAAGCAATCGCTGCGAGCGGTCTTCCGTGGCACGTCACGCGCCTCGGCTGCCGCGCTGAATATTTGTTCCGCCCACATCCACCGCGCAATGGAGGGGAAGCAGCGGCTGCCGCCGATTTCGAGCTTGAGCGCTTTATGCATCTCTACGCACTCAATCGCGGCGTCTTACTCACTCCGTTTCACAACATGGCCCTGATGTCGCCAGCCACCACCGAAGCTGACATCGATCTGCACACACGAATCTTCGGATCTGCCGTAAAAGAGCTGACTCAAATCTAGGCGTCGGGCACCCTCGTCCGCACGATCGTTGCCCGTCGCAGATCCGCCTTGGCGGGCCGTGCCATCTCGCGCGCAAGCCGAATACTTCCGAAGTCCCTGATGAGTGGTGTTATATTCGTTCTTTCCATTGCGATACCCACACGCCATTCAATCAACTGAGGAGAGTGTATGAATCGAATGTTTCTGGGCTTGGCGCTGATCGCCATGCTCGCGCTGCCAGTTTCCGCGCAAAAGAAAGAACAAGACAGGGTCGAAAACGCCGGTACCGTCATGACAGAAATTATGAATATTCCCGACAACATCCCGCAAAGCGTAATCGACAAAGCCGATTGCGTTGTCGTCCTTCCATCCGTTCTAAAGTTTGCGGTTGGTGTCGGCGGCAGCTACGGCCGCGGCGTCATGACGTGCCGCAGTGGCGAGAACTTCAAGGGGCCCTGGGGCGCTCCCACCATGATGGCGCTTGAAGGCGGCAGTTTTGGACTTCAACTCGGCGGCCAGGCAACTGATTTCGTCTTGCTGCTGATGAGCCAGCGCTCCGCCAGCAGTATTCTCACCAGTAAAGTGAAGATCGGCGGCGATGCGTCCGCAGCGGCGGGCCCGGTGGGCAGAAATGCTTCCGCCGAAACCGACGTCACTTTTCGCGCTGAGATTCTCACCTACTCGCGCGCTCGCGGGCTGTTCGCCGGCATCTCCCTCTCCGGCTCAACGCTTCGCCCCGACAACAGCGCCAACGAATCACTGTACGGCAAGAAAGTCGACGCGGGAGACGTGGTGCTGAAAGGAACCGTTCCGCCTCCGCCCTCGGCGAAGCTCTTGATCGAAACGCTCAACGCACACTCGCCGAAAAATACTTCGTCGAATTAATTATCGGCGCCTACCATCGAAAGCTCGCGCGAAAAGAAAAAGCCCCACTCGACGTCAAGCGCCGAGTGGGGCTTAGTTTTGTCACCCGATAGGACAGCGAGCTAACTCACGCTGCCGCGAGATACTCCCACTTCCCATCTTTGGACTTCAGCTGATGGACGCGGCCTTCGTCCGCATGCAGAAAATACGTCCCATCAGGAATCTGATGAGCGTGCGGAGAGCGTACGGAACACTTTGCCCAACGCGCGCGCGCCGCAGCCGGCGCTACGCCATGCTGGCGAACTTCGGGTACCAGCACGATTCCGTACTCTACTCGATATTCCACCCCTGTTGGCCGAGTCGGCACGAGCCGTCCCTGGCCCTTCAGTTTCTCTTTGCTCATACTCTCTCCTCCTCTCGCTATGCGATATGAATGACCGCTTGTATTAACCAAAAACCCCGTAAAACTCCCCGAGGCTTAGCTATCCATCTGAATTTGAAGCACTTCCCCCGGAAGACGAGCGATTCTACCCGCCGCCCCCGGTACGATCTTCCCAATACGCCCCATATCCACTTCTATTCGATGCTGCCGGGGTACCAAATCGTTTCTTTTACTTATGGATGCGTCCACTGGTAGACGCTCCATGCGGATACCCAGCGTCCGCTCCAACTGAAGCACTTCGTTGCGCTGATCGCGACCGAATAG
>Ga0210383_10001280_pt1 | contig 23061 bp, 21 predicted proteins | sample IncBWC14OmetaG_FD_160072 | JGI IMG/M metagenome (GOLD analysis project Ga0210383, IMG submission 160072) | Forest soil microbial communities from Barre Woods Harvard Forest LTER site, Petersham, Massachusetts, United States - Inc-BW-C-14-O ... | reverse complement strand
CTTACGCAGATTTGTACCGGCGTGCGAAGATCCAGGAGGCGGTCCTCGAAACGCTCACAAAAGAGTACGAACTGGCCAAGGTTCAGGAAGCAAAAGAAATTCCCACAGTGAAAGTGCTCGACCTTCCGAATGTTCCAGATACGAAGTCTTTTCCCCCGCGCCTGCTGATTATGTTTTTGGGGACCCTTCTCGCAATCAGCTTTGCTGCTCTGCATGTTTTGGGCTCGTCAAGTTGGAATGCGATTGAAGCTCAAAACCCTGGAAAACAATTTGCCATCGTGGTTTGGGGCGATATGAAATCGCACGTGCCGTGGATAGCGGCAAATGGTGGCGAGCCTGGGCATGGCAAGAAACGATTTTGGAGCATGTTGGGCAAGGGAAGCGAAGAAGACAAGCAGGATTAGCTTCTAGGTAGCCGTAAAATGCTAAAAGTACAAGGGTTAGGTCACAAACGCCCTGTAAGTGACGGGGCGGAGCTGCATATGCGCCGTCAGACGGGAAAAGTCGTGGCGTCTATTACAAATAGCTTCGCGAGTCTTGCAGACAGCGCCTCGCTCCCAGCCGAATATCTGCAGGCACGTTGGTACGCAGCACAGACCTGCGCAAACCACGAAAAACGCGTATTCGAACAACTCGAACAGCGCACTGTCGAAGCGTACCTGCCAAGATATCTCTCTATGCGGCGCTGGAAAGACCGGCGCGTGCGCTTGGAACTTCCGCTTTTTCCGGGTTACGTTTTTGTGCATCTGGCTCTGCGAGACCGGCTGCGGGTACTGCAGACACCCAGCGTCGTGCGATTAGTGGGATTTGGTGGCCAACCAGCGCCATTGGCGGACCACGAAATCGACAAGCTACGTCAGGGACTTGCGCGCGAGATGCGTTTCGAGCCGCATCCTTATCTGAGAATTGGCCAGCGTGTTCGCGTCCGAACCGGTCCCCTGCAGGGCCTCGAAGGCATTCTTGTGCGGAGGAAGAACGTCTCGCGCTTGGTCGTTTCAATTGACCTCATCATGCGTTCCGTCGCGGCCGAAATTGACGTGGCCGACTTAGAGCGTGCGAATTGAGCATTCAAAACGGTGTCAATCCTCGCCACATGAAGCAGAGCCTGGATGTTATATATGCAAATCGCTTTGTTGCCAACGAGAGCGAACGGACCAGGGTTTGGTTGACGCTCACGCGGCATTATTTTCAAAGGTGGGTTCAAAACACGTACACGGTCATTGACGTGGGCGCCGGCTATTGTGAGTTCATCAACAATATCCAGGCGGCACGCAAGTACGCCATCGACCTAAACCCGGTTGTACAACTCAAAGCCGCTCCTGACGTAACGGTCTGCAACCAAGACATTGCCCAGCCATGGACTTTAGGGACGGATTTTGCCGACATTGTGTTTAGTAGCAACTTTTTTGAACATCTCCCGAGCAAAGACGATCTCCAGCGTTGCCTTCAAGAGGCGCATCGCGTGTTGCGGCCCGGAGGCCGACTGATAGCAATGGGACCGAATATCCGCTTTTGCTCTGACGTCTATTGGGATTTCTTCGATCACTACTTGCCGCTGAGTGACCGCTCGCTTGCGGAGGCACTACAACTCGTCGGGTTTCAAGTAGAACAAGTTATTCCGCGCTTTCTGCCTTACACAATGAAGGATACGCATCCGCCACACGCTAGCTTAATTCGGCTTTATCTGGCCCTTCCAATATTCTGGAAAATAATGGGCAAGCAGTTTCTCGTCGTCGCCCGTAAGCGAGCGAGCGCGACGCAGTGACGGCCAGAGTTGGCATCGTGGCATCAAGGTTACCAAGGTTGGGCTCGGGGAAGTTAGGTCGGACAGGTTTATGACAGAATGGGGCAACGCAGTGCGTCAAGCAGCCCGTATGTCAACGGCTCAGAACGATTTTTTGAAGTTTCTGGTTCTGGGAGGCACACTTCTGCTCATCTCGGCCGCCTCGATTATTAATCCGTATCTTGGGATTGTAGCGCTCGCATTGTTTGCCGCAGGGCTGGCGTTTGGAGTGAATCTGAGGTGGGCCTTGCTGTTTCTAATCTTTCTGTTGCCCCTCGATCCTCAGGTTGAGATCAAATCGGAGTTTTACTTTTATTTCGACCTACTCTTCGTCGTCCCCTTTTTGGTGTATCTGTGGAACGTAATATTCGAGAGACTTCCTGTCAATTGGACTGCGCTCGTGCTGTTCCCGTATGTGCTTTTTGCGATTATTTCGACCTATTGGCGTGCAGAAAATTTGTTTTGGTTTTCTGGCTATAGCGTACGGCTGATTGTTGCGGTGCTTTTCATGTCCGTCGTAGCTGGTATCGGGCGAGCCGAGCCAATCACGGCGGTGCTGGGCCTAAGCATGGTTCCCTCGGTCCTGTACGGTATCTACCAGCAATTGATAGACGGACCAGGGCCTCTTTACCTCTTCCTATATCCGCACTATGAAGGCTACGCGTGGACCGGGCGCGCACGCGGTTTTTTCTTCACAGAAAATAACCTCGGTGGCTATTGTGCGATCGTGTCGGCCATGCTGTTGGCGATCGGGTTAAGGGCTAAGATCCCTCGCGTCCGCCTCTCTTGCAACATCTTGGCTTTTCTGGGTCTTCTCGGGGTGGCCAGTTCGGGCAGCCGCGGAGCTTGGGTTGCCGTGATGGCCGGCCTCCTCGTGCTGTTCGTATACAGCGAGGCTCGTCTAAGTGCGAAAGTGGCATTGGCAACGGCTATGGCGGCCTTCGTCGTAGTTGCATTGTCGATCTCCTTTGAGCCATGGTCGAGGGTACAGACCCTCGACGCATTCACCTTGGACACCCGGACGTCGATGTCCCTGGCCGCATTACTGCTTTTCGTCCAGCACCCGCTAATTGGGGTCGGATTAACTAACTTTCAAGAGCTTATGTCCTCCGTTATCAATTGGAATTATGAAGGAAATGTGGCACACGACACTTACCTCCAAATCTTGTCGGAAAATGGCATTATCGGGTTTGTGCTTTTTTTTGGACCGGTCTTTTATTTGTTCTATCGGAACTTGAGAAAAGCAAAGGAGTCGACTCCTGCGCTGCTCATTTCCGTGGGCCTGACGGTGTTTCTGGTCCACGGCCTGTTTGACTTCCAGTTTACGACTGCGCCGCAGTACTTATTATTGTTTGCTATCCTGTTCGGGCTTTCCAGCAAGACCGCTTTTGAGCCGCCGCGGCTCGTGGCGAAAGCGTAAAGACCTAATGTAAAGTGCATCGAATGCCGCGTAATTTCTGCATCAGCGAGAGGGAAGTTGCGAGTTGATCGCAGTCTCTACAGCAAACCAAAATGCTAACTAGAAAGAATGGCCCTTCATGGATCAACCTCAAAAACTTGTCATCATAGGCGGGTGTGGCCATGTCGGCCTACCTTTAGGCGTCGTATTCGCGGATTGTGGTCTCAACGTGGTCCTGCTGGACATCGACGAAAATAAGATCGCTTGCGTCAACAGCGGCAAGATGCCGTTTATGGAGAAATCCGCGGAAGAGTTGCTTCAAAGGGTCGCGGGCAAGAACCTGGTGGCAACTTCGGATAATTCGTGTCTCAAAGATGCTGACGTGGCCGTTGCTGTTGTCGGCACTCCCGTAGATGAGCATCTCAACCCCACTGTAACGGCTCTCTACCGAAGCATCGATTCCATCATCGACAAGCTTCCTTCCGGTGCTTTGCTGGTTCTGCGCAGCACGGTATACCCCGGAGTCACCAAGTTGGTTTACGACCGTGTGCAACGTTTGGGAGCAAAGATACATGTGGCGTTCTGTCCGGAACGAATAGCGGAAGGCAAAGCGATGGAGGAAATTCGAGCTTTGCCACAAATCATCTCCGCATTCGAGTCGGAGGCACTCCAGCGAGCGCGCGACTTCTTCCGTGTGGTCAATAACGACCTCATTGAATTAACACCGCTGGAGGCAGAACTCGCCAAGCTCTTTACCAACAGCTGGCGCTATCTGAACTTCGCCATTTCGAACCAGTTTTATCTACTTGCTGAGAGTTACGGACTCGACTTCTATCGTATCTACGATGCAGTCACCTATCGCTATCCGCGTATGAAGAGCTTCGCGCGCGCAGGATTCGCCGCTGGTCCCTGTCTTCTAAAGGATACGCTTCAACTGTCGGCCTTCTCCGGGAACAATTTCTTTCTGGGGCATGCGGCCATGCTGGTAAACGAAGGGCTGCCAACCTTTGTCGCCTCCCAACTGCGAAAGCAGGGAATTGCCGATAAGACCGTTGCGATTCTTGGTATGGCTTTCAAAGGTGACTCCGACGACAAGCGGGAAAGCCTGTCGTACAAATTGCGAAAGATGTTGATCCTGGAAGCTAACGAGGTGCTCTGCACGGACCCGTACATTAGAGGAGAGGATTTCGTGCCTCTAGAACAGGCCATCTCCCGAGCGGATATTATCGTGCTGGGTGCACCTCATTCGGTTTACCGGGAAATAAAAATTCCACGTGATAAAGACATTGTGGATGTTTGGGGCTTCTGGCAGAAACCTCAGGCGGCCGAAGATGTTCGTAAACTTGCCGTCGCGGTTGGGGAGGGCCATTCGAGCCTATGAAAACTCTAGTTACCGGTGCGGCCGGCTTTATCTGCGGCTATCTCGTCCAGGAACTCCTCGATGCCGGGCACCAAGTGATCGGACTCGATAACTTCAGCAAGTACGGCCCCACGGACAAATCGTACTCAGCAAACCCCGGTTACACGATAGTGGAAGGTGACGCAAAGAATACCGAACTCCTGAAGGAATTGTTGGAGGACTGCGATCATTTCGTGGCCGCTGCGGCGATGATCGGCGGCATCAGCTACTTTCACGAATTCGCGTACGACTTGCTTGCGGAAAACGAGCGCATTGCAGCAGCGTCTTTCGACGCCGCGATTTGGGCGCACCAAAAGCGCAAGCTGCAGAAGATCACGGTTCTCTCTTCCAGCATGGTTTTTGAGAGCACCGCGGAGTATCCGACTCCCGAAGGAGCCGAACGGCGTTGTCCCCCGCCACGCTCGACATACGGCTTTCAGAAGTTGGCCATGGAATTCTTTGTGCAGGGCGCGTTCGAACAATACAAGCTCCCCTACACCATCGCCAGGCCTTTTAATTGCGTTGGAATAGGCGAACGGCGAGCGCTTTCTGATCGGGAGATAATGAGTGGAAATGTTCGACTCGCGATGTCGCACGTTTTACCGGATCTAGTCCAGAAAGTGCTCAAAGGACAGGATCCATTGCACATTCTTGGCAGCGGCGATCAAGTGCGCCACTATACCTACGGCGGCGACCTCGCCCACGGCATCCGGCTTTGCACCGAACACCCGGCTTCCCTGAATCAGGATTTCAATCTCTCGACGTCGGTCCGCACTACGGTGCTGGAGTTAGCGGAATTGGTTTGGCGGAAAGTGCACGGGTCGAGCAAACCGTTTCGCTACGTAAGCGATCCGGCATACGAATACGATGTCCAAGAACGATCCCCCGCCACCGATAAAGCCGCGCGCCTCCTAGGATTCCATGCAAGCACCGGGCTCCCGGAGGTTCTTGGTGAAGTCATTCCTTGGATAGCCGACCAGATTGAACTGGGGACAATATAGGAGACTCGATGAGTCATTTGAGCATCGTGATACCTGTTTATAACGAAGGTGCAAACTTTCCCGCCCTTTGGGAAGAGCTTTCTGGTTCTATCAAAAGTGCGTTCACCGCCTATGTCGTCTATGATTTCGATCAGGACGACACAGTTCCAGTAGTAAGTTCCACGATCGCCAACGGTGAAAGCCGACTGCGCCTGGTTAAGAACAACCGTGGGCGCGGAGTGGTTCACGCCATTATGTCGGGATTCGACGCCGTCACAAGCGGGCCGGTATTGGTGGTCATGGCTGACCTCTCGGACGATCTTGCAAAGGTAGATCGCATGCTGGCGCTGTACTTCGAAGGCTACGACGTAGTTGCCGGAAGCCGGTACATGAAGGGCGGACGGCTAATCGGGGGTCCATTCTTCAAGCAACTACTGTCGCGATTGGCAGGAGTTTCTTTGTGGTGGGTGCGCGGACTGCCAACCCACGATGCGACGAATGCTTTCAAAATCTATGACCGCGACATGGTCAAATCTTTCAACGTGGAGAGCAAGTTGGGGTTCGAACTCAATTTGGAACTCACCGTGAAGGCTTTTTTGGCGGGCCACAAAATCGCCGAGGTTCCGTCCACCTGGCGTGATCGAACTGCCGGCGAATCGCGCTTTCGGCTGTGGAAATGGCTGCCGCACTACCTTCAGTGGTACATTTATGCATTCCAGCGCAAATCTAACAGCCAAGCCCCTGTCCGGCGAGCTGCGGTAATCTGACCACAAAAGAAGCACGTGTCGTGCTGAAGCAATCGTCCAACAGTCAATGAATTCCATCACACAAACTCCAGACATTGTCGAATGTGGCCCGACAATGCGCGCACCGTTTCGTGCGGGTGAACCAGATTCCCAAGGGCATCGCTCGTTCGCGCCAGTTGATCGCTGGCTCTCGTATGTCATCCTGGCTTGCGGTCTTCTAACTCTCGTCGTAGGCGCTGTACATCTTCTCACCTCTCATTCCTTGGTGCCTTTGTGGGATGAATGGCAAGAAATTGACTCGATTGTCACAGCTCCCCACCAGCAGCCGCCAGTCAGCTGGCTTTGGAGTCTACACAATGAGCATCGCATCGTCTTCTACCGGCTCCTACTGCTGGCGGACATCCATTTGTTTCATGGGAAACACTGGGTGTACTTCTGGTCCATGCTCGTCGTCCAGATTCTGGCTCTGGTGATTCTCGCCGGGCTATTACGCTTCGCGGGCGTGAAGGACACGATGTGGCGGGCCGCACTGGGTCTTGGTGCCTTCGCTCTATTTTGTCCCTCGCAATGGGAAAATTTTGGTTGGGCATTTCAGATCTCATTTCTGTTACCTGGATTTTTTCTGCTGCTGGCTTTATCTGCGCTCTTGAAATATGAACGCTCCGTGCGGGAATTGAGTCCTAAAGGGATTTACCTGGCACTGTCAATCCTCGCGGCTGGAGCAGCGACCTATTCCAGTGCCAGCGGAGTAGTCCTTTGGCCTTTGCTGTTATTGGTGGCATTTGTGCTGCTCCCTCGGTCCGACGTCCTTGCATCTTACTCAGGGTTTGGACTCGTGTTCATCGGTTTGTACCTTTATCATTACTCTACGCCATCGATTCACTCGTCACCGTTGAACTCAATCCGTCATCCGCTGCTCGTGCTGCAATACGTGGCCGGATATCTCGGCGTAATTTTTCCCCCTTGGATACACATCCGGGAATTGTTGGCAGTTTCTTCCGGCTTCCTCGGCTTGCTGATCGGACTTGTAGTAACGACATGGGTGTTTAGGCGCCGACCGCGGGAACCGCTGCACGTGGCGCTGCTCGCCGTTATGTATTTCTCGGTGGCCACAGCACTCATTACCGCCCTTGGTCGAGTTGACTTCGGGCTGGCGCAAGCATTCTCTTCTCGCTACCAAACCTTCAATTTGCTCTTTTGGTTTTCGGCCGTTATTTTGCTGTTGTTTTTGGCGGACGAGACCAATCCTTCTGCGAGAACCCTAGTGCTCGGTATAATATCGGCGACAATGGTGCTCGCTTTCGCCGTATTTCCTCTTGGATTTAGAGCGTCACGCACCAGAACCAAACAGGCCGAAGCCGCTGCGACCTCACTCTTGGCCGACGTGCCGGACAAACAAGCCCTGGGAGTTTTCTTTGAGGATTTGCCCTTAGTTTGGAGAGACGCTAACTATTTTCGTCAGCAACATTTGTTCATGTTCTCCGATGTGAAGAACGAACAGATGGGGCAGTTGTTGGCGTCAATCTACCAGGTAGATTCCCCACGGCAGTGCCAAGGACGCGCTATCATCGCCGAACGAATTCCCACCGACGAGTTGTTGGCCGACAAGGACGCAGCCGTCTTGAGGCTGACTGGATGGGCGTTCAACGGGCCCTCCGACACGCCGTCACAGACGCTAATCATTACGGCCAACGACAAGATTATTGGCTTTGGAGCTTCCATCGCGGGTCCCTTTACCGCGAAGCACAGCGAATTAATACGAAAGTCGCCACCCGGCGAATGGCTGGGCTTCGCGCGTCCTCCTCGTGCTGCGGCAGTCATCGACGTTTTTGCCATCGATAGAAATGCGGGTGCGGTCTGTCGCCTTGCCACGGTTGAGGTTCCGCAGCCATGAGCTCTGTACGGCGAATGAGTGCTCGGATGGGCATGCGCAAAGGTATCGTTCGTCGTTGTCTGTCGCAGGGACCTTATGAACCCTGAGGTGCTTAAAGGATCGTTCACGTTGGGAGCCGCCGATTTCAGCAGGAAAGCCCTGCTCGCGATGACCGTGCTTCTTTGTGCGCGACTCCTGTCGCCAGGTACCTTCGGCGACTACATCTTCCTCATTTCGTTCTATCAGATCTTTTCCGTTCTCGCCGGTGCCGGATTGCCCAATAGCCTGCTCCGTGCGGTGGCGCGCACCAAAAATAGCGGCATGCGCTTCGCGCTTGCCAGCGTGTTTGTGCGCCTGATCTACATCGTGCCCGCGTCGGGCCTCATGTACGCGTTCATGCGGATGATGGGTTTTTCGCAGCAATACGTGCCAGCCTTGGGCTTATTGACCTTGATGATGATATTTCGTGGCACCTCAGAAAACGTCGCCTTCATTTTTCAGGGTCATGAAGACCGGCTTAGTGCGGCAAAAATAGGGGTGGCCCAGTCCACTACGACCTTGTTCGTTACGCTAGCGGTCTGCTTGACGTCGAAGAATCTCCTGCTGCTAATCGGAGCTCACGTTCTGGGTGGCCTCTTATCTTCTGTCTACGGCTTCATTCTGCTTTGGCTCAAATATGGTGCCGGCAAGCCGGGTGAGGCGATATGGGAACAGAGCCGGTCGCTTCTCGGGGAAAGTCACTGGCTGAACGCAGGATCGTTTGTCGCTTCAGTCTACAACCGCCTCGACGTCGTGCTGTTGCGCCGTCTGTTCACGCCGGAGGCAGTGGCAATCTATGCGGCTCCGTACCGCATACTGGATTTTACCCAGATCGTACCAGCAAGCTTGATGGTGACGATCTTGCCGAGCTTGTGCCGAACCGAGGAGGCCAATACCGAAATGATGCACCCTCGACGGGCCGCCCGATTCCTTCTTCTGATCGCGATCTCACTGGTTGTCATGATCACATTGGCTGCCCCATTGGTCACACTTCTGCTTTTCGGCGCGAAATACTACGGATCGATTCCCGTACTGCAAATTCTGATTTGGGCAACCGTTCCGATGTATTGGAACTTCGTCTTGAATTCTCAGCTAATTGCGCGGTCCGCGGATCGCGCGATTCTTTACGCGGCAATCATTGCACTCGCGATAAACGTAACCTTGAATCTTCTGTTGATCCCCAAATATGGTTACTTGGCGTGCGCGGGCGTTACGCTTGCCACTGAATTCGCGCTGTTGGGAACGAATATCTACTTCGTTCGAAGGATCGGCGTCATTCCATGGCCCGAAAATCTTGGCCGGCTGATCGTCACAACAATCCTTGTCGCGGGTTTCTGTATTTGCTGGACTCGGGCCGGGTACGGCCCGATCGGCACTGCTCTTCTCATTTTAGCCATCTTCTCATTTCCAGTATTTCGGAGCGACTTCCTAGAATCCGAAGTACCGCGCCGGGCGGGGAACACAACGCCAGTGACGCGTATTGTCGGGTAGATTTCGCTCTTCGGGTGGGTAGAGGGCTCAACGAAAGGATCCAACCACAATCCATGACTACCCCCGCGAGGAGGAAACGCATCGGTGTTGATCTGCTGGTTTTATCGCAGTTCAACTATACAGGCATCGTTACGTATACCGACTGTATCGTGCCTAGTCTCATCCAAAGCATGCCCGGATACGATTGGGTACTTTTCACGAAGTCCGAAGATCTTGTGCGATTTGACTACGAAAAATTTCCTCAAGTCCAGGTTGAAGTTACTTCATGGATGAAATCGCCCTGGCTCTGGAAGCTCGCCGGAGTGAACATCGAGCCGTGGCGACACGACTTGGACTTGCTATTCATACCTGTTTCGCGTGCTCCGTTCCTTAAAACCTGTTCGGTGATCGCCTACTTGCATGACCTTGGATTTTTGACATACCCAAAAGCCCTGCTTCGGGGCACGGTATGGCAGACGCGAGTCGCTGTAAAACACGCCGCTCTTACGGCGGATGCAGTGCTGACCAATTCTGAGTTTACCCGCCGCGAGATCTGCTCTGCATACGGTTTGGCTCCTGAACGAGTTCCAATTACGCATTACGGGTTCTGGCCAGACAAGTTCAACCAGACGCCATCGGATCATTCTGCGATCGAACGCGTGCTTACCCGGAACGGTATTCGAGCGCCATATGTTCTTTACCTCGGCAACATAACGGGACGGAAAAACCTGGTTCGGCTGATCGAAGCGTCCGAGATTTGGAGGCGGACGGACCCGAGTCTGCAACTCGTTCTCGCTGGAAGGCGTGGTTGGAACTGCGATGAAATTTACGCCGCGGCTGCCAAGTTTTCTTCGGATCAGGTCATCCTTCCGGGAGCTTTCGATGCCGACGATTTGAAGGTGCTGTACCAGATGGCGGAGTGCTTTGTGCTCCCGTCTCTGTACGAAGGATTTGGCATAGTGGTCATTGAAGCGATGGCCTGTGGCGCACCGGTGATTTTGGCTCGCGCCACGGTTCTTCCGGAAGTCGGTCAGGACGCTGCGCTATACGTTGATCCGGAAAGTCCACTGTCCATCGCAGAAGCCATCCTTGAGCTCAGGGCTTCGGACGACGTACGAAGAAATCTAATTCGTAAAGGTCTTGCGCGTGCTAGCCAGTTTACGTGGGATGCCTGTGCCAAGCGTACGGCCAGCGTCATAGAGACTGTTCTGCAAGAACACAAGTAATCGCGCCTCGGGCCTTTGCAAACTAAAAGGAAACGCAACATGAGGAGAGAAAATTGATGGCGAACTATCTCATCGTGGGAGGAGCGGGTTTCATCGGCGTAAATGCTGCCAAGCACTATGCCGAGTCTGGGCATGCAGTCACAATCCTCGACAACCTTTCACGACAAGGAACTTCGGACAACTTGAAGTGGATATTGACGGAGCACCCGGATATCCGGTTTGTGCGTGCCGAAATTCGCAGCGACCAAGCAGTTTTGGAGACCGAGGCGGCACGCTGCGACGTGCTCTTGCATCTGGCGGCGCAGGTGGCAGTTACCGCGTCCGTAGCTGATCCGCGGACAGATTTCGCAATCAACGCGCTCGGTACACTCAATGTATTGGAAGCCGTACGGCGCGCTTCACGACCACCGATTCTGCTCTTCGCATCAACGAATAAGGTCTATGGTGCCATGGAAGAAGTGCCAGTAATCCGTGATGGCGACCGCTACAGGTATCAGAATCTGCCCTCGGGTGTCTCGGAAGAGCACTCCCTGGATTTTCATTCGCCTTACGGTTGCTCAAAGGGCGCTGCCGACCAATACGTACGCGATTACGCTCGCATCTATGGCCTGCGAACCGTGGTCTTCCGGCAATCGTGCATTTATGGTCCGCACCAGTTCGGAAACGAAGACCAAGGTTGGATCGCATGGTTTATGCGAAGGGCGCTATTGGGCAAGCGGGTAACCATTTACGGCGACGGGAAACAGGTACGTGATGTGTTGGATGTGGCAGATCTGATTGCCGCTTACGTGGCCGCGGTCGAAAGGATCGAGCGTTCTTCGGGCCGTGTATATAACGTCGGCGGAGGTCCGGCCAACACGCTGTCCTTGTTGGAAACCGTAAAGCTATTGGAACAGGTGAACCACACAAAGCTGGACTCCAGTTTCGGGGACTGGCGCCCTGGCGATCAGCGAATTTTCGTAAGCGATGTGGGAAGGGCTTGGCGAGAGCTAGGGTGGAGTCCCAGGGTGTCTCCTCAGGAGGGTATTGCACGCATGCGCGCCTGGATGGCAGCAAACCTGGAGAACGTAGTGCAAGCGTCCCATGTCTGACCGCGATAAACGACCGCGATGCCTATGTGGTCTGATTCCGAATACTGCGTCAGACGCGTTCGTCGTCAGAAGGACACGATCATCCTGCAGAGCCTTGTGCCGAAGATTGAATTCGCAAGGATGAAGTTGCGCGCCGGAAACACGCAAATTGGATGCCGAGATGATCTCTGTAAACGAACAAATTGAAGTGGGAACTCTGGTCTGCCCCCGCACCAAAACCCGGCTAAGACGCGATGGTGACTTCCTGGTTTCGGATGCTGGGACACGTTATCCGCTAACCAACGATTGTGTGCCAATACTTTTGGAGGACGCGGGCCGGGCAGAGCAATACGTGAAAGGCTCGGCGCGCATGCTTGCCGAGTACAGCGAGCGACAAAAATTGTGGGAATTGCTTGTGGGTCGACTAAAAGCGATCCTGAATCGGGACTATCGCACGAGAGCGTCCCGCGACGCTTATCACAAGGTTGTAACAGCCGCCTCCAGTAGTGATCTTTGCTTATCGATTGGTGGCGGTCCAAAGCGGCAGAACCCGAATCTGACGAATCTGAACATCGGACCTTTTCCCAACGTGGATGTGATCGCCGATGCCCATGTTCTCCCTTACGCGACTGCGACCGTTGATGCGATTTATTGCGAAGCCGTTCTGGAACACCTTCAGGATCCAACCACCGCCGTTCAGGAAATGTTCCGAGTTTTGAAACCAGGTGGCAAGGTAATCGCGATCACTCCGTTCATGCAAGGATTTCACGGCTATCCGTATCATTTCCAGAATTTTACATTTCTGGGCCACGCGTCGCTCTTCACGCGGGCAGGGTTCAACGTGCTGGAGAAGGGCACTTGCTGCGGTCCCACTTACACACTCGTCATGATCATCGGCGGCTACATGGTCCATTATCTACCGACTATCGTGGGCCTCCCAATGGGAGCACTGTGGAAACTATTCGGGGCATTCTTGACGCCTTTGGATTTAATCGTGGGACGATCGAAAAATGCGCATGTCTTGGCTTCCTCGACGTACGTTCTTGCAGAGAAGTCAATCCTGGCCCATGCGCCCTCGAACGCAAAGGAAATCGCAGACCAGAACTTCATTAGAGTATGACCTGACTGCCGAGAGCCAGAGCTCTCCTTAATTATTCCAACATGGCGAAAATATTATTCCTCACCCCAAGCCCGATCGAAAGCGCCAGCGAGCGCTACCGCATCTATCAGTTTTTGCCGTACCTGGAGCGGACCGGATTTGTCTGTACGGTTCGTCCCTTTGCCACTCGCGGGCTGCACCGAGCGATCCAGAGGGAGAAGCTAGCTTCAAAACTCATACTGACCCCGCTGTGTTATTTGCGGAGAACGCTTCAACTCTCCACCGCTTCACGATATGACGCAATTGTGGTGCATCGCGGAATATTTCCATTCCCGTGGCCCGGCCTGGAAAAGATTGTCATTCGCGGACATGCAAAAGTAATCTTCGATTTCGACGATGCAATTCACGTAGGCCATCAGGACATCGGTGCAACGAAATATCCTTGGATTTACAAACTGAAGTACGGCCCGGGCGTGAACGAAATGTTGCACAATTCAACGCACGTTATTGCTGGTAACCAGACTTTGGCGCACCACGCACTTCAGTTCAATCCGCAGGTCAGCGTTATACCGACGGTTGTGGACCTGGATGAATACGCATACCGACCGCCACGCGCTTCTAGTGCTCTAATCACGATAGGTTGGGTAGGCAGCCGCTCCACGAGTCCCTACCTGTTGGAAATTGAGGCGGTACTCCAAAGACTCAGTGAAGCGCACCCGGGGAAGATTCGCTTTCAGATCTATGGACACCCAGAACGAACTTTGAATCTGCCCAATTTTTCATCGTCGCCCTTTTCCTTGGCCACGGAAATTGCCGATCTCCAAAACATCGATATTGGAATAATGCCCGTTCCGGATAACGACTGGACACGTGGAAAGTGCGCATTCAAGGCTATCCAATATATGGCTTTGGGCATTCCCACTGTGGTTTCACCCGTCGGCATGGCCACCGAGCTTGTGGAGAATAATGTGAACGGCTTCTGGGCACGAACGCCACAAGAGTGGTTTGAAACGCTTAGCCAGTTGGTTGGTGATGCTCAGCTTCGCAGTAGGTTCTCGGAAGAGGGCCGTAAAACAATAGAATCGCGTTACTCTCTGCAACGCTGGGCCCCCGAGTTGATCAAATTGATCGAGAGCGTCCTCGAAGATCCTATGACAGTCCCATCGGTGGGCCGCGTGATCCGCGCGCGGAGTGGACAATAAGAAGATGCGGATCGCTTTTGTATGTGGATTTGCATGGGAACCCAAGGGAACGGTTCGTCTTCGCGCGTATCCTCTCGCTGTCGCGCTCGTGAATCGAGGACACGAGGTCACGATGTTTCTTGCGCCGTACGACAATCCAGACGAGTCCGGGAAGAGGTACATACGCGAGGGTGTGCGCATCCACAACCTGGAAGTGGGAAAAATGCCGATCCTAAGCCACGCGTCACTGCTGGTAAAACTGTGTAGGGCGATTGACCATTACTCACCAGACGTGGTTCATATCGTCAAACCCAAAGGCTTTGCCGGAGCCGCTTGCTCCTATCTGCTTCTGAAAGGCTTCCGTTCGATTGCCTTGGACTGCGATGACTGGGAGGGATGGGGAGGTTGGAACGACATGAAGACCTATCCCTGGATCGTGAAGAAATATATTGATATGCAAGAGAAATCACTGATTCGACGCGTGCCGGTGATAACCGTGGCCAGCCGAGCGCTGGAGTCCCACGCCGTGGAATTGCGGAAGTCATCCGACCATGTGTTTTATATCCCCAACTGCGGTGTTTCGGCCAAGGATATCGTGGCGCAGGAGCAGGCACGGCTGATGGGAAGCGACCAAATAAGACGCGCCTTTGATCTGCCGGAGGGTCTAATCATTTTCTATAACGGACACTTCGAGCCGGGGGATGACATCATGTTCTTCTGCCGCGCCGCCGCCCCGGTTGCGCAACGCACGGGCGCTGCTATTGTGTTTGTTGGCGAAGGTCCAGATCTCCCGGAAGTACAAAGATTCTTCTCCGGTCAGTCGGATATTACCGTCCGGTACTTTCCGCGCCTTCCGTACCCTCAATTCATCCAGTTGGTGGCAGCCTGCGATGTGGCCGCGTTTCCCTATCCAGACAACCCGCTTCATCGCTCGAAATGTTCGACGAGAATTATCGATTACATGACCATGTCCAGGGCTGTCCTGACGACTGCCGTGGGACAGAACACGGAATACATTGTCGACGGTGAGAGTGGCATCTTGGCACCCCCCGACGACGAAGCGAGGTTCGCCCGAGAGTTGCAAATTCTGCTCGGCGATTCCGAACTCCGGGCGCGCCTGGGTCGGAATGCGCGGCAACGAATCCAGGAGAAATTTTCCTGGGCGGGTGAGCCAGTCGATAAGTGTCTGACAGCGTATCTGCAGTTATCTCCAGCATGATTCAGAAGGGGACAGACATTTTCGCGCGCGAATCTACCGTTCGCGAAAGCGTTATAGTCTGGACACGTAACTCCAGATTTAGTTACTTGCGTCACCGGCCCCAAGGCAGAATCTCTACACAGTTCCGGCGTGCATGGCTAGAGGGTTTCCCCGGTGCAGCCTCAAACGCCGCCAGTGGTAATTTCTAAAGCGAGGTCACTTCGATGAAGCGGGAAGCGAGCGTCTACACACAGCACGGCAGCCCTAACGGGAACGGCTCTGCCAGCAAACCTAGTGTCACAAGCGCCCGTGATTATTTTGACCTTCACGGAAGAGTATCCAGCCGAATACCCTACGCCGAAATCGACCACATCGGAGAAGAACTCTGGCGTGCGTATGAAGGACAACGGAAGGTGTTTTTATTTGGCAATGGGGGCAACGCTTCTCTTGCGTGCCACCTCGCTTGCGATCTTGGTAAGGGAACGATCTTGCCGGAAGCAAGTCAGCGGCGTTTTCAGGTTCTCTCCTTGACAAACAATGTTGCCCTACTTACTGCGCTCGCGAACGATCTCAGTTACGAACAGATCTTTGCAGAACAACTCCGCACTCATCTCGCTTCTAAGGACATTGCCTTCGCCGTCAGCGCAAGTGGGAACTCTCCAAATGTGTTGAGGGCTCTGGAGGTATCACGCGAATTGGGTGGAATTAACGTTGGCCTTAGCGGATTCGAGGGTGGCAAGATGAAAGCGCTCTGCGATTACTGCGCTGTCGTTCCCTCCGATAACATGCAGATCATCGAGGATCTGCAGCTGAGCATGGCTCACGCGCTGTTCACGTGCCTTCGTCAAAGAATCCTGACACCTGTTGCTGCACGAACGCAGGCGGCGGAGGCTGGTTGACGCAAGCAACTAATTCCCAGCAGCCAACCCCTTCATTGCTCCGTCCAAAGCAAAGGCCCTTATCAGAAGTTAGCTCAGCATCTAGCAGGAACGCACTTCCAGCTCAGGAAAGCGATGCTTCTCGGTACATCCATCTCTAAAGACACTCGTGGTATTCCGAAGCCGGTCACAGCCCCTGGCCGCCAATTCGAATTGGCTGTGAAACGGTGCCTGGACTTAGCCGGAGCCGCAATTTTGCTTCTGATCCTGCTACCGGTATTTGTCTTGCTCGCGCTACTCGTGAGATTCGACAATGGGACCCCAATTTTTTACCGACGTCGGGTGGTCGGCAAGAACGGCGAATTTGACGCGTTCAAATTTCGAAGCATGAAGCGCAACGCGGATGAAGTTTTAAAACGCGACCCCGTGCTTAGGGCGGAGTTCGAACAGAATTTCAAACTCAAAGAGGACCCGAGACTTACAAAGGTCGGGATGATCCTTCGAAAGCACAGCTTGGACGAGCTTCCGCAATTGTTCAACGTGCTCGTCGGACAAATGAGTCTGGTGGGGCCCAGGATGATTACCGCCCCGGAGCTCGAGAAATATGGCCCGTTCAAAGAACTCTTGCTCTCCGTTCGGCCCGGTATAACCGGCTACTGGCAAGTGAACGGCAGGCAGGAAGTTGCCTATCAGGAACGCGTAGCCATGGACGTGCAGTACATCGAAAATTGGTCGCTGTGGCTAGACCTGAAAATTCTTTTTTTAACTCCATGGAAGGTAATCAAACGGGAGGGCGCTTACTGATGTCGCGAATCTTAGTGACGGGCGGTGCTGGATATGTGGGGTCGGCGTGTTGTCGACAGCTTCAGACTCGCGGCCACCATGTGGAAGTAGTGGATGATCTATCGACGGGACATGCCGAAGCGGTGCCGACGGGCGTTACGCTTCACCGGATGAACATCGGCGATGAGGACGCTCTTTCCGCGATTCTTGCTCGCGGGAAATTTGACAGCGTGTTTCATTTTGCGGCGAAAGCGTTGATCCCGGAGTCTATGATAAATCCAGCCGTTTTCTTTCGGACCAATGTTGCCTGGGGACTTTCGCTCGTCGAAGCCATGCGTAAACACAACGTGCGAAATTTTGTCTTTTCGTCGACCGCCGCAGTGTATGGAACTCCTGAGACAGTTCCGATTCCCGAGGATCACCCGAAAGCTCCCGTAAACTCCTATGGGCAAAGCAAACTCATGTTCGAGGATCTCTTGCGTTGGTATGCCTCCGCCTATGGCTGGAACGTTGTGGTGTTCCGCTATTTCAATGCTTGCGGGGGAGATACCGATTGGGGAGAACGCCACGAGCCGGAAACGCATATTATCCCGCTTCTGCTGCAGGTCGCCTCAGGTCGCCGGCCGTTCTTTCAACTTTATGGAACGGACTACCCGACTCCGGATGGCACTTGCCTGCGAGACTACGTTCACGTGTTGGATATCGCGGAAGCACATCTACTGGCGCTCAAGAAAATGGATCAGCCAGGTTTCCTGGCTTACAACATCGGCACGGGCCGGAGCTATTCCGTAAGAGAAATATGCGACGCCACAGAAAAGGTCAGCGGAACGAGAATCCCCGTCCGTGAGGCCGCGAGAAGACCAGGGGATCCGGCTATCCTATGCGCGAGTCCGGCGCGGCTGATGCAAGACTTTGCCTGGAGGCCTACACATTCCGACCTGCAAAATATCTTGGACGGTGCCTGGAAATGGGAGCAGCGCCAGTCCAAAGGAATAGCTGTAAAGGTCAATTCATAAGCGCTCCGCAACCGAGGGTCTATTTGTTCCGTCGTTGTCAGATTCCCACGATTTGCCCTAATTGGAAATTATGAGCCGAAGATACCGATTGGCAATTTTGCTCCTGGATCTGGTCTGGATCGTAACGGCGTTTTTGCTCGCCTACGCTTTGCGCTATCATCGCCTCGACCTTGGCTTCGAATCGGCAATTTCCTTCCGGATTTTCTATTCGATTACCGCTTCTGCTCTTTTGATCTGGACTTTGCTTTCGCTAAGCCGAAGTCTCGATGGCTTCCAGGGCGGCTGGGAATTTTCGGCAATCGTTTCTCGCCTGACGATTGCTATTTTCTACTTGCTGGTCTTTCTTTTTGCGGTTGGATATGTCACTCGCCACTATTATTCCCGCTTGTTGTTTCTCTACCTTCCTTTCTTGCTGTTTGCGGGTTTCTTGCTAATTCGATGTGGCGCAAGGCTGATGATTTTGTCCCATGCGCGTGCGGGCGGAGCGCGCCGCGCAGTGATTTTGGGCGGAGGAACGATGGCGGTGGAATTAGCGGAGAAATTTTCGCGCCATCCGGAACTCCTGCTGAAGGTCGTGGGATTTTTGTACCCTTCTGGCAATGGTGGTGGAAGGGAATCTGCTTCCGGTACGCAAGGCAACCGTTCCCTAGCATCTACCGGAATTGCCCAGTTTCTAGAAGAGTTGAAGGTTCAGGATGTAATCGTTGTGCTTCAACAACAGGCCAGCGTGGAAGTAGAAAAGGTTGTTTCGCAGTGCCGTGGCCTCGGCATGCGTGTGCAACTTGTGCCTCACTGGTATCAACTCTATGTTTCTGACGCCAACATGACTGAAATCGATGGCGTGCCCTTGATTTCACTCGAAGAACGCAACATTGGTGCTGGATCCCTAGTTATCAAGAGAATTCTCGATTCCGCGCTTGGAACCGTGCTTTTGTTTGTAAGCCTGCCGTTGTTGCTCCTTGCCGCCGTGAAGATTCGCGGCCAGAAGGGAAAAGCGTTCTGCAAAGAAATCCGCTGCGGCCGGATGGGAAACACCTTTCCCATGTACCGCTTGAACATCGATCGGCATGACCCGAGTCTGGTCGGTATGCAAAGATTCCTGGCGACCTTTAGCCTCACCGAATTGCCGCAACTATGGAATGTTTTATCTGGGCACATGAGTCTTGTGGGTCCGCGGCCGGAACCTCCAGAACGCGTAAAACACTATTCCGATTGGCAACGCCAACGTCTCAGCGTGCAGCCTGGCCTAACGGGGCTCGCACAAGTGCAAGGACTTCGCGAGCGCCATTCTTCAGAAGAAAAAGCTCGCTTTGATCTTCAATACATCTTTCATTGGTCGCTGTTTCTTGACCTTTCCCTGATCGTTCAGACTGTTTGGACCTTGGCTCTTCGTTTCGTGAGACCCGAACGCGCCCCGGCAGCTCTCACCGGTGGGACAACACGAAGAACAACTCATCGTAAGGAGGGCGTGCATGTTGATCGTGCGGAGTCCAGTGCGGATTAGTTTTGCGGGTGGTGGTACGGATTTGCCTGCCTATTACGAGCGATTTGGCGGCGCCGTTGTCAGCACTTCCATCAACAAGTATTTCTATACCATTCTTCAGAAACGATCCGATGGGAAGGTTCAGGTAATTTCCTCGGACTTGCGCGTTGCGGAAACGTGGCACGATATCGAGCGCATGGATGTTAAGGGAAGCCAACTTGAGATTCCGCTCTCCATAATGAAGGAATTTGGCCAAAACCTTTCCATCGATTTGTTTCTCGCTTCGGAGATTCTTCCCGGGACCGGCTTGGGATCGTCCGCCAGCGTTTGTGTCGGTGTGTTGAAAACGCTAGCCGAGTATCTGGACTTGCCGCTCTCAAAATACCAATTGGCGGAGCGCGCCTTCACAATAGCTCGTCATGTGCTCGGAAAACCGGTCGGCAAACAGGACGAGTACGCCGCAGCTTTCGGCGGTCTGAATTTCATCACCTTCGAACCGAGCGGCGCCGTCAACGTGGAACCCTTGGTGCTGCGGCCGGACCATCAAAGCGAGTTGCAAAGTAATTTGTTGCTTTTCTTTACAGGTGCCGCGCGCAGCTCCTGGAAGATCCTCGAAGAGCAGGAACTGTCTACAAACAAGGGCGTGCGCACGACAGTGGATTCGATGCACGAAATTCGTAACCTCGCGGAACAAATGAAAGAAACGCTGAGCAAGGGTGATCTCCCTGGCTTTGGCGCGCTCCTCGATGCTGGCTGGGAAGCGAAAAAGAAAGTCTCGCAACAAATCTCCAACCCGATGATCGACGAGGCCTATGCGCTGGCGCGCAAAAACGGAGCGCTCGGAGGCAAAATTACCGGCGCCGGCGGTGGCGGCTTCCTGCTGCTTTATTGCGAGGAAAAGCATCAGGCTGGCGTTCGCGAGGCCATGGGGAAGCTCGGCATTCACGAAATGGCTTTTGAGTTTGATACTCACGGAGCTCGTGTCGTAGCCAACGATCCCTTCATTGATGAAGACGCCCGTGGCGGAATGCGATGGACTTTTGAAGCTGCTGCTTCGCGTAACCCCCACTAGAGCTACTCCATTCCATGAAAGCTTTTCTACTCGCTGCCGGTCACGGTACGCGTTTACGGCCTTTGACGGATACCATTCCCAAGTGTCTGGTGCCCATTCGTGGCGTGCCCTTGTTGCAAATCTGGCTGGATCTCTGCAGGCGCCACCACATTGAACAAATTCTCATCAATGTTCATGCTCATTCCGACGTTATTTGCGCGTTCCTGCGTGAACACTGCAACGACGATCTGAAAGTTACCGTGTCCGAAGAGAGGGTCTTGCTGGGCAGCGCCGGAACGATTTTGGCAAACCGCGACTGGCTGGGTTCCGATCCATTCTTCTGGGTGTTCTACGCTGACGTGTTGACCACGGCAAACCTGGCTTCGCTGCAAAATATTCTCGAACGCAACACCACTCATCTCGCGAGCCTCGGAGTTTACGAGGTGCCTGACCCTCGGCGTTGCGGAATAGTGACCCTGGACAAAGAAGGCATCGTTCGTGATTTCGTCGAAAAGCCGGAAAAGCCGTCGGGACGTCTCGCTTTCTCGGGGCTGATGATCGCCCGTCAACAAGTCCTTGATCTCATTCCTGCTGAAGGCCTCGCCGACATCGGTTTCCATGTTCTTCCGAAACTCATTGGTCGTATGTCAGGGGTGCCCATTGTGGACTATCTGCTGGACATCGGCACGATGGAGAACTACCAACTGGCACAGGAGACTTGGCCAGGTGTTGAATCCTTCTCGTCTTGAGGAACTTCCATGCTGCAAGCGGTGATTTTTGACATGGACGGCGTGATCGTCGATAGCCATCCGGTCCACAAGAATGCATGGCGCAGGTTCCTGGACTCGAAGGGGAAGGAAGTCACCGAGGATGACCTCGCCTTCATTCTCGATGGCAGGAAAAAGGAAGACATCCTCCACCATTTTCTGGGTGAACTAACCCCGGAAGAAGTTCGCCGGTTGGGCCACGAGAAAGAAATGCTTTTTCGGGAGGAAGCCCGCGCGGAACTTCGCCCTGTCCAAGGGGTAGAACAGCTTTTGGATGGCTTATCAAGAGCCAAAATCAAGCTAGGCGTGGCTTCCTCCGGCAGCGGAAGCCGCGTTCATTTTGTTCTTACAAGGCTGCACCTGCTGGAATATTTTGCAGCCATCGTGGCTGGCGATGATGTGTCCGTCGGGAAGCCCGATCCGGCTATCTTTCAATTAACCTCCAAGAGACTGGATGTGGTCCCAGAGGAAATCCTGGTATTCGAGGACTCGGTTTCAGGAGTCAGAGCGGCCAAAGCCGCAGGTATGCGGTGCGTGGGGCTCGCTGAATCCGGTCGGGCCGCAAGTCTGTTGGACGCCGGGGCGGACTGCATAATCGATCACTTTGACGGATTTTCAGTGAGTGAAGCGCACAGGTTATTCCACTAAGAGGATCACCACAATCGGGCGTTCAGCAGCGGCACGAGAAGGAGTCACCTTATTCTCCTAGACCGCCGTCCGAGTGCGAACTCCGATTTCACCTAGTTCCATCAAACTCTGACAGACCTCGTCTATCTGGTCACCCCGAATTTGGTTGAAGAAGGGTAACGCCAGGCACTGCGGGGCGACCGATTCGGTTACGGGTAGCGGGGCTCTTCTCACCTCGCTTCGATAAACTGGTTGAAGATGAATGGGCGCGAAATACCTGCCGGCGCCGATTCCACGCGACTTCAGTTCCCTTACAATGTGGTCGCGCTGTGCCTCTGAAAAGCGCGGCGCAAGTCGCACCACATACACGAACCAACTGATCCTGCAATCCGCTGCAGGGCCAGTCGGCAATATCAAATCAGTAGCGGCACTCAATCTTTGATCGTATAACCTCGCGATCGCCTCGCGGCGCTCGAGAATCGCCTCAATTCTCCTGAGCTGTGCGATCCCCAATGCACAGTTCAGCTCAGAGATGCGGTAATTGAATCCAATCTCCGCGTGTTGATACCAGTCATCCGAATCATGACGCCCATGATTTCTGAGGCTCTTGATCTTCGCCGCTAGTTGCATACTTCGTGTAACGACAACTCCGCCTTCTCCGGTTGTTATCTGCTTGTTGGGATAAAAACCAAATACCCCGACGTCCCCCAGTCCTCCAACCCTCCGCCCTCTATAGCTCGCCCCAAAGGCCTCGCAGGCGTCCTCAATCACATATAAATGATGCCTTCTGGCAATCGCCAGAATCTCCTCCATGTCAGCGGGGCAGCCGAAGGTGTGCACCACGATGATCGCCTTCGTGCGAGAAGTGATGGCCTCTTCAATCCGGTTGGGATCCAAATTCAGGCGTTGCGGTTCGATGTCGACAAACACAGGCGTTGCTCTTTCGTAGCGCACGGCGTTCGCGACGGCGATAAACGTGAAGGACGGAACGAT
>Ga0210383_10001279_pt1 | contig 23077 bp, 19 predicted proteins | sample IncBWC14OmetaG_FD_160072 | JGI IMG/M metagenome (GOLD analysis project Ga0210383, IMG submission 160072) | Forest soil microbial communities from Barre Woods Harvard Forest LTER site, Petersham, Massachusetts, United States - Inc-BW-C-14-O ... | reverse complement strand
TCGAACCACCACGGTATTGCTACCGCCAGCCCCTCAAGCTGGTGCGTCTGCCAGTTCCGCCACGACCGCACAGAGGAAAACCGTAAGTTATTGTAGCCGCGCCGCAACGAACGGGCAAGGCGCGGGCCTATTAAAGTGCGGCGATAGAACTCTCGGTGTTGCTTGCCGCCTGCAGCAAAGTTACTTCTTAACGGGCGCAGGCTGAGTTGGCGCTGGAGTTACAGGCGCGGACTTGGCTGGCGCAGGCTTGGAGTATTGCTGCAGGATGGAGCCATTGGAATCGACACCGCGGTCCACGCGGACAACCAGGGCTAGCGCGCAAACCATGAACATTACCGCGCACCACGTGGTGGCCTGCGACAGGACGCTGGCAGCGCCGCGCGGGCCGAAAGCCGTCTGGCTTCCTGCGCCGCCGAAGGCACCGGCAAGATCGGCCGCCTTGCCGCTCTGCAACAAGACGACGATGATAAGCACGAGGCAGTTCATCACGAAAAACGTGGTGAGCAGCCAAGGCGCCCAACGAAACCCGACGATTATGATCGCGAAGCCCACGAGCAGCGCGACTGTCCACTTCATCCAAACTGGCATTTCCTATACCTCAATCCTGAAAGTTCGTAAGAAAGCATTGCGGCGGCTGAAGCCGCTCCTGACGTTCCTGCTACCGAGGCCAATCCTTTACCAAACTGGCGAAGGACTTTGCGTCCAAGCTTGCGCCGCCCACAAGCGCGCCATCCAGCTCTTCCTGCGCCATCAATCCCTGAATGTTGTCAGGCTTGACGCTGCCGCCATAGAGAATCTGCAAGGCGGAAGCATGGCTTGGGGAAAACTGCGTGGCCGCACACTGGCGAACAAACTTGTGCACAGCGGCCGCAATTTCCGGTGTAGCTGTGCGGCCAGTGCCAATCGCCCAGACCGGCTCGTAAGCTATCAGGATACGAGAGAATTCCTCCGGGGTCAACGCGCCGACGCTGCCCTGGAATTGCGCTTCAATGACCTTTTCGGTGTTGCCGGCTTCGCGGTCGGCGAGCATTTCGCCAATGCACACAATGGGCGTAAGTCCCGCAGCGAGAGCGGCTTTGGTCTTTTTGAAAACGGTTTCATTGGTTTCGCCGAAGAATTGGCGACGCTCGGAATGGCCAATGATGCAATAACCGCAGCCGGCCTCCACCAGCATGCCAGTGGAGATTTGGCCGGTGAACGCGCCTTCCTTTTCCCAAAAAACGTCCTGAGAAGAGATGCCGATGGTAGTGCCCTTGGCGGCTTTGACCGCGGTGGGAATATCGGTGAAGGGCGGAGCGATGACAATGTCGCAATCGCTGATTTCGATCACCAGGGGTTTGAAGGCGCGGAAAAACGCGCGGGTCTGCTTCTGATTCTTATACATCTTCCAATTGCCGGCGATTACGCGGCGACGTTTGGTTTCGCTCATTTGTTGGTTAATGCCTCCACGCCGGGGAGTTTGCGGCCGCCGAGAAATTCCAGGGACGCGCCACCGCCGGTTGAAATGTGAGAAATCTGTTTTGCCAGGCCGGATTGATGAACGGCTGCCACCGAATCGCCGCCGCCGATTATGGAAATCGCGCCGCCAGTTGTGGCAGCGGCAACAGCTTTCGCAATTTCGAGAGTTCCCTTTGCGAAGGCGGACATTTCAAACACACCCATGGGCCCGTTCCAGACGATGGTTTTTGCCTTGGCAATTTCGGCCTTATAAGCATCGACTGTCTTGGGTCCTATGTCCAAACCCATCTGGTCCGCGGGCATGGAGCTGGAGTCCACGATCTTGGTAGGAGCATCGGCTTTAAATTCAGGAGCGATCACGTTATCCAGCGGAAGCAGGAATTTGAAGTTTTTCTGTTTGGCGTCCGCCAGGATTCTTTTCGCAAGCTCGACTTTGTCTTCTTCAACGAGAGACTTTCCGATGCTGTGACCCTGCGCCTTCAGGAAGGTGTAGGCCATTCCGCCACCGATTAGCATGGCATCGGCGATCTTTATCAGGTTTTCAACAACTTCGATTTTGTCGCTGACTTTCGCGCCGCCCAGGATAGCCACGAACGGCCGCGTAGGATTGCTGACGGCTTTGCCGATATAGGCGAGTTCTTTTTCCATCAGTAGGCCTGCAGCAGACTGCTTCACGAATTTGGTGATGCCCACGACGGAAGCGTGCGCGCGATGGGCGGAGCCGAACGCATCGCAGACAAACACGCCGTCGCAGAGAGCGGCCAGCTGTTTCGAAAAGGCTTCATCGTTCTTCTCTTCTTCGGGGTGGAAGCGCACGTTTTCCAGGACGAGCACGTCGCCATCCTTCAGCGCTTTGCTTTTGGCTTCGGCTTCCGGGCCAACGCAATCGGCGCCGAAGGCCACAGGCTTGCCGAGAAGCTCTTCAAGCTTTTTTGCCGCGGGCTTCAAGGAGTATTTGGGATCCGGGCCGCCCTTGGGCCTGCCAAGATGGGAAGCGAGCACGAGCCGGCCGCCCTTTTCGATCGCCAGCTTCAGCGTGGGCAGGGTTTCGCGGATACGCGTGTCGTCGGTGACTACGCCGTCTTTCAGCGGGACGTTGAAGTCCCCGCGAATGAAAACGCGCTTGCCACGCAAATCGAGATCTTGAATGGTGAGTTTATTCATGATGAGTCTGCCTCTTCGATCGTTTATGAAAAATGCCGGTTTTGTAGGGGCCTGCCTTCGGCGGCGGGCCGTTGGATTCAAGCCGACCAACCACTTTACGGCTTAGTTTTTTTGCTGGCGGCAGCGTTGCCACGGACCAATGGGCGTGAAAGCGGGAGCTGGGCTCCCGCACTCTAAAGTTAGAACTTCGACGCCAGGAGCTTGATCAGGTCACGCACACGGCAGGAATAACCCCACTCGTTGTCGTACCACGATAGAACCTTGACGCACTTGTCGCCAACGACCTTGGTGTAACCCGCATCCACGATCGAAGAGTTCGAATTGCCCTTGAAGTCGCAGGAAACCAGTTCTTCTTCGGTATAGGCCAGGATTCCCTTCAGCGGTCCCTCCGCAGCGGCTTTGAGCGCCGCGTTGACGCTTGCTACCGTCGCGGGCTTTTCCACGAACACGGTTACGTCTACGACGCTGACATTGGGCGTGGGTACGCGCATGGAATAGCCGTCCAGCTTGCCATCCAATTCCGGGATGACCAGCTTCAGCGCTTTGGCTGCTCCGGTCGTACTGGGAATCATGTTGATAGCCGCCGCGCGAGCACGCCGCAAGTCCTTGTGCGGCAAGTCGAGCAGCTTCTGGTCGTTCGTGTAAGAGTGGATAGTGGTCATCGTGCCGGCCACGATCTTGAACGTGTCCTGAAGCACCTTTGCGACTGGCGCCAGGCAGTTCGTGGTGCACGAAGCATTCGAAACCACGTGATGCTTCGCTGGGTCGTAGGTCTTCTCGTTCACGCCCAACACAAACGTGGCATCCGGATCGGTTGCCGGCGCGGAAATAATCACTTTCTTCACAGAACCGTGAATGTGCTTGCGCGCTTCGGCGCCCTTGGTGAACAAACCTGTGGATTCGACGACAATGTCCGCGCCCACGCCCGCCCAGTCGATTTCGGCGGGATCCTTAGTCTTGAAAACCTTGAAGCTCTTGCCGTCCACGCTGATGGTGTCGTCGGTATGCGTGATGTTATTCGTGAGATTGCCGAGGACGGAGTCGTACTTCAGCAAGTGCGCTAGGGTCTTGGCGTCCGTGATGTCGTTCACGGCCACGAACTGGATGTCTTTGTCACCCAGAGCTGTGCGCATGATATTGCGACCGATACGGCCGAAGCCGTTGATTCCAACCTTGATAGGCATTACTTCCTCCGGTGCGGGGTGTAGTGTGCGGCCTCAGATAGAGCAAAACAGCGCCGCAGGTAGAACAGAAAATGCTATGGGTAGTGTAGCGAAAAGTCAACGCGGGCCGTGTGTCGCGCGTCACGAAGCTTTGGTACGGGTACGCGGGGGCAAGTCCAAAGTGAAACAAAAGAGAACCAGTCATTCCGAACGAAGTCCGCGAAGTTCGGAAGCCCTCTTGCCTGCATGGCGAATGGCCGCAGCAGATTGAAAGACGTTCCCCTTGCTTACTGAAAGGGAGACATGATAGCCTGCGCTCGGTTACCGAGGTGAAGTGAATGAGCAAGCCGGCGGACCTGCTGCAAGGTACTCTGGACATGTTGCTGCTGAAGATTCTGGCTCTGGAGCCATTAAACGGTTTCTCGATCAGCCAACGTTTGCGACAAGTGTCCGGAGACGTTCTTCAGGTAAGCGACGGGTCATTGTATCCGGCATTGCACAAGCTGGAAGAGGAAGGCTGGATCAAGTCCGAATGGAAAATGACAGAAAATAAGCGGCGCGCCAAGTTTTACGCATTGACTCCGCCGGGCCGCACGCAACTCGAAAAAGAAGCGCAGAACTGGAGCCGGCTGGCGGCCGCGATTTCAGGCGTGGTGAGCTTGCGAAAAGCGTAAGCGCGGGAGGGAGCGATGCGGGCGGCAAACTGGATTTACACATTGCCACTGAAGTTGCGCTCATTGTTCCGGCGGCGGCAGGCCGACCGGGAGCTCGACGAGGAGCTTCGCTATCACATCTCGTGCAAGACCCAAGAAAACGTGGCCAAAGGTATGACCGCCGAGGCTGCGCGGCGTGCAGCCCTGCTGGAAATGGGCGGCGTGGAACAGACCAAGGAAGCGTGCCGCGACCAACGCAGCCTGTCTTTTGTGGACGAACTCGCGCAGGACTTGCGGTATGCGGCGCGTATGCTGGCGATGCGGCCCGGCTTCGCTACGATCGTGATCCTCACACTTGCCTCGGGCATTGGCGCAACGACCGCGGTGTTTAGCGTAATCGACCGCGTATTCTTTCGCAGCCTTCCTTATCCACAAGACGACCGGCTAGTTTCTTTTGGCGTGAAAGCGCCGTTCGAAAGTATCGAATTCATGCTGGCTCCCGAATATCTGGTGCTGCGGAAAGAGCCCGGGCCATTTGTGTCGATGACCTCGCTGACGCCCGGCCGAGCGGATTGCGACATCACGGAGCAGAATCCCGGAAGGCTCACCTGCGCTTTGGTGGAATCAAACTTCCTTTCAACGTTTGAGATCCAACCCATCGCCGGCCGCGATTTCACGCGCGAAGACGATCGGCCAAATGCCCCGCGCGTTGCATTGCTTTCGTATGGATTATGGAGGTCGCGGTTCGGGGCGGACCCGAGGGCCGTGGGAAAAATAATTTCGGTAGATGCTAAGCCGGTGGAAATCGTGGGTGTGTTGCCAGCAAGTTTCGAAATGCCGAATTTGGCGACGCCGGACATGTTGCTGCCGCAAGCGCAGGATGAAGCCGCGCAGGATAGAACGCATCCACAACTGATTCTCAGGACGTTCGCGCGATTGAAGCCGGGAATCACGATCGCGCAAGCGACCGCCGCGCTGCAACCATGGTTCCAAGATTCGTTGCGATTTGTGCCGCCACAATTTCGCGCTGAGGTTTCGTTGCGAGTGCGTTCGCTGCGGGACCGGCAAATCGAGGATTCACGCGTCGGTGCCAGGGTGCTGTTTGGAGCAGTCATCGCGGTGCTCCTGCTGGCATGCACCAACGTGGCCAATCTGCTGCTGGTGCGCGCAGTCGGACGGCAGCGTGAACTTGCGGTGCGGGCGGCACTCGGAGCGAGCCGCGCGCGGCTGGCTCAGCAGACGCTCACCGAAAGCTTGTTGCTGGCGCTGGCGGGAGGGCTGGCTGGATGCGGGCTGGCGTACGTCTTGTTGCGAATTTTTGTTTCGATTGCGCCGCAGGGCATCGTGCGATTGCAGCAAGCGTCGCTCGATCTGCGAGTTCTGAGTTTCTGTTTTGGCGTTTCTGTGCTCTGTGGGATTTTGTTCGGCGTTGCGCCGGCACTCGCGAAGCCCGTACCGGAATCGCTGGTGGGAAGATCGGCGCGCACAACAGCACGAGGATTTCTTCGCCATGCTTTGGTTACCGCACAGATTGCTGGATCGTTGATTCTTTTGACCAGCGCGGGATTGCTGCTGCGCAGCCTGTGGAAGATTCAGAGCGTTCCCACCGGGCTGGATGCGCAGCATGTAGTGACCGCGCAAATATCGTTGGCGGAGCATCGTTATCCCGGCGCTGCGCGGCAACTCGCGTTCTACCGCGAAGTGGAAAGCAGGATCGGGCGCATCCCGGGAGTGGAGTTCGTAGCTCTGAGCAATTCCCTTCCTCCTTCGGGCAGCATGCAGGCCACTTTTTTCGCCACCATCGATGTACCCGGGCGCCCAAGACCCGCCGAGGGCACCGGTGGGATGGTCGGGTTCCGCATGGTGACGCCAAATTATTTTCGGGCGCTGAGAATACCGATGGTTCGCGGGCGCGCGTTTACGGATGCGGACCGGGCGCCGGCGGAAAATCCGGTGATCCTCAGTGAGACTTTAGCGGCGAAACTTTTTCCAAACGAAAATGCGATCGGGAAAATGCTGCGTTTCAGTTCGACTGCCGAAAAAGCGCCTTGGAGAACGATTGTGGGAATTGCGGCAAACGTAAAGAACAACGGCCTGACTGTCGATGCCGATCCCGAACTCTACATTCCCTGGAAAGACGATCCGGCGGCATACGTGCTCCATTCCTACGTGACGTTTGTGACTTCGTTGAATTCCGCCACAGTGATGCCGTGGGCACGCACGGAAATTGCGAGCCTCGATCCCACAGTGCCGGTGGAATTTGGCACGATGACCGCTAGAATTGGCAAGCTGACCGAGCGTCCGCGCTTTGACGCCGTGTTGCTATCGTTATTCGCCGCGATCGCGGTATTGCTGGCGGCGCTCGGCTTGTACGGTGTCGTGAGCTTCTTCGTGTCGCAGCGCACGCAGGAAATCGGGGTCCGCATGGCATTGGGAGCGACACCGCGCGGCATTTCCGCAATGGTGCTGTCAAATGTGGCGCGCTGGACAGCGGCGGGCGCGTCGCTGGGCCTGCTCGGTGCACGGTTCTGCACGCGACTGCTGCAATCGCTGCTCTTCGAAGTGCGCGCGCACGACCCGCTCCTCCTCACAATGGCGCTGTTAATGCTGGTCGCGGTCGCGCTTGCAGCCGCGTGGATTCCGGCACGCCGCGCGGCACAAGTCGAACCAGTAGTGGCGCTCCGCTACGAGTAGAGTTCACAGGGTCCTCAGCGTGAACCCCCGGCGTCGATGCAACAGAGCCCCGTCGATATTCCCAAAAACAAACCCCACTCCCGGCAGAGCAGGAGTGGGTGAAGGGTGACGCGGACCATGGCGAATGCGATCTAGAACATGTTCCAGAGGAACTGGTTGTAGACCTCGTGGTGATATTGCACTTCCGGGGCTTTCACGAACGTACCAAGGTCGTGAGCGCAGCGGTCCGCCGCGGCTTTCTTCAAATCGGCGTAGCGGCCCTTGACGTCCGCGCCGAGGAGCTTGCTGGTCCATTCCGCCTTATTGAAGTTTTCGAGGGCGGTGTAAATGTTGTCCGGCAAATAGCGCTCGGCCTGGCGCAGGTTCTTGATCTTAGAAGTGTCGCCATCGACGCCGGTCTTGAAGATGGAGTACAGCGCGAGATAGGGGTTGGCGTCAGGTGCGACAGAGCGCACTTCGACGCGCATGCTCTTTTCGTTGCCGATGGGGATGCGGATCATCGAACCGCGATCCACGGGCGAAGCCTTGATCTGGTTGGGCGCTTCAAAATGCGGATCAAGGCGGCGATAAGCGTTCACGCTGGGATTCAGAACGAGGCAAATGTCGTTGCCGTGAGTAAGAATGCGGTCAACAAAGGACCAGCCGAGCTTGCTGAGCTTTTCCTCGCCTTTGGGATCCCAGAATAGATTCTTGCCGTCCTTGGAGATGGAAACGTTGGTGTGCATGCCGCTGCCGTTGACGCCGACCACGGGTTTCGGCAGGAAGCTGGCGGTCAGGCCCATCTTGTTGGCGACCTGGCGGCAGATCAGCTTATACAGCTGGATTTGATCGGCAGCCGCGACGACTTCGCCATAACCGTAGTTGATTTCAAATTGCGACGGCGCAACTTCCGGATGGTCCTTCTCGTTCTGGAATCCCATGCAGCGTTGCACTTCCGCAGCGGTGTCGATGAAGGTGCGCAGAGGATCGCCGGGCAGCGAGTGGTAATACCCGCCGGTGTTCACATACTCGAACTTTTGCGATTCGTGGTAGTGGCGCTCGGCGTCGGGGCCTTTGAACAGAAAGCCCTCGATTTCGTTGGCGGCGTTCAGTGTGTAGCCTTCTTTTTTGTTCAAGCTTTCCGCATACGTCTTGAGGACGCCGCGAATGTCGCCACTGTAGGAAGTGCCATCCTTATCGATAACTTCACCGAAGACCAGCACCTTACCATTGCCAAAGAAATCCGCGGGAGCCCAGTAAAACGCGGCCCAGTCCATGCCCAGGCGAAGATCGCTTTCGCGCTGCGCGGTAAAGCCGCGGATGGAGGAACCATCAAAGGTGAGATTGTCCCAGCTCTTCACCAGGAATTTCTTATCGTAATCGAGCATGTGCAGGCGGCCTTCGAGGTCGCTGAACAAGACAGTTACGGCTTTAATGCGCTTTTCATCGGTGAGGTACTTGATGCGTTCTTCCTGGATTTTGTGGATGGGGGCGCGTTTCTTGCGTTGTTCTTTTGCTTTCAGATTGAGCTCTTCGAGCTCGTCATACGGGAGGGCTAGAAAATTACGCAAATCAGTCGACATGAATCTCCTCGAAAAAAATTTTGGAAATTGAATGTGGCAAGTGCGGAAGCGGCATGCCTGACCTTTCGGTAGTTAAAGTATCGCGGTGGTCAGGCAAGGGTCAAATGGAAAACGGTGGAAAACGGAAAGGAAAATTGAATGGAGCGAATAGAAAAAGTGGATGGATAGCGAGTTGTACCGAAACAGGACAGCGCGGGCGTGGCGATGCAGGATCGGAGCGTGAGAATTTTCCTAACAACTGTGTTTACAGCAAATTTGGAATGCCAGGCCGCCTGCACTAAAGGATGTGACGTTTGGACAAAGCCCGAATCCCAGCCAAATCAACGCATGCAGTAGGGCGCTGGAAATTCGAGTGGGAGTGACCCTCCAAGGATCCTACTGCACCAACCTGCCAGAACCCCCAGCGGGCGCCGAAGGTCTACTCCCAAGTTACATTCGGTGCCCGAACCTCCCCGGAACACCCTCCGTTACCTCTGCGCTCTTCCCTCAGCGAACTGTGCGTTAATCTTCGCCTCACGTCCTGGCGCGAAGCGTGGTCCTGGGTTTGTAGCGCCGAGCCTTCAGGCCAGCATCTTGGGTTCCTTCGGCATCAAAACACCCGTCATTCCGAACGGAGTCCACGCAGTAAGGAATCCCTCTGGCTCTTCATTGGAGTGTGGGAGCGCAGCTCCCGCTTTTCTAACACGCGCACCCCACCTCCCAAAAACGCTCAGCTGCCGCCACCACCCACCCAACTGACCCGCATCCACACCGCCCGGCCTATAGCAGTACCGGGCGGTGGAAGGGTGAAGATTTTTTCGCGCTATGGCTGGACCGGTGTTTCTGCGGTAGCGGGCGGGTTGCTTGCCGCCGCTATGAAAGGGACGTCAATGGTGTTGTCCATGCGCGTCAGCATGCCACTGTTGGCGGGCAGATCGATTTCCTTACCTTTGCGGGCAACTACATAAATCGCGCCAGCGGCAAAACCAAGGCCTACGCCGCGGCCGACGTTGCTAAAGATCACGCCGAGCAGCGAGCCACCACCCCCGCCTACGGCCAGACCGATCGCATCGCCCTTATAGTCGTGTTTTTCTTCCAGGACTTCGCCTTCGGTGATCTTCATGTCTTTTCGCGGCTTGCTGTAATTATCGATGCGCGGCTGGCCGACGGCGAGGATGCTCATCTGGATGGGGATGAGCCGGCTGTCGAGCTCGATGGTCTTGAAGGTGAGGTTCATGTACGCCTGCCCGCGGAAAATCGAAAAGGCTTTGGCTTTCTGAATGGTGCCGATGACGCCGTTGATGCGCGTGCCGGCGGGAAGAATGATCCGGCTGTCGAGCGCAACGGGTTGGGCGAGGACGGCCACGAAGGGATCGCCTTCCTTCGAGTGCGTGGAGCTGATCGGGGTAATAAGCGTGAGATGAATTTCGGTTCCTTGTAATACCTGACGCGCGGGTTCGGCGAAGGCCGGCGGGGCGGCCGTGCACACCAAGGCCAACGCGAGAATGAGCGATAGAAAAACTTTCATGAACTTCCTCCTGCTTGCACAGTCGTGCAGCGAATCCCCGTGACGTGGGGTGTCGGTCCCGGCGGTGGACCAGCGCTGGCGCGCGGACCTTGCGATGTTTGCGAACAGCGCAAGGCGGTTGAGGAGGAACTCCAACCGGGAGTTAGTTTAGGACAGGCCGCAAAGAAAAGGGGAAGAGGAAGCGCGGCTGTGTCCAGTTAAGTACGGCAGTGATTTTGATGATTTAGCGCAGCGACCTGTAGCGCGGGGCAAGTCCGCGAGCCCTGCGGTTTTCTCCCAACACGAAGCGCAATCGCAAACACGACTCCCTCTTCGCGGTGTGTTAGACTCTTGATTGCAGTCGCGCATGCGTGCGACTGTCGAGACGTGGAACTTCGGGCTCCGTGCAACGAGGTCCCGCGAACCCCGCCAGGCCCGGAAGGGAGCAACGGTACCGGGTAAGCCAAGTGTGCCGCGGAGTCTCCGAAGTTCCTCGTGTTGAAGAGAGTAGTCAGTTTCCAGTTATCAGTTCTAAATAAAGCGGTTAGTTGCCTGCCTCAAAGCTGTTCCCCCACGTTACAATGCCAAAATGTTTCATAAGGAGCGACCGCCCGAGTGAAAAATTGGCGCTGGCGGGCACTCACAAGATACTGGTCGTTCCTGAGCTCGCCGGAAATACCGGCAGAAGAAATATTCAGAAGCCCTAGAATACCTCGAGAAGGCAGTTAGGATTGGCACTGAATCCCCATTCATTCTCGCCCAAATTGGTTTCTGTCTAACTGAACTCAGAAGATACAACGAAGCCGTGGATGCTCATCAGAAAGCTTTGCTGCTCGCTCCTAGTTCGCGCGTGATGAACTCGGGGATTGTTATTTCGAATTGCGTCGGTTCAAGGAAGCAGCCGATCAATACAAGGAATACATTTCGCTCAGACCGAGTGACCCGGCGGGACATCACAGACTAGGAATGGCTTATCGTGAGCTTGGAGAATTTGGATTGGCCGTCAGGCCCTTTTCGGAAGCTCTGGCGCTTGGGACTGAATATGCAGAGGTCTACCTTACGCTAGGTCTAGTGCATACCGAGCTTGGACAAAGGGAGGAAGCTGAAAGCGCTTTTCGCAACGCTCTCCGACTTGAACCCGAGAATGCGGACGCCTACCTTTTGCTGGGTTGCGCCTTGCACAAGCCCGAGACATTAGAGGAGGCCGTCACAGCTTACCGAAGATGCCTTGAACTGCGGCCAGGTGAGCCTGGAGCACTAATTAATCTCGGATACGCATACCTGCAAATGGAGCAGGTTGAAAAGGCTATAAACGCTGTTGCACAGGCGGGCACGATCGATCCCGCGCTTCATCTCGCATTTGGTGTGAGCTGTATCTAAAACTCGGCATGCGGAGTGATGCGCACCGCGAGTGCGATGTTTTGAAACAGCTTGACCCTGCACTTGCCGATACTCTTGCTAAGTTATTGGATGCTGTCGAAACATGATGCGAACGTGCGGTCAGAGAGGTTTTGACTTTTTGTTTGCGGACGCAGAAAATGCAAGACACGTATGACCTACCAAGTGATCGCGCGGAAATGGCGCCCGCAGACGTTTGCGGACCTTGTTGGACAAACCCACGTAACGGAAACTTTGCAGAATGCTATTCGTAATAATCGCGTGGCGCACGCGTACATTTTTTCCGGCGCGCGCGGAGTCGGAAAAACCACCGCGGCGCGCATCCTGGCGAAGGCGCTGAACTGCGTGAAGGGGCCGACGCCGGAGCCATGCGGCGAATGCGACTCCTGCAAGGAAATCGCGGCGGGAACTTCGCTGGACGTGATTGAGATTGACGCGGCTTCGAATCGCGGGATCGACCAGATTCGCGAGTTGCGAGAGATGGTGCGCTACGCGCCAGCGGCGTCGCGGCACAAAGTCCTAATCCTGGACGAAGCGCACATGCTGACCGGCGAAGCTTCGAACGCGCTGCTGAAGACGCTCGAAGAACCGCCTGACCGCGTGATCTTCGTGCTGGCAACAACAGAGCCGGAAAACCTGGAAGACACGATCCGTTCCCGGTCGCAGCATTTTCATTTTCGCGCGTTGACATTCCTGGAAATCACAGACCGGCTGAAGTACATCGCGAAGGAAGAAAAACTGAAAATCGACGATGGCGCGCTGAGCGTGATTGCGCGGATGGCGGAAGGCAGTATGCGCGATGCGCTTTCGCTGCTGGAACAGGCGCGCGCCTATTGCGGCGACGATATTAAGGATAAGGAGGTGCGCGAACTCCTGGGCGTTGTGCCCGAAGATGCGCTGCAGGAATTGGTGGAGGCGATTGCGGAACGCTCGGCGGAACGTGCTCTGGGGTTGGTGCACCGGTTCCAGAGAGAAGGGCGGAACCTGCAGCACTTCTGTCGTGAAGCGATCCGGCACATGAGGAATTTGCTGATTGCGCGCGTGTGCGGCGCCGATTCGGATTTGATCGCGGCGACCCTGGAGCAGCGGCCGGGCTTGGCGAAGGCCGCGGCACTTTTTACGGAAGAGGATCTGACGCGCTATTTCCAGATTTTGCTGCAAACGGATAATGAAGTGCGCCGCGAGATGGATCCACGTGTGCACTTGGAAATGGGATTGTTGAGGCTGGTGAATGCGGCGCGCCTGGCCCCCCTGGAAGAATTGCTGGCGGAAGTTGGCGGCGGGGCAGGTGGAAGAACGGGTGGCGGATCGGCGCCGCGAAGTTCTTCTGCGAGTTCAGCGACGCCGCAGTTCCCTTCTCGGACGGCCACGGCCTCGGCGCAATCGCCGGTCAGCACGGGTTTTGCGACGACGGCACCGGTGAAGAGTGCGGAAGGTTTCGGAGTCCGCAGAGTGGAACAGCCCTTTTGGGAAAGCGAGCCCTACAAAACCAACACGCCCGCAACCAGCGCAACAGTTACCAGCGCGCCTGCGACTAATGAGTTTGCCGCTACGTCGACTGCGTTTGGTTCAGGAGGTTCGGCAGCTGCGGTGGCGCCGGCTAAGGAAGCTGCGGAACACGTTGTGCCTCCGCGCGACCTGATGAGGGCGCACGAGGTTGAACAGCAAGTTGCGGCTACGGGATTGAGCATGGAACAAGTTGCGCAAATCAAAGCCGCGATTCAGGCGCAACAGAAATTCATCGGCGAATTGCTGGAACACTCTTCGCGCTGGGAACTGGAAGGCGCGGAATTGCGAATTTATTTTTCTCCGGAAGAGCGCGCGTTCGCCGGATTGATCGAAGGCAGAGAAACTTTAGAGAAGATCCGTGCGGCATGCGGCAAGGTACTGGGGCGCACCGTGCGCGTCTGTGCTAAGCTTGAAAGTGGCGCGGCGAAGGAAGGAAATGATTCGCGCGCGGCGAGCACGCAGGAAATGCGAGCGCAGTTTGAGAACGATCCGATGGTGAAGTCGATGTTGCAAAGATTTGGCGGCCGAATTTCCGAAGTGCGCCGGCGCACAGGCGAGTAAGCAAAGGGAGGGAAAAACATGAACATGGAAGTCAGCGCTCTCCAACAAATGCTCTCCCGTCTGCGGCAAGTGCAAGAAGATCTGCAGCGCCAGGTGAATTCGGTGGCGGTGGAAGCGTCGGCTGGCGGTGGCATGGTCACCGTCAAGATGAATGGTCAGAAACAAGTGCTGGATGTGAAGATCGAACCGGATGTGTTTGCCAGCAAAGACCAGGAAATGTTGCAGGATTTGTTTCGCGCGGCAGTGAACGAAGCGTCGCGGCGTGTGGATGAGGAACTGGCGAACCAGATGAAGAGCCTTGCGGGCGGCCTGCCGGGATTGTCCGGACTGAAGATCCCAGGATTGTTTTAAGCTTTCGCGGAAATTCGAGCACTCTGCGCCAACTGCAAGTGCATTTCAGGGCTTCACGACGCGGACTTTTTTTCTGTCGCGATCACAAAGCATCCCACCCATCCGTCAACCATTTCAAGTTGAAAAATAGTTTGGACGCGGGCCAACAAATTTGCCCGGCTGGGTTGACGCAGGCGTACCAGCAAGATTCCGGCGTGGGTGCCGGGCGCAAATTTTCGAGTATCGGAAAATCCAGATCCTGAGTGATCAAAAAGCGCCGCTCTCTTTTGACCGCGTCCCAAATGAGCGCGTCTTCACATCCGGATAATCCTTCCTCATGGACGGTTTGGGCATCATGGCCTAGGCCGCTCAGTGCCATGGCCAAACCATGGGGAAGGTTTCGTCCAACTTAATCTTCATTGAATGTGGGGCACTTCTGGAACCGGCAGGTCTTCTTCCGCGGAAGCTGCGGCAAAAGAAATCGCCGCTTGAATGTCTTCAGACTTCAAGGAAGGAAACGCGGCGAGAATCGTTTCCTGGGAATCGCCGTCGGCCAGGCTGGCGAGAACGGTTCGCAGGGTCACCCGAGACCCCTTGAAGACAGGCTCGCCGCCGCAGATATTTTGGTCGCGAACGATTCTATCTTTGTAATTCATGAAGCCTCGAATTACGCCGTGACGTCGTGCCCTGCCGGCGACAACGCAATATCAGGATACAGAAAGCCGGGGCGACTAATTCATTCGGAAGCGGCCCGGCGGGAAACCGAAAAATAAGATCGCGGTTTGCTTAGGTTGGTTAGCTTGTGCTACACAAGGGACATGCCTGACTTTGCCGCGCCTGTCGAACGATTGATTGATGAGTTGAAACACCTGCCTGGAATCGGGCAGAAGACCGCACAGAGGTTGGCGTTTCATCTTTTGCGGATCCCGACGGAAGATGCACTGGGCCTTGCGGACGCGATTCGCGACGCCAAGGAAAAAATCCGCACCTGCACGACCTGCCACAACATTACGGATAACGACCCGTGCCTCTACTGTGTGGGACCGACGCGAAACAAACGCACGATTTGCGTCGTGGAAGAGCCGCACAATATTCTGGCCATCGAAAAAACTCGCACGTACAGCGGGATGTACCACGTCCTGGGCGGATCGCTCTCGCCGCTCCAAGGACGCGGGCCGGACCAATTGAATATCAAGACTTTGATCGAGCGATTAAAGGGCGGAGGCGTGGAAGAAATCATTATTGCCACGAATCCAACGGCGGAAGGCGAAGCAACAGCCGTATATATGTCGAAATTACTGAAGCCGCTTGGCGTGCGGGTCACACGAATTGGCGTGGGGATTCCCGTGGGCGCCGATCTGGAATATGCGGACGAAGTGACCATGCTGAAAGCGATGGAGGGACGCCGCGATTTGTAGTGGAAATTGGATTGGGGACGCGAAGCTTTGGAACGGTGCAAACAGTACCAAGAAACCTGGTGAAAGGTTGGCCCCGAAGCGGATTTTCGGGGCTTTTTCGCGAAAAGAGTACCGGGCACGCTGTGGGTAAACTGGGCTAGTACGTACAGAATGATTGTCTCTCTAGGCAAAAACTACGAATCAGGTTACAGTCCAGTTCCACGGTGGACGTCCCCGCCAATCGTCGCCAGTTCCCGCAGGAACTGGATAGGAGGTGCGCTTTGCCGGGATTAGCGCACTACATGAATCTGTATGACCACGAACACAGTTCAGGGTGGAACAAACTGCTGCACGGGATCGGAATCCCGCTGATTTTCGCGGGAATCATCCTGCTGGCGCTGCTGCGCTGGAAAGCCGGAGCGGCTTGCTTCGTAGGAGGCTGGGGGCTCTTGTTCCTGGGACATCGGATCGAAGGAAATAAACCGGCGTTTTTTCAGGGGCCCGTTTATTTGCTGGTTGGGCCAGTGTGGGTCGCCAAGGAACTGTGGTCGCTCCTGACCGGAACACATCACGGTGCGAGCTCTGAGGGCATGCCTCTAAAGAAATCGTAGAGGCGCGAACGCGAAGTCCACATAGCTAAGGTACGGCGACGATGCTGAATGACGACGAGAGCCCCGACTTGGCGGACGAGAGTGCCGATATGTCAACAACCGAAGGTGCAGTGAACGCAAGCACAGAGCTGCGCAAGCGGCGGAGCACCCGGATCGTGCAGGCAGTGCCTCTGGTGGTGACTGGCGTAGACGCGCTGGGAAGGCCCTTCGCCGAGCGCACGTCGACCTTGATTATTAATTGCCACGGCTGCCGCTACCAATCCAAACATTACGTGCTGAAAAACATGTGGGTTAACCTGGAAGTGCCGCATTCGGAGCCGGGACATGCGCCCCGCCGCGTGCGCGGAAAAGTGGCATGGATCCAGCGGCCACGGACTGTGCGCCAATTGTTCCAGGTTGCACTGGAACTGGAAGCGCCGGGAAATGTTTGGGGCATTGGATTTCCGCCCGAGGATTGGTTTTCCTTCCCGGAAGAAACATCTTTTTTGCCGAACGCTTTGGCGCCCGCGGATGCCACAGGCTCGCCTCTGCCGCCGTGGCCGACGGGAACGCAACTGCCGATTGAAGAAGTAGAACCCGGCGTGGCCACGCCCGATAACATTCGCGTGTTCCCTGCCCCGGTAAGCGCGACGGACGCTTCGATGCAGCTGGCGCGGCAAGTGGCGAGACTGCTGGCGGAAGCGCGTCAACAGATTCATGCGGCGGCGAGGGAAGCAGCCGCACAAGCGGTGAATGCCGAACGGCGCTTGGCATTCGAACAATGGGAACAAAAGTTCGCGACGTTCCGCGAAGAAGTGGCGCGAGAGACGGCCCATGCCGTTGGGACGATTCACGAAGAGACGGAAACACGCGCGCGCACCGCACAAGCAGCCGCAGCCGAAGCGTTGAAGAACGAATTACCGCGCTGGTTGGCGCCGCAATTGGAGCAACTGACGCATCAATTGACCGCGCAATTGGCGAGAGAAGGCGCGATCCAGCGCGATCAGCACGAAAAACAATTGTCTGGCGCTCAGGAAGTGTTGCAGACGCTCTGCGCACAGGCGGATGAGGCGGCGGCGAAACTGCGAATGCAAGCGGAAATAGCGGAGAGCCAGGTGTCCGCGCGATTGCAAGCGGCGGTGAACGAAGCGCTCGAAGCAACACGGTTGCGGGAAGAATCGACTGGAACGTATCGCGAGACGTTGACTGTCGCGATCACGGAAATGAAGCAGCAGGCAGCGGAAACACAAAATGCTGCGCAGAGCGCGCTGCGCGAACAATTGACGCAGGAAGTGCAAGCAGCGCAATCGCGTTGGCAAGAGCAGATGGAACAGGGCCTGCATACGGCGCAGGAGCAGGCCGCAGAGGCTCTGAAACAGCACGCCGAAGAAGTTCGAAAGCAGGTTGAGGAAGAAGGCGCGAAACAGAGCGGCGCGATTCGGGAATCTCTGGAAAGCCAATCGCAGCGACTGGAACAATCCCTGGCGCAGGCCAAGGAAGCTACCGAGCGCCTGGAGCAGCTGCCCACGCGCATTGAAACTGTGCAGCAACAGGCTGTGACAGGGTTCCAATCGCAACTGGACGACGTCCTAAGCCTTCACCGCAACGAATTGCACCGGCGTTCGGAAACGCTGTTCGAAGAAATTCATGCCCGGATCCGCAGCAGCTTTGAAGCGGCCAACAGCGAAACGCTCGGGAAATTCGATCAGCAGATCCAATCCATTGTGGCGCCACAAATTCAACAAACCGATGAAGCTATCCAACGTCTGGCAGGTGGGCGCTCGTTGCTCGACGCCGCCATGACCATGCAGCAGGATCGCATTCGCAATTCCGCTGATGACGCGTTTGCCGAATCGCTGGCACGCTTCCGGGAAAATCTGGGCAGCGTGGAACAACTACTGAACGAATCGGCGCAAACCATCATGTCTCGCCATCTCGAAGACATGGAGACGAAGGCCGGAGACCTGAAGCATCACTCGGTGGAGGAATTGTACAAATCGGCCGAGTGGTACGAGAAGAAGACACAGACCCAGTTGCAGAATTTGACGGAAAAGCTGGTGGAAGATTCCGGGATGCAACTGCGAGAGAAAGCGGGTGAAGTTTCCGGAGTGTTCGCAAACGAATTGAACAACACCAGCCGGAGCTTCCTGATGCAGACCAGGCAGCAACTGGAAGAAGACGTGCAGCAATCGTTTAAGCGCGTGCAGATGTTGTTTGCGGAAGCCGCGGACACGACATCGGCGGCGTTCACGGACGAAATCCAGCGCAATGCGCGGCAGGAGCTGGAAGGATTCACGCAACTGACGACGCGTTCGGTGGAAGAGTCGCGGGAGCAACTGGATGCCGCAAGGGCGGACTTCAGCAAGAAACTGACCGCTCAACAGGAAGAGTTCCTGCGGCGATTCCAGGCGGAGATGAATGAAGCGGTCAGCAGCGGCGTCGTGGACGCACGCGAAAAGGTGGAAGCGGGCTTTTCGTCTTTGTGGGAGTCGTGGAAAAAGATGAACGAAGCGAACATGTCGGAAATGCAGAACGCTCTTGGAAAGCTGAGCAATGAGGGCGCGGAGCAGTACCGTGCGCGTTTGGAAAATATCTCTAACTCCTGGATGGTGGCCACGGTGGCTACACTCGATCATCAATCGCGAGACGTGATTGCGAAGATTGCGGCAACGGCAGAAGCACAATTGAGAGAAGCAACCAGCGACGTGTTTGCGCGCTTCGGCGACACGCTGCGTGAGCGGCTCCAGCAGATCGCGATGGGATTCGACAAGCCGGGGCAAGCGAAGCAGTAGTCACTTGCAAGCAGTAGTCAGTTATAAGCTGTAAGTAATAAGTTTCGGAAAAACCAATTTCCATCCTACGCGCTCAGCACGACTGTCATCCCGAATCCCCGTGCTTTTTGCGAGGTGAGGGACCTGCTTTTGCCTTCAGATGACGGAGACGACCTAGAACTTAACACCGACCACCCTCCCTCGCCTTTACTTAATACTTAGAGCTTACAACTTAAAACTTGCAACCCTAAGACGCGCCCCGCGTTAGTCGATACAGCCCGCTGGCCTGTATAATCATAATGTTCATCCATGGCCAACCGAGCGTACCTGCGCGTATGGACACGCGACTTTTCCGAAGAAACAATGATCGCGGAGTTTGCGCGATTTCTCACTGCGGCTCCGCTCACCGAGGGCCCGGGAAATTTCCAGCAACTCACCGTGCAGCCTCTGGGCACCACCGAAACGCCTATTGAGGAATGGGACCTGAAGGAAGGCGTCTTCGGTCCAGCGGAAGTTGCGGCGCTGGCGGCGCAACACATTAACGATGACACCGCGTACATCGTGCAAGCCCAGTGGGATTTGTGGAGTTTCGACATGGAATCCCTGAAGTGGAGCAATGGGCCGCAACCGCTGGTGCTGGTTTGCCAAGGCAAAGCGTACGATGGCGGTCTCGCGGCTACCGAAGGGCATTTTCACGCGGACCTTGGATTTGAGCACTTTTTTACCGGGCACGCGGGATTGCTGGCGCCGGGTGCGGCGAAGAATCCGTTCGACAGCTCCGACCATCCGCTGGAGAAAACCTTTCGCAGCTGGATGTCGACTGCCGAGAATTTGAAGCAGTATCACCAGAAGACAAGAGAGAACATCCAAAAACTGTTCGGCTGGGTGGAGAGCGTGGAAGCAGCACTGCCTGTGGAGCGCAGCGAATTGTCGAGCGAGGGGGAGGAAAATTTTGAGGCGCGGCTGGATGCGATCCTGGCACAGCGGTGAACGCCAAGTTTTCAGTTTTCGGAGAAGAGAGGATGGCAAGATGCTGGGTTGGCGTGGCAGCCGACGCCTTTTGTGGCTGGGGATAAACGGAGTGGCCTTGGCCGCCACGTTCGCCGGCGCGCAGGTTCCGAAAATACGGCCCGTGGAACAGAAGACGCTGTCACATCGAGTCAATGAAATGGAATTGGCGGGCCTGCGGCCGGGACGAGACAGTCTGGCACGAGCCGCGCAATTGAACAAAGAATTTGGCAAAGGTAAGGAACAACCTGGAGATCAGACGATCTGGTTGGACGCATGCCGAGACTTATCGCTGATTCTGGATAGCAACAAGCAGAAACAAATTGAGATAATCCGCGTGAGCCCGTACGCCGGTTCGACTGTGGATTGCTCCGTTTCTGCCCCGAGTCCTTGGAAAACCGGTCATGGTTTGCACGTAGGCGACACAGTCCTGAAAGTGTTGCAACTGTATGGGGAGCCGGATTCGAAGAGCCCTAGCACGCGGGACGGCCAGCCGTTAGAATTGTGGTATTACGCGTTTGACTGGGCCGGACCGGACGTGCCCCAGGTGATGGAAGTGCTGTGCACCCGGGAGAAGGAAGGGCAGCCAGGGCGTGTGGTGGAAATAACGCTGGCGGCACCCAGTTTGTAAGATTCGGTCGCTCGGTTAGTGGCTGTGTCTGCACGGCCCACAGTCCAGCGCGTCTCGTTCGGAAAGGACCTGGATGACTCGTTTCTTTAGAACTTCACGGCAGCCGCGGAGAACCGTCCCGCATCACGCAATTAAGCCTGTGGTGGACCGCGTGGCTGTCGCGCGCAGATGTCGTAGCGCCGCCTTACTTGCGGTAAGCCTGCTTTGCGCTGGCTGTAGTTCCGCCCCGCCCAAACCCGCCGAAGAAGCTGCCAAGACGCCCACTGAGCCTGCCGTTCCCCAAGACATCCAAGATGCCGCCCACGCGCTGCTGGGAAGCGACGCGCAAGTGCTGCTTTTTGGAGATTTGGCGAAGACCAAAACAGAACAATTTCTTGCGGCCAACGTCGTACCTAATACGCCTAAGAGCACGGTGGCGGGCACGGTTGTGACCCGGGCGGTGGTGGCGGAAAATGTGAACGGACAATGGACGGAACTGGTGCGAGCGGACGAATACCTGAAAAACCAGAAGGGTTACCTAGCGCTAACGCCGCTGCAGGCCGTGCAAGGCTGGAAATTGCAATACGAAAATAGCCCGGAGCAAGGTATGTCGCTTTACTTTACGCCGATCAAACAAGGTGCCGCTGAGAAAACCCTGCCCATCGCGGTGCGGTGGAATCCGGAGACGAAGCGCTACGAATCAATGGACATGACTTACCAGCATTTTCTGGGCGAATCGCCATCGCTCGGCAGCCCGAGGTCCTCATTACGATGAGTTCGCCGGCCACAACCGCGTCCGCAGGAAACGCCGCGAAGAACCCACCCAAGACTTCGGCGGGGAAAAACTTGCGCGGGCTGCTGCCCTATCTGGGGCGGTATAAAGGCGCGATTGCCTTCGGGCTGGTTACGCTGGTGTTGATGGGATTGATCGGCAGCATCGTGCCGCTGACCACGGGAATCATCACGGACACGCTGGCGGGAAGCTCCCGGCCATTCGAATTTGTGACGCATGGAGCGAACGACGTTACGCCGCTGAATTGGCTGAGCAACCTGGTGCCTTATTACCAGCCGCACAGCCGGCACACCCTGTTGATTTACGTGTTGATCCTGGTCGGGTGCATCGCGATTAAGGGTGTGATGTCATTCGGCACGCGGTGGATCCTGATTGGAATTTCGCGCGACATCGAATTCGATATTCGAAACGATCTGCTGGACCGCTTGCTGCTGATGGAGCCGGAATTCTATGTGCGCAATCGCACGGGCGAACTGATGTCGCGCGCCACCAACGATCTGAATTCCGTGCGTATGGTGCTCGGGCCGGGAATCATGTACAGCGGCACAACGATTGTGACCATGGTGGTGTCGATTTCGGTGATGGTGATTTTGTCGAAATCGCTGACGCTGTGGGTGTTGCTGCCCGCTCCTATCGTGGCCGTGGTGGTGTGGTATTTCGGAAAAATCATTCATGAGTTGTACGAGATTATTCAAGCGGCGCTGGCAACGCTATCGGCGAAAGTGCAGGAAAACCTGTCCGGCGTGCGCGTGATTCGCGCGTACGCACAGGAACAAGCGGAAATTAAAGGATTCGACGAACCGAACCGGGATTACGTGGCCAAGAACGTGAAGCTGATCCGCACGTGGAGCATGTTCATGCCCTCACTGCAGGCCATGATCGGCGTGACGTTCCTGATTGTGTTGTGGCAGGGCGGCTATCGCTTTCTGAACGGCCAGATGTCGCTAGGGTCGCTGATTACGTTCAATACTTATTTGGGTTTTCTGGTATGGCCGATGATCGCGCTGGGTTGGGTGACGAATATCTTCCAGCGCGGAGCGGCGTCGATGGGAAGGTTGAACTATATTTTGACGGCCAAGCCGCAGATAGACGATAAGTTCGCGAAAGTTCCCCAAGGCACACACATTGAAGGCGAAATTGAGTTCCGCAATTTGACGTTCGCGTATCCCACAACCATTTCGGGTAATGGCGCCAACAGTGCGAGTTCGAATGGCCATGGCGCATCGGAATCGCGGCCAGTGTTGAAGAACATCAATCTGAAAATTCCACCGGGATCGACGCTGGCCATTGTGGGCCCCACGGGAAGCGGGAAGACCACGCTGGCGGCGCTGATTGCGCGGCTTTGGGAAGCTCCGGACGGGCAGATTCTGATCGACGGCCGGCCGATCCGGGAATGGCCACTGGAGACGCTGCGGCGGGCGATTGGTTACGTGCCGCAGGATACCTACCTGTTCAGTGAGACGGTGGGCGAGAACATTGCGTTTGGGCTGGACCAGCACGAAGAGCCGCAAATCCTGCAAGCCGCGCAAATCGCCAGCCTGCATGCGGAAGTGGAAGAGTTTGCCGAAGGCTACAAGACCATGGTGGGCGAGCGCGGAATCACATTGTCCGGTGGGCAGAAGCAGCGTTCGGCCATTGCGCGCGCTGTGATTCGGGACCCGCGCATCCTGATCCTGGACGATTCCCTTTCCTCGGTGGACACGCAAACGGAAGAGAAAATTCTGGAGCGGCTGCGCGGGATCATGCGCGGGCGGACCACAGTGCTGATCGCCCACCGAACGTCGACGGTGCGGGACGCCGATCAGATCGTGGTGGTGAAAGACGGCGCAATCATCGAATCCGGAACGCACGAAGAATTGCTCGCGCATGGCGGATACTACGCCGATTTGTACCAGAAGCAGTTGCTGGAAGAAGAACTCGAACGAGCATG
>Ga0210383_10001278_pt1 | contig 23079 bp, 14 predicted proteins | sample IncBWC14OmetaG_FD_160072 | JGI IMG/M metagenome (GOLD analysis project Ga0210383, IMG submission 160072) | Forest soil microbial communities from Barre Woods Harvard Forest LTER site, Petersham, Massachusetts, United States - Inc-BW-C-14-O ... | reverse complement strand
CCGCGAGTTCCGCCGCGTCGGCGGACGCTTCGACTTTTCCGGCCTTCTCGACGTCACGAAGCTCGTAGAAAAGTCCCGAATCGCCGGCGCAGCGCTCGAAACCTCCGATATCCGCGACATAGTACTGGTCGTGGATCGCGCCGCCGAGTGGCATGAAATAGCCTTGAGTCCACCGGCTGCCATGAAAGTAGAATGGAGAGCCGTAGCCCAGCTTTCGTCGGCCATCCCCGACTTCAATGAATTCCTGCGAGCTTTCCGCAACAAGATTCTGCCCGACGGCACCCTCGACGACAAAGCTTCGCCCGAACTATCCCGCGTCCGCCGCGAAATCGAAAAGCAGCGCCGCTCGATCCAGGAATCGCTAAAAGGTTATCTGCGCCGCTTGTCCGAAGGCGGCGCAGTGCAGGACGAACTCGTTACAATCCGCGGCGAGCGCTTCGTCATCCCAGTAAAAGTCGAGCAGAAACGCCGAGTGCAGGGCGTCGTGCACGGCGCAAGCTCCAGCGGTCAAACCGTTTTTGTCGAACCCCTCGAAACCATCGAACAGAACAACGAACTGGTGCGTTTGCTGGATGAAGAGCAGGCCGAGATCCACCGCATTCTGGTCGAGATGACGCGACGCATCGGCGAAAACACGCCCTCGATCCTGGCCGCGCTCGCGACCCTAGCCGAACTGGAACTGCAATTTGCGAAAGCGAGATTCGCCGAAGAATACAACTGCGTCCCCGTAGTTTTGTCACCAGGATCACGTGGAGACGGCCGCATCCCCCCATCCCCGTCGAGCCGAGCTCGACTGGTTCTAATTCAAGCCCGCCATCCTCTGCTCGAACGAAACTTAAAAGCCAAGGGCGGCTATGTAATTCCGACCACAATCGAACTCGAAGAGAAAGCGCGCGAGCTAGTCATCACCGGCCCAAATACGGGAGGCAAGACGGTTGTTCTGAAAACCGTCGGACTCCTCGCGCTGATGGCACAATCTGGGATTCCCGTTCCCGCTGATCGCGCGGATCTGCCCGTATTCGACGCTGTCCTCGCCGACATTGGAGACTACCAATCGATCGAACAGAATCTTTCGACCTTCTCCGCTCACGTCACCAACATTGATTTCATTTCGCGCACCGCGACCGCACAGTCGCTCGTCCTGCTCGACGAACTCGGCTCCGCGACCGATCCCGAAGAAGGCGCTGCCCTGGCCGTCGCCATCGCCGAACACTTCCGACATGTCGAATGCATCGCCGTTATCTCCACCCATCACACATCGCTGAAAGTTTTCGGCGCGAACACCGCGGGAGTTGTGAACGCTTCCGTCGGATTCGACGAGGCCACGCTGCAGCCCACCTATGAGCTGAAGATCGGAGTGCCCGGAGCGTCGGCCGGCATCAACATCGCGCAACGCTTGGGGCTCAATCCCACAATTATCGACGCAGCCAGAGCCAGATTAGGCTCCCAGGCAAGAGATGTCGGCCAATTCCTTGATCGCTTGCACGCCGACTTGCGCGAAGCAGAAGCCGAGCGGATGCGCCTGCGCACTCGTGAAGAAGAAATTCAGCGAGAGCGGGCTCATCTCGCCGCTGAGGGCAAGAAGGAACAGCAGGCTAAGATCAAAGAAATGGAAAGGAAGCTCGACAGCCTGCTGCGTGACTTCGAATACCACACGCGCGAAACGGTCAGCGCCGTCCAGGATCGGGCGGCGGCACAGAAAGTGTCGAAAGACGCCGAACGCCGCATCTCCAAGTTGCGCCGTGAATTCCGCGAACAGTTCGATTCCGCCGTGGTAGCTCACACCACGGGTGCCGACCGGGGCGATCCGCATGCCCAGCCTCAAGTCGTGAAGCATGTGTCGGAAGGCGACACCGTCAAGTTGAAGTCCGTCGGCCGCCCGGCGCTGGTAGCGCGTCGAATCGACGACAACCACTTTGAGGTCGAGATCGGCGCCATGAAAATGAAGATTGCCCGCGATGACATTGCAGAAGTGTTGGCGCACGCGTCGGAGTCTCCAGTTAAAGCCGCTCGCGCTCGTGGCATTTCCATTTCTTTGGAAGGCGAAAACCAAAGCACTCCGTCAGAAATCAACGTAATTGGTCGCACAGTCGACGACGCCACGCGGGAGGTAGAAAAATTCGTAGACCGGGCCTTCCTGGCCGGTCTTCCCAGAGTGCGCGTAGTGCACGGCAGCGGCATGGGAATCCTGCGTAAAGCGTTGCGTCAATACTTGCAGAAACACCCCCACGTTGAATCCGTCACCGAGCCTCCACAAAACGAAGGCGGAGGCGGTGCAACCGTGATCGAGTTGCGAGTTTGATCTGACCCGCTGGCATTGCGAACAGATTGTCATTCCGAGCGCCGGTTTATTCTCCCCACCCATTTGTCATTCCGAGCGAAGCGAGGAATCTGCTGTCGCATGGGACAACGAGAATGCGCTCAGAGCGCATCCCCCAGGAAATCCACAGCGTTTTGATGTTCAAACGTCACATCCAGGCCCTCAAAAGTAGGTATAGCATTCGACCTTTTGGGTAGTTTCGAGGACTTGCCATTTGGCGGTGCTTGCCGTGCAACACGTTCGACGAATGCGAGGCGGCGCACAGGGGCACATGATGCGCTGCTCCGACGGAAACTTCTACGTGGTAAAGTTCCGCAACAATCCTCAACATTTGCGCGTGCTCGCAAACGAACTGTTAGCCACGCGACTCGCAGAGGCTGCCGGATTGCCCGTTCCCCCAACCGAAGTGGTTGAAGTCGGCGACTGGCTGGTCGAGAATTCCTCTGAGCTGAACATTCAACTTTCCGGCAACGTGATCCGCTGCCAGCCCGGACTTCAATTCGGGTCGCGCTACGTAGTCGATCCATTGCAAGGACAGATCTTTGATCACCTTCCCACGGCTACTCTCGAACGCGTACGAAACCTTGGAACGTTTGCTGGCATATTGGCGCTTGATAAGTGGACCGCGAATTCGAACGGTAGGCAGGCAGCGTTCTGGCGAAAAATGCGAGAGAAAAAGTACACCGTGACGTTTATCGACCAGGGATATTGCTTCAATGCCGGTGAATGGACATTCCCAGATATTCCGTTGCGTGGCGTCTATGCCCAGAACGAAGTCTATTCGAGCGTGCGCGGTTGGGAATCGTTTCAGCCCTGGCTTTCGACGATCGAGGGGATGAGCGAAAACCTTATCTGGAATTGTGCTGGCGGAATTCCGCCCGAATGGTATGCCAGCGATTGGGGCGCCCTCGAAGAACTGGTTCGCTGCCTGCTTGACCGAAGGACAAAGGTGCGTGAATTGATCATAGCGTTTCGAATGTCATCGAGACGGCCATTTCCGAACTGGAAAGAAGATGCATAAGTTGCCCCAGACACGACTATTGTTGTTGACACTAACTCCATCGAACCACTTGTCATTCCGAGTGCCGTTTTTTGGCGCGAGGAATCTGCTTTCCCGGCGATTCCAGGCAACTGCGGTCCCCTGCGCTCCGAATGACAATCGGGTTGCAGATGTTACAACGTTGTCCACTGTCAAGAGGTTCAAAGGCCAATGCCTGATCTGAAGCGTTTCGAGTTCTGCTTGTTGCGATATGTTCCCAACGTAGTGAGGGGGGAATTTGTAAATATTGGACTGTTGTTGTTCGAGCCTCAGCCTGATGGTTTCGGGTTTGCTGATCTCCGCATGACCAGCGACTGGCGTCGCGCGACTTGCCTGGATGGGCAGATTGATATCGAGATCTTGCAGGCTCTTGAAGCCGACCTTCGTACGCGATTACAGCACCCTGAGGATGTCGGCTCGCTCCTGCATAAGTTGGAGGACTCATTCGCAAATCTCATTCAAATCTCTCCCCGGCAACCATGTCTGGCGGCGGAGCCAACCAAAGAACTCGAAACGCTGTGCTCACTCTATTTGGAAGAGCCGCGACTGGATGCACTGCCGGCTGCAAACCGCCAAAAGGGCGAGCGCGCTGTAATCCACGCTCAGATTAAAGACGCCTTCACCCGAGCCGGCATATGGGGTTTGATCGGAACACAAATCCCGGCAGCTAAGTATACGGAGAAGAAGGGAGATCCCCTTGTCTTCGACTTTGGATATGAAGTCGGCGGCGAAGTCCGATTCTTTCAATCAGTTCCTCTGAAAGCGGGTATCAATCAAGCGGTTATTGTTGCCAACCGCTTTCCCAGAATTGCGCAGGCCATCGCGGAAAAGGTCCAACAAGATGCCCGGCTCACGGCTGTTGTCGCAGATGACCTCGACCGCGCACGTCCCGACATTGAGTTCGCATTGGATGCCTTCAAGGAGAATCACGTGCAACTGGCCACCGCTACAGAGATGCCCGCGATCGCAGAGAGGGCAAGGTTGGACCTGAAGGCGTAGGAGATTTATCCAATGGCGGGAGACAGAAAGAAGGATTAAGCCCGGTTTTCCTATCGCGTCAACCAGTAACCGTCAAAATTCACAGGATTTCCGACACCCCAGGCTACTGTTATATTTCCTTTAGCTCGTGTTTCCCTCAGAATTTCCTGCGGAGAGTTGTATTCAGCCATGACCGACGCCACCGACTTCAAGGAAATCGTCAAACAGCAGGCGGACATCGTCCGCGTCGTCGGCGACTACGTCAAACTCAAGAAGGCCGGAGCGCAGAACTATTCGGGCCTTTGCCCCTTCCACGACGAGAAAACGCCGTCGTTTTCGGTCCATGCTACTCGGCAGTTCTATCACTGCTTCGGATGCGGGGTTTCGGGCGATGTCTTCAGCTTCGTCCAGAAGCTAGACAATGTAACCTTTCCGGAAGCCGTGCGAGCGGTGGCCCAAAAGTTCGGCATAGCCCTCCCAAAGCTAACCTTCAGCAGCCCTGCGGAAGCGGAAGAGGCCAAACTGCGCACGGTGCTGCTCGAAATCCACGAGCGTGCCGTTGCATTCTTTCAGGAATGCCTCCGCCGGCCCGAAGGCGCCCGCGCCCGCGAATACCTGACGGGGCGCGGGTTGAGCGAAGATATCGTCAAGACCTTCCGCATCGGCTACGCGCCCGATTCCGGATTCTTGCTGAGAGATCGACTCAAGGGAGATTTCGATGAACAGGTATTGCGTGAGAGTGGACTGTTCTCGTGGAAAGAAAGCCCTCAGCCATCAACCGTCAGCTCGTCCGACCAGGATGACAAGCCCACGATCAACGACCAACGGCCCACGACCATCTATTCCAAATTTCGCAACCGGGTCATCTTCCCCATCACCAATGAAACCGGGCGAGTAATCGCTTTCACCGGCCGCACCCTTGCTACCGACGACAAAGCCGGACCGAAATACCTCAACTCACCTGAAACCGCGATCTACTCCAAGTCACGTGTCCTGTTCAATCTCGATCAGGCTAAAGAAGCCCTCCGCAAGCTCGATTACGCAATTCTGGTCGAAGGCCAGATGGACTGCATTTCTGTCTACGCCGCCGGATTCCACAATGTAATTGCCAGTTCTGGAACTGCCTTCACCGAGCTCCAGGCAAAATTGCTCGGCCGCTTCACCAGGAACGTGGTCGTGAATTTCGATCCCGACACTGCGGGAGCCAAGGCCACAGAAAGAACTCTCGGCCTTCTGGTCGAAGAAGAATTCCAAATCAAAGTGCTGACTCTCGAAACCGGATTCGATCCCGATCTGTTCATCCGCCGCAAAGGCAAAGATGCATACGGCGAAGCACTCAAACATTCCCAGCGTTATTTCGACTATCTGATCGAGCGCGCCCAGGCCCAGTTCTCCATCCGGAGCGCCGAAGGCAAAGTGAAAGCTCTGAATCACCTGCTGCCGCACATCCAACGCGTCCCCAGCCGGATCGTTCGCGATGAGCTGGCCCGCGAGATCGCGCAAAAACTTGGCATCGATTCCACTGTCCTTCGTCAGGAACTCAAATACGCCGCCGCCAACCGCTCTACCGCCAGCGTAAAAGCCCCAATCGAGGCGCAAGTCACGGACGCAGAGAAGTTATTGATTCGGGCATTGACTTCAGCCGCTGAAATCAATCTGTCGGAGCAGCACTTCTCAGCCCGCGACGGCGCCGAGGAAGAGTTCGATCCCGCCCGTCAGGCGCATTTTGTGCTCAGCAACGAACGCCTCCACATCGGATTAGCCACCGAGTCACTAGTTGAAGTCTTACTTAGCTCCAAGTCGGTCGACGTTATGGAGCTACCGCTGCCCGATGCCGACCGCAACCTTCTCGCCGCAATCTTGATGAAAGAAGAAGAGGAACTGACCGCCGAGCGCTTGGAGGGAGCAGTCCGAGCCTTGCGGCGCATCCACTTCAAGCGCCAGATGGAAGAAGTTCAGCGGGAATTGGAGGCTGCGAAAAAGCACGAACCAGAAAGGCTGCGTTTCTTGCTGCGGGAAAAAGACCGGCTCAAAAAGGCCCTCATGGATCCCGCCCTGTCCCAGAGAACCGGGAACCAGGAGCTGACAACTGGGCTTCTATGATCCGGCTGGAACCGTGAAACTAAATGGCTGCTCACGCCATCTAAGTTATTAACGGTGGACTAGATACGCGGCGGGCTTTTTCTGATTCAGAACTTCGCGAACCATCGTATAGCGCTTCTTGTGCTATACTTTGAAGGTTTGTGTCGGCGCTAATCCCGCCACTCCACGTTCCCACCGCTATAAACGACGTTTCGACGTCCTTCCATGGGACGACTTGAGGATAATCCGTCTTGGCTCTTGACGACAAGTACGACGACATTAAAAAGCTGATCGATACAGGCAAGGAAAAGGGATATCTGACCTATGATCAGGTAAACGATTTAATCCCGCACGATGTGCACTCTCCTGAAGACCTGGACGATCTGCTCACGACCATTGGTACGCAAGGAATCGATGTGCTGGAGGGGCCGAAGCTTCCCTCCTCTGCGCTCGATAAGAAGTTCGACGAAGACGAAGCTGGCGAGGACGTCGAACTCGATCTCACTCCAGGCGCTCTAGAAAAAACCAACGACCCCGTCCGCATGTATTTGCGCGAGATGGGAACCGTTCCTTTGCTTACCCGCGAAGGCGAAGTTGAAATCGCCAAGCGCATCGAGCGCGGACAACTGCGCGTTCTGAAGGCGCTTTCCCGTTCGCCGATCGTCATCAACGAACTGTTGGCGATGGGCGAAGACCTCAAAAAGGGTGTTCGCTCCATCAAGGAAGTGGTCACCTTCGACGAGGAAGAGATCACCGATGAAATTCTGCAGAACCGCCTGAAAGAATTCACCGGGAAGATCGACGATCTGGCCAAAGCGTACAAAAAGGCCAATCACCTGCTCGAGAAGTTCGCGGCAGTCTCGCAGAAGAAACGCCCGAAGGACTATCGCCGCTACCGCATCGCGTTGGCGCGCGCCATTGTCGAAGTCTCTTTGTGCGTGCGTAAGTTGGGATTCACGAATACTGAGCGCAAGCGCCTCATCGATCGGGCTAACAAAACCGTCGACATGATGCGGTCGCTCGATCGCCAGTCGACGAATCTGGAAAAAAAAGCCGACGCCACCCGAAGTGAAGAACAACGTAAAGAATACCGTCGCCAGTCCCGGGCCATTCGCAGCGAACTCGAAAAGCTCGAAGTTGAAGCCGGAGTGTCGTTCCAGGAGCTCAAGCGCACCCAGCGCGAGATCATCCAGGGTGACATGGATGCGGAGCAGGCCAAGCGTGAACTGATAGAGGCCAACCTCCGATTGGTAGTTTCGATTGCGAAAAAGTACACCAACCGCGGCTTGCAGTTCCTCGACCTGATTCAGGAAGGCAACATCGGCCTGATGAAAGCCGTGGACAAATTCGAATACCGACGTGGCTACAAGTTCTCGACGTACGCCACGTGGTGGATTCGGCAGGCAATCACTCGTGCCATTGCTGATCAGGCGCGTACGATTCGCATCCCGGTGCACATGATCGAAACCATCAACAAGTTGATCCGCACTTCGCGGCAACTGGTGCAGGAACTGGGACGTGAGCCGACGTCGGAAGAAATCGCCAAGCGCATGGACATTCCAGTCGCGAAAGTTCGGAAAGTTCTGAAGATCGCACAGGAACCAATCTCTCTCGAAACGCCGATCGGCGAAGAGGAAGATTCGCATCTGGGCGACTTCATCGAAGATCGCGCGGTGGTTTCACCAGCCGAGGCCGTGATCAACGTCAACTTGAAGGACCAAACTTCCCAGGTGCTACGCACCCTGACTCCACGCGAAGAAAAAGTCATCAAGATGCGCTTCGGCCTGGAAGACGGCAGCGAGCACACGCTCGAAGAAGTGGGCCAGTCGTTCGCGGTAACTCGCGAACGCATCCGACAGATCGAAGCCAAGGCGCTGCGCAAGCTGCGGCATCCATCGCGCTCGCGGAAGTTGCGGGCGTTCATGGATGGGGTGAGAGACTAACGTAAGAATTTGTCATTCCGAGCGTGGCGAGGAATCTGCTTTCCCTCACAAAGGCACGGCTTCGGTCGTGCCTTTTGTTTTCGCGGATCCGAGGTTCTGTAGTCCCGGCCATTGAAGAAGCTGGCCTTTTTCCCAAAACGGAACTTTGGCAACGTTTATGTTCGTTCGTCACATTCGTACATCGGGCCCGCTGCGTAGAATCGCTTGCACAGGCAATCGTTTGGAGGGTGGTGCCAGTGGGTACTGGACGATGCCTGCCAAGCGTCGAGTGGCTTTTCAGCCACTAGGGTTCGATTCCCTCACCCTCTGAGGTCACTCGACTTTTGAAAATGCTGTTGACATGCTGCTCTGGGCTGGTACGATTGAGTTGGCAGGCATCGTCCGGCATCACCGCGAGCCCCGAGTCAATCTCGGGGCTTTTGCTTTGTGGAGTCGAAAACCCCCGCCCAAGCGGAGCTTGGACGGGGCACCCTTCAGGGTAAAATAAAATCGATGGTCCGGGCCACCCGCCGTGTCGAGCGCGGAAGCAACTTAGAATCTATCCGACCATCGTTCCGCCCCCCAGCTTCCCAAAATGGAACCCGTCACATTGATGTTCATTCGTCACATTGGTTCATCCGCATGAGTTCGTAGAATCACTTCCGCAGGCAGCGTTTGGAGGGTGTTTCCAGTGGGTACTGGACGCCGCCTGCGAAGCGGTCGAGTGGCTTTCAGCCATTAGGGTTCGACTCCCTCGCCCTCCGCGCGCTCGACCAATTCAATTTCCTTGCTATCGAGGTACACCAGAGCTATTCTGGTATTGCTTCGCAGGCGGCGCTTCAGCGCCCATACATGGCCCCGGATAAGTCCGGGGCTTTTGCTTTAGGCAACACTTGTGTCGCCGACCGGCGCCTGTCGAAGTGAGCCTTGGCCCCGACATGGGTTACGCGGCGGCCCAATCTTGGCCTCGAACCTGGATCATCCCCTAGCATTCAGCAGATGGAGAATTTACGTCCCGGAAGACAGGCCGTACCTCACCGAGTTTTTTCAGTCTGCCTTCGATTTCAATGTCGAGAACCTGGGGATTTCTCTTCAGTGGCTGCTCCCGGGAAACGTCACCTATCAGGAAGGGGCAATCAGGTTCGTCGAAAGCTTCTACTCACCCGTTTCCGATATCGTCAATCGCCTCAAAAACGCTGAGGAGCGACACGTTCAGTGGGGTCCGGATCACACAGCCGCAATTCAAAGGTTTTGGGACTTCCTCGCGAAAGAGAGCCCGGGCGAGACCGAATCCTCAGCTTGAAGAGACTACAAGGCCGTGGACTAAGGGGACTGGCGGTTCCCATTTCGGGAATCGGTGTCGCTTTTTCTTACAAAATTCTTGCCTTAAGCTTTTCATCCAGTTCCAATAAGAACATAAGGCGGCATTCGCGGTTTTCCACGAATGGCCGCCATTTTCTTTTCAAAGGTAGGGTGAATGAAGAAACGGAAACCGAAAATCAGCGACAAAAAACTCCGCGGCGAGTGGGCGGAAATGCGTTTCATGGTCCGCGCCGCCGAGCATGGCTTGCACGTCAGCAAGCCGTGGGGAGAGATGCAGAGCTACGACTTTATCGTGGGAAGCCCGAATTGCTTCGTCAGCGTGCAGGTAAAGTCCACCACTGCGGAACTGGATAACGGTTATGTCTGCTGCGTGCGCGGCGCCCACAAATCCTACGCTGCTGGCTCTTTTGACTTCCTGGCGGCCTATGTGGTGTTCGAGGATGTCTGGTACATCATCCCTGGAGAAGAGATTCAGGGCAAGGGATGCCTAACGCTCTATCCCAACTCGAAAAAAGCCAAGTATGAGAAATATCGCGAGGCTTGGGATTTGTTGCGGCGGACCGAATTCAACGGGGAGATCAAGGCCTGTGCCGAAGAGTTTCCGCTGGAATGTGACGACGCGTGCCAAGTGGGAGCGCTTCTGGACTTCAGGCGCTCCCTCGATTCGCAGATAGAATTCGCGGGAGATTAGCGGGGATTCTCGCTACACTCCGAACTTCTCGCGATAGGCGCTGGGCGAAACTCCCGTGTGCCGCTGAAACAGGGCGCGGAAGAAAGCGACATCCTGATAGCCAACCGCGTCACTGACCTCCTGCATGGTGCGATGGTCGCTTTCCAGCAAGCGCTTGGCGGCGGCGATTCGCAGTTTCTGTAAGTAGATGAGCGGGCTGTCTCCGGTGGCCTGCTTGAAGCGGCGGACGAAATTGCGCAGGCTCATACCCACCCGGTGGGCAGGCGCGTCGAGCGGAAAGACGCGGTGGAAATTCTCGTGCAGCCAATCCTGCGCGCTGGAGATCGCGTTATCGCTGTGCTCGGTTTTCAGGGGGACGACCGCGAAGCCGGCTTGCCATGCCCGCGGAGTCTCGATAAGCATCGCCTTCGCGCTTTGCATGGCAATGTCGTGTCCGCAGAATTTTTCCACCAGATACAAGCTTAGATCGAGCGCGGCATGCACTCCCCCGCCGCAGTAGAATCCATGATCTTCGGTCACCATTAACTCTGGCATCCAATGCACGCGAGGATATTTTTCGCGGAAGCGCTCGGCCAACCCCCAATGCGTGGTGGCGCGCCTTCCGTCAAGCATGCCGGTTTCCGCAACCAGGCCGACGCCTGAGCAAACGCTGGCGATTTCCGCTCCGCGCTTGCGCCAACGCTTGAGCCAGGGCACCACCGGCGCATTGCGCTCGACGACATCGTCAATACTCAACCCGGTTGTAGGAATGAAGATGAGATCGGTCTTGCGAATGTCTTGGATAGCGGCCGCGGGTTTGATCTGAATGGGGCCATCGCAGTTGACCGCTTTTCCATCCGCCGACGCTGTAGTTACGTTGAATTGAGGTACCTGCCGCTTTCCCGCAAGAATATTCCACAGCGATCCCGCATGGCGGAAGACTTCCATGGGACCGACCGCGGTGGAGGAGAAAGTCTCGTCGAGAAATAAAACTGTGACGTCAATCATGGGACCTCCTTAAGCAGTGAATCGACTGCTTGGCTTAAACACCTATCTACAATGGCATATCTGCCATCTTGTTGCAAGTGGATTGTGGAGCTATTGTGAACCATCGAATGCAGCGGTTCGAGAAATCAGAAGAAGAAGTGAGATGACAAGCAAATGGCAACCACAGAAACGCCTACAAAAATCGTAAACGGGGTCAGCGTTCAAGATCTGTTTACGACCATCGATGTCGTAAAAGAAACTCCAGAGATCGCGAAATTCAACTTTCGCATTCGCAATCGGTGGTTGGACGGAAGCCAGAACAAATCGGCCGTGGGCGCGTTCTACGGCGCCGGTCAGGAACAAACGCGGCAGAAACCCTTTGTGCTCGAGGCAGACGAGCCTCGAGTTTTACTAGGAAAGGATTCCGCTGCCAATCCCGTCGAACATCTACTGCACGCGCTGGCCTCTTGTTTGACGACGTCCATGGTTTATCACGCAGCGGTGCGCGGCATTCAAATTGAGGAAGTCGAATCTACTTTGGAAGGCGATATCGATCTGCACGGCTTTCTTGAACTGGACGCCAAGGTGCGCAAGGGCTACCAGGGAATCCGCGTCAACTTCAAAATCAAAGCTGACGTGCCTGATGAACAGCTGCAGGAGATTGTTCAACTGGGTCCGGGATATTCCCCGGTGTTCGATTCCCTGACCAATGGCGTACCGATTTTAGTAAAAGCGGAACGCCTGTAATCAGAAATCTTCAATCGAAGGATCGCACGCGATGGGATACGTGTGCGCGATTCGAAGCCGGGATATGAACAAGTTGCGAAGTACACACTCAAAACAAAAAGGAGAATACGATGAAACGAATCAACAGCATTTGGGCCATCAGCATTCTGCAGATCACGTTGTTTGGAAGCCTGATTATGGCTATGCCGCTCTTTGCGCAGGACATGATGCATGACAACCAAAAGCCTCCGGCAAAGCTGGTTCGGCAAGTTCGTGCAGCAACGAGGCAGTTCCTTGATGTCAACAATGCCGTGCAAGCCGGCTACGGACCCGCGTTTGGCTGCGTTACCGGCCCCGATCACGGTGCCATGGGCATTCACTACGTCAACCCCGGCCTGGTTGGAGACGGCAAGATCGATCTCCAGCATCCCGAAGCGCTGATCTATGAACCCGACGGTAAGAAACTCAAGTTGGTGGGAGTCGAATACATCGTCGATGCTGCCACGTGGCTGCAGAACAACAACGGTGTTCCACCAGCACTCGACGGTCAGGATTTTCAATTCGTTGGCGCTCCGAACCGCTTTAACCTGGCCAATTTCTTCGAACTGCACGTCTGGGCCTGGCGCGACAATCCCTTGGGAGCATTCGTCGATTGGAACAATAAGGTGACCTGCGAAAGCGAATAAGTTGTCCGTAGCTCTTCGCTTTTAGTCCGAAGATGCCCCGCTCCAACTCTCACTTCCAGAGGGATGGGGCGGGGATTCTTCCTCCAAGACTGTCCTTCCAACCCTACAAGTCCTTGCCTTTACATTGACTTGTATTCCATATTTTGCAAGACTTATCTCTTCGTAGACACTCGACCGGACCACTCTGCAATCCCCGTTGTTTCGGTTAAGTGTTCCTGCGCACAAATGGAATTACTCCTTAATCTATTTTGGCTGACTTTGGCGGTTCCTGCCGTCTGGATCTGGCGCCACGAATCGGCCTGCGCCGAGGATCGCCGTCGTTTCGGCCGCCTTCGCCCTTTCCTGCTCTTAGGCTGCATCCTGATGCTGCTGTTCCCCGTGATTTCTGCTACGGACGATCTCCAGGCCATGCATCAGGCGATGGAAGAGGCCCCGTCGGAGCGTATGGTGAAGCCGGCGGAAGGCCACAAGTCGATTGCTGCGCTCGGCCACTCCGGCGTTTTGCCGGCTTTGGTTCTACCGCTGGTTTCGTGTCGTCCTTGCCACGAAGCCTGCGGACTCGTCTCGGTGTCGTCGGTCGTCCTGCCCGAACTACCGCACTTCAGCGAGACCGCCTCTCGCGCTCCACCGTTCTCATCTCCCGGCGAAGGCGTTGTATTCGCCGCCTAAGTCTGCGGCGACATTTTCCCGGATCGCGAAGTGAGCCCCCTGTTCTTCTGCGATAGACGATTCCGGGGGTGGCCACCTCGAACGCGATTTCGTTCGACGGCGACCGACGATGGAGTATCTGATGAACAAAACGCTTTGGCGGTGCTCTGCGCTTTTTCTGCTGCTCGGCTGTGGCCTGAGAGCGGGCGCGCAGCAGGCTTTGACCTGGGAACAGGTGCGCGATCGCTTCGAAGCGAATAATCCGACACTGCTCGCGGACAAACTGAGTATTGAAGAGTCGAAGGCGCAAGAGATCACCGCGTATCTGCGTCCGAATCCCGATCTCACGCTGACCGTTGACGGGACCCAGATTGCCCCCGATCGAGGCGTGTGGCAGCCATTCGTCGGCACCTTTGAGTCTCCCGGCATCAGCTACCTGCACGAGCGGAGGCACAAACGGGAGTTGCGGTTGGAGAGCGCGAAAAAGGCGACTCTCGTCGCAGAATCAAACCACCTTGATTTGGAGAGAACTCTGCTCTTCAACTTGCGTAGCGCTTTTGTTGGAACTCTGCAGGCGAAAGCGGTGCTGCAGTTGGCGAAAGACAATCTTCTCTACTATGACAAGGTGCTCGACATCAGCCGCAATCGTTTCGCCGCGGGCGACATTGCGCAAATCGATCTCGACCGTTTGGAATTGCAACGAGTTCAGTACGAATCGGATTTGCAGGCTGCCGAGGAGAACCTCGAAACCACGAAGATTCAACTGCTCACGCTGCTGAATGACCGCACGCCCACTCGGCAATTCGATGTGAACGGGCCCTTTGACTTTACCGATCAACTGCTGCCGCAAGATGAGGCACGAAAGATCGCGATGGACACCCGGCCCGATCTGAAAGCGGCAGTCGAAGCCGTCGATAAAGCGCAGACCGATCACAACTTGGCGGTTGCGAACGGTTCGACCGATCCGACTTTCGCCGCGTGGTACACCCACAACTCATCCACCAATAATCCATTCGGCATAAATACGCTGGGCGTGAGCGTCAATGTCCCGCTGCGCATCTTCGACCACAACCAGGGAGAAAAGTTGCGAACGCAATTGGATATTACGCGTAATCAAAGATTGCGCGATGCCGCGGAAGCATCGGTACTGAGCGATGTAGATTCCAGCTACGCCGTGGTTGCAAACGATCTCATTCTGCTGCGGCCGTACAAGGCGAAATACCTGCAAATGTCCGTCCGGGTGCGCGACACGATGACGTTTTCTTATCAGCAGGGCGGAGCGGCTCTGCTGGATTTCCTGAATGCGCAGGCAGAGTACCGCAGCGTGCAGTTGAACTATGTGAACTTGGTTGGCTCTTACTTGACGGCGGCAGCCCAACTGAACATGGCCGTGGGCCGAGAGGTGATCCCATGACAAGCAAGCGGTACAGCCGATCGACGGCCGCATTCACAATCTTATCTTTGATCCTGATGTTCGCCTCTTGCTCGAACGATCCCAAACCTGCGCCTACCAAGGCCGAAGTCACGATCGATCCCAGCCTCTACACCGCCGACCATCCTGAACTCTTCAAACTGGTCAAAGTGGAGACGCGCGACTTGCCGACCGTGTTGACCGCCAACGGCGCAGTGACTCCCGATGTGAATCGTACAATTCACGTTACGTCGCAGGGCTCGGGGCGGGTGGTCGATTTGAAGGTCAGGCTTGGCGATTCTGTTAGCAAAGGCCAGGAGTTGCTTTCGATTTACAGCGCCGATCTCGCCGGAGCTTTTTCGGACTACCAGAAAGCAGTTGCGGATGAGCGGTTGGCGAAGAAGTCGTTGGACCGCGCGCAGCTGCTGTATTCCCACGGCGCGCTCGCGGAAAAAGATTTGCAGGCGGCCGACGATGCCGAGGAAAAAGCCAAGGTTGACGTGCAGACCACGGAGCAGCACGTCCGGATCCTAGGCGGCGATCCCGCTCATCCCAGCTCGCTGATTGAGTTGCGAGCGCCAGTTGCCGGGACGATCGTGGAACAGAATGTATCTGGATTTGAAGGCATCAAGAGTTTAGATAACAGTCCCAACTTATTTACCATCGCCGATCTCAGCCAGGTGTGGGTGGTCTGTGATGTTTATGAAAACGATCTCAGCCAGATTCAGGTCGGCGATTCCGCCGAGATTCGCTTGAACGCGTATCCAGACAAGGTCTTCCAAGGCAAAGTAGCGGATATTTCGCGCGTCCTCGATCCCAACCTGCGGTCGGCGAAAGTGCGAATCGTGCTTCCGAATCCTGATGGAAACTTGCGCCCGAACATGTATGCGGTTGCGACTTTCCGCTCGCGGAAGATGCAGCCCCATCTTGTGATTCCGACCACCGCGATTATGCGGCTGCAAGATAAGGATTGGGTGTTCCGCAAAGAAGGACAGAACCAATTCCGAAAAACCGAAGTCCACACCCAAGGTAACACTGAAGATGGACTTCAACAGTTACAGGATGGAACCGTGAAGGCAGGTGACGAACTCGTCGCCAACGCCCTCGCCTTCTCGACCAGCGTGGCGGAGCAAGGGAAATGATTCGGCTGCTTATCGATTTCGCTCTGCGCAACCGGATCCTGGTCCTGAGCCTGGCGCTCGTCCTGTTCATCTGGGGAATTATTTCATTTCATAATCTGCCCATCGAAGCCTACCCGGACGTCGCCGACACTTACACCCAGATCATTACCCAATGGCCCGGGCACGCAGCCGAAGAAGTGGAACAACAAATTACGGTTCCCCTCGAAGTACAACTGAACGGCGTCCCGCACATGACGCATCTGCGGTCGGTGTCGCTGGCGGGGCTTTCGACGATTACGATTATTTACGACGACGAAATCACAACCTTCACCGCGCGCCAGGAAGTACTCGATCGCCTGGCCCAAGCCACCTTGCCGCAGGGCGTGAACCCCGGCCTCGGTCCGGATTACAGTCCGACTGGGCAGATCATGTTCTACACGCTGACCAGCACCAATCCCAAGTTTGACGTGATGGAACTGAAGACCCTGCAGGATTGGTTTGTGCTGAACCAGTTGAAGTCCGTGCCCAATGTGGTGGACGTAAATATTTTCGGTGGACCCACGCGCGAATACCAGGTTCAGATCGATCCCGGCAAACTGGTTTCATACGGGCTCTCGATCGGGCAGGTGGAACAGGCGCTCGCCAACAACAACCTCAATGCGGGCGGTGGATTTATTGAGCGCGGAGAGCAAGCGCTGAACGTGCGCGCCGTGGGGTTGATGGCTAACACCGACGACATTGGGGCCACGGTCGTGAAGTCGGTAAACGGCACGCCGGTACGGGTGCGTGATTTAGGCGTGGTGGTACAGGCGCCAAAAGTTCGGCTGGGGCAACTGGGCAAAACCATTCGTCATGAAGACGGCACCGTCGTCAACGATGACGACGTGGTCGAAGGCATCGTATTGTTGCGCAAGGGAGCCGAGGCCGATGCGACTCTCGATGCGCTTCACCAAAAGATCGCTGAACTAAACAATGGTGTGCTGCCGAAAGGTGTCAAACTAGTTCCGCACCTGGATCGCAGCGACCTTGTGCATTACACGACTCACACCGTGCTGCGGAACCTTACCGATGGCGTTCTGCTGGTTACGCTCATCCTGTTTCTCTTCCTGGGAAATGTGCGCAGCGCACTGATCGTCACCGTCACAATTCCCTTCTCGTTGCTCTTCGCGGCGATCTTGCTTGACCTGAACCACATTCCCGCGAATCTGCTTTCGCTCGGAGCGCTTGACTTCGGCATGGTGGTGGATGGCTCGGTCGTCATGGTGGAAAATATTTTGCGCCATACCGAGCTGGGCAAAGGCAAAAAGACGTTCATCGAAATGATCGGGACGGCGGCACACGAGGTGCAGAAACCGGTCTTCTTTGCTCGCATCATCATCATTGTTTCTTACCTTCCGATATTCACTTTGCAGCGGGTTGAGGGACGATTGTTCCGTCCGATGGCGTGGACGGTAGCCTTCGCCCTTTTGGGCGCGTTGCTGTTTGCTCTCCTGATTGCGCCTGTGCTGTGCACAATTCTCTTCAAAGACGACATCAAAGAATGGCACAACCCGGTGCTCCACTTTGTGCGGGAGCGTTATGCGCGCACGCTGGATTGGTGCTTTGACCACTTGAAAATCACCCTGGGCTTTGGCGTGGCAGCGCTGGCTCTCATGTTGTTCCTGGCCTTCAGCGGAGTGATAGGCTCGGAGTTTTTGCCGCACCTGGACGAAGGCGCAATCTGGGTTCGCGGTACGCTCGCACCGAGCACGGGGCCGTCGTCCAGTATCGCAATGTCAAGACAGGCCCGGCTGATGCTCGCGAATTTTCCGGAAGTCAAACAGGTAGTCAGTCAGGTTGGACGCCCGGACGATGGCAGCGACGCCAGCGGCTTTTATAACACTGAGTTCTTCGTCGATCTGCTGCCGCGCTCCGAATGGCGCTCGCAGTTCAAGACGAAAGACGATCTGATCGCAGCCATGGACGCTGAGCTCAACAAGTTCCCGGGTGTGGACTGGAATTTCTCGCAGCCGATTTCCGACAACGTGGAGGAGGCGGTCAGCGGAGTCAAGGGCGAATTGGCGGTCAAGCTTTTCGGCACCGACTTGAAGACGCTGGAACAAAAAGCCAACGAGATTCAAGACCTGATGGCGAAAATTCCCGGCGTCGCCGACCTGGGAACCTTCCAGGTGCGCGGACAGCCCAATGTAAATCTCGTGGTAGATCGCGCTGCGACCAATCGCTTCGGGATTAACGTCAGCGATGTTCAGGATGCGGTCGAGACCGCGGTCGGCGGCAAGGCCGTCAGCCAGATCCTCGTCGGCGAGCAGCGCTACGATTTGACCGTGCGCTATCAGCAGCCATTTCGCAAAAGCGTTGAAGACATCTCAAACATTCGCATTCTTGCGCCATCAGGCGAGCGGGTCTCGCTCGGGCAATTGAGCCAGGTCAAACTCGAAGACGGCGCCTCCACCATTTACCGCGAGGGCAATCGAAGATATATTGCCATCAAGTACAGTGTGCGCGGACGCGACTTGGGCAGCACGGTTCGACAAGCCATTGAAGAAGTTCGCAAGAAAGTATCGCTGCCCGAAGGCTATTACCTCGATTGGACCGGCGAATATGAGAGCCAGCAGCGCGCGAATCGCCGCTTAGCAATTATCGTGCCTATCACGATTTTGCTGATGTCGTTCATCCTTTATTCCGCATTCGATTCGTGGAAGTGGGTTGCGCTGATTCTAGCGGTAGTAGCGTTGTCTCCGCTCGGCGGATTTTTCAGTCTCTTGCTGACGCACACTCACTTTTCGGTTTCGTCGGGCCTCGGATTCCTGGCGCTCATCGGCGTCTCCGTCGAAATCGGCGTGATCATGGTCGAGTACATCAACCAGCTTCGCACTCGGGGAATGAATCCTCGTGAAGCCGCAAAAGAAGGTGCAGCGCTTCGTTTACGGCCGATTATGATGACTATGCTGGTGGCGACCCTCGGACTCTTGCCTGCCGCGCTGTCGCACGATATCGGATCAGACTCGCAGCGTCCATTCGCCATCGTGATTGTCGGCGGACTGATTGTTGAGCTCTTCATCAGCATCGTGATGCTGCCATCGCTATACGTTTTCTGGGCGCGGCCCGGCGATCAGCTTCCTCCGCCCGAACTTGGATTCGTCGAAGAAGGAGAACACGTCGACTGATTTTCCACTTCGTTGGAGTCTCGATAGAAGATTCGTTTCCATTTTTCCTGCGCTTTCCACAAAGAAGTTCAGTCGTCCACAGTTTGTGCACAACCAAGCGAGGATTTTCTGTTGCCCCGGTTTCATTCTTGGCGCAAAGTACCGCCAGTGCAGACGTGAGATGTCTTGAGCGCTGCTGGCGATTGCGGTAGAGCTGACGTTTCCGGCGGTTCTCGAGGGTGAACTGCTGGAGGGTTTCAAAGACTCGCGTCACAGCGCGTCTCGGAGACCTGGGCGGTGCGGCCTCCTCGGAAAAGTCCTCCTCGCGGAAAGGACTTGAGCCGTCAGCTCGCGCAATCGCCGCAAGTCATCGAGCATAGACTCATGACTTGAAGAGCGCGCAAAACATCCACAATGCAATGCGGCCCAGGTAGGCTGGCCTGGGCCGCATTTATTTTGTTTTCGGGGCGCAGCTTTACCGCGGGTTGCCGCGAATCGACACCGTTCTTGATCTTCGCTGTTTGTTCACCTACACTTCGACTGATGAGAAAGTGAAGTTTAAAAACTTTGGCAACCGCTGATTACAGTCCCGCGCATACGCTTCCGGCAAACGTTGAAGCCGAGCGCTCCATTCTGGGAGCGATCCTGCTCGACAATCTGGCTTACAACGAGGCTGCCGAGCATCTGAAGCCGGAAGATTTTTCGCTCGACTCTCATCGCCGAGTCTTCACCCGCATGGTGGATCTGGCCGAATCTTCGCGGCCGATCGACATGATTACGCTGGTCGAAGAGCTGGATCGTCGTAAGGAACTGGAGGCGATTGGCGACGTTGGATACATCTCGGGACTCGTCGACGGCGTTCCTGACCGGCCGAGCATTGAGCACTACATCAAAATCGTTCGCGACAAGGCGCTGCTGCGCGGACTGATTCACGCCGCCAACGCCGCTATTGCGCGCGCTTCCGATCAGAGCGACCCTGCCGAAGAAATTCTAAATGACGCTGAATCCGCCATCTTCCAGCTTTCCGAAAAACGCATTGGGCGCGGTTTCATGGGCATTCAGGACATCGTCAAAGAATCGTTCGGCTCAGTGGATGCGCTGTTGCAGCGCGGCCAGCGCATTACCGGACTGGCCACGCATTATACGGATCTTGACGAGATGACCAGCGGATTCCAGCGCTCCGACCTAATCATCATCGCCGCCCGCCCCTCGATGGGAAAGACTGCCTTCGCGATGAACATCGCCGAGAACGCTTCGATCGAAGATCAGAAAGTTGTTGGCATGTTCTCGCTCGAAATGTCGCGCGAGGCTTTGCTGCTGCGTCTGCTGTGCTCGCGAGCCCGGGTCGATTCGCACAAGATGCGAACCGGTTCGCTCTGGCGTGACGACATGACTAAAGTTGTGAATGCCATGGAGCAACTGGCGCATGCTCCGATCTTCATCGACGACACGCCGGGCATTTCGCTCAGCGAAATGCGGGCCAAGGCGCGGCGTCTTCAGCAGTCGCAAGGCAGGCTCGACTTACTCATCGTCGATTACCTGCAACTCATGTCGGGCGGCAGCCGTCGTTACGAGAATCGCACGCAAGAAGTTTCCGCCATCTCACGCGGCCTGAAAGCATTGGCCAAAGAATTGACCGTCCCGGTGATTGCGCTTTCGCAGTTAAGCCGCGCGCCCGAAAGCCGGGGCGGCGATCACCGTCCGCAACTGTCCGATCTGCGCGAATCGGGATCAATTGAACAGGACGCCGACGTTGTTGCCTTCATTTTCCGCGAAGAGGTTTACAAGCAGGATGATCCCGACCTACAGGGCAAAGCGGAACTTATCATCGCCAAGCAGCGCAACGGTCCTACCGGCCGGGTGAACCTGGCCTTCCTCAAGAATTCGACCCGGTTCGAATCCATGCTCACAGACGGCATGGCACCGCCAGATTAGCTGGGTTTCCCGTCACATTGAGCATGCGAAACAGGCTGTGGAAAGGCTGTGGAATCGTGCATGGTGATATTGATCACACCAACCAGTGACCCTGCCGCAGCTCAGGCAGCGAATGTCAAGATTTGTGTAAGCCATTATGCTGCAACGTGTTATGGCTTTCGAGCGTTGGTTATGTTGGCCAATTAGGGGCGTGCGGAAGATTTCAAGCAACCTTCACGATTTGCACATTTCGGGCTTTCCGTCACTTTCTTCCGACCTCCAAGTGGCAAAGCAGTTGATTGCAGCCGCGCGACTGATAGCAGCAGTCTGGCCGCAAGCCAAAAAGCTCGAGATGGGCGTTTCAATAATTGCTGAATTCGGCTTGCCAAATCGCCTCATCCTCTCGTTCAGCTTACCGGGCGCAGTAAATACAAAGACAAGAGCGTCAGAGGTGCGACCAGGAAAAAGTTATACATTGGCAGGCGCAATTGCGACTCGTCAGGGATCACTGCGCCGAGCAGATGGGCGGATGTGAGAAAGAGAGTAGCCAAATAGCCCCAGGCCAGGGCCAGCATCGTGATGCCATAGCACAGCCGGACTTCGATGCGCGCTGCCCTCACGCGACCCCATTGTCGATACAGGTAAATGGCCGCCGGTATGAGTAAGACCTGGTTGTAGGTAGCCCACGACCAGGTCGGCAGAATGCATAGCGTCAGTGCGGGGATAAATGCTACCGTGAACAGAAACATCTCTGACGTGGCTGGTGAAAATCGCGTTCGCCAGAGCGCCAATCCACCAAACATAACAACCACGAGCGTAATCAACACGCCAGGGAGCGGACCAAACAATACTTGAAAATTGAGGCTTGAACCGGTGTAACCCAAGTAATCGTGAAAGGTCGAAAGCCAATTCAGCGGCCAGCCGGGAACGAGCAATTCGGATGCGCCAAGCAATAAAATCATTGAAGCTCCGAACCACCAAGTCAACTTGCGACGTTTCCGGTCGGACAAGCTCCAAACCAGAAGCCACAAAACGGACAACCACGACAACTGCGGTTTGATGGTCGAAAAAGCAAGCAATAGGCCTGCAACTCCAAGCTGCTTGCGCCATACACAGTAAAACCCACCTGCCAGCAAAGCTGCTACGAGCAGCGTTATTTGCTGTGCGTAAAGTCCTTGGACGACTGGCCAACTGGCAATGATAAGAAGTGTGGCCAGGCTGAGGGATATGGCATTCATATTTGGCGGCTGCTCGATGCGTAGCCACATCAGTGTCGCAAGAATCGTAGTCAGAATAAGAATGGCCAGGAACAACGCTCGGGCGGTTTGGAAATCGAGGAATGCAAGCGGGGCAAGGAGGACCACGACATGGGCAGGATAAGCGAAACGTTGTGGATCCCGATGTTCGCCGGTTCCGACTACGTGCCCGTAATATCCGGCCTGGATACGGTCGGTTGTCGCCTGGCTGTATGGGTTCTCATGATTGAACAATGCCGCTCGGATACCAACCCAGCGTGGATACAAGTCCGATCCGAGGCCCGGCGTTGAGACGCGCGGCGCATTCATCCGGATGAACGGATCGAGAATACGAAACGTATAGTACGGGGGACCGCAGGCTATTAATAGAACGAATCCCACCGCCAGGATCCGATTTTTCATAAAGCATCCGAGCTTCGCATTGTACGACGCGGAATGGTGCCGGGCTATGGTTTACCGGTGCGGGCGGAGTTGACGCTACGAAGATCTTCGGACCGAAGAACGCGGTGAGCCGATCAAATTGGCGAGCTTCAGACTCTGATGGAGAAGAGGCGGTGGCGGAGAGTGAGGGATTCGAACCCCCGATACCCGTTAAGGTATGCCGGTTTTCAAGACCGGTGCCATCAACCACTCGGCCAACTCTCCGTGGGTTCGTGAGCTACTGAGTTGAAGAATTTTTACCTTCGTTTTGGCTGACCACGTAGCCCCACTCCGAATCATCTTTTAGCACGTCTTGATCTTTTAGGATGAAAACTCGAAGACGGCGGCAAAAGGCTCTCTCGCCCATATCGGGCCAGCTTGGTACGTTCGATATTATACCGGACCGAAGTGCTCTCGCAGAATGGTCAGA
>Ga0210383_10001276_pt1 | contig 23145 bp, 10 predicted proteins | sample IncBWC14OmetaG_FD_160072 | JGI IMG/M metagenome (GOLD analysis project Ga0210383, IMG submission 160072) | Forest soil microbial communities from Barre Woods Harvard Forest LTER site, Petersham, Massachusetts, United States - Inc-BW-C-14-O ... | reverse complement strand
AAAGACTGCTTCGTGGGCATCCCGGGCGCCCGGGAAGCTGGTGAGCACCGCGGGCGGGTTACCGGCGGCGTCGCGGACCTCGTCGGCCCGGTCGCTGGGGATGCGGACGCTGGCCGAGACGTTCGGCGGAAGCTCCGCCCAGAACGTGAACCGGTCGCCAGCCCGTTTCCAGCCGGTGCTGATCGGCCCCCGGACCGACCGGTAGGAGCCGCGGGCCCAGCTCAGCGACCCGCCGGGGTAAGGCCGGAGCAGTAGCTGGCCGAAGCCGGCGGTGCCCGGCTCCTGGTCGATCCCGAGGACGAACCGGTAGAGCCACTCGCCGACGGAGCCGAGCGCGTAGTGGTTGAAGGAGTTCATCCAGGCGGACTGGAAGCCGCGCTCCTTCGTCCAGCCATCCCAGCGCTCCCAGACCGTGGTCGCGCCCGCCTCGACCATGTACCGCCAGGACGGCGGCAAGTCCCGCTCCAGCAGCTGGTAGGCCACGTCGGCGTAGCCGTGCGCGCTGAGCACCGGCAGGATGTAGCCGACGCCGACGAAGCCCGTGGTCAGGTGCCAGCCCGCGCTCCGGATCGCCGCCACGAGGCGATCCACCGCGGCGGCACGGAGGTCCTCGGGGACCAGGCCCATGTGCAGGGCGAGGACGTACGCGGTTTGGGTGCCCGAGGCCACCTGGCCATCAGCAGCTACGAAGGCCTCCGCGAACGCGGACCGGATCTTCGACCACAGCGCCCGGTACCCCGCGGCGTCGTCGGCCCGCCCGGTCGCGTCGGCGATCTCGGCCATCAGCGCGGCGTCGTAAGCCCAGTAGGCGGTCGCGAGCAGCTCGTGCGGGGTATCGTCGTCGCCCGGGGCCAGCCAGTCGTTGTAGCTGTTGCCGAGTCCGCGGGCGCGCAGGTAGTCCGGGTTGGCCCGCTCCAGGTAGTCCATCCACTTGGTCATGACGCCGAAGTGCCGGCCCAGGATCCCGGTGTCCCCGTACATCTTCCACACCGTCCACGGGACGATCACCCCGGCGTCGCCCCAGGCCGGGGCGCCAGCCCCGCGGAGGCTGAGTACCGGGGCGATGTCGGTGAAGACACCGGATTCCAGCTGGGCGTCGGCCACGTCGTCCAGCCACTTGGCGAAGAACGCCGCGACGTCCCGGTTGTAGCAGGCGGTCCGGGCGAAGACCTGCGCATCGCCCAGCCAGCCGAGCCGCTCGTCCCGCTGCGGGCAGTCCGTGGGCACGCTGATGAAGTTGCCGCGCTGCCCCCAGTCGATATTCCGGGCCAGCTTGTCCAGCCACGGCTGGGAGGACTCGAACGCGCCCGCGGCCGGGATATCAGAGTGCACCACCCGGGCCACGATGTCGGCCTGGCCGATGTCGCCCGGGTAGCCGGAGATCTCGGCGTACCGGAACCCGTGCAGGGTGAACCGCGGCTCGAGCACCTCGAGCCCGCCGCCCGTGGTGAACTCATCGGTCTGCCGGGCAGTACGCAGGTTCTCGGTGTACAGGGTGCCGTCCGCGGCCAGCACCTCGCCGTGCCGGATCCGGACCTGCGCGCCGGCCGGCCCGTCCAGGCCCAGGCGCAGCCAGCCGGTCAGGTTCTGGCCGAAGTCGACGACGTGCCGGCCGTGGTCGTCGGGGGCGATGGAGCGCGGCGCGATCTCCTGGGTCACCCGGACCGGCGGGCCCGGGTCGGCGACCAGCGGTGTCGCGTCGCGGTCACGAACCCGCACGGGGCGCCAGCCGCTTGCGTCGAAGCCGGGCGCGTCCCACCTGGCCGGCTCGAGCGCGAGGTCGTGACGCTCGCCCATCAGCAGGTCGGCGTGCCGGATCGCGCCGTCCGCGGACCGCCACTGCTCGTCGGTGACGATCCATTCACGACTGCCGTCAGCGTAGGTGATGTCCAGCTGGGCCAGCAGTTCCGGCGCGGTACCGTAGTGGGCGCCCGCACGCTTGGCGTCGAAGCCGTAGAAGCCGCTGTACCACCCGTCGGCCAGGATCGCGCCGAGGACGTTGTCACCCTCGGCCAGCAGCCCGGTCACGTCGTAGGTCTGGTACGGGATACGGCGCGCATAGTCGGTCCAGCCGGGCGCGAGGACGGCGTCGCCCACCCGGCAGCCGTTCAGCCGCGCCTCGTACAGGCCCAGCGCGGTCACGTACAGCCGGGCGGCAGCCACGGGCTGGTCCACGGTGAAGGCGCGGCGGAGGTAGGGCGCCGGGTTCAGGGCCTTGGCTACCGGGTCGGGCGGGCCCGCCTGCGCAGGCGGGGTGACGTTGCCCCGGAAACGCCCGAGGCCGATCCAGGAGGCGTGCCACCCATCCGTTCGGTCCAATTCGACCTCGAACCAGCCCGGCTCGCTCCAGCCGGACACCAGCCCGGCCTCATCCCAGACCCGCACCTTCCAGCGGTACCGGCCGCCGGCCGCCAGCGGGAGCCCGGCGTACGCGATGTCCGCCGACGCGGACGACTCGATCCGGCCGCTATCCCAGCACAGGTCGTCGCCGCTGTCGGGCCGACAGTCGTCCGGGGTCACCAGCACCTGGTAGGCGCGCTGGGCCCGGCCGGTTCCCGAGCCTTCCAGCACCCAGCTCAGCCGGACCCGGTCCGGGGCGACGCCGAGCGGGTTCACCTTGTGCGCGCAGCGTAGTCCGGCGGGAGTCAGCGGTTTTGTCGTCACAGTTTGGTTGCTCCTTGGGTGAGGCCGGAGACGAAGTAGCGCATAGTGAAGCCGACCAGCACGAACATGGGCACGGTGGCGATGACGAACGCGGCGAACACGGAGCCGCCGCTGCTCACGTTGAGGCCGAAGCTGCTGACGAACTGCTGCACGCCGGCCGAGATCGTGACCTTGTGCGGGTCCTGGATGACGATCGTCACCCACAGGTAGTCACCCCACACGTTGATGGTGACCAGGATCGCGCCGGTCAGCAGGACCGGCCTGGTCAGCGGGACGACGACCCGCCGCAGCACCTGGGGTTCGGTGCAGCCGTCGATGCGGGCGCTTTCCACCAGTTCCCGCGGGATCTGGTCGAAGAAGCTGCGGAAGATCAGCACCAGCAGCGGCTGGGCGGTGGCCGCGTACGGCAGGATCAGCGCCCACCAGGTGTTGAACAGGTGCAGCTTCTGGATGGTCAGGAACAGCGGGATCAGGGTCAGCGTCGACGGGATCAGCAGCAGGCCCAGATAGGCCAGGAACAGCAGTTCCTTGCCGCGGAACCGCAGCTGGGAGAAGGCGTACGCGCCGAGTGCGGCGGCGGTCACACCCAGGGCGACGGAGGCCGCGGCGACGATGATCGTATTGAACAGCGGCCGGGAAACGCCGGACCAGGCCGTGCTGTAGTTCTGGTAGTCGAACTGGGTGAACAGCGAGAACACGCCGCTGCTGAAGATGTTCTGCCCGGTCTTCAGCGAGTTGGAGACCACGAAGACGATCGGGAAGTAGGTCATCACCACGATCAGCGCCCCCGCCGCGAGGCTGATCCAGCGGTAACGGCGCCGCTGCCGCCCGGCCCAGGCGGGCCGCCGCCCGGCAGATGCCGGAGGGCGGCCAGCCTGGGGGCCGGTCTGAATGACCGAACGCACTGGGTTCCTCGCTCAGTACTTGCTCAGGTCGACGTGGTTCTGCGTCGCCCAGGCCTGCGCCGAGCTGGTCAGCAGCGACTGCCACTGGCTGGCGAATGCGGAGTAGGACAGCGACCCGTTGATGTACTCCTGGACCAGCCGCATGCCCGAGTTGGTCGCCGCGGCGGACAGCACGTCGTCGAGCACCACGTCGACGACGGTGGGCACCTTGCCGGTGGGGACCAGGCTCTCCAGGCCCGGCAGGTTCACCGTCGGCGCGTCGGTCACGGTCGGGATGTAAGACCCGCTTCCGCTGATCTTCAGCCAGTTGCCGAGGTGCTCCGGGGTGAACAGCCAGGCCACGAAGTTCATCACCGTCGCGGTCTTGGCCGGGGTCATCGTGGTGTCGGCACGCTGTGAGGTGATGCTCCACTGGCCGTTGCCGTTCGGGCCGCCGATGACGCCAACCGTCGAGGTGCCGAGCCCGAGCGGCGTCGTCGCGGAGGTGATCGGCGGCTCGGGGAACACGCCGTACTTGCCGGTGAAGCCGGCCGAGTCGAGCTGGGGAATCCACCAGCTTCCGCCCCACAGCATGCCGACCTTGCCCTGGATGAGCAGCGGCTGCGGGCTCAGCGGAGGCGTGGTGGTGTTGGGGTTCTGGCATGCCCCGTACCCGCTCTGCCCGCTGGCCGAGTACGCGGTGAGCTGGCCGAGGAGCTTCCAGACCTCCGCGTAGCGGGGGTTGCTCATGCTGATGATGCCCTTCTGGATGCCGACCGCGACATCCAGGCCGTTGGTCACCTGGGTGTGGTTGACGTTGAACTGGCTGACCTGATTCGCGAGCAGCGAGGACGTGGCCAGCCGCTCGAACCAGGACGGGTTGCACGGCTCGCCGTCGGTGAACATCAGCGGCGTGATGCCGGCCGACTTCAGCTTGCCGAGGTCGGTCATGAGGTCGGCCCAGGTAGCCGGCGGGGACGCGATCCCGGCCTTGGCGAAGGCCGCCTTGCTGTAGTAGAAGCCGGTCTCGACGTTCGACCCGAGGATGATGTCGATGTCACCGTTGGGCGAGGTCATGTAGGGGATGGTCGAAGGCGTGAACGTAGACAGCCAGCTGGAGCCGCCTGACACGTAGGGGTTGGGCTTTTCCAGGTAGGGCTTGATGTTCTGCAGCAGCCCGGCCGGGAGGGCACCGGAGGTCACCGGGCCGTACTGCTCCCAGACCACGTCCGGCGCGCTGCCGCCGGAGGCCTGGCTTTCCAGCTGCGCGTTGGACTGGGTGATGCTCGACATGTTGTTCGGCAGCCACTGGACCGTGACGTTCTTGTGGGCGGCCTGGTACTGCTGGGTCAGCTGCAGCAGGCCGGCGTTGTCGGCCGCCGTGATCGGCCCGGTGTTCGGCGGCAGGACCGCCTTGATCGTGACCGGGGCGTTGCTGCCGGAGCTGGCCGAGCTGGCCGAGCTGCCCGAGCAGCCCGCGGCCAGGACGCCCGCGGCCAGCAGCGCTGCCCCGGCCGGCAGTGCCGAGCGTAGGTAAGTTCTTCGGAACATGAAACCCGACCTCCTGGTGAGAATTCGGTTAATTTGTCCGAGGACGGAGAGCCCGCATCACGACGAGCGTGAAGATGAGCAGCGCGACGAACAGCAAGGTGCCGATCGCCATGCCGTAGCCGTACTGGTCGTTCTGGAACGCGGACTGGTACATGTCCAGGCCCGGCACCAGCGTCGCCGTGCCCGGGCCGCCGTTGGTCAGCAGCAGGATCGGCACGAAGTTCTGCACCGCGAAGATGCCGGACAAGATCACGACGATCCGGAACTGCGGCATCAGCAGCGGGATGTCGATCGCGAACACGCGCCGGAAGGCGCTCAGGCCGTCCAGCCGGCCCGCATCCAGCACGTCCTTCGGCAGGTTCTGCAGCCCGCCGAGGAAGATCAGGAAGCCCAGGTTGGCGATCCACGGGAACCCGACCAGCAGGATCCCGGCGAGCGCCAGGTGCGGGTCGCCGAACCAGGTCGGCTGGGGCAGCCCGACCGCCCCGAGGATCCGGTCGACCAGCCCGGATCCGGGCTGCAGCAGGTAGGCCCAGACCTCGATCAGCACCAGCGGCGGCAGCACGATCGGCAAGACCAGGACGTACTTCGCGATGTTGCCCGCCCGCCTCGGCATGTGGGTGACGACCTCCGCCGCGGTGAACTGGGACACCAGGCTGATCAGGATGCTGCCGCCGACCAGGATGCCGAGGTTCTTCGCTTCGGTCCCGAAGGTCGGCGCCTGGATGTACTGCCGGAACTGGGATACCCCGGCGTAGGTGGGCGCGGAGAACCCGTTCCACTGGTAGAAGCCGCCGATCAGGCTGCGGACGGCGGGGTAGTAGCTGAAGATGCCGATCAGCAGCAGGCTCGGCAGCAGCAGCACCGCCAGCACCGACCGGTAACGGTAGCGCCACCAGGACGAGCGTCGGTTCAACTTGTGTTCGGCGCCCATGAACGTCACGTCCATGGGGTTGATCCTTGGCGTATTCGCTGGTCGTCACTAGGCCGTGATAAACCGTTACTTGGCAGAAATTAACTTCGGCCGCGGGTCCGGGCTACCGTACAAACGTGGACGAGGATCCCCCGGTCGGAACCAGCCAGGGCCTGTTCCATTTCACCGAGCCCATGCCGGCCTATGCGGGCGGCTATCTGCACAGGTGGGACAGCCCGGTGCACACGCACAGCTTCGTGGAGATCGCCTTCGCCGTCGACGGCGCGGCCACGCACCATTCCCTGGCCGGGCGGCACGGCATGCGGCCAGGTGACGTCGTCCTGCTCCGGCCGGGGGTCTGGCACGGGTACGAGGACTGCCAGCGGTTCGAGGTGTACAACTGCTGCTTCAGCAGCGAACTGCTGCGCCGAGAACTGTCCTGGACCCGGGAGGACCCGCTGCTCGGGTTCCTGCTATGGGCCGGCCCGTCCTCATCTCCCGGCCGCGGCGTACTGACGATCAGCCTGCCGCCTTCAGCCCTCGGCGAATGCCTCGTTCATCTGGATGCGCTGGCCGCGCTGCGGCACCGCCCGCTCGCGCTGCACCGGCCCGATATCGTCGGCCGCCTGTCGCTCCTGTTCGGCCAGCTCGGCCAGGCGGTCGCGCAGGCCCGCGGCGAGCTGCCCGGAGAGCCCGGGACGGTGCATCCCGCGGTCGTGCAGGCGATGCGCCTGCTCGAAGCCGACCTCACCCGCGACTGGACGCTGAAGATACTGGCCGCCGAACTGCACCTCGCCGCGGGCTACCTGGTGCGGCTGTTCAACGCCGCCACCGGACTGCCACCCATGGCCTACCTGGGCCAGCTGCGCGCCGAGCACGCCGCCGTCCTGCTCCTGCACTCCGACGAGCCGGTCACCAGCATCGGACGCGCGGTCGGCTGGCCAGACCAGAGCGGCTTCGCCCGGCGCTTCAAGGCCCATTACGGCCTCAGCGCCACCGCCTACCGCAAGCGCTTCGCCACCAGAGCAGTCCAACTTCACCACCCCGCCGCGGCAGCCTCCTGACTGCCAAGGGCCAGTGCTCGGCCCGCCAGATGACCACGAGCGCGACCAAGTAAAAGACGGTCAGGCCGATGCTCTCGGCGCGGCTGTCCTGGTCGCCCAGCGCGGATACGGCCTGCTGTAGACGGTGTTGCGGAAACCGCGTTCTTGATCATGTGTAGCGGCATAAACTCCCGCCGTAATCAGAATGTCCGATCGAGGGGTGGCGTATGCCCGGTGAAACGATGCTCGCCGTAGTGGATGGCGATGCTGGCGAGCTAGCCGCCTGGCTCGCCGACGAGGGCGAGCTGCGCGGATGTGTCCGCCGGGTTGCCGCGCCTGTGCCCATCGGGATGCTTGGTGCTGACCTCGCTCAGCTCGCGGTGAGCCTGACGTCGGGAGGGGCCGCGACGGCCCTGGCCAGCGCGGTTATCGCGTGGCTGAAGCGGCGTGCCGGGCCGGTGACCGTGCGCCTGTCGCGGGACGGCAGCATGATCGAGCTAAGCGTCTCTCGCGTCCGCGAGATGAGTGCGGAGGACCTTCAGAAGCAGGTTGATCAGCTGGCCTCCATGGTCTGGCCCGCAGATGACGTGACTGCAGACCCGGGTTCTGGCGGCGATGCCGAAGACTGATGCCGCTACCGGGCCGCAGGCAGATCTGCTTCCGCTGGCACGGCCCGGTTCGCAGGTGGTGCTGGCGGGAACCTGGAGCCAGTTGGAAGGCTCGGAGCTGCTCCCAGTCCCGTCGGTGCGATCGTCGGTACTCGATCTGGAATCTGTCCTTCGCGACCGGGTCGGCGTGCCGCAGCAGAACCTCCGGCTGGTGCGCGATCCGCACAGCCCGCTAGAGCTGGGGAGCGCGATCGCGGAGTCGGCCGCCGCCGCGACCGACTCGCTTGTGGTGTACTACGCGGGGCACGGGCTGGTTGGTCCGGACGGAGGCCTGTACCTGGCCACTCGGTCTACAGAGAACCTGATGGATGGGCTGCGGTACACCGCCCTGCCTTATGCCGCACTGCGGGAGTCGGTCATAGGGAGCCGCGCGCGGGCGGTTGCGGTCATCCTGGACTGCTGCTTCTCCGGCCGACCTCCTGGCCCGCTGGGGTCGATGCCGCTCGCTCCGGTCTTCGAACAGGCAGCGGTTCGGGGTGGATACCTGCTGGCTGGGACGGCGCGGGAAGAGCGCGGGCTGGCGGTACCGGGCGCAACGCACACCGCCTTCACCGGTGCGCTGATCAGGCTGCTGATAGAGGGCGACCAGTCCTTCCCGGAGCTGCTGACGCTGGACCATGCCTACCGGTATCTCGCCGGAGTCCTGCCCGAAGAAGGGGCTCCACGGCCGCATCGGCAGGCGAGCGACGAGGCCGGCGATCTGGTGCTCGCGCCGAACCGTGCCTACCGTCCGCCGCCCGGCCCCGTTAAAGATCCACCGCTCGACGGGCCATGTCCCTACCGGGGCCTGGATGCTTTCAGCCCGGCGGATTCCCGGTACTTCTTCGGCAGAGAGCGGCTGGCCAGGGACCTGGTGGATCGCGTCAACTCCTGCAGGGGCATGATCGCCGTGGTTGGCGCGTCGGGCTGCGGCAAGACCTCGCTGCTGCGCGCGGGCGTCGTGCCGGAGCTTGAGCTCCAGGGGTGGAAAGCGGCCTACCTGAAACCGGGACCGGATCCGACTGCCGCCCTGGAGAAGGGGGTCACGGCACTCGCAGCGGAAGAGCACCAGGTCGTGCTGCTGGTCGATCAGTTCGAGGAACTGTTCACCAGTGACGTAACCGAAGACGAGCGGCAGCGCTTCGTCACGGACCTGGCCAAGACCGCTGACGACGGGACGCCGGTGATCATCGCCATCAGGTCAGACTTTTATCAGATGTGCATCCAGTACGTATCGCTCGCCCAGGTGCTCGAAGACCGCCAGGTGATCGTCACTCCGATGGCTTCGCAGGAGCTGAAATCGGCGATCGAGAAGCCGGCCGAGAAGGCGGGCCTGTACCTGGAGGAGGGGCTCGCGCGGACGCTGCTGAACGAGGCCCGCGTGCGGCGCGATGGGGAGCAGTCCGCGGTGCTGCCGTTCCTCCAGTACGCCTTGCTGGCAACATGGCAGCGGCGTAGCGGCAGCACCCTGACCCTTGCCGGGTACGAGGCCGCCGGCCGCATCGACGGCGCGGTCGAGCACGCTGCGAGAGAAGCCTGGAAACAGATGCTTGCCGCGGGGATAGCGGAAGAGCAGATACGCACGGTGCTGATGCGGCTGGTCCGGCTCGGCGAGGGTACCGAAGATACCCGCCGGCGGGTGACGGTGGCGGAGCTGGCCAGGGGCGACGAGGTGGGCGGTGTCAGGCGGTTGCTCGACATCTTGACCAGGGCCCGCCTCGTCACGGTGGATGACGACAGCGCAGAACTCGCGCACGAGGCGCTGCTGTACGCATGGCCGCAACTGCGTGGCTGGATCAAGGATGACCGTGACGCCTTGCTGGCGGTCCAGCGGGTATCCGACGCGGCCCGCTCCTGGGATCAGGCCGGGCGGAAAGACGAAGACCTCTATCCCGGCACGCGCCTCCGCACCGTCTTCCAGGTAGCCAGGCTCGCGCCAGTCACCAAGGCGGCCGGGGACCAGCAACCAGATCCGGTCCTCGACCCCGTGGCCCGGGACTTCCTGGACGCGAGCCAGCGCGCGTCCCGTCGCCGGTCCCGGCGGCGATGGGCCGGGCTAGCCATGGTTTGCGTGCTCGTACTTGCGGCGGCCGTGGCTGGCGCGTACTCGGTACGGGAGCAGCAGGATGCCGCGCAGCACACCGCGACCGTGGACTCCACGCAACTGGCGGCTGACGCGCAATCGCTCCGGGCAACCGACCCCGGCCTGGCTGCCCAGCTCGCGATCGCCGCCTACCGGTACGCGCCGACCGAGCAGGCAGCTACCGAGATGTATGACAGCCTCAGCACGCCGCTGGACAACGTCGTCGGAACCGACGGCAGCTATGTGCGGCGCGTCGCGGCAGAGGCAGACGGCCCCCTGGCTGCGGCCATCGCCCAGGACGGCACGCTGCGGGTCTGGAACATGTCCGATACCTCCGCGTCGGCGCTTGACGCGACGATCCGGTCGGGGGTGGCGGCGATCGCGCTGTCATCGCGCGATCGGCTGCTGGCGGGCGCATGCGCTGACCGCGGCGTGTGCCTGTGGAGCCTCGCGAACCCCAGGCACCCGGTCCTCGCCGGCAGGTGGCGCATGCCCTCGGGAGCAAAGATGGGCTTCACGTCCATGAGCATCAGCCCGGACGGGAAACTGCTCGCGGCCGCATCCAAATACGGGTTCACGCTGGTGTGGTCGATCGCCGATCCCTCAGGCCCGCGCCTGATCGCCGACCTGCCGAACCCCACGAGCCGGGACGACGGCACTTTGGCGGCCGTGGCTTTTGCTCCGCGCGGGCATATCCTCGCGGAGACCATCGCGGGCGGCGTGACCCGGCTGTGGAGCATCGCTGACCCGGCCCGCCTCGTCTTGCTGGCCACCATCAAGGCAGGCTACTCGTCCATCGCGTTCGACCCTGCGAGCAGCCTGCTGGCTGCCGTCGGCGACACGAACATCGGGATCTGGCAGATCGAGGATCCGCGGCATCCGGAGCGGCTGCAGGTCGACGAGCAAGATGTGTCCGACGAAGACCTGGTGGCGGCGGCGTTCAGCCCTGACGGCGACGATCTGGCGTTCACCGGGCTGGACACGAACGACGCCCTAGCGCAGGTATGCACGCTGCGCATTCCCGACGTGCTCCTTGACCCTGGGACGGGTCCTGTGTGCACAACCACAGGATTCCAGTCTCAGACAGCGGCCTACACCGCCAGCGGTTCTCTGCTCACTGGCGGGCCGGGCGGGCTGCGCTTGTGGCGCTGGCCCGAGCACCTGGCCGAAGGCGACCTAGTCGGGGGCGGCGGACCGGGCCAGATCAGTCCCGACGGGCGCCTGATGGCCACTGGGGTCGCATCCAGCCCTGACCAGGTCGATATCTGGGGCCTCGGCGGATTGGCCACGCCGTTCCTCGACGCCGCCATACCGGTCGCCCACGTCGGCCTGGTGGAGTTCGTGTCCCCGCGCGTCCTGCTGATCGCCGACGGGAAGGGCCGGACCCGGCTGTGGGACCTGCGTGACCCCCGCCACCCCGTGCCGGCCGCTTCCCTGGGAACGGCAGGGACGCAATCTGCCGGTACCATCGGCGCCGAATCCGCTAACCGCCTGGCCGGCATCCAAGGCCCGGACGGGCAGCTGAATCTGTGGCGGATCACATCCGCCACAGATGCGGTTCAGGTCGGATCGATCCCAGGCGCCCCCGTCCCGGCCGGTATTGACCCGGACAGCCAGACCGCCTTCCAGGTCACCGGCAACAAGATCCAGTGGTGGGATATCAGCAACCCGGCGCACCCGGTACGCCAGGGCACCTCAGTACTGCCCGGCAGCGGCGGCCTGGACACCGCGATCACAGCTGGCAACCTTCTCGTGGCCACCACCACGATCGACTCGGGTTCCAGCCTGGCCCTGAACACCTCGAACCTGGTCCTGTTCGACGTGGCGCAGGGCCGGGTACGGAGCACAGCGACCCTGTCAACGACGGCCGGCGCAGAGCTGGAAGTGAGCCCGGATCACCACCTGCTCGCCGTGGCGAGCGGCGGCGGCGGCGCCGTAACGCTCTGGGACATCAGCGATCCGCGACACCCGCGAAGCCTGAGCACCGTTCCCGCGCAGCTAGATGTGCAAGGTATCGAATTCTCGCCCGATAGCAAGGTGCTTGCAGTGTCCAGCCAGGGAACCGTTCAGCTCTGGGACATTCACAACCCACAGGAGCCAGCGCCGGTAGGTTCGATCACCAGCCTGCTCGGCGGGGACACCGGTGGTAATTCCGGTTTCGGCACGGTGGATAACCCCGTATTTGGCCTGGCCTTTACGGGACAGAGCGATACGCTTGCCATCTCCGCAGACACGACGACCTCCCTGTTCGATAGCGACCCCGCCCAGGTCGCTGCCCAACTGTGCGGATACACCGGCGTCCCGATCAGCCCCGCGCAATGGCAGCAGGACGCTCCAGACGTGCCGTACCGGCGGCCGTGCCCGTGAAGCGAAATTTCACCACTCCGTACAGCGAGCGCGCCCTCTTCCTCGCGTGTTTATGCGGCGGGTTGCCGGAGGCCCGGTGGTGCACCTCGGCCGATTGTGAAGAGCGATGTCGAAGGCAGACCACGCCCGCATGGTGTCCGGCAGCATCCCGGATGGGGGTTACTCACAGCATGGGCTGCCAGCCAGATCATCGGTGACTGACCAGAGCGAGAAACCGTTTCCCTGGTGGACGATTACAAGGTCAGATCTGGCCTGGCCGTGCGAGGTTGTGCTCAGGCGTGGTGCCTGGCAGCTCAGCTGGAAGACCGGAGCTCCGGGTTTTGCCGGCTGCCATACGAGGACGCGCCGGTCGGAACCACTTGTGACAAGCCGGCCGCCTGGCAGAACCGCCGCGGCCAGCACATGGTCGTTGTGGCGGCCAAGTTCAGCCGGTTTCGAGTTGGGACGGTTCGGGTCCCACATCAGGACTCGCCCGTCATCCCATCCGCCGGTCGCTATCCGCCCGTCTGGCAGTGCCGCCATGGCGCGGACCTGGCTATCGTGGCGGCCGATCACGACAGGTCCGGCGTGAGGCTGGGCTGGGTCCCAGATCAGCACTCGTCCGTCGCTGCCGTTGCTGGCAACTCGCCCGTCCTGCAGCATGGCCAGGACGTAAATTCTCTGGCCGCCGGTCAGGCCGAGGCTTGTCCGGCTGCCTGGGTGGTCGGGGTCCCACAGCAGCACGCATCCGTCGTACCCGCCGGTGACTACCCGCCCGTCCGGGAGCACCGCTACCGCCACCACGTGGTCGCCGTGAATGTGTCCCAGTTCAACAACTGGCTGGATACCGCGGGAGGAATCCCGGAGGGGGCAGGCCGGATCCCAGACCTGGACCATGTTCCAGGGGCCGGCGATGGCTATTCGCTGATCTGGGAGCAGTGCTAGTGAGTGCGCGTACCCGTCAATGAATGTTTTTTCCACGGCGCGGGGACCATGCGAATCCCAGTCCCAGATGATTACCGACTTATCAGTAGCGGTAATCAGCTGTCTGTTGTGCGTCATCCGGACCGCCGACACATGGTCCACGCCGCCTGCTAGCCTGCCGGGCGGCCGGTCTTGCATGTCGGTGTCGGCGTTCCACAACAGTATCCGCCGGTCATAGCTGCCCGTGGCGATAAGGCCGTCCGGCAGGACCGCAATCGCCGAGACCTGATCATCGTGCCGGCCGATTTCTGCAGGCCACGCACCCATTGTGCCCGCGTCCCAGATGCCCACTGACCCATCTTGCATCCCGACGACCGCACGCCCATCGGGTAGCGCCGCCAAGGCTGTCACGGCGCAGCTCATTTCACGGCCTCGCCAGCATCCTGCGTCCGGTTCGTTAACCAGAAGCGTGCTGGGCAGCGTGCTTTTGACCGTACGGCCGTCTGGGAGGACTGATTCCAGCGGCGTCTGGCTTCGCGACCCTGGGATAACCCGTCCGCCGAACTCGGCCGGCGCGGTCTTGGCCCCGGCTGGATCGCGGATCAGCGGCCGCCCGTCCGCCTGAGCCGTGATAACCCGGCCGTCTGCCACGATCACCTCGGCTGCTTCTGCGCGGTCGCCCAGCTCGATCGGGCTCGCCGCGGAACTGGCAGGATCCCATATGAGCACACGGTGGTCATCGGCGACGGCTAGTTTCCCGTCAGCCAGCACCTCCATCGCGCGGATGAAACTGTCGTGACGGCCCAGCTCCCTCGACAGGGCTTGGCTGGTCTTCCGGGTTGTCCAGCAGGGCACCAGATTCGGCCCGGGCAGCGACTGCAGACGCTGGCGAATTTCACTGGCGAGTCGTTCCGCGGCGGCCATCCCGTCGCCACCGAGTTCGGCTGCCTGCATCCACAGCTGCCGCAAGATGTAGCCGGGCTCGTCCAGGGGATGAGGGGGCCGCAAGTTGAGCACCTGCCCTGTTACCGCAGCGAGCATTGCCGCGAGCACTGTGCTGCCGGGATTCGCCGCAGCGGCTCGGCGCAGTTCGGCCAGAGCACGGTCGATCCCCATGACCGTGATTACCGCCTCGATCCAGGCGACATCCCCGGTTAGCGCAGAAAGCCGCTCAGGGTCGTGGACCAGGGTCGAGGGGTAGGCATCCAGCAGGTACTGCGGTGTAGCTTCTTCCCGTCCGGACGGGGCGGGGCAGCCTGCATCTCGCCACCGATCTGCCCACTGGTGAATACGGCGGCGGAAGTCCGGATCATTCAGGCTCTCGTGCGCTTGGGCATAGGCGAGCAAGGATTCGTGGGCGAACTGATAGCGGCTGCTTCCGGCAGTCCTGGCACGCTGGAGGCTGCGGGCCGCCGCGGTGTTGAGCAGCGTGTGAATCCGCTGCCTCAGTGCAGCCGCCGGGCCTGCCACGCTGGTCATGACCGCAAGATCCCCGATGGTCAGTGGCCCGGCGGCCGCAGTGAACAATCCCAGCACGTCCGCTGCGAGCCCGTCGCTATTGTCACGGCGGAGCAGGTCATCAATCTCCTGCCGCGCCAGCGCGGCCAGGTCCCTTGCGCCAGCGAAGGGCGCAACCTCCTCCGGGTCTGTGAACGCCAGCAGGTGTCCCGGGGGAACGTCCGCTGGCAGCTGATAGCCGGAGCGGCTGCTGACCAGGACATGGGCATGAGTCCCGGCCACGGCGGGCAGCTCTGCGGCGATGCTGGGCAGCTCGGGCGGGTGGAGGTCCTCATCCAGCCCATCCACCACCAAGAGCACGTGCCGGTCCTTCGCCGCCGCCCGTTCGGTGACGCGGCGCCATAGTGCCCGGAATTCCTCCCGCACAGGGGCCGGCGGGACTTCGTGGATCAGCCAGGCGAGCTGCGGAACCGTGGCGGCCAGGAACCGGGAACTGTCGGCGTCACCTTCCCGGCGCGACGCGAAATACGCGATGACGTCCACATTGCCTCGCAGCTGAAGCGCCGCCTCGGCCAGTAGCGTCGTTTTCCCAGCCCATACCTCTCCAGCCAGCCACCGGTACTTCTCGGTACCGGTGGCGAACCTGGCAATACCCGCCAGGTTCTGCCGCTGCCCGTTCAGCGCTCCTGTGCGCTGGCGGATCACTCGCACCGTTGCCCAGTACGCCGGCTCCTCACGCTCAGTTCCACGCAGCCAGCCGGCAAAATCAGGAATGCCAGCCACCAGCAAGATCGCGCCAGCAACAACAGCGATGACAACACACAAGATAAACAGCGGGCTCCCGGATAGCGCTGTTGTCGCTCGTGCAGCAATTATCGCGGCGAAGGCGACTGCGAGAGCGCTTATAGCCGCGCTCGATGCGACGACCGCACGGCGATACTCAGGCACCTTCGCAAGGGTACGGTCGTTCCGCCGGATTTGCGCGCCAATTGGTGCCACTGGAGCACTCCGTGGCAGGTCACGCCGGGCCTACGTCAGCTCCTGGCGCACGTCACCGCTTTCGGCGCCAGCGAAGCCTGCGGGGGGGCCGCCACACAAGCCAGGCCCAGATAGTTCAGTCGGCAGAGGGCGTATTGCGCGGGAAACCTGCAGATCGGTCGGGCATGGTCTCCGTGGCATGGCGCCCCGCTGAAAGCGCCAGGCTGCGCTTGGCTGCCGTCAATAATCCGGGCCGCCTTCATCCTCAGAGACGAATCAGGGACGGCATGATCCCCCCGCCCGGGTCAGCACCAATTCAGCACGCGGTCAGGAAACGCCCGGGACTAACCGGAAATAACGGGCATTCCGCCACGATGCCTGAGCCGTCCGGCCCGGCGGCAAACGCCGGGCTAGACGGTCACGGCGCAGCATCTCAGCCGCCGCTGACCTGCGCAAATGCTAACCAAAATGCTACATAAGGAGCTGGCGGGCCATCACCATGCGCTGGATCTGGTTGGTGCCCTCACAGATCTGGGTGATCGCGGACCGGGCAGCAGTTTCGGCAGCTAGATCGGCTGTTAGGCGGTTGGGTATCAGCACGGATCCAGCACGCATTTTCGTCCGCGGCGGCGTTTCCTGTGCACGGTGCCGAGGATGGCGCGAGCCACCCTGAGCAGCCCGTGAGGCGGGAACGAGAATTCCTGCAGGCCTGCTCAGTGACCTCCGTGCGGCTGCAGTCGAGCCAGCTGGGGACTCCGGCTTGCACTGTGGGTGCCGACAACCTATGCCACTAGGCGATATTCATGAATCACGCCTCCGACGCGGTCGCGCCGCCGCACGCGGAAGTGGTCCAGGCCGGTGACGCCATCTGGCAGCGGGCGAGGGCCCGGTCGCCGCGATGCAGGAAATCCGGGTCGGTGAGGATGGCGAAGCCCGCGACCTGGATAAGGGTGGTCGCGGTTACGATGAAGGTGGTCGGCCGCGGTGGCCCGCGTTCGGGTATCCGGCAGCTGGAGCAGAGGCTGTTCGTCCAGGTCAGCGTTCCTGTTGCGGCGGGCCCGGGCGGCCAGCCTGAGCCGGCATGCTGCCCGTCCGGGCTTGGCGCAAACAACCGGCATATCCGGTGTGATCGGAGGGCGCCGAGGTGGAGTACTGGACGTTACGCTGGGTAGCCGGATGTCATGGTAACGGGCGGACGGGATAAGCCGACCCGCCCGGCCGATCCCGGCGTGAAGGAGACCGTGCCCGGCGGGATACTCCCGGCTGGCGCGCCGGGCGACGTCGGCCGGGTGCCGAACGGCGCCGACCGGGTGCGCCGCCCGGCAGACTTGCTGTTCGCGGTGCTCTCGCTGGCGGTCGTCGCGGTCGTGCTGGTCAATATCCGGGCTCTTCCGCTCGGCAGCACGGAACTGGCCGACGATGTCTCGACCTGGCTGCATCACATCCCTCGCTGGCTGTCGTCCGCGGCCGAGGTGGTGTCCGGGGTCGCGTGTTTCGTCCTCGCGGTCGTCGCCGTGGTGGTGATGGTCCGCAACCAGTGGCAGGACGCGCGCAACGCGGCCATCGCCGGGTTCACCGGCGCCGCGTCGGCCATTGCCGCGTCGGCTGTCTGGCGGGCCGAGAACGGCGCGATCGAACGTGCCGTGCTGCACGGCAGCAATCCCTCGATACTCGTGGTGGACACCGCGTTCGTCGCGTTCGTGGTGGGCACCGACTTGACCCGGCGTTCGCACTGGTCGCGCTGGTGGCCGTGCGCGGTTGCGGGGTTGCTGCTCAGCGGGCTGGCCGTGGGCGCGCTGACGCCTTTCGCCGTCTTGATCGTGCTCTTCGGCGGGCTGCTGGCTGGATGGCTGGTGCGCTGGCTTCTCGGCGCGGCGTCGGTCCTGCCGAGCCCGGCCGAACTCGTGGCCTGGCTCAGGAGTCAGGGCGCGGCGGTCCGCGAGCTGGCCGGGGACCGCCGCGCGCGGCTGGAAGGCACTCTGACCGATGGCACCCGGATCCAGGTGCGCCTTTCCGGCCGTGACACCCGGGGATCGGGCCTGGTGCGGCGGCTGTGGGCGCTGGTCCGGCTGCGGCCCGCGGTCGCGGGTCACGTCGCGATCAGCTCACGGGCCCAGCTCGAGCAGCTCGCGCTGGCCTGCAGCCTGGCGCGGCAAGCCTTGGTGCCCTGCCCCTCGGTGCTGCTGTTCGGACAGATGCCCGGCGAGACGCTGGTGCTCGTGACGACCGGGCCGTCCGGGGCTCAGCTCGACGGCACGGTGAGCGTCCGGGAGGCGGCGTTGTTGTTCGCCTCGCTGCGCGCTCTGCACCACGCAGGCATCGCCCACCGCGACCTGCGGCCGGAGAACCTCTTCGTGTCGGAAAAGGCGGCGGGTTTCCGCTCGCTCGACGCGGCGGTGCCCGCCGCCAGTGAACTGGCCCGCCGCCTCGACCTGGCACAGGCCCTAGCCACCCTGGCTCAGGCGGTCCGGCCTCCCGGCGCCATCGAGGCACTTCGGGAGGGGTACGGGCCCGTCGACGAGAGGGCCGTCGCGGCCGTCCTGCAACCGGTCGCCCTGGCGCCCTGGGGATGGCGGGCGATGCGCGCCGCCCAGGGCAGCCTGAACGAGGTCCGGAACGAGCTTCTCGGACCCGGCAGCGTAGTGCCGACGGCCCGGCTCGAGCGCTTCCGCTGGCGTACCGTCCTCAGCGCGATTGCCCTCACCGTCGCCGCCTACCTGCTGATCGGCGAGCTCTCGGGCGCGGACATCCTCGGCACGCTGAGCCACGCCAATCCCGGCTGGTTCGCCGTGGCGGTCGTCGCGTCGGCGGTCACCTACCTGGCGGCCGCCGAGAACCTGGCCGCGTTCGTGCCCAAGCACCTCTCGCTCATCCGCGGCTTCGGCGTCCAGCTGTCCACGGCGTTCATCGGGGTGGCGATGCCACCGACCGTCGGCCACGTGGCGGTCAACGCCCGCTACCTGCACCGTCAGGACGTCGACGAGGGCTCCATCGCCGCCGCGGTCACAATGTCACAGATAGTAAACATCGTGACGACGGTGCTGCTGCTGATCGTCTTCGGGCTGCTCACCGGTTCCGGGCTCAGCCGCTTCAAGATCGCACCAGGCACCGACGTGCTCATCGGCATCGCGGCTATCGCTGGCGTCATCATCATCCTGGTATCCGTGCCGCAGACCCGCGCCAAGCTGGCCGAAATCGTATGGCCGCACATACGCGGCCTCGGGCCCAGGCTGCTCGACGCCATCTCCCACCCGCTGCGGCTCGCGATTAGCGCCGGCGCCAACCTGCTGCTCACCGCCGCTTACCTGGTCGCGTTCATCGCCGCACTGCGAGCCGTCGGCATCCATCCGGCCATCCTGCCGGCCGCGGTCGTCTACCTGGCGGGCAACGCGGTAGGATCGGCCGCCCCGACGCCCGGCGGGATCGGCGGCGTTGAAGCCGTGCTGGCGGCCGGGCTGACGGCCATCGGGATTCCCCCGCACGAGGCGATTCCCGCGGTGCTCTTGTTCCGGGTCGCGACGTTCTGGCTGCCGATTCCCGCAGGCTGGATGGCCTATCTACTGCTGCAGCGGCGCGGCGTCCTTTAGCAGCTTTTCTCATCTCCCGGCTCTCCCGGCTCTCCCGGCGCATAAGGGCCAGCCGACGGCAGACTGAACATCAGCAACGTGCCCGAAGGCTACAGCGGCGCGTTCCTCGAAGGCGCGGGAGAGATCGCCTTCCCGGGCTCAATCGGATACCAGCAATTGTGGAAATACACGGGGAACCGACGATCATCATCCGGCTCACCAATGACCAAGGCAACATCCCCGTTCCGGACGCATTCGCGAACCCGATCATTTACATCGAGAATGAGGTAATCAGACCGTTGTTGCCCTACATCCGGCCGTGACCGCTGTACCGAAACCCGCCAAGGAACGCGTCGTGTCCCTGGACCCAGGACACGCTGGCACGGCATGAGATCACCCGTCCATAAGACGTTATGCCGACAGCGACGCCTGCAATGCGGCGATCATATGGCCTGGAATGCAGCTGCCTTTGCGCGATAACACACTTCGCGCAATCCCGCCGCGTCCGCTCCCTGGGGTTCAGGCGGCTAGTGCCTGGCGTTGCTGGCGCGCGAGATTGGCAGAGAGGGCAGGTTCACGGCGTGCTGTTGTCCGCCGACAGGCTTGACGTACGGCGTTCGCGGTACGCCGAAGTGCCTGCGCTGGGTTGACGCATGAAGGTCGCGTTTCCTGGAGAGTCGGTAACGCCGATTCATTGGACTTTCGAAGGGCGTTCTCTCATGGCTGGACTGGCGCGGTTGTGCATACGCCGCAAGAATTTGGTGCTGTTTGCCTGGATCGCGATGCTTGCGGCGCTGGCCGGGTTGGTGGGGATGAAAGGGTCGGCCTTCAGCGATTCTTCCCGGCTGCCGACCAGCGACTCGAGCACGGCGTATAACCTGCTAGCCCGGGGCGGCAGTGACGCCGCCAAGGTGACCACTGGAATCATCGTGTGGGACACCGGCAGTGGTTCCGCGCTCTCGCCGGCGGCGAGCTCGAGAATGTCGCCGATGCTCGCCCAAGTGGCGAGGGTCCAGGGGGTGAAGGGCGTGATCAGCCCGTTCACCGCCGCCGGCGCGAAACAAGTCAGTGCTGACTCGCGCACCGCGTACGCCACGGTTGTCTTCACCTCGGATAGCCATGCAGGCGCGGCAGAGAAACTCGCCGAGGCAGCAGCCACCGGCCAGCTGGACGTCCAGGTGGGGGGCGCTGCCTTCACCAAGATCAATCCCGGGGGGGCAGCGAGGTTGTCGGCGTCCTTGCTGCCCTGGTGATCCTCATACTGGTGTTCCGGTCTATCTGGGCCGCGGTGCTGCCGATCATCACCGGAGTAGCCGGTGCCGCGTGTCCAGCCTCGCGGTTATCCTGCTCTCGCACGTCATGACGCTGCCCAGCGTCGCTCCCGAACTGGGCGCCCTGATCGGGCTCGGTGTCGGGATCGACTACGCGCTGTTCATCGTCAACCGGCACCGCAAGGCACTGCGGCAAGGTGCCGACCTGCCTGGCGCGATCACCGCAGCGATGAACACCTCCGGGCGGGCCGTGCTCTTCGCGGGCGCCACAGTCATTGTCGCGCTGCTCGGCCTGCTCATCCTCAATGTCGGCTTCCTGACCGGGCTGGGCATAAGCGCTGCGGTGACCGTATTCCTGACCGTCATGGCCGCGGTGACCCTGCTCCCGGTGCTGCTGGCCACGATGGGACGACGTGTGCTGCGCAAGTCCGAGCGCGCCGCGACCGGGGCGCTGGCACTGGCCGACGCCGGGCCGGCGCGAGATGCCGTGCCGACGCGCCCGGGCTTCTGGGCACGGTGGGCGCAGCTGGTCGGACGTCGGCCTGTCGTGGCCGGAGTGCTGGCCGTCGCGGTGCTCGGCACGCTGGCTGCGCCGGCCCTGGCGATACGATTGGGCGCCGCGGACGACAGCAGCGCCCCGGGCGGGACGAGTGCCCGCAGCTACTACGACACGATGGCGAATGCGTTCGGCCAGGGCTTCGACGCCCAGCTGCTGCTGGTCGCCCAGACCCCGGACGGTCAGGCCCGGACAGCGTGGACCACGCTCGCCAGGGAGCTGCCCGAGGTGAAGGGCGTCGCCTCAGCCGGCACGCCGACAGCGGTCTCCGGCGACAGCCTGTCCATGATCCAGGTCGTCCCCACCACGGCCTCCCAGGACCAGGCGACCAGCGATCTCGTCCGCACGCTGCGCTCAGGCATCATCCCGCGGGCCGAGGCCGAAACCGGCCTGCGCGTATACGTCGGCGGAACCACCGCCACCAATATCGACTTCGCTAACGCACTGACCAGCAAGCTGCCGCTGTTCCTGGCCATCATCGCCGGGCTCGGCTTCCTGCTGCTCACCCTGGCGTTCCGCAGCCTGCTCGTTCCCGCCATCGGGGCCATCGGCAACCTGCTCACGATCGCGGTCGCGCTCGGCTCGACCGTCGCCCTGTTCCAGTGGGGCTGGGGGCCGTCGCTGTTCGGCATCGGCGGACCGGGCCCGGTGGAGTACATCGTCGCCATCCTCATCGTCGGCGTGGTGTTCGGCCTGTCCATGGACTACCACGTCTTCCTGGTCAGCCGGATGCATGAGAGGTGGACCCAGACCGGGGACAACCGGCGCGCCGTCACTAAAGGGGCAGCGGACACCGGCGGAGTGATCGTCACGGCGGCCGCGATCATGGCCTGCGTGTTCGCCTCGTTCGGTGTCTCCGGGGTGCGGACCATCTCGGAGTTCGGAGTCGGGCTGGCGGTCGCCGTGCTCGCCGACGCGTTCCTCCTGCGGATGACCGTGGTGCCCGCGCTGATGCACCTGATCGGGCGGCGGAACTGGGCGATCCCCTCCTGGCTCGACCAGGCCCTGCCGCACGTGTCCGTGGAAAACCCGGGCACGAACAGCCCGGCGCACACCACCGGCAAGCATCGGATGCCCGCAGCCGTCGAGGTACCGTGACCGGTCACCGGCGAGGATAGTTAAACGGGGGCAGTCTAGTGGCTGCCCCCGTTCGGCTCACGGCGACACGAGACGGAGGTATGCCATGACACGGGTCGCGATGACCGGGGCCGCGATGACCGGGGCGGCGCGGCTGCGGCGTTACCTCCGCCGCCCCGACTGGCTGCTCACGGCCGCCGCCTTGGTGATCATGCTGTCGACCAGCGTGGCCGGCGACACCTGGCGGTTGCCGGCCGGCTGGGCTGCGGTCGTGGTCGTGCTGTCGTGGCTGCCGCTGACCGTGCGGGCGTCCTGGCCGCTGCCGGTGCTCGCCGCCGTGCTCACCGCCGACACGGTGCACATCGCCCTGGCCGGCCACGCGCACCCGGCAGCGGCCACGCTCCCCGCGGCGACCATGCTCGCCCTTTACACCGTCGCTATCCGCTACCCGGCCCGGGTGGCCTGGACGGCGGCCGCAGTGGCAGGGGTCATCCAGTTCACCGTGGCCCTGGTGAGCTACCCACACCCGAGACCGGACTTGCTCTACCTCAACTGGGCCGTCGTTGCCACCGCGCTGGGCCTCCTCATCAGGGAACGGCGCGAACGGATCGCCGCCGCCGAACAGCGAGCCGAGGCCGCCGAGCACAGCCGACAGGCCGAAGCCGACCGCCAGGTCACAGCCGAGCGCATCCGCATCGCCCGCGAACTGCACGACGTCCTGGCCCACCACATCGCTGTCGTCAACGCCCAGGCCGGTGTCGCCCAGTACCTGCTCCGCACCGATCCGCACGCCGCCGACACCGCGCTCGCCGGCATCGCCGCCAACAGCCGGGCCGCACTCGACGAGCTGCGGGCAACCCTGGGGCTACTGCGTGCAGAGGGCGACACCGCACCGGGCGACCCCCGCGCCCCCGCCCCGACGATCGAGCACCTCGACCTGCTCCTGGACAGTTTCACTGACGCCGGCCTGCGGCTCACCGTCGCAGTCCACGGCGAACCCGGCTCCCTGAGCGGACCGGCCGACCTCGCGTTCTACCGGATCGTGCAGGAGGCCCTTACCAACGCCACCAAGCACGCTCCGGGCAGCGGCGTCTGCCTCGGCATCGACTGGTCCGCCGCATCGGTTCATCTCACCGTCAGCAACACCGGACCAGCCGCCGCGCCGCAGGGACTCATGAACGAAG
>Ga0210383_10001275_pt1 | contig 23147 bp, 16 predicted proteins | sample IncBWC14OmetaG_FD_160072 | JGI IMG/M metagenome (GOLD analysis project Ga0210383, IMG submission 160072) | Forest soil microbial communities from Barre Woods Harvard Forest LTER site, Petersham, Massachusetts, United States - Inc-BW-C-14-O ... | reverse complement strand
ACGCAAACTCAAAGCTTCGTCCAAAGTCTGCGTGTGTGCGGATTGAGCTAGAACGGGATTGGGTTGCGCACTGATTGCAATAAGAATGACACCGAGCGAGAGAATCCACTTTTTCACGCATTTCCTCCAGAGTTTGGTCGATTTGCGACCGGGCGGAGTTGCACGCACAAACAACTACGCAAGACAGGGTACAGAAGTTCCGCGGCTATGATAAACCCTTTGCGGGAATGGGTCGCAGCGCCGCGGCTCGTGGCGATTGTGGCGCCCGGGACGTGGCTGATACCATCGGCAGGAGTCCGACCTGTATGGCGACGTTCATTGCGCCGTGGGATTCATGCTTGTGGGAACCGAGTCGAACCGAAAGGCGAATCATCGTGAGTAATCCACTGATTTTGTCTCGAGTTGTTGGCGGCACATTGTTGCTCGCAGCGTGTTTCGCGCCGGGAGAGGCACGAGGTCAATCGGCGACAGTGAATAAAACCGCCGACGTGATGCACCAGATGAGCGATTCGTTTGAGACGCTGGCCAAACGCGTTTCGCCCGCCGTTGTGGAGGTGATGGTCACCGGCTACGGTTCTCCAGATGAAGACGACGATGGCAAAACGTCCAGTGCCGTGGGACGCCAGCGGAGCCTGGGTTCCGGGGTAATCGTCGACCCGGATGGGTATATCGTTACGAACTATCATGTGGTAAAGGGTGCGGATCGCGTGCGCGTGGTGTTGACTCCACAAGGCAATTCAGAATCGCAACCCACGGCATTGCTGAAGTCGCATGGGCGCAACCTACCGGCGCGCATTGTTGGCTTCAACAAATTGATTGATATTGCGGTGCTGAAGGTGGATGTCATGGGATTGCCGACTCTGCCTCTCGGACGTTATGAACGTGTTCAGAAAGGGCAGGTGGTTCTAGCATTTGGAAGTCCGGAAGGGCTGGAGAATTCCGTGTCGTTCGGCTTAGTGAGTTCGGTTCTGCGGCAACCCGATCCGGATGACCCGATGGTGTATATCCAGACGGATGCGGCCATCAATCCGGGAAACAGCGGAGGTCCGTTGGTGGACGTCGATGGAAACGTAGTGGGCATCGATACGTTTATCTATACGAAATCCGGTGGCAACGAGGGTATTGGATTTGCCATTCCCAGCGGCATTGTACGTTACGCCTATGAACAGATTCGGAAGTATGGAAGAGTGCGGCGGCGCACGATTGGCGCTGAACTGCAATCACTTACACCGGATATGGCGCAGGGATTGGGTCTATCGAGTGATGTAGGCGTGATCGTGTCCGACATTTTCCCCGGGAGCAAGGCGGAGCATGCAGGGTTGAAGATTCAGGACGTAATACTCAGCATTGATGGTCTGCCGGTGGACAACGTGCCGCTTTTTGCGTTGAGTCTTTATCTGTTCAATACCGGCAATTCAGCGAAGCTGCAGATTTTGCGCGATGGAAAGAAAATCGAACTGGATGTTCCCATCTTCGAGCCCAGAAACGAACCGAGCCAGCTCTCGGAATTAGCCGATCCGACGAAGGACCTTATCCCTCGGCTGGGGATTCTTGGTGTGACGATTACGCCGGAGGTCATGGCGTCCGTGGGAGAGTTGCGCACGCCGTCGGGCGTCATTGTGGCGTCTTTGGTCGCGGACCGGCTGGCGGTCGATTCCGGTCTGATGGAGGGCGACGTAGTCCATTCGCTGAATCACGTTCAAATTACCAGCGTGGATAATTTGCGGGCGGCGTTCAACAGGTTGAAGCCGGGAGAACCGGGCGTCATGCAGGTGGAGCGCAACGGTAAGTTGATGTATGTGACGTTCGAGATGGAGTAGGGGAGAGCGGTGTGGGGCACGCGGCGGAAGTTGCGGTATGATGAGGCGCTTCGAAACGACAGGTGGCAGGAGATGATTGCACATGAAAAATAACGAGGGTGCACAGACGGATTTCGGCAGGAGACAGTTTATCTTTAGCGCGGCTTCGGGCGCGGCCCTTGGAGTGGCCGCACAAGCTGGAATCGAGTTGGCGCTTCCGGCAAGACTCGAGGCACAGACCAATTTGAGTCCGGATGCGGCTTTGAATGAGTTGATGGAAGGTAATAAGAGATTCGACGCAAATCAACTGACCTCCATCGCGCACGATCTGGCGATTCTGAAAGAGAACACGATAGAGAAGCAGGAACCGTTCGCGGCGGTGCTGGCGTGCGCGGATTCGCGTGTTCCGGTGGAATTGGTTTTCGACCAGACGATTGGGCATATCTTTGTGACGCGAGTGGCGGGAAACCTGGTGACGCCGGAAATTATCGCTAGCCTGGAATATTCCGTGGCGGTTCTTGGAATCAAGGTTCTCCTGGTGATTGGGCATTCCAATTGCGGGGCGGTAAAGGCGGCGATGAAGGCTGACGCGGTGCCCGGACAGATCAGCTCTTTGTATCAGCATTTGCGGCCTGCTGTAGCGCAGTCCGGCGGAAGTCTTGCTAAAGCGATTGAAGCGAATGCGCAAATTCAGGCTGATTTGCTGCGGACGTCGTCGACCGTTATTCGCGATGCGCTCAAGGCTGGCACGTTGACTGTAAAATCGGGCGTTTATGACCTAGGGAGCGGGAAGGTCAGTTTGAGTTAGAAAGGGCGAAACAGAAAGAAAACCCAAGAGAGACCGCCTCGGAAGGCGGCCGCTACAAGCCGGGAGTTTGTGATCGTGCGGACATGGGGCGCAGCAGTGCTGCGCCCCTACAAGTCAAATGGGCGCTGACGCTAGACCTGCAGGATGTCGCCTTCGCGGGCTACCAGTTCGTATAGGACTGGATTGACGAAAAAGCCGAGCAGCAAACGAGAGAGAAGCCCGGCGACGACCACGATGGCGAACGGTTTTTGCGTATCGCTGCCTACCCCGGTGGATATGGCGGCCGGCAGAAGACCCAGGCAGGCGACTAGCGCGGTCATCATGATGGGGCGCAACCGCAGCAGAGATGCTTCCAGGGTGGCATCACGGACACTCTTCCCTTCGAGGCGCAGTTTGTTGATGTAACTCACCAGGATGACCGCGGTTTCCACGGATACACCGAGCAAAGCGAGAAGTCCCAGCGCACTGGAGACACTCAGGGGCGTGTGGCTAAGCTTCAAGGCAATCAGGGCGCCGACGGGTTCGGTGAGGATGACGCCCAGCGCGATGGTGATTGGAAATTTAAAATTGCCGTAGAGCGCGAACAGGATCATGAAAATCAGAAAAATCGCGAGTGGGCCGATGACGTACAACTGCGCCTTGGCTTCCAGGAGCTCAGTGTATTCTCCACCCCAATCCAGGCGGTAGCCCTCCGGAAGTTGGACGTTTTTGGCGATATTTCTTTGCCCGGCGTTCACGATGCCTTCGAGATTGCGCCCGCGAATCGAAAACTGGATGCCGATGTAGCGGGAATTGTTCTCGCGATAGATGAAGGAAGCGCCGGAGGATTCCTTGATGGTGGCGAGTTCGGTAATCGGAATCTGCTGTCCGCCGGGGGCGGGAACAAGCAGATTGCCGATTTCTTTTGCGTCGGAGCGATACTTCGGATCCATGCGCACAACGAGATCGAAAAGTTTTTCTCCCTGAATTACCTGGGTGGCAGCCTGGCCACCGACGGCGGCCTGAACAACGGCTTCGACGTCGGCAACGTTGATGCCATAACGAGCTATTTTGGGACGATCGGCCTCGATGAGCAGACTGGGCTGGCCAAGTTCGCGCACCACGGTGAGTTCAGTGAAGCCCGGAGTTTTTTCGAGTATGTTCTTAATCTCGACCGCCTTGCTTTCGAGGACGTTGAGGTCGGGGCCAAATATTTTCACAGCCAGTGCCGACTTGAGGCCGGTGAGCGCTTCATCGACAGCATCTTCCGCGGGTTGGGTGAAATTAAAAATTACGCCGGGATAGGAATCGAGCTTCTTCTCCAAGTCAGCGACGAGTTGTTCCTTGGTGTGGACATTCGTTTGCGACCAAGATTTGTCGTTGTACGGTTTCAGGCCAACATAAAACTCGCAATTGAAAAAGCCGGTGGGATCGGTGCCGTCGTCCGGGCGTCCAAGCTCCGAACCTGTAACCGTCACCATCGGATATTGAATGAGGAGATCGCGGACCTGTGGGGCAAATTTTGCCGCGTCTTCGAAAGAGATGGTGTACGGCAAGGTGGCGCGAACCCAGACCGCGCCTTCATCCAGATGTGGCAGAAACTCTCCGCCTATCAGTGGGATCAGCAGAAGGGTGCCGCCGAAAACGAGCAGGGAAAGAACGATGGTGATCGTGGGATTGTTCAAGCACCACTTCAAGCCGCCCGCGTACTTGTCGCGGACCCAATTGAAGATGGGATTCTCTTTTTCCTTGACTCCGCTCTTGAACCAATAGGAGGCCAGGACGGGAACGACCGTAAGGGTAAGAATCAAGGCACCTAGTAGCGCAAAGCCCATGGTGTCCGCCATGGGGTGGAAAAGCTTTCCGGCCGGACCGGTCAGCGCATAGATCGGCAGATAACCCGCGATAATGACGGCGACGGAATAGAAAATCGGACGGTCCACATCGCGCGCAGCCTGGAGGATGACGTCATTCAATTTGTATTCGGTGCCGTGGCGCAATCCTAGTTCGCGATAAATGTTCTCCACCATGACGATGGTGCCGTCGATGATGATGCCGAAGTCAATGGCGCCGATAGAGAGCAGGTTGGCAGCCTCGCCAGTCAAGTGCAGAAAGATAAAGGCAAAGAGCAGAGCCAGCGGAATGGTAAGGGCGGTGATGACCGCAGCACGAAAACTGACCAAGAAAAAGATCAGGACGATGAAGACCAGAGCCATGCCGCGAAGGAGATTGCTCTCGACGGTGTCTGTTGTCACACGGACTAGGTCGCTGCGGTCGTAGTAGGGGCGAACTTTTACATCTGGAGGAAGAAGGGTCCTGTTGATCTCCTCGGTTTTCTTCTCGACGCCCTCGAGGACGTTTTGCGTCTGCTCGCCGCGCCGCATCAGGATGACGCCTTCTACGGCGTCGTCATCCTTTTTTACCTTGGTCTGAAATCCAAAGATACCCAGACGCGGGGCGTGGCCGATCACTACGGCGCCGATATCTTTTATGCGAACGGAGACGCCATTCGCGGCTCCGACTACCACTTCACCGATATCTTCCACGTTCTTTAGAAGACCGATGCCACGCACGTAATAAAATTGGCCGCCTTGACTGTAAAAACCGCCTCCGGTATTGGCGTTGTTTGCGGTCAGCGCACTCACGACTTGCGCCACGGGAATGTGATAGTTGAGGAGTTTCACGGGATCCAACAGGACGTGATACTCCATAGTCGGGCCGCCAAAACCGGAATCGTCCGCTACGCCGGGAACGCTTTTGTAGGCCCTCTCGATGATCCAGTCTTCGTAGGTGTGCAGTTCCATCGGCGACCGGTCTGGACTTTCGATGACATAGCGATAGACGAGGCCGCTGGGGCTGAAGAGCGGCGCCATGCTCGGGAGCACGCCAGTCGGTAACGTAGCGTCGCTGATGCGTTGGAAAATGAGTTGGCGCGCGAAATAAGGCTCGACGCCTTCATCGAAGGTCAGGATCACATCCGACAGGCCGTAGAGAGAGATGGAGCGCATGACACGTAGGCGCGGCGCGCCGTTCATGGCCAGTTCGAGAGGGAGTGTTGTTAGGCGCTCGACTTCTTCGGCCGCGTGACCCGGCCATTGCGTAATCAGCTCTACCATCGGCGGCGATAGATCGGGGTAAGCGTCCACGGGCATTTGCTTGAAGGACCAAACGCCAGCCACGATCATCAGCACGGTGAGCATCAACACCAGGAAGCGCTGCTGGAGGGCGAGCTGGACAATGCGATGAATCATCGAGATTTCTCCAAAGCGCTCCCCTAGTGCTGAATGGAATTTTTGAATTGCAGGAACAGGCTGCCTTCGGCGACAACTTTTTCGCCTTCTTTGAGGCCGTTGGTGATCTGGATGCGGCCCTTGTCGCTGGGGCCCACGCTAACGAGGCGGCGCGCGAATTGATTTGCGTTGGTTTGCACATAGACGAAGGGCTGATTTTCCGTATCGCGAAGCACAGCGGTGTCCGGAACGATGATGGCGTTGGGAATAGAGCCTGCGCTGACTTCAGCGGTAACGTACATGTCTTTTTTCAGCTTTTTTCCGGGATTTTCGGTGACGATGCGCGCTTGCAGGGTTCGTGTGGTGGGATCGAGCGCGGGCGCGATATAGGAAATTTTTCCGTGAAACATCTCGGGATAGGAGTCGGTGTTGATTTCGACAGAATCGCCCGCGTGCACATACGGAAGATCGCTCTGGTACACGTTCACGAGGACCCAGACAGTATTGGTATTGGAGATGGTGAAGGTTTGGGTCGCGCCCGCCTGAAGCAGTTGACCGGGACCTACGAGGCGCTCCACGATTTCTCCACCTACAGGCGCGGGAATAGGGATTTGCGCTGTGGTCTTGGCGGTTTGCAGCATGGCTTCCGGATCTTTCATGCCGAGTGCGACGAGGAAGTCTTTGGTGGATTCGAGATCGGCGTGAGCCTGGGTGCGAACGGATTCGGCTTGCTCCAGATCAGCTTCGGAGATGGCCCCGTGGGCGTAGAGATCTTTTGCGCGGGTGTACAGCCTGTCCGCGAGGGCGTAGGCATCGCGGGCCTTGAGGTAGCTCGAGCGAGAAGTGGAGTAGTCCGGGCTGGTGACGGTGAGGAGAGGTTGACCGGCGTGCACAACCTGTCCGGGCGCCACCAGGATTTCCTGGACGGGACCGCCAATAGCGGAAAAAACGGGAGTAGTTTCGAAAGCGTTGTACGCGACGGTGCCTGCCAGACGCAGCACGCGGGGAAGCGAAGATTTTTCCGCGGCCACAATCTGGAGGCGGGCCATCTGGTCTTTCGGAACGGTGAAGAGTTCCGCGGTATCGGACTTGGATTCGCTGGCAGTGAACGAGGTCATGGTGGATTCGGATTCACCCGGACCGGAGCCTCCACAACCGGAGAGCGAGACCGCCAACGGAGCAATGATTGCGATGATGAGGGAAAAAAGGATGATGTATTTTTGATTGCAAGATTTCATGGGAGAGTCCTTGTGCCCACGGCTTGTCGCATTTGTTCGAGCGCGAGCATGTAATTCGCAAGTGCCTGGCGGTAGGCGAGCTGATTGGCACGATAGGTTCTTTCGGCGTCGAGATAATCGAGAAGACTCGCGGCACCGCGATGATAGGCGTATTCGCTGATGTCGCGGGATTGCTTGGCCTCGTCGGCATAGCCGCTTTCGTAGAGTTGAACGATTTCGTTGTTCATGCGCAAATTTCCGTAGGCTTCCAGTACGTCTGTGGAGACTTGCTGGATGGTTTCGCTGGCCTGTTGCTGGGCTTGCGTGATGGCGAACTGCGCACGGGAAATTTCACCTTGATTGCGATTGAAGATGGGCAGGGGCATGTTGTAGAAAAATGCGCCAGTGTTGGTGCCAGCGGTGTGGCTGTAGTCGAAGGTGCCGGTGATGTCCATCTTGCCGTTGGCTTTTTGCAGGGCCAGTTGACTCTCCGCCGCGACAACGCCCTGTTGAGCGGCGCGAAGGTCGGGGCGGTTGATTGCGGCCATGGATTTCAATGAAGGAAGATCGGCGTGGATTGGCTGATAGCTGAGCGTTCCCTCCAGGTCGTATTCTTCCGGCACAGATTCGTAACCGAGTAATTGCCGCAAGGCAGCGGAGGCTTGCACCCTGGCTAGTTTGGCGGCGGAGACGTCGGTCTGAAATTGAAGTAACTGGAGTTTAATTTTCAGAAAGTCGCTTTCGCTCATGTCCCCAAGGCGAAATCGCTGGTTGCTGATCTCGACGGCTTTCTGAAAGCTTTCCAGATCTTGCTGTGCAAACTCCAAGGTTGATTCGGCGAGCAAGAGATCGACGAACTGCTGACCGACATTGAAAATGAGCTGACGCTCGCTGTCGGAAACCTGGGATCGCACCACTTCGGTCTGGTCCTTGGCGGCCTGCAGGCGATGCTGACGCTTCTTGCCACGTTCGAACAGATAACCGATACCGGCATCGAACTGGGCCTGCTGATCGATGTAGTCGGAGGTGAACTGTTTGGGCTGAAAGATCGGAATAAACTGGGCGTCGAGGCCAAGCGTGGGATTGGGGCGAAGATTGGCGGTGATCTCTTCGGAAAGGCTCTGCTGAATGGTGGAGCGCAAGGCTTGCAACGCGTGGTTATGCTGGAGCGCAAGACGAATGGCATCGTCGAGGGAAATGCGTACGGAGCCGATTTGCGCTGCGCGAGCTTGTGGCGGGGTGGCTGGCTGAGAGGGTGTGGGCGAAGGCGGTTGCACCACCGGAGCTGGTGGCGCGGGATTCTGCTGGCCCTGCAGGGCGCCTTGCAGGCCCTCCGGGGGACTGTGCTGGCCCGGCGTGGCTGCCGCCATCGCAAGCAGAACTGGGACCAAAAGCATTCCTTTCCTCAAGTGAAAACTCCTCGTGCGCCTCTGTCTAGGGGCGTACAGCGATTGTGTTTGGAGAATGAAGGAGCAAAAGGAACAGCTAGGAAACGGGAGGGGCGCGAGGTGCGATGTTGCGAAGCACTACTACAGGAACTAAAGGTGTAATGCGGAACACTTCGAGCCGGTTCATTGCCGGCGCCATAGCCAGATTCGGAGAAGGTGTGGCTATAGCGGCTCCGGCCGAGGAGCAGATCGGGCAGACGTGTGAATCCAGAATATTTGCGTTTAGTTCACCGCAACAGCAGTGCAGTTGCGCGGCCAGCACAACGGCCACGAGGAGCAGCGCCAGGAGGTAGGCATGCTTTGTTTTTACAGGCATTTAGTCCGAAACTTGTCTTATTTTATAGGAAACAGCGTGAGAATGCACGCGGTAGACAGCGGTGGATACGGGCCATATTCTCACTCCTAGCACTCCCAGGTTAGATGCAACTTATGCTCCAAACGCAATGGACCCCATTTGACTCAAGGCGACCCGATGGAGTCATTGTGGGTCGGCACTTTTTGGGGATGAATTTGCTATAGGAAATAGGCTTTCCGAATGGTGCGGACGACTCTCGGTAGGTAGAAGGCTGTACAACATTCCTGAGCCTGGCGGCGTCTGATTAGTACCAGTCATATTGTTGGCCTGAGGTGCTATGGTGCGGTTGCGATTGCGTTCTGTTTCCAGCATTGCTGGAACGTTTGTAGGGGCGATAGTTCCCTTTCTGATGCTGCTGGTTGTTCTGAGTGCCGCTTCGGTTCTAAGTGCCACTTCTGTTTTAAGTGCAACTTCTGTTCTAAATACCACTTCGCTACAGATTGAAAATGGTTCCAGAGTCCCGCTCAAGGGGCACATCCATCCGCTAATTCGTGCTGCGCAAGATATGGGCGCAGTCGATTCTTCGCAAACAATGTCACTGTCGCTGGTGTTTGCGCCCTCACCTTCTCAGCAAGCGGCGTTGCAGAAGCTGCTGCAGGATCAGCGGGACCCAAATTCTGCTCAATATCACAAATGGATCACGCCGGAACAGTACGCGGATGCTTATGGCTTGTCCGCGGCGCAGGTGGAAACCGTTCGCAACTGGCTGAACAGCGCGGGCATTGCCGTGCGCGAAGTGGCACCAAGCCGAAATCGGATTTCCTTTGACGCAACGGCTGCGCAGGCACAATCACTCTTCAGCGTGGAGATTCGCCGCTACAAGGTGAATGGTGAAGCGCATTACGCAAACAGCGGTGAGCCTTCCGTTCCCGCGGCGTTATCGGGGCTAGTGGTTGGCATTCGCGGTTTGAACGATTTCCGGCTGAAATCGCGCGCGGTTCGCACTCGGAGGCAAGTTCGGGCTCAACTCAATCCGCATTTCACTTCGAGCATTTCCGGGGACCATTTTGTGGCTCCCGACGATTTCGCGACGATTTATGACATCAAGGCGTTGTACAACAGCGGAATTGATGGCACCGGGCAAAAACTTGCCGTGGCCGGCCAGACGGATATCAAGCTGACCGACATCGAAGCGTTTCGCACTGCAGCCGGGCTGGCCAAGAACGATCCTCAGATAGTTGTAGATGGAGCTGACCCAGGGACGCATACGGGCGATCTGACGGAAGCGGATCTCGATCTGGAATGGTCTGGCGCAGTGGCGAAGGGCGCGACGATTATTTATGTGAATTCCAGCAATGTGATCAATTCGTTCGACTATGCGATTACCAACAATCTCGCGCCGGTGCTGGCGATTTCTTATGGTGATTGCGAAGCGAATTACACGCCGAGCGACGTGCAGGCGATGTCCACCATGGCCCAGCAGGCGAATGCGCAGGGCATAACGATCAGTGCGTCATCGGGAGATGACGGCGCAGCGGATTGCGAATCTGCAACCTCGACGACTGCAACCACGGGGTTGTCGGTGGATGTGCCGGCGAGCATCCCGTACGTGACAGGAGTGGGCGGCACAGAATTTGTGGAAGGCAGCAACGCGAGTCAATATTGGAGCGCGACAAACGATAGCGCGAATGGATCGGCGCTCAGCTACATCCCGGAGGAAGCGTGGAATGATACCGCTTCTGACAAAATGCTTTCCGCAAGCGGCGGCGGGGCCAGCACGATATTCACGAAGCCCAACTGGCAGACAGGTACAGGAGTTCCAAATGACGGCCAGCGCGATGTTCCGGATATTGCGTTCAGCGCGTCGCCGGATCACGACGGCTTTTTAATTTGCTCCAATGGAAGTTGCGTTACGGGATTTCGCGACGCCAGCAACAATCTGACGGTGGTGGGAGGGACGTCGGCGGGCTCGCCTTCTTTCGCAGGCATCGTGGCGTTACTGAATCAGAAAGCTGGAAGTAGCGGGCAGGGAAACGTCAACCCGACGCTATACGCTTTGGCGGCAAGCTCGCCAGATGCATTTAACGACGTGACCAGCGGTAACAATATTGTGCCGTGCACCGCAGGATCGAAAAATTGTACTAACGGCTCGCTGGGATATTCGGCGGGGGCAGGATATGACCAGGTGACGGGACTCGGGTCCATCAATGTGTCTAAACTGGCTTTGGCTTGGCCAAGCTCAGTCTCGACCACGGCGCCGGCGGATTTTCAACTTACGGCAAGTCCTACCGCAGTGACGATCAGTGGAACTGCTTCCGCGAACAGCAAACTTACCATTGCGCCGGTGAATTCTTTTTCAGGGACGGTAACTCTATCTTGCGTGGCGCCCTCGGCGATCACGTGTTCTATTTCGCCGGCTAACGTTAGCGCGTCCGGGAGCAGCACGGTGATCTTCAGCGTGGTGAGCGCGGCGATGCGACAAGAGAGCGATTCTCATTGGTCGTTTTTTGTTCTGCCGGCGATAAATCGTGGATTTGGCCCGGGGATGCTTGCGACGTCTTTTTGCCTGCTGATTTTAGCTTTTCTCGCGTGGTCAGCGAAGCGCGCTCAGTTTCGAACGCGAATGACTGTGGCGGGTTGCACGGTTCTTTTTGTTGCAGTGATTGTTGGTTGCGGCGGAGGCGGGAGTTCCAGTTCGAAGACGGTGACGACGACCACGACGCCTGTATCGTATACTGCGCAGATTACCGCGCAGAGTGGGTCGCTTACACACACGACGAGCATACAGGTTACGGTTGATTGAGTTTTAACCCCCAAATAAGACAGTCTCGAGATTCTGTGATCTCGCGGATATGGGGTGCAGCAATGCTGCACCGGTACACGGAAACGAAGAGAAAATCGGAACCCAAGCGCACAGCCAGGAATCATCTTGCGAACTACGCGAGATGGATGAAGCTGGCTGCGCCACCACGCTAAAGGACGTCGGCCCAAGGGGGAGAGGCGGCGAAGGCGGCATGGATCAGGCCTACGTGGGAATAGGCTTGGGGGAAATTGCCCCACATGCGCATGTTGGAGGTTTCGTAGTCTTCGGATAAAAGACCCAGGCCGGAGAAAACGGAATGCACGCGGTCCATGACGGCTTTAGCTTCGGCGGTTTGCCCGGAGTCGGCTAGCGCTTCGATCAGCCAAAATGTACAGATAATAAAAGCCACCTGAGGCAAACCAAATCCATCGTCCAATTGGTAGCGAAACAGCCAGTCGCCGTTTGCGAGCCCCTTGCGAATTGCCTTTATGCTTCCGGAAATCCGTTCGTCATCGAGCGGCAGGAATCGCAGGTACGCCATCTGTAAGAGTGAAGCATCGAGTTCCCGCCCGCCGTACGTTGCGGAGAAGCTGTTGATTTGCGGGCACCAAGCCTTGGCGATGATTTCTTCGCGAATTTTTTCGCTGGCTGCGCGAAACTCCGCTTCATTGGCGGGCGCGTGCAGCGAGTACACGCGAGCCATGCGGTCGGCTGCGGCCCAGCACATCAGGTTGGAGAACGTCTGGGGCTTCCATTCGGTGCGATATTCCCAAATGCCCGCATCCGGCTGACCGGATACGGAGATGGCCTTGCGTGCAAGGCGCTCGATGAGTTCAAGCGCTACGGGGGTTCGGTCAGCGCTGAAGCGTTCGTCAAGGAATATGGGAACGAGCGCCAAAACCATTTCGCCAAAGACATCGTTTTGCGTGTGCGTTGCCGCGCCATTTCCAACGCGAACCGGTTTTTCTCCGTTGAATCCCGCCCAATTTTCGAGAATGCGTTCCTCGGGGCCGGGCGTGCCATCCACGCAATAGAGTGGCTTGAGATTCAGATCGGGCGAGCCACCCGCGATGTTCAAGAGATAGTGGATGAAGTCTTCGCGCTCTTCGAATTGCCCCAAAAGGCGGAAGGCGCTGAGCGAATAGTAGGCGTCTCTCAACCAACAATAACGGTAGTCCCAAGTGCGACCGCTCCCCGCGGCTTCGGGAATCGAGGTAGTCATCGCGGCAATGATCGCGCCGGTGTCTTCGAAGCAGTGCAGCTTCAGCGCCAGCGCGGAACGGATCACCGCGCCCTGATAGAGTGGCGGCACGTTGCACTGCTTTACCCACCGCTGCCAGTAGCGATGCGTTTCCGCATAGAAGCGGGCGCTGAGCGGCCGTAGCGGCTCTTCGACCGGGGTGCCCCAGGTGAGGACCAGGTGTCTTTGTTCGGTGAGGGTAAAGGCCTGGCCGCCGAGATAGGAAATCGGAATGTTGGTGGTGAGCCGAAGCTGGCTGTCAAACCCCTCGAAGCGCACGTGGTTTGAGCCGGCGACACGCGTGGGTGTGGCCTTGCTCCAACCCAATCGCGGATCGCAAATCACGCGGATGCGCGGCGAACCTTCGAGAGGCTCCACGATGCGAAAGATTTGCGTTGGGCGGAAAGTGCGGTCGTACTGAACGAAGCGCGGGGCGAAATCCAGCACACGAAACGAACCGGTGGGAGTTTCGAAGCGAGTCTCGAGAATATTTGTATTCTCAATGTAGGATTGTTCGCCGGTTTCGCCGTCCGCAGGGCCGACGAGGAATCTGCCGCCTTCTTTTTCGTCCAGCAGTGTGGAAAAGACCGGTTCGGAATCGAAACGCGGCAGGCAGCACCAGGCTATTTCGCCTTTGCGATCAATCAGCGCGGATAACTGACAGTTTCCGATGAGGCCAAGATGTTCGAGTTGCATTCTTCAAGCGTAGCAAACTCCCACAATAGCCGACACCAGCGGTGTTCAATGTTGTGCTACATGGTTTCGGGTACAAGACGAACGAAGATTAAGAATCAACACAGAGAGCACAGAGGGAGCACAGAGAGCACGGAGACGGCGAGGAGGTGCAACCAATTAATTACGGCGGATGCTTGATGGGCTCGACGACGGAGACAGATGGCTACTGCGGGCAGGCCGCGCCGCCGTCGATCCAAATCTTCAATTGAGCAACGGTTTCGGCGCGGTTGAGCGGCGGCAATGTCCGGCCGTCGCCTGGATTCCAGCCCCAACCGACCAGATCGTCCTTGGCAATATGATCGAAGAGCGCTTGCAGGTTTCTGCCCCCATTTTGCTTGGGATCTTTAATCTGCTTGCAGAGTTCTGGGGCCGAGCGTCCGACAAAGACCATTTTTAAGTCGGGTGAAGGCAAGGACCACTTGGGATTCCCGGGCGGCATATGATCGCCGGGAAGATTAGTTGCTTGATGGCAGGTATCGCAACGCATTCCGTAAACACCGTGCCCATCTTTGCCGCGCTTGACGTCCTGAAGGTGAATGTGGCTATCGTCGCCTTGGAGCGGAGCGTCTCCTGCAGGGTGGCAATTCTGGCAACGCGGCGAAACCAGCACGCGATAAACCTGCAGAAACGCAGCTTGAGACGCGGCCGCGTCGGGTTTGGGCTGAGGGTTCGGCTGTGGCGGGCTGGCGATGATCGATGCGGCGACCAGCGCGGTGCATGTCGAAACGCCGAGAACCGCGAGCACGCGACGCAACCTCCCGTGGGAGCTTTCGGAGTTTGTGGTTGCGATTTTGGGGGCCTCGCTCATCGCTCTTTCTCCTTTAGGATGCGAGATCGCTCGTTCGAATTGGCAACCTTCGAACGCGTTTGCCGGTAACCGCAAAAATGGCGTTGGCTAATGCTGGAGCCACCGGAGGCACGCCGGGCTCGCCGACCCCCGTGGGATTTTGCGTGCTCGGCACGATATATACCTCGACTTCCGGGGATTCGAACATCCGCAACATCTGGTAGTCGTGGAAATTGGTCTGCTCGACACGGCCGTTTTTTAGGGTGATCTCGGTTTTCAAGGCGGCCGTAAGACCAAAGATAATTCCCCCCTCCATCTGGGCCTTGACGGTGTCGGGATTGATCACCATCCCGCAGTTCACGGCGCAAACCACTCGATGCACGTGCACGGTGCCGTTTTTTTCCACGGATGCTTCGACAACCTGCGCGACGTAGCTGTCGAAAGAAAAATGCGTGGCGATGCCGCGCCCGACGCCTGGCGGCAGCTTCGATCCCCATTTCGCTTTCTGTGCGCACAGTTCCAGGACCTCTAACATTTTTGGCTGTTTGGCCAGGAGTTTGCGCCTCAGTTCGTAGGGATCTTTGCCGCCGGCGTGGGCGACCTCGTCCAGGAAAGCCTCGACGGAAAATCCGGTGTGCGAGTGGCCGACGGAACGCCACCACTGAACCGGGACGCCAATTTTTGGAGAGTGCAAATCCACCTGCAGATTGGGAATGCCGTAGAGCATATCGGCCGCACCCTCGACCGACGTAACATCGACCCCATCCTTGACCATCAAGGGTTCGAATGGTGTGCCTTCCGCGATGGATTGCCCGACGATGGTGTGCTTCCATGCTACCGGTTCACCACTGGCGTCCACGCCGGCGAAAAAACGGTCGTGCCACATGGGGCGGTACCAGCCGCCTTTCAGGTCGTCGTCGCGTGTCCAAACGACTTTCACAGGAGCCTTGGCAACTTTGGCGACGTGCACGGCTTCGACGACGAAATCGGACGCCGGATTTGCGCGCCTTCCGAATCCGCCACCCAGCAGAGTGGTGTTAAGTTTCACTTTTTCAGGCGGAAGGCCGGCGACTTTGGCGGCATTGGCGCGATCGACGGTTTCGAACTGCGTGCCGGTCCAAAGTTCGCAGCTATCGGCGCGCAAATCGACAACGCAATTCAAAGGTTCCATCATGCAGTGCGCCAGATAGGGCACGTCATAGGTGGCGGTAATTGTTTTCGCCGCGCTCTTCAGCGCAGCATCTGGATCGCCAGCTTTTTTGGCGAGGTTGCCAGGTTTCCGCGACATTTCGGCGAAGTCGCGGAGCATCTGGTCGGTCGAAAGATCAGCGTTGGGACCAAGATCCCAGTCAACTTTCAGCTTGTCGCGTCCCAATTTTGCGGCCCAGAACTTGGTGGCGATGACGGTGATGCCCGAAGGAATCTGTTCCACGCTTTTCACGCCGGGAACTCTCAGCGTTTCGCTGGCATCGATAGAGCGGACTTTGCCGCCGAACACCGGTGGACGCATCACTACAGCGTAGAGCATTCCGGGAACGCTTACGTCCAGACCAAACTGCGCGGCGCCGTTGGTTTTCGACGGAGTATCCAGGCGCTTCGTGGACTTGCCTACGAGCGTGAAGTTTTTGGGATCCTTCAACGGGACATCCGTGGGTGCGGTGAGTTTTGAGGCAGCATTTGCCAACGAGCCATACGTGACGCGCTTCTTGCTTTGATCATGGATCACGACGCCATTTTCCACGCGGCAAGTGGATGGATCGACTCCCCATTGCTTGGCAGCGGCTTGCACTAGCATCACGCGGGCGACGGCGCCCATCTTGCGGTAACGCGTCCATTCCGCAGGAGAGGTGGTGCTTCCACCGGTCATTTGGATGCCAAAGACGGGGTGGTTGTAGACGGCATCGACAGGCGCGGGTTCCACGCGGATTTTGGCCCAGTCAGCCTGCAGCTCTTCGTTCAAGAGCATAGGCAAAGAGGTGTAAATTCCCTGCCCCATTTCGGAGTGGGCGGAGATGACTGTAACGCTCTCGTCTGTGCCTATCCGCACGAACGCATTTACGGCATAGGCGTCCTTATCGGCGGCAAACGCCTGACCGGCCTTTTTCGAGAGCGGCACGTTCCAGGTGACCAGCAGGCCACCGCCGACGGCTGCACTGGTGCGCAGAAAGGCGCGACGACTGACCATCGCCGGAGCGCTCATTTGGTCCTCCGGTCGCCGGCCATTTCGGCAGCACGATGGATGGCTTTGCGAATCCTGGGATAGGTGCCGCAGCGACAAATATTCCCGCTCATGGCCTCATCGATATCTTTGTCGGTGGGTTTGGGATTTTCGTTCAGCAGAATGGCTGCGCTCATGATCTGGCCGGACTGACAATAGCCACATTGGGGGACGTCCAGCTCAATCCATGCTTTCTGCAACGGGTGAGAAAGGTCAGGGGAGAGCCCTTCGATGGTAGTTACGTGCTTGCCTTCCACGCGCGAGAGGGGCGAAACGCAGGAGCGAATGGCCTGGCCTTCCAGATGCACGGTACACGCGCCACACAGCGCCATGCCGCAACCGAATTTTGTGCCAGTCATGGACAGCGAATCGCGCAAGACCCAGAGAAGAGGAGTCGAGGGGTCGTCGTCGACCTGAACCTGTTTTCCATTTAGAAAAAAACTTGTCATTTGGGATCTCCGTGTAAGGCAATAGAGGCCTTGTCTCCGGCTTGGATGGGAGGGTAGGCCTTGCCGTTACATAGGATTTACAAAAACGAAGAGCGAACGGCTACGCGGTTAGGAATATATCGAAAAACTATATATTTCCATACCGAAAATTGAGTATCTGCGAAAGACGAAAGACTAGGAATCAACACGGTGCACAAAGGAAGAGTTCGGAGCTCGGGGAGACCGCGAGGAGGTACAACCAATTATTATGACGAATATCCGGTGTTTCCTCGAATTACCGAGATTAGTTGTTGAGGCTTGATGGGCTTGGCGAGAATATCGAAGTTGCGGCCTTGCTGGCGGGCTTTTTCGAGCAAGTCGACGGTCGCTGCTTGTCCTGAGAAGAGAATAATTCTGCAGTTCGGAGAGATCTCCAAGATTTTTGTTCCTGTTTCAATGCCATTCAGGCCGGGCATGATGACATCGCTCAAGACTATGTCGGGATTCCAAGTCCTGGCGAGTTCGATAGCGGAAGCGCCGTTGGAGACCGCGGTGGCTTCAAAACCCTCTTCTTTGAGGATTTCCACAACTGTTTCGGCGATCAAGGTTTCGTCGTCGATGACGATCACTCGCAACTTCTTACCCGCGCCGGTACGCTCTCCTTTATCTGCGTAATGAGCCGAGTTTCCCGGAATCCATTCGGGTTTTCCGAACGAAGGTATGATTTGCGTACTTGCGGTTTGCCATCCGGTAATCATGTCGGCTTCAGACCCCATGCGAGTTTAGACTATCGTACTGACTAAATCCGTTTCGTGCTGTGCGGCAAAAACAGCGAAAATGCCGTCCACGTTTTATCCGGCCGAACGCGACTGCGCACGCGTAACGAGCCCTGATGCTTTTCGACAAGACCGAGCGTGAGCCACAGACCCAGTCCGGTTCCGACATCCTTCTTCGTCGTAAAGAAGGGTTCGAAAATCTTTTTGCGATGTTCCGGAGCGATTCCGCTTCCATTATCCATGAAAGTGATATGAACGCCTGGCCGATCACTGCCATCCCAGGCAGATCCCTTTGCGGCCTTTATTGTAAGACATCCCCCGGGCGAAAGAGCTTCAATTGCGTTGGCTATTAAATTAGCAAATATCTGGCGAATTTCACCCGGGTAACCGAGGATCTTTGAGTCCGCGCCATATTGGGGACGCAAGATGATGTTCTTGAAGGTGAGCTTGCGGCCGTAAAGCGCCAAAACTTCCTGCAGAACCTCGGAAACGTCGATTTCGGTGGGAGAAACACTATCGCGATAGAAGCCCAGGGTATTTTTGGTGATTTGCGCAATGCGGTCGAGTTCCTGGTCCGCCAGCTTCAAGTATTTTTCTACGTTGGGAGGCTGCCGTCGCGCCAAGTAGACGAGGTTGGTGACAGCCTCGAGGGGATTGTTGATTTCGTGAGCGATGCTGGCGGCGAGCCTGCCGGTTGCCGCGAGTTTCTCGGTCTGCCGGAGAGCTTCTTCGGAGCGCCGCTGCTCTGTGACGTCGGTGTTGGTGCCGAACCATCGCACTACCTTGCCTGAACCGTCGCGAACCGGCATGGCCATGGTCAGGAAATAGCGGAAGGTGCCGTCTGCAGCGCGCAACGGGTAGGTCATTTCGAAAGGCTGACCGGTAGCGAATGATGTGCGCCATTTAGCGAGTACGGCGGGAAGAATTTCCGGATCGTGAACGGACTGCCAGCCCCAGCCGACAGCCAGTTCGGGCGTCGTGCCGGTATATTCGTACCAGCGATTATTGAACCAGACCCTGCGGCCATCGGGTTCCGTCATCCACGCTAATTGCGGAATGGAGTTGGCGAGGGTCCTGAATTGCCGTTCGCTCTCTTGTAAGGCTGAGTCGCGCTTTTCAATCTCCAGCAACATGCTATTAAAAGCGTCGACCAGCAGCGCGACCTCGTCGTGGTCCCCGGACACGGGGGCACGAACGCGAAAATCCTTTTCGCGCGAAACCTGCAAGGCGGTGTCCGCGAGACTCAAAATTGGCCTGGTGACGACTCGCTGAGATACACGCGAGATCAAAAGAGCGGCGACAAGGGAGGCACCGACGATGACGAGCAGGATGAGGCCGTAGCTTCGGAGACGATCGTAGATAGCTCCAAGGTCCGAGCGGATGTACACAATACCAACGGGCTTGCCATCCATCACGACCGTCTGCACCAGGGCGAATTGTCCGTCCTCAAACCAATTGCGATCGGCTTGCTTACCCGGGCTAAGGGGCAGGAGAACCGGCAGCCAAGCGCCAGGCTGCCGCCAATAACCGGCAAAAAAGTGTCCTTGTGCATCGTATATCCCGGCGTAAACGATATGCTGGGAGGCTCGCAAAGCAGACAATGTCTTCTCCGCCGAGCGCGGATCGTTGAAGATCAGGGGGGATACGGCGTTTGAACCGATGATCTGCGCCTGAACGGAAGTATTGCTGATGAGGTTGGAGCGGAAAGTGATCAGATCGTAGGCAAAGAAGGCCGCGGATGCCAGCAACAACGCCACGCCACTGACCAGCATGTTCATGGTGGTGAGCTTCTTCGAGAGTGAGTCGCGTAGCTTAATCATCATTCCACGTCTTTATTCCACTTTTTTATTCCACTTCTTCATTGGGCAACGGTCTTCTGATCGCTGTGGCGACCTTCAGGAGCTGCGAACTGACGGTCAATCCTGCTTTCTCCGCGGCGATGAGATTCACTTCGAATCGCACCTTATTGTCCTTCAACACAAATTGGATCATGCCGCCGTTGTTGATGAAGTCGGGCATGTCACTAACCGTCAAGACGCTGGATTTCTCCAGGGAATTCAGAATTTCCTTGATGCGGGGGGCCTCCGAAGAGCCGATGAAAATGATTCTGCAGTGAGCTGCGTCGCGGGTAGCGGTGATTCGTTTGGCTACAAGCTTTCGTCCATCGATTAGTTCGCCGGCGAGCGTAGTGTCAAGCACCGGACCGAAGGGATCGCGGCCGAGCACGCATATGGTAAACAGATCCGCCGCGGTGGCGTTCGGGGTGGGTGCTTGGGGGTTGGCGGGAGCGCTCGCGGGACCAGCGGCAGGCCACTGCACGAACCTTCCAAAATTGTAAAGATAGACGGCCTTTACCTCATATTCCTGCGGCTTGGATTGTTGCGGGGTTCCGGAGAAAGCAAAACACACGTCGGCCAGGAGGAAAACGAACAGTCCAATCCGGCACGTCCACCGAACAGATGGAGTTCGGCGCGAGAATGCCACAGGAACAGAACCGCGATCAGGGTTCACGGGTCAATTTTCCTTGCTTCTCCAGACCAGCTTTCCGTAGACGCTTCTTTTGATTTCGACGTTGGGGCCAGGGTCGCTGGCGAACTCGAGGTGGTGGGGCTGAAAAAGATTCTGCCCAACGACGGATATTTCCCAGTGATGGCCGAAGCTCCAGGCGAGACGCGTATCGGCGGTCGAATACGCGGGCACCGCAAGGCTTGGCAATTCGCTCACATAGCGGTAGTCCAGGTCAAATGTAATGCGCTTAGGCAAATCGAGGGACGATTGAAAGAGTACCTGATGCTGCGGGCTGGAACCGACAATCTGAGGTCCCGAGCCAACATCCTGCGAACCGGGGCTTTTCTTAATGACCATGTGGAGAAAGGAGTAGGATCCGCGGAAACGCAAGAAGCTGGTGGGCCGCCATTCGGGAGCGACTTCGCCGCCCATGGTGGCGCCCTCCAAGCCGTTGCCAAACTCGGCGGGCAACAGAATGTGAGTTGGCGCAGGAGAGGTTTCGATAAACGGAGCACCGGTAATATCTTCGCTGAACAAGTCATAATATTGGTTGTAAAAGCCGGCGAGATCTACGTAGACATTTTTTCCGACCAGGCGACGGTAGCCCAGTTCGTAGCCGTTGAGTTTTTCCGACAAGAAATTTCGATTGGCGTTGAATCTTGCGAAGAACGGCAATCCGCTGGGAGAAGTGCCAATATATCCGGACAGGAAAAAATCGCGTTCGCCATCGGAGGGTGTGCGCAGAGCGTGGGTGACGGCGAGCCAGATGGTTTCCGTGTCGGTAGGCGTCCACAGCATTCTGCCGCTGGGCTGCAACTGCACCCCGGTGTAGTTGGTGTGCAGGATCTTAGTGCCGACTTCCAGAGTGAGGCGGTCGGGCAAGAGGGTGATGCTGTCTTGTATGAATGCTGTGTAGAGTTGATCGGTTCTGGTGCTGGGATCGAAATAAAGACCGGTCGTAGATTGTATTTCGTGACCCTGGCTTGCGCGCGCGCCTAATCCCCAGGAAATATGATGTCGTGGTCCGACGTGGAACCGTTGCAGAAAATCGATGTCGAAGGTATTGCGCAGGTCACCGAAGTTCGGTTCATGCCGGTTGGTGCTGTCATAGTACGCTTGCAGTTGAATGTCATTGCCCTCGCTGAACGTTCTGGTCCAGCGAGCCATGATGTTTCCACCGGACAGCAAAGCGTTCCCGTACACGATTTGTGAATAGGGCGGTGCGTAGTTGATGAGCCGCACGCTTTCTCCGGCTCGCTCGTCGTACAAGTCGCCTTGGACAGTGTAAGAATCTCGGAGGTTGGCTACCCAATCGACGCGGAAGCCGCCCTGCACGGCGGCCCAACGATCATAGTTGTTGCCGTCTGAGTGATATTCAGCGGCGCGATTGAACGCTTTTGCATAGATGCGATAGCTGACGCCGGTCGCGGTGGTGGCTCCATACCGGGTGGTAAGGAAGCCTTGCTCTTGGTTCCCTCCACCCGTGGCAAGCAACGCGCCTTGGGTGTCTTTGCTGCTCTTGGTAATGATATTGATGACGCCATTGACGGCGTTCGGTCCCCAAACTGTGCCGCCCGGGCCGCGGATCACTTCAATACGATCGATGTCTTCCATCACGGTGTCTTGCACTTCCCAATAGGTACCGGCCAGCAGGGTGGTGTACACACTACGTCCATCCATCAAGACCAGCACTCCGCGATTCAGGCGGCTGCCGAAACCCCGAATTCCAATGGACCATTTGTCGGCACTGATACGCGCGACCTCCACGCCGGGCGCGAGACGCAGCGCCTCCGGAATGCTCGTAGCTCCCGAACGACGAATGTCGTCCTGAGTGATTACATAGACGGCCGCGGCAGTCTTCCAAACTTGTTCCGGTGCTTTGGACTTAGAGGTGACTTCGACGTCTCCCAATTGCTCCAGACTGAGTTTTTTCAGTTGTTCTTCGGGCGGATTGCTGGTCTGCGGAGATGCGGGGATTCCGAATGTGCCCAGAAGGACGGCCAGAGCAAACATTTTGCGCGAGTTTCTGCGCGAGCAAATCCTGGTGAGGCTAGGTCGCATGCCAGGTTCTCCGTGAAATCCGAAGCGCAGCATGCGCCACGAACGTAGTTGCACATAAATATGAAGCGAGCCCAGAAGGCAGCCCAGGCGATTTCAAAAAAGTTCGCAGCGAACAGGCCTTCAATCACTCAAATCGGCCGACGTTCTAGCAATGTGCTGATGCTTTCGAGAAGTTGTTCTGCCCGGAGGCTACCTTTGATAAGCCATTGATCCACAACCCCAGCCGCTTCTCCGGGAAGGTCGGACATTCCTGAAAGAACGATGATAGGAACGGTGGGATTGATGCGTTTGAGTTCGGACGCGACGGTAGTTCCCTTCATCCCCGACATCCAGTAATCGAGAATCACAGCGTCTACCTTTTCGGATCGGAAGAGCTGGATGCCTTCGGGACCAGAGCGCGCCTCGAGCACGCGATGGCCTGCGGATTCCAGCAGGAGCTTGCGAGGTAAAAGTCCAGTGGCTTCGTCGTCGATGCACAGAATGGTAGCTACGTCTGGGGCGGCGCTGTCTCCCTTGCTCTCCGCAACACCCTGTGGGACAACGCTAAGCGTCCGTGCCGCTATAGCGTCGGCGGCCATTTCGTCGCTGCTTTGAGATTGGCACTGCTCGACAACTTCGCCCCGCTCGGCCGAGTTGCGCACTGGCAGCAGCACAAATATTCGCGTGCCGTTCTGGTCCGACTGGATGTCCAAGTGACCATTAAATTGGCGTATTCTTTCGCGCATTCCCCGCAATCCGACGCCAGTGCTTTGTCCGGAGGAGATTTCCGATAGGATTTCCGCGGCAATACCTCTGCCGGTGTCCTTGACCTCCAG
>Ga0210383_10001274_pt1 | contig 23159 bp, 17 predicted proteins | sample IncBWC14OmetaG_FD_160072 | JGI IMG/M metagenome (GOLD analysis project Ga0210383, IMG submission 160072) | Forest soil microbial communities from Barre Woods Harvard Forest LTER site, Petersham, Massachusetts, United States - Inc-BW-C-14-O ... | reverse complement strand
GGCCCGCTCGAACGCCTCGTCCAGCTGCTCGGCCGACCGAACCAGCCGGATGCCGCGCCCGCCGCCGCCCGCGGTCGCCTTGACCATCAGCGGATAGCCGATCGACTCCGCGGCGGCGTGTGCTTCCTTCAGGTTGGCCACCGGACCGCCGCTCCACGCCGCGAGCGGCACGCCGGCCTCCTCGGCCAGCCGCTTGGACTCGATCTTGTCGCCGAGCTTGCGCATGACGTCGGCCGACGGGCCGATGAAGGTGATCCCCAGCCGCTCGCACAGCTCGGCGAACTCGGCCTTCTCCGAGACGAACCCCCAGCCCGGCCACACTGCATCGGCCCGGGAAACCCGCAGCGCGCGCTCCAGTTCGGCGTAGTCCAGGTAGGGGCTGGCGGCGAACGCCTCGCCCGGGTCCGCCGGGCCGATGAGCACCGCCTCGTCCGCCTCGCGGACGAACGTCGCGCGCTGGTCGGCGGCCGTGTAGAAGGCAATGACGCGCAGCGGCGGCCGCCCCTCGGCGTTCCACTCCCGGACGGCGTTGATCAGCCGCATGGCCGGCTCGCCCCGGTTGACGACCGCGACCCGGCTGAATGCGGCCCGACTGTCGTTGCTCATCGCATCAACCGCCGAACGCCGCGCGCATGTCGTCGCTGGTGCCGCCGACGAGCGGCGGCGGCGTCGCGGTCTGAAGGATGACGTCCAGCACCACCTCGTCGGCCACGATGGCCGGGTCGACCTGCAGCACGGCGTAGCCGCCGACCGCACCGGCCCCGAAGCCGGGCGCGAAGACCCGCGTCCGGCTGGTTATCGCGCCGTCGCGTACGGCGTCGAAGAGCGCGATCGGGATGCTCGCCGCCGACACGTTCCCCATCCGGTCCACGTTGAAGTACAGCTGGTCGGCGGACAGTCCGGCCTTGCCCGCTAGGTTCAGGATCATCGTCTTGTTGGCCTGGTGCGGCACGATCAGCTCGATGGCGTCGAGCAGCGTGCGCCCGGGGTCGTCGGGATCGGGAAGCTCGCCAAGTTCGTCCAGCATCTGGATCAGGTAGCGCTGCACCAGCGACTTGACCTCGGGACCGTACACGGTGATGTCGTTGTCGAAGTCCGCGTTCGGCCAGATGATCGAGTTGACCTCGGTGTGCGGCCCGCTGGCGTAGGTCTGCACGACCTCCACGTCGCCCGGGTCGCCGTCCGGGGCGGGGCCGATGACCATGGCCGCAGCCCCGTCCCCGAAGATCATCCGGGAGGTCCGGACGCTGCCGATCTTGTCGGAGAACTTCTCCACGCAGACCAGCAGGACCGGCCGGTCGACCTCCTGGAGCTGGCGGATGGCCTCCGCCATCCCGTAAGGCAGCCCCGCGCAGGCGGCAACCAGGTCGGCGGAGGCATGGGTCTGCAGCAGGCCTAGCTCGCCGGACAGCCAGCACGCGATGGACGGGATCAGCCGGTTGCTGGTGCACGTGCTGACCAGCACGGCGCCGATTTCCTCCGGGGAACGGCCGGACTTGGCCAGCGCCGCCCGGGCCGCGGGCAGGGCCAGCTGCTCGGGCTCCCGGCTGGTGTAGCGGCGCTGGTCGATCCCGGTTTTCGCGCTGATCTCCGCGGCGGTCATCGGCGACCAAGAAAAGCTCGCGTTCCTGATCACGTCGTCGTTGCTGCAGACGTACTCGCCGCGCACGACCGCGAGGGCCTCGAGCTTCGGCTGGACCCGGAACGCCTCCCGCACCCGGACCGGCGGATAGGGCCTTACTGGAGCCACGGCCTCGGCCGGCCGGCTCCGGCCCGCCACGGTGGCCGGCTCGCGCCCGCCGTCCGCCGAACGCCTGACCCGCTCGATGAAGGCCAGGACGTCGCGGTTGCGCGGATGGAGCGCGACCACGAAGTCGTCGTCGCCGATCTCGCCAGGCCCGCGTAGCTCGGTGCGCGCCCGATCCCACGGATACTGGTTGTACAGCACCATCGCCCACCGCATCAGCGCCTCGAGTTCCGGCACGGCCTCGTGGGCGTCGAGGATCTGCTCGAACGTGAACACCGGGAAGTCGGGGTCATGGTCCGGCATCACGAACGTCAGCGTCCCGGGCTGGCTTTCGAACTCCGCCACGGTCGGCTTGATCGCGGGCAGTTCGGTGGCGTGGTGGAGCTTGGTGCTGAACACGCCGAACAGCAGGTCGAACACCCTGTTCTCGGTGTCGGCGTCCCACGTCGCGGGCAGCTCACGGAAGGCGCGTTCTACCGCGGTCACCTTCCGCTCGCTGTCTTCCCACGGGGTCAGCGCCGGCAAGAAGACGTCGTCGCGGCCCTTGGGCAGGTCACGCCACCGCGTCGGGCGCTTGTCGAACATGGTGAGCGCGTACCGGTTGACCCAGAACAGGTTCTGCCCCAGGTCACGCAGTAGCTCGAAACGCCCTGGATAGCTGCCGGCCTCGACCCGGGCCAGGATGTCGGTACCCGTCGGCGCCTTGGCCTCGAAGTCGCGCCCGATCACCGCGGTGAACTGGTCAAGAGACTCCAGCACCGAGAAATCCAGCTCGCCGAGGAAGTTAGCCGGGAACACCATCCGGCCGTGCTTATTGATCACAAAGGGCTTCAAGGACTACCTCCTGGGCGAACTACCTGATCCGCCAACCGCCTGTCCGGCCGGCGCGGCACGGTTCCGGGTCGGGCGCTGGCACCGTATCTGCTCCCATACCCGGACTCCGCTGAGTATGCGTGTCCGCCCGGCAAATCATCTGAGCCAGAACTAACTCGGATAGCTCTGGTCACTTTGGTGACGAACAAGGCCCGGAGCTCGCGGCCGGGTCCGTTCGGAAAAAAGATCTTTTACATCCGAACGGACCGGGGTTCCCGCTCCTGTCCGGTCTCCCGCGTTCTCAGGCCGTGCCCGCGGCGTCCTTGAGCAGCAAGCCGGCGACGACCTCACGGTGCGATGCCGGTGTGCCCAGCATTACCTCGGCGGACTTGGCCCGCCGGTAGTACAGGTGCGCATCATGTTCCCAGGTGAAGCCGATGCCCCCGTGAACCTGGATGTTCGACGCGGCGACGTGGAAGTAAGCCTCCGAACAGTAGGCCTTGGCGAGGCTGGCGATCAGCGGCACATCGGCCGCGCCGTCCGCCGCCGCCCAGGCCGCGCGGTAAGCGGCGGACCTGGCGGACTCGACCTCGAGCAGCATATCCGCACACATGTGCTTGATCGCCTGGAAGCTGCCGATCGCCCGACCGAATTGATGCCGGACCTTTGCGTACGCCACCGCCATGTCCAGGCAACGCTGCGCCCCGCCGACCTGCTCCGCAGCCAGCGCGAGCACGCCACCACGAACCGCCTGAACCACGATCTCCGCGGCCGCACCGGGCTGGCCCACTAGGCGGCCCGGGGTTCCGCTGAACGTGAGCACGGCTTGCTTGCGGGTCATGTCGAGCGTCTGCATCGCCTGGCGGGACAGGCCCAGCGCATCGCCGTCGACGGCGAACACCGCGGGCCCGTCATCGGACGAAGCGGCGACGAGGATCAGGTCCGCGATCATCCCGTCGAGCACGAACGACTTGCGGCCGTCCAGCAGGTACCGGTCACCGGACCGGCGTGCGGTGACCCTGAACTGGTCCGGCGCCCACGAGCCATCGTCTTCCGGCACGGCGAGCGTGGCGATCGTCTCGCCGGACGCCATCGGAGGCAGCAGATCCGCTTGCGCGACCGCGTCGCCGCTGGCCAGCAGCGCCCAGGTGGCGAGCACGGCGCTGGCCAGATAGGGCGCGCACAGCAGCGCCGCCCCCATCTCCTCGCACACGATCAGCTGCTCCACCGGCCCGCACCCCGCGCCGCCGTACTTCTCCGGGATGGTGAGCCCGGCGAGCCCGAGCTGCCCGAGCTGCGCCCAGACCGCCGGGTCGTACCCGGCCTCGGTCGCCATCAGCCGCCGTACCTCGCTGACCGGCGATTTCTCCGCCAGGAAGCGCCGTACCATGGCCCGCAGGTCCTGCTGCTCATCGGTAAACACGAAAGTTGTCATAACGACCGGGCTTCCTGCTCCTGGATCCCCTTTTTCAGGTCACGGAACGGAACGTCCCGCGATACGTCGGGTTCCTTCGGCAGGCCGAGGACCCGTTCGCCGATCACGTTGCGCTGGATCTGGTCAGAGCCGCCGTAGATGGCCGGCGCTGGCGCGGCCAGCGCCTGCATCGCCACCGCGCCGCCGAGCGGTCCGGCCGGGCCAGCTAGCATCTCGAGCGGTCCGCAGATCTCGGCGGCGGTATCTCGCCACAGGCGGGCGATCTGCGAGGTCATCAGCTTCCCGACCGACGCCCCCGCGCCGGGACGGCCACCCGCCTTGACCGCCGCCCGGCCGCGCTGCCCGTTCCAGGTGTTGAGCAGGCTCAGCGTGTGCAACCGCACGAGCTGCTGACGGACCAGCACGTCCTGGTCCCGGCCCAGGTCGATGGCCAGCTGGATCAGTGGTGCCGCGCCGATGCCGAGCATCGCCATCCCGCCGGTGCCGAAGCCGGCCCGGCCGGGCGCGCGGCGGCGCACCGCGGCGACGTACTCGCCGGCCGGGACCTCGCGCTCCGCGCGGAACCGTGATCCACCCGGCGCGGTGACCGCGAACCCGGTGCCGGCCCGGGCCCCCAGCCCGGTCCGCTCGTGCGCCAGCGTGGTCAGCGCGACGCCCCAGCCCGCGTCGAGTTCGCCGATGATGTCGGCGGCCGGCACCCGGGCCCCGGTGAGGAACACCTCGCTGAACATGGCATCACCGGTCATCTGCCGTAGCGGCCTAACCTCGACGCCCGGCTGGTCCATGAGCAGCGCGAAGCAGGTGATGCCGCGATGCTTGGGCACATTGACGTTGGTCCGGGCCAGCAGCAGGCCATAGTCGGCGACCTGCGCCGCGGAGGTCCAGACCTTCTGGCCGTCGATGACGAAGTCCTCGCCATCGCGCTCGGCCCGGGTGGCCAGGCTGGCCAGGTCCGATCCGGCGCCGGGCTCGCTGAACAGTTGGCACCAGGCGTGCTCGCCGGTCAGCACGGCGCGCACGTACGTGCGCTTCAGCTCATCGCTGCCGTGCGCGATGATCGTCGGCGCGGCGAGCAGCGACCCCAGGCCAGCCGGCGGTCCCGGCACGCCCGCCGCGCCGAACTCGGCGATGGCGACCGCCGCCAGGTCAGCCGGGAGGCCCTGGCCGTACCAGGCCGCTGGCCAGGCGGGTGCGGCCCAGCCGGAGTCGGCGAGCAGCTCCAGCCAGGAACGCAGCGTCATACCGGGGTCGAAGTGGGCATCGATCCAGGCGCGTACTTGCTCACGGAGGAGATCCGGGTCATTCATCGGCTTTACCTCCGTTGCGGCGGTCCGCCCGGTGTGACATGCGTCCTGATACTATCGATATTGATGTCGATTCACTAGGGGAGGCTGCATGTCCGTATCCCGTGAAGCCGCATCGGGCGGTCCGCTGGACGGGATACGCGTGCTCGATCTCAGCTCGGTGGTGATGGGTCCGCTGGCGACCCAGATCCTCGGCGATCTGGGTGCCGACGTGATCACCGTGGAGAACCGGGACGGTGACATCAACCGGATCATGGGTCGCGGACCGCATCCCGGCCTGTCCGGTGTCTCGTTGAACTTGCTGCGTAACAAACGCAACATCTCTCTCGACATCGCGCACCCGGACGGCCGGGCCGCGCTGCTGCGGGTCGCGGCCGGCTGTGACGTGTTCGTCACTAACCTGCGACCGGGATCGGTCGGCCGCCTGCGCCTGCGCTATCCGGATGTCGCCGCCGTCCGCCCGGACGTGGTCTACTGCCAGGCGCACGGGTTCCCGTCGGACAGCCCGCAGGCGGACGCGCCCGCGTTCGATGACATCATCCAGGCCGCCTGCGGCGTGCCTGACCTGATGCGCCGGGCGAACGGCCGGCCCGACCTGATGCCGACGCTGCTCGCCGACAAGGTGTCCGGGCTGGTGCTGGCCTACTCGATCATCGCCGCGCTGTTCCACCGGGCGAGAACCGGCGAGGGCCAGCAGGTGGAGGTGCCGATGACCGATGCGATGCTCGCCTTCTTGCTGGTCGAGCACGGCGGTGGCGCCATCTCCCGGCCGGCCCGGGGCCCGGCCGGGTACCAGCGCATCCTCACTCCGATGCGCGGGGCGCTGCGGACCGCCGACGGCTGGATCGCGGTGCAACCGCACCGGGCCGCGCACTGGGCGGCGCTGCTGCGCGCCGCAGGCCACGACGAACTGGTCGGAGACCCCAGGCTGTCCAGGCGCGCGCTGTGGCTGGACCCGGGCTTCGGCTACGCCACGCTCAGCCGGGTGCTCGCCGCGAAAACCACCGCGCAATGGCTGGCGTTCTGCGCAGACGCCGGGATTCCGGCCGCCGCGGCGGCCGGGCTGGACGAGCTCATCGATGCGCTGCCCGATGACGAGCATCCGGACGCCGGATGGTACAAGGTGATCCCGCCGCCGACCCGGTTCTCGGCGACCCCGGCAGCGGTGCGACGGCCGGCGCCGCTGGCCGGGCAGCATACCCGTGAGGTGCTGGCCGAGGCCGGGCTGACCGAGGAGGAGATAACCCGGCTAGCCGAGGCGGGTGTGCTTACCGGAGATCGGGCTGGTCCAGGAAGGCGAGCACCTGCTGGCTGAACAGGTCTGGCTGATCGACGTTGCATTCGTGGCCGGCATCCGGGATCGCCGCGTACGTAGCCCGGGGAAGTCTCGCCGCCATGTACTCGGCCGCGCCGAGGTAATCCTTGTCCCGTGCGCCGACCAGCACCAGCGCCGGGGTCGTCATCGCTGACAGCGCGTCGATCACGCGCGCGTCGCGCTGGGTAAGCATGCCGCGGGCGGCGAGCGCCAGCCCGCGCGCCGAGTCGCGCTCCAGGCGCTGGGCGAGCGCGATGGCCCGGTCGTTCCACTGCTGCCGCGCTTCGTCGCGACGGTAGCCCGGGCCGGTGTCACACAGGACCAGCCCGGCGACGCGGTCCGGGTAGGCCAAGCGGAACTCCAGCGACAGGAACCCGCCGAGGGACAGCCCGCCGGCCACCACGCGCGCGATCCCGCACACGTCGAGCAGCGCGGCCATGTCCGCCACGCAGGCTTCGGCTGAGTAGCGCGCCAGGTCATCCGGTGCGTCACTGCCGCCGTGGCCGCGCAGGTCCCAGGTGATGACCGGCCTTGCGGCGGCGAGCGCCGCGATGTTCGGCTGCCACATCGCCGACGATGCGGAGAAGCCGTGGGTGAGCAGGAGCGGTGTGGTACCGTCCGGTGGCCCGAAGGTCTGGTATTTGATGCGGACGCCGTCTCGCTCCAGATAAGTCACCGGGCACCTCGCGGAAGGGCAGATTCCGGTTGGGGTCGGGCTCCCTGGGCAGGCCGAGGATCCGCTCGCCGATGATCGTCCGCTGGATCTGGTCGGTGCCGCCGGCGATGGAGATGCCCGGCACGGAGAGGAAAATCTCGGCGATCGTCCCGTCCAGCGGTGAACCGGGCCCGGCCAGCATGCCGTGCGGCCCGGCGATCAGCGCGTGGACCCGCGCCGCCTGCCGGGCGATGACGCTGCTGGCCAGCTTGCCCAGCGAGCCTTCCGGCCCGGGCGGTCGGCCGGCCGCCCGCGCGGCCGCGGCACGCTCGGCCGTCCACCGCGCCGACCAGGCCAGCTCCACCAGCCGGGCGATCTCCTGGCGCACCAGCGGGTCGCCGGCCAGGCCGTGCGCGATCGCCTGGCCGGTGACCAGATCCGGCCGGCCGGCTCGCTGCGGGTACCACTTGTGCGGCTCGCTGACCGCGGTCCGCTCCGCGATCGCCTCCCGCCAGGCCCGCCCGGTCGCCCCGGCCGGCACTGGGCCGGGCCGGGATGCGGCCAGACGACGCTCGTACGCGAGGATCGACAGCGCGACGGTCCAGCCGCCGCCCTCCTCGCCGATCACGTAGACGGCCGGGACCTTAGCCTGATCCAGGAACACCTCGTTGAACGAGGCGTGCCCGTTCATCTGCCGCAGCGGGCGCGCCTCGACACCCGGCTGGCGCATCGGCAGCACAAAGCAGGTGATGCCGCGGTGCTTGGGCACGCTGGCGTCGGTGCGGGCCAGCAGCAGCCCGAAGTCCGCGGTCGCCGCTCCGGTCGACCAGACCTTCTGTCCCGTCACCAGCCAGCCGTCAGCGACCGCCTCGGCCCGGGTGGTCAGCCCGGCCAGGTCCGAGCCCGCACCTGGCTCGCTGAACAGCTGGCACCAGGTGATCTCGCCGGTGACGGTACGTCTGACGAACCGTTCCCGGAGCACATCGGTGCCGTGCTCGATGAGCACCGGCCCGGCCAGCCCTACGCCGACCCCTTCGGCCGGACCGGGCACTCCCATGTCGGCGAGTTCCGCTGTCACCAGCGCGGTCAGGACGGCCGGCAGCGACCGCCCGCACCAGCCGTAGGGCCAGGCCGGGCACGCCCACCCCGCGTCGGCCAGTAGCTCCCGCCAGTGCACGAGGCTGAGCTCCGGATCCCAGCTGGCCTCGATCCACCGCCGCAGCTCGGCGAGCACGCCGGCCGTATCCGGAATGGCCGCGGTCACCGGGCCTCGAATCGGGGTGGCCGCCGTTGCGCCGACGCGCGGATGCCCTCGGCGAAGTCCGCCGTCTGGCGCAGCCGGTCCTGCTCCGCCAGTTCCCGATCCATCGCCGCCCGGGCCCGGTTGGCCAGCGTCCCGCGCATCGTCTCCCGGATCGACCACACCGCGAGCGGAGCGCCGGCGGCGATCTCGGCGGCCAGCTCCTGCGCGGCTGCCCGCAGGCCTTCGGGTTCGGCCAGCCGGTCGGCCAGCCCGATCCGGGCGGCCTCCTCGCCGCCGACCCGGCGGCCGGTGCACAGCAGATCCAACGCACGCTGCTCGCCGATGATCGCTGGCAGCGTGACGGTCAGCGCGAAGCCATGGTGCAGGCCGAGCCGGGCGAAATTCGCGCAGAACCTGGCCTGCGGGCTGGCGACCCGGAAGTCGGCGGCGCAGGCCAGCCCGAGCCCGCCGCCGACCGCCGCGCCCTGCACGGCGGTGACCACCGGCGTCCGCGCCTCGAACAGCCGGGCCGCCGCGGCGTAGAGTTCCTTCGCGCCGCCCATCCTGGGCCGTCCGGAGCGGCCTGTGAAGTCCGCGCCCGCGCAGAAATGCTTGCCGTCCGAGCACAGCACCGCCGCGCGGAACTCCGGCTGCCCGTCTAGCCACGCGCAGGCGTCCGCGAGCGACGTGATGAGCTCGGCATCGAGGAAGTTGTCCGGCGGGCGCCCGATCTCCACGGTAGCCACGAGGTCACCGCTCGGCCAGACGGTCACGTCACCGAACGTCTTCCTCGTCTCCAGCATGACCGCATCGTAATCGACATAGATGTCGACTAACAAGAGCGTGGGGCAGGGGGCAGCCGGCCAGGGGGCGGGGCTCAGGCTGCAGGAGGCTGCTCGGGCCGTTCGTGCAGGCTGACCGCGCGCGCCCAGATGGCGGTCAGCGTCGCCGCGGCGGTCTCGGGGTCGTAGCTGTCCCCGCCGACCAGCCACCAGTACGCGAAGTTGGACAGCATCGAGACGAGCGCACCGGCCGTAGTGCGCGGGTCGATGTCCGGATCGGCGAGCCCGTGGTCCTGCCAGCGGCGTATGGTCTTCGCCACCCGCTCCACGTGCTCGAGGCGGCCACGCAACCGGATCCGGTGTATCTCCTCGTCCACCGTCGCGACCTGCTCGGCGAGCGCCCAGATCACGCTGTTGGCCCGGTATGCCTCCAGATACCGCCGGTTGGCGCGGTCCAGCGCCGCCTGCACCCCTATGCGCGGCTCGCCGGGCGGCACCGCGACGGCCACCCGGAACTGCTCCCCCACCTGCCGCATCACCGCGACGAAGGCGTCGTGCCGGGACGCGAAATACGTATAGAAGCTGCCGTGCGCTACCCCGGCCTCCGCCGTGATGTCGGCAACCCGGGCTCCGAAGTAGCCGTCCCGCTCGAAGACCCGCCGGGCGGCGGCCACCAGTTCCTCGCGGGTGCGCTGCCCCTTGGCGGTGGTCCGCGAAGCGTGCGCGGTGCGGCGGGCGGCCGACGTTCCGGCCGGCACCCAGCCGCCCCGGGTTCGCGGGGTGGTGGGTTTTGCACTCGACATAGATGTCGATGATACTGACGCCGCTGCGGCTTATTCTTCACAGCATGGCTATCGAGAACCTGATGTCAGCGCCATCCGCCGGGCTGGCCGAGCTCTACGACGGATTCCGGCAGGAGCACCTGGTCGCGCTGTGGACCGAGATCGGCGACCTGATGCCGGCCAGCCCCCGCTCCCGGGCCGTTCCGCACCTGTGGCGCTGGCGCGAGGGGCTGCTGCCCATGGCCCGCCGGGCCGGGGAGCTCGTCCCGGTCGGCCGGGGCGGCGAGCGCCGGGCCATCGCCCTGGCCAACCCGGGCCTGGCCGGAGCGCCGTTCGCCACCCCCACGCTGTGGGCGGCGATCCAGTACCTCAACCCCCGGGAGGACGCGCCGGTCCACCGGCACACACAGAACGCGTTCCGGTTCGTGGTCGAGGGCGAAGGCGTGTGGACGGTGGTCAACGGCGACCCGGTGGCCATGCGGCGCGGCGACTTCCTGCCCCAGGCGGGCTGGAACTGGCACGGCCACCACAACGTCAGTGACACCCCGATGGCCTGGATCGACGGGCTGGACATCCCGTTCCAGCACTACGCGGACAGCACCTTCTTCGAGCCGGGACCCGACGAGGTGGAGACCAGAGACGCGCCGCCGCGGTCCCGGTCCGAGCGGCTGTGGGGCCACCCCGGCCTGCGCCCGCTCACCCACCTGGGCCCGGCACCCGCGACGCCGCTGCTGGCCTACCGGTGGGAGCACACCGACCGCGCGCTGGCCGAGCAGCTCGAGCTTGAGGCCGAGGGCTACCCGGCCACGGTGGAGCCCGGGCACGCGGCGGTCAGGTACGCCAACCCCGCCACCGGCGCCGACGTCATGCCGACGCTGCGCGCCGAGTTCCACCGGATCGCTCCCGGGGCGAGCACCGCGCCGCGCAAGGAGACCGGGTCCTCGGTATTCCAGGTGTTCGAGGGGACCGGGGAGGTCAGCGTCGGGGAGGCGGCCTGGCGGGTGGAGCGCGGCGACCTGTTCGTCGTCCCGTCCTGGCAGGCCCTGACCGTGGCCACCGACGGCGGGCTGGACCTGTTCCGCTTCACCGACTCCCCCATCCTGGAGCAGCTGCACCAGTACCGGACCGAGACCGGGGAGGCCATATGAGGCTGGCCACCGGAAGGGTGACATGAACGACGTGGACGTGATCATCGCCGGCGGCGGCATCGGCGGCCTGGCCAATGGCCTGGCCCTGGCCCTGGCCGGCCAGCGAGTACGGGTCCTGGAGCGGTCCAGCGAGTTCGCCGAGGTGGGCGCGGGGCTGCAGATGGCTCCCAACGCCACCCGGATCCTGCGCCAGTGGGGGCTGCTGGGGAAGGTCACCGAGGCCGGGGTGAGCCCGCGGCGGCTGGTGTTCCGGGACGCGGTCGACGGGTCGGTGCTGACCAGCGCCCCGCTCGGGGACGAGTTCACCGCGCGCTACCAGGCTCCCTACGTGGTCATCCACCGCAGCGACCTGCTGACCATCTTGTTCGAGGCGTGCCGGGACGCGGGCGTGGATCTGGTCCCGGACTGCGCGGTGACCGACGTGACCGTCTATCCCGGGCACGTGGAGGTGGCGACCAGCGGCGGGCCGCAGCGGGCGGCCGCCGCCGTGGCCGCGGACGGGCTGCGGTCGGCGCTGCGCCTCAAGTTCAGCGACGACGAGCCGGTCTGCTCCGGGTACGTGGCCTACCGGGGCGCCTTCCCGGTCGCGCAGCTCGACCGGCAGCTGGAGTCCGGCCAGCTGGAAGAGGTCGTGGTGTACATCGGACCCGGGAGGCACCTGGTGCAGTACCCGCTGCGCCGGGGGGAGATCTTCAACACCGTGGCCGTGTTCGCCTCGTCGGCGTATCGCCGCGGTGAGGCGGAGTGGGGCGGGCCTGACGAGCTGGATGAGGCGTTCGGCGGGTCCTGCGAGGCGGTGGTCCGCGGGCTGCGGTCGCTGTGGCGGGACCGGCGCTGGCCGATGTTCGACCGGCTGCCGATGAACCGTTGGGTGGACGGGCGGCTGGCGCTGACCGGGGACGCGGCTCATCCGATGCTGCAGTACCTGGCCCAGGGCGCCTGCCAGGCCATCGAGGACGCGCAGTGCCTGGCCGCGGAGGCGGAGAAGGCGGGCGGCGACTGGCCCGCGGCCCTGGCCAGCTACGCGGAGATCCGGTTCCCCCGCACCTCGCGGGTGCAGCAGACCGCTCGGCTGTGGGGCGACATGTGGCACGTGGACGGGGTCGGCCGGCTGATGCGCAACGAGCTGTTCCGGGCCCGGGCGGACACCGACTTCAGCCGCGCCGACTGGCTTTACGGGGTCTGACCGGGATGAGCAGCGACATTACGGAGCTGGTGGCCACCGCGTCCCGGATCCTGGCCGCCGCGGGCCAGGGGGACCTGATCTGGGGCCACGCCTCGGCGCGGGACCCGGACGGCCGCGGCGCCTGGCTGAAGGCGGCCACCTGGGGCTTGGAGGAGGTCACGGCCGACCGGGTCCACCTGGTCAGCCCGGACGGCGAGGTGGTCGCAGGAGACGGGCCGCGGCATAGTGAGTACCCGATCCACACCGAGATCATGAATGCCCGCCCCGGCGTGGGCGCGGTGGTGCACACCCACCCGCCGCACGGGGTGGCCCTGGCCGCCACCGGCCAGCCGCTGCGCCCGGTCAGCCACGCCGCCAACTACTTTGTCCCGCCCGAGGTGCCGCGGTTCACGCGGACGGCCGACCTGATCCTGACCCGGGAACTCGGCCAGGCGGTAGCGGCCGAGCTGGGCCCGGCCCGGGCGATCTTCCTGGTCAACCACGGTGTCGTGACCGTCGGTCCGGACCTGCAGACGGCCACGGTCGCGGCCGTCCTGCTCGAACGTGCCTGTGCGCAGCAGATGCTTACCCATGCGTTCGGCGGCTGGCCCACCTGGTCGGACCATGACGAGTCGCTGTCCAAGCGGCGCAACATCTACGCCGAGGGCCCGGTCCGGGCGGTCTGGGAATACCTGGTCCGATCACTTGGCTGACGGCGCCTCGATCAGGACAGCGTCTGGACCGCCTGCCGGGTGCCGACGATAGCTGGCCCTCCCGCGGCCCCCGCTGTTGCGATGGGCATGCTGGTGCCCAAGGATAGTGATGCCTAGATGTGGAGGGCGGGCTCTCGCAGATGCCGGAGATGCGGCTGGCGCACTTGCACCCCGTGCGGTGGCTCGGGCAGCGCGACCGCGGCTTCGCCGCGCTGCGCCGTGCCACCCGGGCAGCGATTATCATGCCGGCCCTGTTCGCCTTGGGCGACAAGGTCATCGGCAACCCGCAGTTGGCCACGTACGCGGCGTTCGGGTCTTTCGCGATGCTGCTCTTCGTCGACTTCGGCGGCTCCATGGCGGAACGGCTCCAGGCCGAGGCAGCGCTCGCCGTGACCGGCGGGGTGTTCGTCTGCGTGGCCACGCTGGCCTCGCGGAACGCGTGGCTCGCGGCCGTGGCGATGGCGGTGGCGGGGTTCGGCGTGCTCTTTGCTGGCGTGGTCAGCTCGGTGCTGGCCGGGTCGACCACGGCGCTGCTGCTGGCGTTCATCTTGCCGGTGTCGCTGGCCGCTCCGGCGTCGGCCGTGCCCGACCGGCTGGCCGGCTGGGGGATAGCCGCAGGCGTCGCGCTGGTGGCGGTGGCGTTCTTGTGGCCCGCGCCGACACGCGACCGGCTGCGGGGTCCCGCGGCCGCCGCCTGCCGGGCGCTGGCCGCCCGGCTGCGGGCGGGGATCGAGTACCTGCTCAGCGGGATGGCCGAACAAGCTGCGCTGGATCGCGATCACGCGGCGGCGCAGGCGGACCAGGCCGTCGAGGCGCTGCGCAGCGCCTTCCTGGCCACGCCCTACCGCCCGACCGGGTTGAGCACCCCCGCTCGGACGACCGTGCGCCTGGTCGACGAGCTGATCTGGCTGAACAGCATCGTCATTCAGCCTGGGCTGCACCGCGACAGCGTCAACCGGGCAGCGCTGAGGGTCAAGGAGGCCGCGGCCGCGGTTCTGGACCGGGCCGCGGATCTGCTGGCCTGCAGGGGCGGGAGCAGCGATGAGCTCGACGCCGCGCTGACCGAACTGGCTGCCGCGCACGCGAAAATGCAGGAGGGCGTGACGGCCGACCTGCCGGCCCCGTCCCTTGACCCGGCGAGCGATCCGGCCGCGGCCGGCCCGCCGGCCGCGGGCGGCGGGCCGGTCACCGACGTCGTCACCTCGCTTGACCCCGCCTTCCGCGCGGAGGAGCTGAGTCACGCGGTCTCGCTCATCGCGCGCACCGTCGAGCTGACCGCGGCCGCCGAGCGGCGGAGCTGGCGGGACCGGTGGCTGGGCCGCCAGCCCGAGGGCGTGCCGGGGACGTTGTCCGCGGCGCGGGAACGGATCACGTCCTACCTCGAGCCGCACTCGGTCTGGTTGCACAACAGCTTGCGCGGCGCCGCCGGGCTGGGGCTGGCGGTGCTCGCCGCGAGACTGACCGGGGTCCAGCACTCGTTCTGGGTGGTCCTCGGCGCGCTGTCGGTGCTGCGCTCCAATGCGCTGAACACCGGGCAGGACGCCATCCGCGCCATGGCCGGCACGGTCGCGGGTTTCATCGTCGGCGCGGCCCTGCTCGTGGGGATCGGCACGAACACCACGCTGTTGTGGTTCCTGCTGCCGCTGGCGGTCTTTCTCGCCGGGGTCGCCCCGGCGGTCATCTCGTTCGCCGGCGGGCAGGCGGCGTTCACGCTCACCCTGGTGATCTTGTTCAACATCATCCAGCCGACCGGATGGCGCGTCGGCCTGGTGCGGATCGAAGACGTTGCCCTCGGGGTGGGCGTGAGCCTGGTCGTGGGTGTCTTGTTCTGGCCGCGGGGCGCGGGGCCCGCGCTCCGCCAGGCGCTGGCGCAGGCGTACGCCGACGGCGCGGGCTACCTCGCCAGCACGGTGCGATCCGGGATGTCGCGCGGCGACCCGAGCGCGCCCGCACCCCCTGCTCTGGCCGCTCTGGCCGACGACGCGGCCCGGGCCGCTGCGGCGTCGCGCCGGCTCGATGACGCGTTCCGCACGTTCCTGGCCGAGCGCGGCGCCAAACGGCTCCCGCTGGCCGATATGGCCGGGCTGGTCACCGGGGTCGCCGGACTGCGCCTGGAAGCTGACGCGGTGCTGGACCTGTGGCGGGGCGACGACGGCCAATCCGGCGGCGACGTAGCCGGCGCACGCCACGAGATCTTGGGCACCGCTGACCGCGTCACGGGCTGGTACGACGGTCTCGCGACCACCATGATCACCGGCGGTGAGCTACCCCAGCCGCTCGCTGACGATAAGGCCTCCGATGGCCGCCTTATCCAGGCCGTACGCCGCGACCTGCTCGGCGACGACGGCAGAGCCAGCGCCACCGTGGTCCGGATGATCTGGACCAGCGATCACCTGGACGTCGTCCGCCGCCTGCAGGCGGCCATCGTCTCACCGGCACGCGCCACCGCCGGGCAGCCCGCAGGCGGCCGCATGATCCCACCGCTTCCCAAGGGATTCCTGGCGCGGCTCCGGTAATCTGCTCACCGGTTGACGTCCGGCTCGGTGACGTAACGCTGGTAGGCCTCCTCCAGCTCAGGTGAGCCGGGCGGCTCCATGTAGTCGCGAATCGTCCCGAGCTGGAACTCGCAGAAGTCCAGCGCTTCCTGCTCTGCGGGGTACAGCATCCGGCGGTGCGGTTGCGCCGCGACGTTGCGGGCTTTGTCGGCCTGGCGCAGCGCCTCATGCACGGCACGGCGGATGGTGATGTTCAGCGCGCGCATCTGCCCATCGCTGATGAATCCTTCCCCGCTGCCCGGGTTGTCCGGGTCGAACGCCCAGCCGCCGTGGAACGTCTGCAGCGCGTTACGGACCGACTGCGCCACGACCCAGGTCCGGAAATGCTCATAGGTGAGCGGGTGGCCGGTGCGCTCGATGAGGGCCAGCAGTTCGGCGTTTGTCATGACGTGCTCGTTTCTCCGGGTTGGGGAGCCTCGGCTTGCTGCCCTGCCCCGCAGCGGCTTGGCGAGGCACCCCGCCGGATATGGGGGGAGGGCATCCGACGGGGCGCTCTCGGGCGCATTCCCGGTGCGGCCCAGAAGGCATGGCACCGGAGGGAGCCAGTCCGATAATGGGCGACGAACCTGGTCTTCGCCTGAAAACTACTTGCAGGTAACCCGCATATTTACTGTAGTGAATCTGACTGTTCGCTGTAACGGTCGGCCAGTCCCCGGGTGCGGGGTGGTTACTGCTCGTGCGCCGCTACTCTTCGGGCAAGAGGTAGATCGGCTCAGCCACGACAACGGTGAAGGTGGGGCTCTGTGTCATCGTGGGGCAGAGAGGGTGCTGGCCAGGTGAGCCGCCGGTTCGATGTGGTGGTGGTCGGCGCCGGGCCGGCCGGCAGCATCGCCGCGCTGGTGCTGGCCCGGTCCGGTGCGCGAGTGGCGCTGGCGGACAAGGCGGCCTTCCCGCGTGATAAGGCGTGCGGGGACCTGGTGGGGCCCCGCGGTGTGCAAGTTCTGGCGGATCTCGGGCTGCGTGTCCCCGACGCCGGCCAGGGCTCTGACCTGCTCGCGGTCGGCCCTTCCGGCCGGCGGAGCAGGCTGCCTGCCTTCACCGGGCGCACCTATCCCGGTCACGGGATCATCGTGCCGCGGCTCGCGTTGGACCACGCGCTACGCGAGGCCGCCCTGCAGGCCGGCGCGGTCCCGGTACGAGCTCGGATCACCGCGGTCGAGGCGGGCGGGGACGGCAGGGTGGACGCCGTCATCTCCAGCGACGGACAGCGCCTGGCCGGGGAGGTGATCATCGCCGCGGACGGGGCGCTGAGCCCGGTCGCCCGGCTGGCCGGGATGCTCGACCCGCAGACGGCGCTATGGGGGTTCGCGATCCGCGCGTATGTGCCGGCGGAGGTTCCGCTGCCGCTGCTGGTCTTGCTCGACGCTAGTCCGTGGCGTATCTACCCGGGATACGGCTGGCTGTTTCCCGGTGAGAACGGTCAGGCGAACGTGGGCATAGGGGTCGGCCTGGGAAACAGCCGCAGGCAGGCGCCGCTGCGCGGCGACCTGGCCCAGCTGGTCGCGATGCTCGGCCGACATGGCGACCTGGGCCGGGACGCGCAGCCGGGGCCGGTCATGGGCGGCTGGCTGCGCATGGGCGGCACCGGTACCCCGGCTGCCGCCGGTAACGTGCTGCTGGCCGGAGATGCCGCCGGATTGATCAACCCTCTGCAGGGCGAGGGCATCGGACCGGCCATGGTCAGCGCCAGGCTGGCCGCCGAAGCGGTGCTCGCCGGCCCGGCCGGGGCGGGTCCCGCATACGCCGAGGCGACCGAGGCGGCGTTCGGGCGGTACATGGCAGGCGCGTCGGCACTGCAGACCGTCATGTTGCGCAGACCGAGGACCACGTCGGCGGTGACGCGCCTGCTCACCGCCCCGGTCCTACGGCGCGTGGTCGCGGGCACCTGGTCGATTTACTGGAACGGCCTGGTGGACGGCGCCCGCCCCCGCCCCTCCGCCTGGACCGCGCACACCGTGCAGATCGTGGCTGGCCACCTCTCCGACCGCCTGGCCGACCACCACCCGGCCGGCCAGCCCGAGCTGCAGGTGGAGGAAGGGCTTTAGCCGGACAGGGTCCGGACGTCCCACAGGAGAGCTCCGGGAACCCGCTGCGCCGGGCGCCCGGTCAGCTGGTCGAGGACGTTACGCAGCTGGTCATAGTGCGGCGCGGCCGGGCTTAGCACCACGATCGCGGCGTGCCAGTACCGCACGTCGGCCCGGAAGGCGGCCCGCTGGGCAGCGGTGATCCGGGTGCTCGCACCGTACTGCACGATATTGATGAGGAGCTCGGCGGTCGGGCGGAGCGGAGGGCCGTAGTTCCCCGAGGCGTCCGGGAACGGCCCGAGGAAGTACCCGCCGACCATCCGGTACGCCTGCCCGGTCGCGTTGTCCCAGTCCATCGTGGTGAACGAACCGACCCAGAAGACGGAGTTCACGACGAACACCGACTCGTCATCGGGCACGTACTGATGCCACTGCCCGCTGGTGAAGAACCCGGGTACCGGCGCGGCCCGCTCGGCCGGCACCGGCCAGGGCGCGATCGGCAGCAGGGCCGCGACCAGCACCAGCGTCCAGCCGTACCGGAGCCAGGCGTGGGATGTGGTCGCCGCCGCGTCGACCGAGAACGCGAGCAGGATCGCGATGACCGGGACCAGCGCCAGGCCGAACCGGGTGGGTACCACGCTGTCGAACAACTGCAGGTGGTCGAGCAGGCTCATCGGGCCGTGCTGAAGGACGGTATGGCCGCCGACCTTGACGGTCCGGCCCAGCGACAGCACGGCGAAGACGAGCGCGACGACGGTCAGCGCCCGTACCGCCACATGCCGCCGCCACAGCCAGACCACGATCACCCCGACGGTGATGAGCAGCGGGGCGCCGAAGAACGTGTTCTCCTCCGGCGGCCCGCCGTAGCTGCTATGCGAGGCGCCGTGCCGGACCAGCGACGACTGGGCAAACGCCGCGAAGGCCCGGACGTCGGTGCCATACCCGAGCACAATCTCGGGCAGGCCCCGATAGCTTTGCGGGCCGTAGAACTGAAACCACAGCGGATAGGCCAGAAGCGCACCAGCCGTGAGCAAGGTCGCCCACAGCCCGGACAGGAACGGCCTGACCCGCGCGCGCACCTCGGCCGGGCGGAAGACCGCGTACACCGCCACGAAGACCGCCACGGCCAGCCCGGCCTGGAACAGCAGTTCTTCGTTGAGGAAGGCCTGCCAGGTGACCAGCAGCCCGAGCACGACGCCGTCGCGCGCGGTACGCAGCGAGATGGCCCGCCAGACGATGAACGGGATCAGGAACTGGTTGACCAGGTCCGGGTGGCCGTTCACCTGGTTGACCATGCCGGGTGCGAAACCGGCGAACAGCCCGCCGACCAGAGCCGCTGGCCAGTAGCCCACGATGTGCCGGGAGAGCACGTGGTACCAGGCCCAAGCGGTGGCGGTCAGGCCGCCGGTGAGCATGACGGTAAAGGCCACCGCGGGCCCGAACAGCAGGGTCACCGGTGCCAGCGGCACGGTCAGGCCGAGCAGCCCGGTGTTGGCCATCATGTTCACGCCGTTCGGCGCGTTCAGCTGGGCGGAGAAGAGCGGGTTCTCGCCGTGCGTGAAGATCCGGGTCGCGTGGATCAGGGCCCACTCGAAGAAGTGAACGTCGGAACCGCCGTTCACCAGGGCGAGCGCGTCGATGTGGCGCCACAGTCCGGATGTGACCCAGCAGGCGAGCGCGAGGTACAACACGACGGCGGCCGCATCTGCCCATCGAGGCGTAGGCCGGGCCGCGGACCGCTCGGGAGCGGTCTGCTGGACGATGGCCTGGGCGGCACTCGGCGTGCCCACCCGGGCGAGCCTATCGGGTAACGGCGCTTCCACCAATTGAGCCTTGCTATCCGCTAAGGTTGCCGGGTTCGCTGACTACCACAGCAAGCTGCCTAACCTGGAGTGGCAGATGACGCGAATCAACGGAGACCAGAGCGTCCAGTCCGAGGTTCTCGAAGGCCTCGCGACGGCGGTGAACCACCGGCGCTGGTTCGTGGAACTGGCCATGCCGTTCCTCGGCGATGACCCGATCGAGGTCGGCAGCGGTCTGGGCGACTACGCGCTGGAGTGGGCCCCGCACTTCAGCCACTTCACCGCCACGGAAGCCGATCCCGGCCGTCTGGTGGCGCTCAAGGAGCGGCTCGGCGGGCACCAGAGCGTGGACATCCGGCAGATGCTGTTGCCCACCGAGGAGGTGAACACGTACTCCGGTGCGGTGTCGTACAACGTCCTCGAACACATCGAGGACCACGTCGCGGCGCTGCGGAGCATGGCGCGGCTGGTACGGCCCGGTGGCCGGATCGTCCTGATCGTGCCGGCGTTCCCGTTTGCCATGAGCCCGGTGGACATCGCGACCGGACACGTGCGGCGGTACACGAAGAAGAGCATGCGGAAGGCGTTGACCGAAGCGGGGCTGACCATCGAGCACCTGCACTACGCCAACGCGCTCGGTCTGCTCGGGTACTACCTGGCCACCAGCGTGTTCCGGCTGACGCCGAAGGAAGGGACGATGGTCAAGCTTTACGACCGGCTCGTCCTCCCGGTCACGCGCGCCGCCGAACGCGTGGTCCGCCCGCCCTTCGGCCAATCCGTGTTCGCGGTCGCCCGAGTACCCGAAGGGGCCGCAGATGAGCCCTCAGGCGCGCTCTAGGCCTTGGAGCGCCTCGGCCATCGAGCGGAACAGAGGGTCGGTGAACGAGGTCAGGCCGGCGTAGATGTTGTTGATCTGCTGGTAGGCGCGGACGGCTGGCGCGTCCGGGGTGAACTGGTCGCCGATGGCGACCATCGCGGCGGTGGCTTGATCCCAGTCCGGGTAGATGCCGTGGCCGACAGCGGCGCAGATGGCCGCGCCGAGACCGGCGGCATCGATGACCGTGGTGCGGCGGGCCGGACGGTCGAAGACGTCGGCGACGATCTGCATCATCACATCTGAGCGGGAACCGCCCCCAGACACCAGGACCGGCGAGAGCCGGCTCCCGAGCGCCTTCTCCATTGCGGCGGTGTTGTTCGCCATGGTCAAGGCGATGCCCTCGAGGATCGAGCGATAAATATGGGCTCGGCCCTGGCTGCCGTCGAAGCCCAGCAGCGCGCCCCGGCGCCAGACCGCGTGGCCGGGCGCAAGCCAGTCCGGCAGCGTCAGCAGCCCGTTGCTGCCTGGGGCTAGCTGGCTGGCCTCCGCGTTGAGGGTGTCTTCCAGGTGTGCCTCCGGCTCGGCGCCGGATGAGCCTGCCAGGACGCCGCGGTACCAGCTGACCATCCACATGCCGCGGCGGATGCCGGTGCTCTCGTACAGGTACGTCCCGGGCCGGGCGGCGAAGTTGGCCCAGTAGCTGCCGTCCGCGCTTCGGGAGGAGGAACCGATGGTCATGGCCGCGATGTAGGTGCCCAGCGACAACAGGACCATGCCTGCTTCCAGGCCGCTGCCCAGCGCCTCGACGGCCTTGTCGTTGGCCGTAGCGTAGACCGGCAGGCCGGCCGGGATACCTGTGGCCGCGGCCGCGGCCGCGGTCACCTCGCCGAGCAGCCCGCCCGGGGGGACCAGGTCGAAGAGCATGTCGCGCGGCATGCCGGTGGCGTCGTAGGCGGCGGGATCGCCCGACCAGGTCGCGGTGTCCTGGTCGATGGGCCAGACACCCTGGTAGTTGGCCGCGGCGTCGGTGAACTGGCCGGTCAGCCGGTGGGTGATGTAACCGGAGGAGGTGGTGACGTAGCGGGTCAGCGGGTCGGCCGGCTCGTAGGGGCGGGAGACTCGCTCGTCCATCCAGCTCAGCACCGGCTCGGTGAGGCTGCCGTCCGCGGCCAGCAGGGCCCGGCAGAACCGGATGGTGCACAGGCCGACGGCCGCGATATCGGCCGGGTTGCCGGGGAACTGGTCCATGGCGGCGCGACAGGCGTCCTGGATGGATTCCCAGATGTCGTCACCAGGATGGATCGCCTGCCCGGGCACGGCGGTGTCGTAGGGCCTGAGCCGCCTGCGAGCCGAGGCGACCGCGCGGCCACGCGGGTCGAAGATCGTGACCTTGGTGCTCTGGGATCCGTTGTCGATGGCCAGCAGGTACGGCGTCATGCTCAGCTTGGCTCCAGCGGGAAGATCGTGCCCGCGTTCATCACACCCTGGGGGTCGAACGCGCGCTTGAGGGTCGACAGGAGGTAGTAGGCGCTGCCGTGCTCCTGTTTCACCCAGGGCGTGCGGTATTTGCCGATCCCGTGGTGGTGCACCATCGACCCGCCCAGCCTCAGCGCTTCTTCGACGATGATCGCGTTCAGCGGCTTGTGGTAGATCTCGATCTCCTCGCGCGGGCTGCAGTTGATCGTGTAGTCGTAGACGAAGTAGAGATTGGTTCCGGTCTGGTAGCTGTGCGAGGAGTGCGCGCCGAGCATGGTCAGATCGTCGGCCCGCGGGAACTCACCGCGGATCCGGGCCATGACGGCGTCGAACAGGTTGCTGACCTGTGACCAGTTGACGGACACCTCGGTGGTGTATCCCAGGTGGGAGTGCTCGAGCATGGTGGACTGCTCGGCGTCGATCTGGTCCTGGCCCCAGTTGAGGTTCTCGAACCAGCGCTCGATCCGGCCGGACTCAACGCGCTGGTGGATACGGCCGGCGAACAGCTCCTCGATCGCCGCCGCGGTGGCCTCGACGATACCCTTCGGGCCCTCGGCGACGAACACGACGACGCTGCGGCCCTGGGAGAAGTCGGCGAAATGCTGCCGGGCGTCCTCGGGTGAGTAGACCCGGCACACCGAGGGCCGGTACCCCGCCGTGATCAGCTCGCGCAGCGCATCGACGCCGTCCGCGAAGTCGGCGACCAGGAAGCCGAAGTAGCGGTTGTTCTGCGGCCGGTAGCGGAAGAGCTTGACCGTCACCTCGGTGATGAAGCACAGCGCACCTTCGCTGCCGATGACGATGTGACGGATGTCCGGGCCCGCGGCCCGGCGGGGCACGTTCTTGATGCGGGTGACCTGCCCGCCGGGAAAGACCGCTTCCAGGCCGACGACCATGTCCTCGATGCCGCCGTACAGGGTGGAGAACTGGCCGATCGACCGGGTCGCGACCAGGCCGCCCAGCTGGGCGAGCGGCTTGGACTGCGGTGAGTGCCCGGTGGTCAGGCCCTGGGCCCGCAGGATGTCCTCCAGCTCCTGCAGGCCGACGCCGCACTGCACGGTGGCCATCATGTCGACCGAGTCGATGGACAGGATCGTATTCATCCGCGACCCGTCGACCACGAGGCTGTCCTCGACCACGGTCTCCAGGCCGCCCTCGGTGGCGGTCCGACCGGTGCGCGGCACGACGTTGACCAGGTTCTCCTCGGCGAAGTGCAGGATAGCCGCCACGTCCGCGGTGCAGGAGGGGTAGACGATGGCGGCCGGGATGGGCCCGTCGTAGATGCCGTGGACGGCGGTGTACTTCTTGAACCGGTCGACGCTGGCCGCCTTCAGCTGCTCATTGCCGGTCTCGACGGCGCCGGGCCCGAGCAGTTCGGTCATC
>Ga0210383_10001273_pt1 | contig 23180 bp, 17 predicted proteins | sample IncBWC14OmetaG_FD_160072 | JGI IMG/M metagenome (GOLD analysis project Ga0210383, IMG submission 160072) | Forest soil microbial communities from Barre Woods Harvard Forest LTER site, Petersham, Massachusetts, United States - Inc-BW-C-14-O ... | reverse complement strand
CTTAGTGTCATTGAACGCCAGAAAATCGTGCGACTCCTGGTTAAAGACGTTCTGGTCGGCGAGGATACCATTACCATTCGCCACAGCATTCCCATTCCCTCAAGTCCGCCCCAAAACGGTGGACCCGACGACCCAAACGGCCCAAATTACCTTTTGCGTAAGGGGCGTGATCTCACCGTTGCTTGCGAACGTTTACCTGCATTACGCCTTTGATCTCTGGGTCCAGCATTGGCGACAACATCGGGCGACAGGCGAAGTGATAGTCGTTCGGTATGCCGACGATGCGGTGTTGGGATTTCAGCACCGCGCCGACGCAGAACAGTTCCTCCGAGACTGGAAGGAACGTCTGAGTAGGTTCGGACTAGAGCTGCACCCGGACAAAACGCGGTTGATCGAGTTCGGGCGCTACGCAGTCGCAAACCGAAAAGAGCGTGGAGAAGGGAAGCCGGAGACGTTCAACTTCCTAGGTTTTACCCACATCTGTGGGCAAACGTGGAAGTCCGGTAAATTCATTGTCCTACGCAAGACCATCCACAAGCGGCTCTCTGCCAAGTTGAGAGCTCTGAAGGAGGAGCTTCGAAGACGCAAACATCTGTCTGTGGTGGAGCTCGGGAAATGGTTGAGGTCCGTTGTACAGGGCTATTTCAACTATCATGCAGTTCCCGGGAATCTGGCCAGCCTTCGAAGTTTTCGGTTACAGGTGATCCGGCGATGGATGCGCGCGCTACGGCGACGCAGCCAGAAGTGTCGGATGACGTGGCCACGACTCGTAGCTATTGCGGCGCGCTGGCTCCCCCGACCTAGCATCCTTCATCCCTATCCCAATTTGCGCTTCGACGCCAAACATCCGAGGTAAGAGCCGCATGCAGTAATCCTGCACGTGCGGATCTGTGCGGGGGGCGTCAGGTCAACTGGCGTCCCTACCGCGACCTGAAATACTTCTGACGTCACTGCCCGATGAAATTGGGACTGAACTAAAGAACAACTCGAGCAGTTGGCAGCACCGGGCCTTTCATCCAGGGCTGAACCAATTGCATGCGCCGCCGCTTCTCGTCGCGCCGCGTTGTCCACGAGGGCGTCACCTGGTCTAACGTTTGTTGTGCCATCGGCTCACTCCTTACCTTTTTTTTTGGATTGTCTCAGTGGGGCCATTCAAAAACTCGCCGTTACCGGACTCCCTCATGCCTCAACGAACCGAGACGGCGATTTGGACATCGACGTTACCCTTGATTGCATTCGAGTAGGGACAGATGGCGTGCGCGCCCTCTACAAGCTGTCCTGCCGTTGTCCGGTCGACGCCGGCGATGGTCACGGCGAGCGCGGCGGACAGCACGAACGCACCCGAGTCGTTGCGGCTGAGGCCGATCTGGGCGACAACTTCGATGTCGCTATCGGCGAAATGGCGGCGAGCCTCGCGGCTCACGTGAAAGAGCGCGTTCTCAAAGCACGCGGCATAGCCGCCGGCGAAGAGTTGCTCTGGGTTGGTGGCATCGCCTTTACCTCCGAGGGTTTTGGGCAGGGCCAGCTTAAGATCGAGCAGGCCGTCGTCGCTGCGGATCGATCCATGACGGCCCCCGGTCGCACTGACTTTTGTGGAATAGACATTATCGGGCATTCATTTTCTCCTCTGTCGCGGCGGCGGATGGTTCGGACCGTTTCGCCGTCGATTCTGTGGTCTCTATAGGTGATGAACGAAGCGTGGTTCGAGGTGCAAAGTTTTTTACCGAGCGTGTGATGCAGCATCTTCGATCAAAGCTGCAACTTCTTTCACCCTGGAGACGTAAACCGAGTGACTGGCACCCGCGACTTCGACCTTGCGGCTGTTGGCTCGCGTGGCGTACCAGCGCTCGAGGTCGGGGTTGATGGTTCTGTCTGCTCCCGCTACCAACATCCAGCTTGGTTTACTTCTCCACGCAGCCGTTGTGATGACTGCTTTGAAGTTGTCAGCTAAGTTGAGCACCTGTGAGCGCGCCATGAAAGCGGCCTGCTCGACAGATAGGTCGGCTGCGAAGTACTCGTGAAACTGAGCGGGGTCGAGGTAAGTGAAGCCGTCTGTCGTCTTCTTGATGGCTGTAGACCTGCTAAGATCACTTGGGAAGCGCTTCCCGTCATCAGACTCATTCTCGCCCGCATCCGGCATGTGAGCCGCGATGTACACTAGACCTACGACAGACGTATCCGTACCGGCTTCAGTAATTACTGCTCCGCCATAGCTATGACCGACCAGAATGCACGGGCCGTCTTGTAGAGCAAGGGTGCGCTTCGTGGCAGCCACATCTTCTTTAAAGGACGTCTCCGGCTCTTGGACGATGCTAACCTTGTAGCCATCCTTGACAAGAATGTCGTAAACGCCTTTCCAGCCAGAACCATCTGCCCAGGCACCGTGAACGAGGACAATATTCCGAATGCGATGCTCGTCGTTCTGCGCCGCGAGCGCGCAGCCGGTCAACAGCAGTAGTAAGATGCAAAGGTACTGAGAAATTCCTCGTACTACTCGCGTTGGCATCATTGGATTACTCATTTTGTTGCCGTCTTTTGGTGAATCATTTTCATGCGAATTTATGTACATATCGATAGACGTTTCTCCTTTTACGATCTGTATTTAGCGCGCCAACTGATTGTGCGCTCGCAGAATGCGATGTCGGTCGACAATCGATGGACGTTTTCATGGTTTGCCCCCTTTCTGGGCACCGCCTCCTAGTCCGGCGTCGCCGTCACGCCGACGCTTGTTTGCCGCTTTGCAGAAACGCCAGCAGCTCCTTGTTGATCTGGTCCTTCAAGGTCGAGCACATGCCGTGGGGACCTCCGGGAATGACCTTGAGCGTGGCTCCTTTTACTAGCTTCGCGGAAAGAAGCGCTGAATCGGCAATCGGAACGATCTGGTCGTCGTCGCCATGAAGGACAAGTGTCGGTACGTCCATTTTTCTCAGATCTTCGGTGAAGTCCGTTTCCGAAAAGGCATTGATGCAGTCATAGGCGGCCTTGTGTCCGCACCACATTCCTTGCAACCAGAACGAGTCCCGCAGGCCTTGGGAAACCTTTGAACCTGGCCGATTGGCACCGAAGAACGGGACGCTAAGGTCCTTGAAAAATTGGGACCGGTCATTGAGGATGCCCGTGCGGATTTGGTCGAAAACCTCGATGGACAATCCTCCAGGATTGGCAGGCGTCTTCAGCATGAGCGGAGGCACCGCGCCGATGAGTACAGCTTTTGCCACGCGTTTTGAGCCGTGGCGCCCGATGTAGCGCGCGACTTCTCCGCCCCCAGTAGAGTGACCCACGTGAATGGCGTCCTTCAGGTCGAGTTTCTCGACCAGTTGCGCCAGGTCGTCCGCGTACGTGTTCATCTCGTTGCCTTCCCACGGTTGACTCGAACGGCCATGACCGCGGCGGTCATGCGCGATACAGCGGTAGCCATGGTCGGCAAGAAACAGCATCTGGTCTTCGAAGGCGTCGGCGCTTAGAGGCCACCCGTGGCTGAACACCACAGGCTGCCCTTCGCCCCAGTCTTTGTAGTAGATGGTCGTGCCGTCTTTGGTCGTGATCGTCGTCATGGAATGCTCTCCTTTTGTGTTTGTGTCCCCTGGAAATCCTGAATGTTCAGCGGTTTCTGCAGCGAAGGCCGCACCAGCCACCGTGCCGGCTGCTATTATTGCGGTACCACCGATCAATAACTCACGTCGCGTTAGTGTAGTCATCGGAGCGCTTCTCCTCTTCCTTCTCCTCTTGGGAACTTCCAAATTCCCGCGGCCCTGGACCTCTCCGGTGTCACGACGCAACGAGATGACTGCGTGCCCGGCCTTGGCCCGAGCCGACGTAGCTTCTGATCCCACCCACTTGAGTTCATCAATGATTGCCACTCTCATCTTGCTTTCCCTTCGTGCGACTTTGCTTCAACTCGTGGCGCAGTTTACGCAGAAGGTGTTTTGTGTACACGTCGCTGGCGATGAACTCGGCACCCTGACTCATGATTTCCGCCAGAACAGCTTCGCCATCTCGGTCAATCGATATCACCTCGATCAGCTCAACGATCCGTCTGCGCGTGTCGCCTGCGTCGTACGCTTCTCTCCAAGTCGATTGGAGCTCAGCCGCCCACTGGCCAACCAACTGACCCTGCAAAGACCACCTCTGCTCATCGGGCAAATCGGTGATAGTGATTCTCAGCACTACTCGCCCTCGACCGCTTGCCAGAAACCGCCGACGTCTGAAGCCCTCTACATTTTGTTCTTCAACTACATGCTATGACCAAGCACGTGGCGACCGGACGCGATGGGATATGGCAGTTGAGGAGCCAAAAAGGGTCGGAACACTCGAATCAATTCTATGTTCTTGCTCCGACGGCTCTTAGAGCGAAGGTTCGTCGCACTGAATATCGCGAGCCGAACGATCCGGAGACGGAGATTTGGCGCGCTTGCCGGAGATCCAGCATTACAACGGAAGCGGAGGTCCGACTGATTCTTGCTGTCTGAAATGTCGTTAATCGAATATGCCGCGGCAGATCACACCTTGAATAGCTACTTTGGCGCCCCGGAACAGCGATGAGTGGAACGGTTCAAAGAGCGGCCCCAGCGGTTGCAACCGAGCGATACGAAGCGCTACTCCGCGTTTTGCAAACGCTCATCTCGATTTGCTCTGCGGAGGAGCTTTTCAGGCTTCTCGCGCGCGAGCTGCGCGCGGCGGCGAATTTCAATCCCTTGGGAGTGGCCATTTACGACGGGCATGCGCGAACGAGATCCTGGGGTCGTTTGGCCCATTTAGGTCAGGATACTCTATTCAGTTCCTGCGCAGCCTGGCGTACTCAGCTTTGGCTTGTTGGTAGATTGGAATATCGGAGTCGGCGTCCTTCCAGAGAGTCAAAAAATCCTCATACGACTTGCGCGCCGCGGCTTGATCACCCATCATTTTCTGCGCCCTGGCTAGCTGCAAGTGTGACAATGCTCCAGTCACCCCTCTTCCCACGATACCAGGATGATCGAGCAGCTTCTGGAACTCTGCCGCTGCCAGGCGGCCTTCGCCCATACGCAGGTATGCCACGCCGCGAATATACGCGGGGTAAAGGCTGTTGAAACCATCGGCAAAGGCCAAGTCGTACTTCACCGTGGGCCGCAAGATTTCGACGGCCGCAGCCGGATCGTTCTCATGTATTTTCATCGCAGCGCGGATCGTCGGCAGGCTGTAATTTTGGACCACAGTATTCAATGGCTCGTCCTGACTTAGTGCGTCTGCTAGTTTCTGCGCTTGCTCAATGTCGCCTGCTCGCGCAAAGGCCAGAGCAACGCTTGATTGCCCGATCCAGTTCGGAGCGCCCGCAAGAGCTTTTCCCGCTAGCTGCTGAGCCTGGTCCGAGTTGCCGACTTCGGCCTCTCGTAGCGCCTCCTCGGTATTCCGGAAGGCGAGCCCAGATACATCCGACTTGGCGGCCGGGTTTAAGGCTTGCTCAGTCAAGCGGGCATCACGGAAGTGGCCGTAGTAAGCCTCAATCCTTGACCTTGTAAAGAGAAAGCTATCCGCGATCGGCTTGCCCGCGGCCCAATTCCACTGTTCCTGCATCGCGGGCTGGTCCTTTTGCAGGAAGGCCAACACGGCACGGTTTTCGCGCAAATCCGGTGTATCGAATTTGCGCGTCTGCGCCTCATCGAATGTGGCCCTAGCCTCCTCCAGACGGTTCGCTACAATGCTGGCAACCATCGAGTTGTTATAGCTCCAGGGAGTGGGAAGAAGACGAGCCGCTTCGCGCGCTTCGTCGGCGCCCCGGTCTAGTTGCGCCAACAGTTGCAGGCATCTGGCGAAATTGTTGTGGCCTGTGACATCACGAGGAAAGGTTTGCACCCATTGCAAGAGGACCGGGTAGGCCTTTTCCTGTTCTCCGGTTACGAAACCGTAGTGCAGGTCCTCTACGAGGAACCGCGTCAACTCGGTCATTCGAGTGCGAAGTTCATAGGACTTGTTCTCAGATGCGTTCGCCAAATCGAGCTCGCCCAATGTGCCATGGGCAACCCCAAGAGCAGCATAGGCCAGGCCGAAGTCTGAATCCAACCCGGTGGCACGCTGGTAATGTTGGATAGCGCCTCGGATGTCCATCGCGAGGTGACGGCTGTAGCCCTCCGCCAGCTGTTGTACGGCCTCCGGCGACGGGCTCGTCGCCTGCTCCAGCGGCCTGTTGAACTTGGCCAAGGAAGCGGCCGGCTCGCCGAGCTTTCCGCGCAATTGCACCGCAGAGACTCCCAGCAGGTGCACGATCTCGTTCCGGCGGGCAACGACTTCCGGGACTTGCGCAATCGTATTTCCGCTTTGGCAAGCGATCGCATTCAGCTCGATCCGAAAGCCATTACCCGCATCCGCGATGGAACTGGTAATCATCATTTTGCTGTTCGTGCGAAGACAGACTTGACGGGCGACCTCCGGCGTAACCTTCACATCCTCAGGAAGGTTGAGCAGCCTTAAAGCCCCGCTAACTTTGTCACGAGCCAGAACATTGAGATAGGGCGTCTGCTCTAGGCCGACACGCAACGCCGTATTCAACGCATCATCGAATACCGGGTTGCCGGTCTGATTGTTAACGTCGGCAATCACAATCGTGTCATCCGCGGAAAGTGTCACTTTGTTGCGGTAATCCCGAAAAATCCAGGCCCCAGCAGCTACGAAAAGAAGAAGCGCGGCTGACGCGAGCCACCCTCGCAGGCGACGCCGCACCGGATGCATCTCGCTCCGGACGCGCTCCAGATTCGCGTGGATCTCCGCCGCAGACTGGTACCGTCGCGAGCGGTCCTTTTCCATGGCTTTGTTGATTACGGTGTCCAGTTCGGGCAGGACCGCAGAATTCAGATCATGCGGCGAGGGTGGCGTCTGGGTGAGGATTGCTTCATGGACCACGGCCGCCGTCTCGCCCGTGAAGGCACGTCGGCCAGCCGCCATCTCGTACAGAACCAGCCCAAAGGAAAACAGGTCCGTGCGGGCGTCCAATTTTTCCTTGCGCACCTGTTCGGGAGACATATAACCGGTCGTCCCTAAAGCGATCCCTGTACGCGTAAGATTGGTATGAACTCCTCCGGATGTTTCTGTGCCGGTCACGCTGGGAAGCTGCTTTGAGCCTGCGGAACTTATGTGCGCTCCCTTCGATGAGCCGATTTCCTCAACCTCCTCCGTAGAGGCCAACTTCGCCAATCCAAAATCCAGTATCTTCACTGGACCTTGTTTCGTCAGGAAAATGTTCGCCGGCTTGATGTCGCGATGAATGATGCCTTTGTCGTGAGCAGCCTGCAGCCCGTCGCAGATTTGAATCGCAATGTCTAGGAGCGGAACCAGAGGGATCGCCTTTGACCCGGAAAGGGACAAGTGATGGAGGAGCGTCGATCCTTCAAGCAACTCCATGACGATGAAAGGCTGGCCTTTGTACTCTGCGATTTCGTGGATGGTGCAGATGTTGGGATGATTCAACGCCGATGCGGTTTGAGCTTCGCGTTCAAAACGCTGGAGACTGCACGTATCGTTGACCAGCTCTTCTGGTAGAAATTTAAGCGCCACACGGCGGCCTAACTTGAGGTCTTCGGCCTTGTACACCATTCCCATGCCCCCGCCGCCGATGACTTCGAGCACGCGATAGTGGGACACTTTCTTGCCGATTAGACTGCCCAGACCGGGCAACGCCTTAATGCTGGCAGCCCCACCCTGAGGAATTTGTGAGGTTGTTTGCAACCACTCGACGGCGACTAGTAACCGATACCCTCGCCGCGCCAAGGTCTCGATGTATTGAGGGTTATCTGCAGAATCGCCCAGCGCTCGCCGTAGAATCCCGATGGCCACATTGATGCTGTGGTCGAAATCCCCAAAGGTGTCGTTGGGCCAGAGCTTCCTTTTGATTTCCTCGCGGGTTACGATCTTGCCTTCCCGCCCAATCAGCATTCGGAGAACTTGGAATGGCTGTTCCCGAAGAAGGACCTTGCCGTCACCGTTTACCGTCCCGAGCGAGCGCAGTTCACCCGACTCAAGATCAATCTCAAACCCTCCGAGCCGGACGCGACCTGCGAGACCCTGTGCCATGGATATTGTTAGAGTGTACTTCGGGGCTGGTTGGGTACCTAAAAGTCCAAAGATGAGGACACCAGGTTACCACACGAAACCCTTGCCTTAGTCATGTAGAATCAACCACTTCCGGATCCAAATTCCATTTTGACCGCAAAATGACTCACAGTGCATTTACACGGGTAAGCATGGTGAGTATGGCCTATGTGCATTCACTGTTTGGGTGTTGGATCAGTGAGGAACAATGGCTACTACCTTTGATTTCAGTGCAGTCCCGCGGGCGTCTGGGATAAATGTTCTTGCGGACAGACGACCGGACGAGGTCGTTTCATCCGCAGAGTTAGTGCGGAAGCGGGACGAAACGCTGCGCCACCTGTCCCGGTCTCTGGTTTCGGGAACGCCCGAAGATTGGATACGGCATCTGCAAGCCGACCTTGAAGTGATTTTTCACTTTGATCGTCTAGATGTTCTCGTCTACGGGATGGACGGTAATGAGGTCCAGCGGCGCTCGCCTGCAACGAAGCAGGCCACGGGCGAAGACATTGCAATAAAAGAAACACTGGTTGGCTGTTACGAGCTTCAACAGGTTCTGCGGATCGCGGATTGTAACACGGAAGAGGGACGCGCCATTGTGGGGCAGGGTTTGAAGAACCTCGACGCGGAGTATCGATCCTTTTACGGCTTCCCCCTGAGTACACCACATCGCCGCCTCGGAGCGTTGGGGCTTGCCAGCTATCAGCCCAACCCCTTAGCCACCGAGGACCTCGAGTTCTTAAACCAAGTGGCGGATCGATTCGCCTTGGCGATCGATCACTGGCTCGCCTACTTGGATCTACAACAGCAAAAGGTTTGCGTGAAATTGCTCCTTGACCTGACGAGCCAGGTTTTATCGAATTTGGGCCTTCGAGACGTGGTACGGGCAGCCCTCATCAACGCCCGGAGTGCCATGCAATCCGACGGCGCATGCGTTTTCTTGCAACACCCAGACGGCGGGGAACTCCTGGTTTATGCGTTCGACTTCCCTCCGGGTACTGAGACTTTTCAGGAGGGAACGCCCATCGCATTCGAGGGCACAATTGCCGGTCGCGTGTTTCAAACGGGGAAACTCTGGGCTGGTAACGGAGAAGAGGCATGCGCGGTTTTCACGAACCCTTATCCGGTCATGCGAACCGCGGGCTTCAAGACCGGCTGCATGCTGCCCATTCCGGGGCGACAGCGCGTTGTGGGCACGCTTGGTCTAGGTAGACGTGCAGACAGCCCTTACAGTCAAGGCGAGCTCGATTTCCTAATGCAACTCTCGAAACAAATAGCGATTGCTGTAGAGAGCGCGTTAGCGTGCGAGGAAATTAGACAACTCAAGGAGAGAATGGCCCAGGAAAAAGTTTACCTGCAAGAGGAAATTCGCAGCGAAATAAACTTTGAAGAGATCATTGGTAACAGTCCGAGGCTGAAAGCTGTCCTTGAGAGCGTTCAAATAGTTGCGCCGGCGGACTCTGCCGTTCTCATCCAGGGCGAGACGGGTACCGGCAAAGAGCTGATCGCCCGCGCAATTCACAACTTGAGTCCCCGCAAGGGTCACGCGTTTGTTAAGGTGAACTGCGCGGCTATTCCTCTGGGCCTTCTCGAGAGCGAGTTATTTGGCCATGAGAAAGGTGCGTTCACTGGTGCCATAGCCCAAAAGATTGGAAGATTCGAATTGGCGCACAAGGGAACGCTGTTTCTGGACGAAGTTGGCGATATACCGCTGGAATTGCAACCCAAGCTCCTAAGAGTCCTGCAGGAGCAGGAATTCGAGCGACTGGGCAGTACGCGCACGCAACGCGTCGATGTTCGCGTGTTGGCCGCTACGAATACCAGCCTCACCGAAATGGTTGCCGAAAAGAAGTTCCGCAGTGATCTTTACTATCGTTTGAATGTGTTTCCTGTTGTTGCCCCATCACTACGAGATCGCCGGGAAGATATTCCGCTTCTTGTCCGGCACTTCGCCGATAAGTACGCTCGGCGCATGGGAAGGAAAATCGAGAGTATCCCGAAAGAAACCATGCACGCGCTCTCCCACTATGCATGGCCCGGCAATATTCGGGAGTTGCAGAACCTTATGGAGCGAGCTGTGCTGTTATCTACCGGTCCATCGCTGCGAGTGCCGTTGGCTGAAATTCCTGCTGGCCCAGACCTTGGCGCGGTTAGTAACGGCAATGTTCTAGTGCAAGCCGAGCGAGAGCATATCGTGCGAGCACTCCGCGAAAGCAATTGGGTTGTTGGAGGTGCTCGTGGAGCGGCAGCTCGCCTGGGCCTCAAGAGGACATCGCTCGCCTATAAGATACAGAAGTTGGGAATCTCTCGCCCACCGCACTGACAGAGTTCTGGCGAGCGCGCCAAATCTCTGTCTTCTGATCATCCGTCTCCAATGCGCTGCCGAATTATCCAACTGACCTAAACGTTCACGCGCCAACGACATCGATTGCTTTTGCAGCTGGCCGGAGCTTTGGCAAGGCATGTGCATTTCGAGGTTGCCATGGGATTGATAAGCTCCCGCTTTCCGCACGCGCATGGCGCAGATTCGCGGTCTACCAGCGTTCTCCCACTCAACCTGGAAGGGGATCGATCGCAATCGTTAGTGGATGACAAGCTGCTATCCACCAGCGAGACCGTCGCACATTCCGGCAGTGAAACTTTTGCAACGCGTTCGAAAAATGTAAATGAGGATCTCCGCTTGGATCAAGAGATCTGGACCGAGGTGGGCTTTGAAGGAATCGTGGGTCAGAGTCCGGCTCTCCGCCAGGTGCTCCGATTGATCGAAACCGTAGCCACAGGTGATTCGACCGTGCTCGTGCTGGGCGAGACAGGCACCGGAAAGGAACTCATCGCACGCGCGATTCATAATCGCAGCCGTCGCGAGGAACGGAACTTTGTCAGACTCAACTGCGCAGCCGTCCCTACGGGCCTGTTAGAAAGTGAACTTTTCGGGCACGAGCGAGGAGCCTTCACCGGCGCGATTGCGCAGAGAGTTGGCCGCCTGGAGTTGGCAGACCGAGGTTCGCTGTTCCTGGACGAAATCGGTGATATCCCCTTAGAGCTCCAAACGAAACTCCTACGTGTCTTGCAGGAGCGAGAATTCGAGCGTTTAGGCAGCACACGGATGCGGAGAGTCGATTTTCGGGTGATAGCTGCGACCCATCGCGACCTTGAAGGGATGATCGCGGAGAAGCAGTTTCGCACCGACCTGTACTGCCGGCTGAACGTTTTCCCCATCACCATTCCACCCTTGCGTGAACGTCCGGGAGATATACCAGAGCTCGTGTGGCATTCCGTCCAACGGGCAGCGCGGAGGATGAACAAGGCGATCGATACGATCCCCTGCGAAACCATGGACGCCCTGAAGCAATACCCGTGGTCGGGAAATATTCGCGAACTTGAGAATGTAATCGAACGTGCGGTGATTCTATCTCCCAACCCAGCGTTAAGGGTCCCGATCCGAGACCATCATACTCGTGTTGCGTCAGGGCGTAATCGTGAGCGGAGCCAAACTCTTGAAGAGGTCGAGCGGAAGCACATAGTTACGACCCTGAAAGATGCGCGGTGGGTTCTCTCCGGCTCAAGGGGCGCAGCAAGGCGTTTGGGAATCAAGCGGTCTACGCTTTACTTCCGCATGAAGAAGCTCGGAATTCTTCGGAGCGTGGAGTCGCAGGAATTGGAAATGCGCTATGACGGAGCTTTGGCAAGGCGTGTGCGTTTCGAGTTGTGCGCAGCCATCGCGCTTATAAAAATGAAGGCGGGTCGCCGGGCTACTTCCCAATCCAAGAAATGTTCTGCGTCCTGGCGCCTATGCCAGAATTCGCACCGACCGGCTGTACTGGTCCAGCAGGGCGCGCCCTTGTACGAACAAGCCGAGTGCTTCAACAGCGAACTCGCTACGCACATATCGATACTTACCAGAGGTAGGCAATGCCAAAAAGTGCGATACCCGCATATATCACTAGCCAAATTCATCATAAGCGTAACGGCACGCTGCCGGGGGAGAAAATGAACACGCTCTCGAAATACAAGCTATGGATAGGCGGAACGTTCTGCCTGGTCGTCATCGGCCTGATTATTGGAGCGGTACGCCCAAGTCATGTAGCGGAATCGCACCCGGTTGCCACCCCAGACGTTGAGGTCGTGCAAGTCGAGCAAAAGGATATTCCGATTTTTGGCGAATGGATTGGCACCCTTGACGGATTCACCAACGCCGACGTCAGGGCGCAAGTCACAGGCTACCTGATGCAGCAGGGCTACCAGGAGGGCGCGTTTGTCAAGAAGGGACAGTTACTCTTCGAGATTGATCCGCGTCCATTTCAGGCGACTCTCGACCAGGCGCAAGGACAGCTGGCACAGGCCAAAGCTCAGCTTGCTACCGCCGAAGCGGTTCAAGGCAAAACCCAGCTTGATGTAGAGCGGTACGCCCCGCTAGCCAAAGAGCAGGCCGCGAGCCAGCAAGATCTGGACAATTCAGTTCAGAACAATTTGGCCGCCAAGGCCACAGTGGAGACGGCCCGGGCCCTAATCAAAACGGACGAGGCCGCCGTCGAAACGGCAAAAATCAACCTTGACTTTACCCACCTCGTAGCGCCGATCGACGGCATCGCGGGCCAGGCTCAGCTTCAAGTGGGCGCTTTGGTAAACTTAGGCAGCGGACCGGTGACCTCAGTGTCGACCGTCGATCCTATCAAGGTCTATTTCACCGTCGGCGAACCCCAGTACCTGGCCTGGAGAGAACGCTTCCCGACAGAAACTACTCGAGAAGCGGCGGTCAAGAATCTGCGCCTCGAACTGATTCTGGCCGACGGCTCAACCTACGCGCAGGCCGGAACATTCTACTTTGCTGACCGCCAGGTGAACGAGAGCACAGGGGCAATTCGGCTCGCCGGGGTGTTTCCCAATCCTGGAAATGTTCTGCGCCCTGGCGGGTACGGCAAAGTGCGCGCGGTTATACGAGTCCAGCAGAATGCATTGCTTGTACCGCAGCGTGCAGTCACGGAGCTGCAAGGTGGTTATCAGGTCGCGGCGGTCGATGGCGATAACAAAGTGAGCATCCGCACGGTCAACGTCGGCGACCGTGTCGGCAATCAGTGGATTATTGCGGACGGACTAAAGCCGGGCGAACGCGTGATCGCCGAGGGTGTACAGAAGGTGCGTCCGGGAATGCAAGTAAACCCCAAACCATTTGCCATGAAGACTACGGGAGAGTAACTCAATGTCAAAGTTCTTTATCAACCGTCCCATCGTCGCCATGGTGATCTCCATTGTGCTCGTGCTGGTTGGAGGCCTCACCATTTTGAGTTTGCCGGTCGCGCAGTTTCCGAACATCGCTCCGCCAGAGATTCAAGTGGTGGCCACGTACGTGGGGGCGGACGCGCAAACCCTTGAGCAAGCGGTTGCCACCCCCATCGAGCAGCAGATGAGTAGCGTGGACAACATGAACTACATGTATTCGCTAAATGCCACCGGCAATTCGACGACCAGTCTGATCGTGGACTTCGACGCGAAAACCGATCCGAATACCGATTACATTCTCGCGCAGAGCCGTGAAACGCTGGCTGCTTCTCAGCTTCCAATGGATGTTACCAATTACGGAGTCAACGTCCGAAAGTCCGTTACTGCTCCCCTCACGTTAACCGCCGTGTACTCGCCGCACGGGACTTACGATGCCACTTTTCTGGCCAACTACGCGTACATCAATCTTGTTGACCCCATTCTGCGCTCGCCGGGCATCGGCAACGTTCAGGTATTCGGAGCCGGCCAATATGCGATGCGATTGTGGGTAAAACCTGACACGTTGGCCAAGCTCGGCGTCACCGTCCCGGAAATCGTCAGTGCCATTCAAGCGCAAAACACCGTGAACCCGGCGGGGAAGGCGGGCGGCGAACCGGTTCCCAAGGGGCAGGAATTCACGTATTCGGTTCTCGCGCAGGGTCGCCTCATCTCGCCGGAAGACTTCGGAAAGATCGTGGTCCGAGAGACTCCCGACGGCGGGACCGTGCGGGTCCGCGATGTCGCTCGAATCGAGCTGGGGGCCCAGGACTACAGCATCGCTGGGCGTTTCAATGGAAAGCCGAGCGCCATCATTGCCACTTACCAACTGCCGGGTTCGAATGCGGTCGATGCAGCCGCTGGCGTAAATAAGCTAATGGCGAAGATGAAAGAGCGGTTCCCAGACGATCTGGATTATGTCGTCGCTCTGGATACCACGCGTTCGGTCACGGAAGGCATGAAGGAAATCGTCACAACGCTTTTGATCGCGCTCGGACTCGTTATCCTTGTGGTGTTCATCTTCTTGCAGAGCTGGCGCGCCACGCTGATTCCGCTGCTGGCTGTACCTGTCTCGCTGGTGGGCACGTTCGTACTATTCCCGTTGTTCGGTTTTTCCATCAACACGCTTTCTCTCTTCGGTCTGGTGTTGGCGATCGGTCTGGTGGTGGACGATGCGATCGTCGTGGTCGAAGGCGTTGAACGCCACATTGAAGAGGGCATGACGCCAAAAGCCGCGGCGTTGAAAGCGATGAAAGAGCTGTCCGGCCCCGTTGTTGGCATCGCTCTGGTGCTCTCCGCCGTATTTGTGCCGACAGCCTTCATTCCCGGAATCACTGGCAAGCTCTACCAGCAATTCGCTGTCACGATTGCGATTTCCGTTCTGCTATCCGCGTTCAATGCGCTCACCCTCAGCCCAGCGCTTGCTGCACTGCTGCTCAAGCCGCGGACGGAGAGCCATGGACTCCTGAGGCGCTTCTTTGATTGGTTTAATCGCGTATTTGAGCGAGCCACGGATGACTATGTACGGTGGAGCGCAGTATTGGTCCAAAAGCCCGTCGTCGTGGTCGTGATGCTGGCGGTCTTCAGCATAGCGGGTTTCTTTTTTGCCAAGAAAATTCCGTCGAGTTTTCTTCCTGACGAAGATCAGGGGTACGCCTTCTTCAATGTGCAGTTGCCGAATGGCGCATCGCTCGAACGCACGACCGCGGTCACATCTGATGTAGAAAAAATCCTGATGAATACCCCGGGCGTCCAACACGTTACCTGCTTCGTCGGTTTCAGTTTGCTCAGTTTTGTTGAGACCAGTTACAACTCGACCTTCTTTGTGACCTTCAAGCCTTGGGATGAGCGCAAGACAAGGGCCGAGCAATTTCAGTCGCTCAAGGCACATCTGAACCAGCAGTTGAGCAAGTTGCCGACGGCGGTCGCCTTCGGTTTTTCCCCGCCCGCCATTCCGGGAGTCGGCACTGCGGGCGGATTTACCTTCATGCTCGAAGACCGTTCGGGCAGCGATATTCAGTTCCTCGCCAAGAATTTGGGCATTTTTCTTGACGCTGCTCGAAAGCGGCCGGAAATCGGCACCCTCAGCACAACTTTCCTGGCGAGCGTGCCGCAAGAGTTTGTTGAAGTAGATCGCGACAAAGTGCTGAAGCAAGGTGTGGCGCTCAACGATGTTTACCGGACGATTCAAGCCTTCATGGGCAGCTATTTCATAAACTATTTCAATCGCTTTGGCCGCCAGTGGCAGGTCTATATCGAAGCAGAAGGCGAAGACCGCGCCAAGGCGGAAAATGTCGGGCAATTCTATGTCCGCAACAACAAGGGAGACAATGTCCCACTCGCCACACTGGCCAGCGTCAAGCCGAGGCTCGGCCCGGAGTTTACTTTGCGCTTCAACGAATATCGATCCGCGCAGATCAACGGGAGCGCCTCCCCGGGCTTTAGCGCGGACCAGGCCACAGCTGCGCTCGAAGACGTCTTCAAGCAGACGATGCCAAGCGAGATGGGCTTCGACTATTCCGGTATGTCTTTCCAGGAGCAGAAGGCGCGGCAGGGAGTGCCGCCTGCCGTGATCTTCGGACTCTCGCTGCTCTTCGTCTTTCTCATTCTGGCGGCATTGTATGAAAGCTGGTCACTGCCCTTCAGCGTGCTGCTGAGCACGCCCGTGGCGATCTTCGGAGCCTTCGGAATCCTCTGGCTGCGCCGCGTGCTGCTCGGCCTTTTCCTGCCGCCTTACTTGGTCCAGATCGAGAGTGATGTCTACTCGCAAATCGGACTGGTCATGCTCATCGGCTTGGCCGCGAAGAACGCGATTCTCATCGTCGAGTTCGCCAAGGTTGAATACGAGAATGGAAAGCCTTTGGCCGATGCAGCGCTCGAGGGAGCCAAGCTGCGTCTGCGGCCCATCTTGATGACATCCTTCGCGTTCATTCTTGGTTGCGTGCCCCTATGGACGGCGACCGGCGCTGGGTCGGTTGCCCGCCAAATCATGGGCACTACGGTGATCGGCGGGATGATGGCCGCCAGCCTGATCGGAATCTTCTTCGTGCCTGCGATCTTCTACCTGGTGGAGAAATGGTCTGGCGCCAGCAGCAAGGAGTCAGCCTCCAGCGCATTGCCGGGAACGCCTGCGCCGGCGGAGGGTGACTGAAATTAGGGTGATTGACGTTATGGACAAGAGAGACGAGCGGCGGAGATATTCATGAAAAAGATGGCGTCATTCTTATCAATGTCTGCGATCCTCGCCGCGACATCGGCCACGATCTTAATGACAGGCTGCATGGTCGGCCCGAATTACCACCGACCCGTCATTCAGACTCCAACCGTGTACCGTGATCTAAGCGAAAATCCACAGGCCCAAACCCAGGCGGCATCCTTTGCAGACCTTCCCTGGTGGCAAGTCTTCCAGGACCCGCAGATGCAAGAGCTCATCCGGGCAGCCTTGAAAGAGAATTACGATCTGCAACTGGCAATGGAGCGCATCGCTGCTGCGCGTGCTCAAGTTGCAATTACGCGCTCCAGCTTGTTTCCGCAGGTGGGAGCGAACGGCACTTTCAGCGGCGGAAAAGACCCAAGCACCCAAGCTAAGTACAACATTCTAGCCCTCACTGCTGACGCCGCATTCCAGTTGGACCTCTTCGGTCGCCTACGACGTGCGAGTGAGGCCGCGCGAGCCGAGCTCCTGGCTACCGAGGATGCGCGGAATACCGTCATACTCACCCTTGTCAGCGATATGGCGAGTGACTACTTCACGCTGTTGCAGCTTGATCTCGAACTCCAAATCACGCGCGACACGGTGAAGACGCAGGAAGATTCTGTCAAGCTAACGCAGTTGCGGCTCGATCACGGCGTTGCCACGAAGCTGGACGTCCTTCAAGCCGAGCAGGTCCTGGATACTGCTAACGCTCAGATCCCGGACCTTCAGAGACAGATCGGCCAGGAGGAAGATGCGATCAGTATTCTCCTTGGCCATTATCCGCAGAATGTGCGACGCGGTCTTCCGTTGGCCGAGCAACCGCTTCCTCCGGAAGTGCCTCCGGGCATACCTTCCGCGTTGCTTGAACGCCGGCCCGACATTCGCGAGATCGAGCAAGACCTGATCGCCGCCAACGCCGAGATCGGCGTTGCCAGAGCTGCGTTCTTTCCGCAGATTTCTCTTACCGGCGCTGGTGGTGGCGCATTTGGACGGAGCACACTCTTCACCGGTCTCATGAGTTCGCAGACCGGAATCTGGTCCTACGGCGCCCAGGTCAGTCAACCTATTTTCACGGGCGGTGCCCTGCGCGGGAATCTGAGACTGGCTGAGTCGCAACATCGCCAGGAAGTGATTGTTTACAAGCAGACCATCCAGTTGGCGTTCCGCGATGTCTCCGATGCTCTGATAGGTTATCAGAAGCTTCATGAAGTCCGTGTTGCACAGGAGACAACCGTCAAGGACCTGCAGAACACAGTCGACACTTCCCTCGTACGCTATCGGGGAGGCATCACCACCTACCTCGAAGTCCTCGACGGGCAGCGATCGCTCTTTACCGCCGAGCTTGCTCTCGCCCAAGCCCGAGGCAATGAATATCAAAGCCTGGTGCAACTTTACAAAGCTCTGGGTGGAGGCTGGCAGGTCACCAATAGTCTTCCAATTCAGTCGCGGAATCTTACGCCCTGAACGAGCGAGACACTTCCATATACAGCAAGCAGCATTCACGCCGACAAATGGAGGAGTGAAACATGAGTTCAATACCAAATTCCATAGCACGGGTTGAGCGATACCGGGGAAACTCAACCTTGAGCACCACTCTTTATCGTCCTGACAAATCGATTGCGCGCAAGCTAGAACGCGCGCAAACCTCATTCCTCGAGACGATCGTGGGACGCCTCGGGGGGCTGCGCTCAATCCTCTCTCAGGTCGAGGCCGTGGCACCCACGAATGCCGCCGTTTTCATCACTGGTGAGACCGGGACGGGCAAGGAAGTCATCGCGCGAGCGATTCACGAGCTCAGCCCGCGCCGAAGCCGCAATCTGGTCAAGGTGAACTGCGCGGCGATGCCTGCCGGCCTTCTCGAAAGCGAACTGTTCGGGCATGAGCGGGGGGCATTCACGGGTGCCGTGAATTCGCACACCGGTCGCTTTGCATTGGCAGACGGTGGCACGTTTTTTCTCGATGAGATTGGCGACATTCCGCTTGAACTTCAGCCCAAGTTGCTCCGCGTGCTCCAGGAGCGTGAATTCGAGGCAGTGGGCAGCACGCGTACCACGCAGGTCGATGTTCGTGTCGTTGTCGCAACGAACCGGGACCCGCGGCAGATGGTGCAAGACGGTGAATTCCGGGAGGACTTGTACTACCGGCTAAATGCTTTCCCGATTTCTCTGCCGGCGCTCCGCGAAAGGAAGGCGGATATTCCGGAGTTTGTCAGATACTTCGTCGAGCAATTCGCGACCTCCATGGACAAAATTATCGAGACCATCCCGGAAGAAACCATGCGCTCTCTCGTTCGTCATCCGTGGCCGGGGAACATTCGGGAGTTACAGAACTACGTTGAGCGCGGCGTAATTCTTTCCACTGGCCGAGTCTTCCAACCGCCGCCCCCCGAAAAATGCGAACCAGCGCCCGCTGAGATTCGAAACCCAACGCTGGAGGAAAAAATCCGCCGGGAGATTCTCGCTGCGTGTCAGCGCGCCAATTGGAAGCTCGGCGGTCCGCGAGGAGCTGCCGCGAGACTCGGGTTGAAACGCACCACGCTGTTTTACAAGATGAGACGGCTTGGCATCAGTCCACCTGTGGACAACCTTCAAGACTAGACTCCAGCCGTGCGTAGGTTGTGCCGACCGAGAATTCCGTCCGTCGTATAGTCAAAAGAATCGTGCGCAGGGCTGAACTCCTCAACGGTCACCGTTATGGTTTCAGGTTTCAGGCGTGCTCTTGATTGAGGCCGCTGACAATCCGCGACCAGTACACAGACTGTGCCACCAGACTCAACATCCCAAACAGGACCACCACCTCGAATCTGCCCGAGCACGGCCAGAACCCCTTCCAGCCTTGTCCTTCGACGCGGCGCAACAGGTTGTCCGAAAACAAGAAGAAAAATAACAGCGCCGCTATGTTGTACCCCGCCCTCGAATGATTCTGCACGGTGGTAGGCTCCTCCTCATTTTCTTCATGCTTCAGCCAACAGAAGCATAGGAAGCCAACCAGGAGATACACCGCGTTGTGGCCCAGAAACACCAGGGATGGCAGCATCACCCTCCACCACGACCAGTATCCCGCCACCGTAAGTTTCAAAGCCGCCAGCACCACAGAAAAGGAATCCAAACACCCAGAACCCCGTGACCTGAATCGGATGTTCTTGTTTGCCGCTCATGCCGCCTCGCACTCATAGTATTTCAGCAGGCCGCCCAGACCGCTGGCGAATTGTTATTTCGCACAGCCACGGGGACAGTGTTACATGCCTTGTCTGGATTAACCTTCCGCCTCTCAGTTTCGAACTGGATGTTGCTGATTCTTAAGGCTCTTCACCTGCGATGCCATTTTGGCGAGGGACAGCCCTACACGTTCGCGTCCACAGAATCATGCAACGCCTTCAGGCAGCGGCACTGACCTTGGGTACCAAGACCGGCGACTCGAACCAACGGTGTCGGCCAAATCTTGCCGATCCTACCGAAAAAAAACTCGCGCGGCCATGAAAGATTTTTCTTTGAAACATTCTGCCACCTTTTTGCCCATTAGCACCGGCCACCCCTGCGGGGTGGTTGTATGAGCCTGAAACTCTGTCAGAGAGCTCGATGACCCTCGCGTGTCTCGGCTACAATCTCAGCGCATTCTGGAAAATGCCCCGCCGTACCTGAGAGTTGCCATCGTGCTATTGGCGCAAACAGGTGGCCGTACCTATACCGAAGGTTTCTCCCTCCGATGGGATCAGATCGATTTCGATCAAAAGGTGATGTTCTTTGGAGGAGACACCAAGACAGAAGGTTCATCCGAACCTGTGCCCCTGACCGGGCTTGCACATGATGTTCTTCTCAGTTGGAAGAAGGAGCAGGTGGGCACGAGCCCATTTCTTTTTCCAAGTCCGGTCAAACCCTACAAGCAGATCACTTCGGTGAGGAAGGCTTGGAAGACGACGCTCAAGAACGCGAAAGTGGCTTACTTTCCGATCTACCATTTGCGGCACGTATTCTGTACACGCCTCAGTTGGGTTGCGCCTGACGCTATTGTGCAGCGCGCGATGCGTCATTCCAGTCCTGAAACCAAGCGCCACTATCAACTGGGGATGGTGGAGCAGGTGCGGCAGAATATCGAGAAGGCGAATGAGAAGGTCTACGGCAGACGCGAGGTATTCTTATGACAGTCCGCCTGCCGCCAAGAAAGAAGAAGAAATAGCCGTCGGTAAATAGATGAAAGAAAAGGAGTAAGTGGCGCGCCCGGCCAGACTCGAACTGGCGACCCTCTGCTTAGAAGGCAGACGCTCTATCCAACTGAGCTACGGGCGCGTCGTTTTCTCCTTTTATTTTAGCCACTTACAGACGTCTCTGCAGCCCCTTTCTCCGGTTTGACCTTACCGTAGTAAAAACGTAGTGCTTTTTGGTTTTGATAGGCTTTTTCGTTGGCTCGTTCGATGCCCTCGCGAACCTGGTCAACCATCCCGAGCTGATAGTGGCGCTTCGTTTCTGGACTGCTGTGCCGCATGGCCCGCTGCAACACCGCATCTGCAGCGACCCAACTCAACCGCGTGCAGAATACGTGGCGCAGATTGTAAATCGGGAAATAGGGCACGCCAGCGTTCTTGAGAGCGGTCCGCCATGCCCGTTTGACACTCCGAATTGGTTTGCCGGGCTTACGAGGACTCGGAAACACGTACGGGCTATCCGAGCTCTGTTCCTTCTTCCACTCCTTGAGAACATCACAAGCCAACCCGGTCAACGGTAGCGGTTGATCCGAGTCGGTAGTCTTCACGTTCCCGCCAAGGTGAAGGATGCCATGGACGAGATCCACTTGGTCCCACCTCAGCGACAGTCCCTCGGTGTAGGTTCGACCACCAGTCTGAACCAGCAACACGATCGCCACCCGAAGGTGCGGTGGTGCCGCCTCAAGAATCCGATGTTCTTCTTCCACAGCGAGCATTCTCTTGGATGGCCTCTCGTGGCGCTCATCGAAATGCTTCACACCGGAGGTTGGATTTTCCCCGATGTACTTTCGCTTGAGCGCGAACTGGAAGATGCAGTGCAAGCACGCCAATTCTCGGTTGACGGTTGCCCCTTTCAGCGTTCGATTCGGATCCCGCTTCAACGGCTGGCGGCGCCGAGAATTGCGATACTCCACGACGGTCCGCTCATCAATCTCCGTTAATTTACGGTCTCCAAAATACTCTCGCAGATTCTTCAAAAACATTTGGTGGTTGATCTGGCTCTTTGGAGAAAGCGTTGAACTGTGTGATCGGAAGAACAATTCGGACAACTCTCCGAAGGTCATTCGCTCACCAGGCCAACCGACTTGAAACCGCCCCAAAGCGATCTCGCCTTCGCGTTTCTGCCAGATTTTCTTTGCGAGATCTTTGCTGGCTGTCTTGGTCGATTCGCACCGTTGTTCACCATTCACCGTGTAGCCCATCCACCAGAGCCGCGAGTCTTTCCTTTTGTATAGTCCCATTGACGCTCCTCTCACTTGCCGGAGCCGAGCGCCGTGGTGATTATACTCTTCTGGGCAAACCACTGGTGGGTGCGACGGATTTGCAGATCCTTGAATCGGTCGAGGGTGGAACGACGGTATTCGAGGCGGCCGCCCAACTTGCGGCACTCGATCTTGTGCTGACATGCGTATTGGTACAGCGTGCTCTTAGAGATTCCAAGATAATTAGCAGCCTCCGAATGCCTCAGCCATGCGTCCTCCGGGAGTGATCGGGGCGAAGTGATCTCCGGAATGATTGGGCAGGCCGGCGTCTGAGCAGCGAGTGCAGTGATGGCCTCGCGGATTTTTTGAATAAGGTGCTCAGGTGCCCGCGTTTGAAACACCACACAGGCAACGAGGACCGGATCGGCGTGATGGCTTTTTTCGGTGAGGTCTCTCGCGTCGTTCATAGGTCATAGCCTCCAGCGGAAGGCAAACCAAATCTCTCGGCTTGCGGCGATGGCTTGCTCTCTGAGGAATTTCCAGTCTGACTTCCAGATCTTAACGACGACGTATCTACTGTGAGGCGCAAGCCATGAACTCTTGGCGAGTCTGGGTTCTTGCGCACGCCGAATTGGGTGCTGCGGTGTTTCATTGCGTCTTTTCCTTGGTTCCCCCGGTTGTTACTTCCCACTTGACAGGGCGTCCACAATACCCTATGTTGTTTGCAAACGTCAAGTGAAGATGCATCTTTCTCCGAAAGGGTTGCATCCTACCGACGGAACCAGGAGGAGTACCAGATGCCCGAAAAACCGCAAAAGCCCGAGAAGCCATCCCAGGGGCAAACTCTCTCCCTTCGAATCAGCGATGCTCTCTTTGCTCGCCTGGAGCGCGCCAAGCAACTGATGTCCTCGAAAAAGGGCGACAGTGTTTCGACTTCGGAGGTCGCCAAGCAGCTCCTCGAGTCTGCTCGTGAGGACCGCTTTGAAGTTGCGGACTTGATGGCCAAGCCGACAGAGACACTTCTCGAGATTCGCAGGAAGGGAGAAGCGCAGCATATTCTGTCGCGAGCCGAGTGGATCCTGCTCTCGCACTTCGTGCAGAAAGGACTCGAAGCTTATGCCGAAAGGACACCCAATCCGGTCTCTAACGAATCACTCGTTGCCGTGCTGGATGCGTTCCTTGCCGTTTATGAACTGCGGACGGAACGTGCTTCCTCGCGGGACCCGTATTACATGAGCAATCTGCCGTCCGAGTGCCATCCTGCAAAGGC